>OUNM010750025.1_pt1 | contig 11931 bp, 9 predicted proteins | sample 1769961 | NCBI WGS metagenome assembly OUNM01 (sample SAMEA3914820, study PRJEB12502) | metagenome | biome: forest; material: soil | place: USA | collected 2012-03-12 | depth 0.3 m
CCTGAAAGATCATGCCGATCCGCTTGCCCCGGATGCGGCGGATTTCCTCCGGCGGCAGATGATCGATCCGCGTGCCCGACAGGTAGATCTCGCCGCCGACGATCCGCCCCGGCGGATCGATCAGCCCGATCACGGCGAGGCCGGTGACCGATTTGCCGGCACCGGATTCGCCGACCACGCCCAGCACCTCGCCTTTGGCGATGTCGAAGGAGATATCGTTGATCGCCTTCAGTGGGCCGCGACGGGTATCGAAGGCGACGGAGAGATTGCGGACGGAGAGAACGGGTGTCGTCATGGGCGCTCTCTATCGCAGGCGCGGGTTGAGCGCGTCGCGCAGCCAGTCGCCGAGCAGGTTCACCGCCAACACCAGCGTCGCCAGCGTGAAGCCGGGAAAGGTCACGATCCACCACTCGCCCGAGAACAGGAAGTCGTTGCCTATGCCGATCATGGTGCCGAGCGAGGGCTGCGTACGCGGCAGGCCGACGCCGAGGAAGGACAGCGTCGCCTCGGTGATGACGGCAAGCGCGAGGTTGATCGTCGCGATGACGAAGACTGGACCGAGCACGTTCGGCAGGACATGGCGGAACATGATGACCGGCGGCGAAATGCCGATCAGCCGGGCGGCGTTCACGTAGTCCTTGTTTTTCTCGATCATCGTCGAGCCGCGCACGGTGCGTGCATATTGCACCCAGAAGGCCAGGCCGATGGAGAAGACCAGCACGCCGAAGGCGGTCGCTTCGCGAGATTTGCCGCCGGTGAGGCCCTGCACGACGCCATCGACCAGCAGCGCGATCAGGATCGCCGGGAAGGTCAACTGCACATCGGCGATGCGCATGATCAGGCTATCGACCTTGCCGCCGAAATAGCCCGCGATCAGGCCAAGCGTGATGCCGAGCGTCGCGGCGAAAATCACACCGCAGAAGCCGATGATCAGCGAGACGCGCAGGCCATAGAGCACGGCGGAGAAGACATCGCGGCCCTGGTTGTCGGTGCCGAGCAGGAATTTCGGATCGCCATTCGGCAGCCAGCGCGGCGGCGTCAGCGAGTCGATCAGGTTGATGCTGCCGGGGTCGAACGGATTCTGCGGCGAGAGCAGCGGCGCGAAGAGCGCCAGCAGGAAATAGAGCAACGTAATGGCCGCCGCGACTACCGTGATCTTGGAGCGCAGGAAGGCGTGCAGCAGGTCGCTATCGACGAAGCGGGCCCAGGCGCTTGGGCGGGCAGCTTGAGCGGGAAGGTCGGTCATGCGCCTCTCCTCAAACCGCTTTGCTTGTGATGCTGATGCGCGGATCGACGACCGCGTAGAGCATATCCACCAGCAGGTTGATCACCACGAAGAGGAAGCCTGTCAGCATGAGATAGGCGGCCATGATCGGGATATCGACATTCTGCACGGCTTTCAGGAACAGCGCGCCCATGCCTGGCCACTGGAAAACCGTCTCGGTGATGATGGCGAAGGCAATAACCGAACCAAGCTGCAGGCCGATGATGGTGATGACGGGGATCAGCGTGTTTTTCAGCGCGTGGCCGAAATTCACGGCGCGGTCGGTAAGGCCACGGGCGCGGGCAAAGCGGATATATTCGGCGCGCAGCACCTCCAGCATTTCCGAGCGGATCAGGCGCATGATCAGCGTCATCTGGAATAGACCGAGTGTGATCGAGGGCAGGATCAGCGCCTTGAGACCCGAGATGGTGAGCAGCCCCGTAGACCACCAGCCAAACTGTACCACATCGCCGCGCCCGAAGGAGGGTAGCCATCCGAGCACGACAGCGAAGAGGTAGATCAGCAGGATGCCGATCAGGAAGGTCGGCAAGGAAATGCCGATGAGGGAGACCGAAAGGAAAAGTTTCGAGAGCAAGCTCTCTCGGTGCAGCGCGGTGTAGACGCCCATCGGAATGCCGACGAGAAGCGCGAAGATCACCGAGACGATTGCGAGTTCCAGCGTCGCGGGAAAGCGCTCACCGATGAGCTGCGTGACCGGCTGGCGGAACTGGTAGGACAGGCCGAACTGACCGCGGGCCGCGTTGACGATGTAGCGGCCGAACTGCACGGGGATCGGATCATCGAGGCCGAGTTCCTTGCGCATCGCGTCGCGCTGATCCTGCGGAGTGTCCACACCCACCATCTGGTTGATGGGATCGCCGACGAAACGGAACATGGAAAAGGCGATCGCCGCCACAGCGACCATGACGAGGATCGACTGGATCGAGCGACGGATCAGGAATGCCAGCATGTTATGTTTCTTGTTGTCATGGCGTCACCGGTTGAACGAAAAGCGCGCCGCTCGTGCCCCGGACTTGATCCGGGGCCCAGGGTGGCCTCTACTCCTGGGTCCCGGATCAAGTCCGGGACACGAGCATTGAGCTTTTCAATTGCCGCTCAGTCGACGAACTTCGCCCAGTAGACCAGGATCTGATTGTCCGGGCGCTGGACGATCTTCACCTTCTTCGACACGCCCCAGGCGAGGGTCTGGTCGTGCAGCGGGATATAGGCGACGTCGTCGCGCAGGCTGAGTTCCCAGGCCTGCTTGATCAGCTCGTCGCGCTTGGCGGTGTCGCTCTCGACGAGGATCTTGTCGGTCATCTCGTCAAGCTTCGGGTTGCAGTAGCCGCCGAGGTTGGTGTTGCCGCGGCCAAGGCCGGTGTCGTTGCGGCAGCCCATGATGTTGTAGAGCACGTTCCAGCTATCGGAGGAGCCAGGCTGCCAGCCGAGCAGATAGAAGGAGGTGTCGTAGCCGCCGGACGAGAGCGCCTTGGCGAAGTACTTCGCCTTGGGCTGAATCATCGGCGTGACCTTGATACCGACACGGGCCAGCATGCCGATCACGGCTTCGCAGATCGGGCCGTCATTGACGTAACGGTCGTTCGGGCAATCCAGGCCAACCTCGAAGCCGTTGGGGTAGCCGGCGTCGGCAAGCAGCTTCTTCGAGGCTTCCGGATCATAGGGGAAGCGCTTGAAGTCCGGGCCCATCTTGGTGAAGAGCGACTGCGGGATCATCAATGCGTTCGGCACGGCAAGGCCGCGCATGACCTTGGTCTTGATCGCCTCTTCGTCGATCGCCTGGTAGAAAGCCTTGCGGACGCGGACATCCTTGAAGGGGTTCTTGCCCTTGATGTTCGAGTATTTCAGCTCATCGCGGCGCTGGTCGAAGCCGAGGAAGATCGTGCGCAGCTCAGGGCCGGCCATGACAGAGGCGTTCGGGCTGGCATTGACGCGGGGAATATCCTGCACCGGCACCGGATCGATCATGTCAACCTCGCCCGAGAGCAGGGCGGCAACGCGGGTCGCATCCTGGCTGATCGTGGTGAAGACGACTTCGGTCAGGTTATGCTCGGGCTTGCCCCACCAGCCGGGATTCGGCTTGAAGATCGTCTTCACGCCGGGCTGATGGCTGACGAGGATGAAGGGGCCGGTGCCGTTGGCGTTCAGCGAAGCGAAGCTCGGCGTCTGGGCCGCAGCGGGCGTCGGTGCGACGGTGTTGTTCGCCTCCGCCCATTTCTTCGACATGATGTACCAGGTGTCCCATTCGGCGGTCAGAATGGGGTTCGGCGTCTTCAGCTTCACGTCGACGGTGTAATCGTCAACCTTCACCCACTCGGAATCGCCGGGGATGCGGGTCGCGTAGTTGGAGCCCGGCGCGCGCACGCGGGTCGCCGAGAAGATCACGTCATCGGCGGTGAAATCCTCGCCGCCATGGAATTTCACGCCCTTGCGCAGATGGAAGCGCCAGAGGAGCGGATTGATCGTCTCCCAGCTCTCGGCGAGCCCGGGAATGATCTTCATGTCAGGATCGCGCTTGGTCAGGCCCTCGTAGACGGAGGCGAGAGCGCCCTGCGTGAAGGTCTCGTTCAAGGTATAGGGGTCAAGCGCGTTCAGCGAACCCTGAAAGGCATATCGAAAGGTTTTTGCCTCGGCCATGCCGGCCGCCAGCGAACAGGCGAGCGCGGCCGCGCCCAGAAGACGTTTGAAATTCATGACGAGACACTCTCCTCTAAGCAGCCCTTGTCAGGCTTCTTGCTTCCCCCGGCCGCTGCCTATTCGAGAGGCAATCGGTCGGAAGCGGCGACATTAGACGCAGGTTGAGCGACAGGTCCAGTGCAAACCACGGACCGCGACTCTAGCGCGCGTTTCGATCAAAATTCGAAGCGAAGCCCATGCCAAATCTTGAGTGATCGTACCAATTGCCAAGGTTGACGCGCTCCGGTCGAAGCGATTTGCTGCCGCTCCCGTCCCTGCTTTCGAATTCGACAAGAGAAGCATCATGCCCATCATCAACCGTGTCGCCTCGCTTTCCGATGAAATGACGGCCTGGCGTCGTGATTTTCATGAAAACCCCGAGTTGCTGTTCGACGTGCATCGCACGGCCGGAATCGTGGCGGAGAAGCTGAAGGAATTTGGCTGCGACGAGGTGGTGACCGGTATCGGCAGGACCGGCGTCGTGGCCGTGATCAAGGGCCGCAAGAACGGCAGCGGCAAGGTGATCGGCATGCGCGCCGACATGGACGCGTTGCCGATCGAGGAAGAGACGGACGTGCCTTACAAATCCAAGGTGCCCGGCAAGATGCACGCCTGCGGCCATGACGGGCACACCACCATGCTGCTCGGCGCAGCGAAATATCTGGCCGAGACGCGCAATTTCGACGGCACCGCGATCATGATCTTCCAGCCGGCGGAAGAAGGCGGCGGCGGCGCGAAGGTGATGTGCGACGAGGGGCTGATGACCCGCTTCGGCATCCAGGAAGTCTACGGCATGCACAACATGCCGGGCATTCCGGTCGGCCATTTCGGCATCCGCCCCGGCCCGATCATGGCGGCGGCGGACCGTTTCACTGTCAATATCGAGGGCAAGGGCGGCCATGGCGCCAACCCGCATATGACGGTCGACACCCTGCTAGTGGCGACCCAGGTGGTGAACGCGCTACAGAGCATCGTCTCTCGCAACGTCGACCCGCTGGATTCTGCCGTCTGCTCGGTGACGGCGATCAAGGCCGGCGAGGCCTTCAACGTGATCCCGCAGCACGCCCGGCTGATCGGCACGGTGCGTACGCTGAAGGAAGCAACCCGCGACCTCCTAGAGAAGCGCTTCACCGAGATCGTCAACGGCGTCGTGACCGCGATGGGCGCGAAATGCGAGATCAAGTACGAGCGCGGCTACCCCGTGACCGACAATCACGAGGCGCAGACCCGCACGGCCGTCGAAGTGGCGCGCGCCGTCGCCGGCGACGCGCAGGTGAACCCGGAAGTGATGCCGCAAATGGGAGCGGAGGATTTCTCCTACATGATGCTGGAACGGCCGGGCGCTTATATCTTCGTCGGCAATGGCGACACCTTCGGCTGCCACCACCCCTCCTATAATTTCGACGATGAGGCGGCTCCTTCAGGCGCATCCTTCTGGGCGAAGCTCGCCGAGACAACGATGCCTGCTTAACCTCGGTAATCCTCCCCTAGATGGGGGAGGTGTCGGCAGAGCCGACGGAGGGGGTGGAAGCCCGCCCTTTCGGCCCCTTGGCGCAGCCACCCCATCCGCCTACCGGCACCTTCCCCATCGAGGGGAAGGATCAAACTGATATGGAATATCTCACGCTATGACCGACACCCGCACCGCCATCGGCATCATCGGCGCCGGCATCATGGGCGAACGCCTGCTGACGGCAATCGTCCAGCAGACGCCAGACCTCATCCGCGTCGCCGGCATCTGGGACCCTTCTACCGAAGCACTGGCGCGAGTCGGCAAGGCCTTTCCCGAAGTTCCACAACTTGCCGATGCAGCAGCGGTCATCGCGGCTAGCGATTGCGTCTACATCGCCTCGCCGCCCTCCTCCCATCTCAGCCACGCCCGCGCGGCGCTTGCCGCCGGCAAGAGCATTTTCGGGGAGAAACCGCTCGCGGTGGATGTCGCTGACGCCCGCGCCTTCGTGTCAGAGGCCGGCAATCGCGGCGCGGTGAACTTTCCCTTCGCTTCCTCGATCTCCGTCGCAACGCTGAAGCAGTGGATAGTGGAAGGTGCGGTCGGCAAGGTTCGGCGCATCGGAATCGAAGTCGCCTTCGCCAACTGGCCGCGCTCCTGGCAACAGGACGCCGCCGGCTGGCTGGACCGCACGGAACAAGGCGGCTTCACGCGCGAGGTCGTCTCGCATTTCCTGTTCCTGTCGCGTCGAATGGGCGGCCCTCTGCGTGAGTTGAAGGGCGGTGCCTCATTCCCCGAACCGGGCAAATCCGAACGCGCGATCACGGCAACGCTGCTCGCCGGCGAGATACCGGTGACGCTGAAGGGTGGTGTCGGCACGACCGACAAGGACGATCACAACATCTGGATGATCGAAGGCGATAACGGCGCGATCCGGCTGCGCGACTGGTCGGTCGCTGAGCGCCGCGATACGGATGGCTCCTGGCGCCCTGCCGCGGACGCCATGCCGAACGAGAAGGCGCGTCCGATCGCGCTGAAGCGCCAACTCGAAGGCGTCGTGCGCCTGACGCGCGGTGAGCCGCATCATCTGGCGACGCTGGAAGAGGCGCTCAATGTGCAGGAGATTGTCGAGGGGATTTTGGCGAGCCGGTAGCACCAACCTCTTGCCCCGGACTTGATCCGGGGCCTATGCCTGCGACACCCTCTCACCTCATCCTGAGCCTGTCGAAGGATGTTGAGTCTGGCTCGCGAACTGGAGCATCCTTCGACAGGCTCAGGATGAGGTGGTGGTTATGGGTCCCGGATCAAGTCCGGGACGCGAGCGGAGCTACCTGCTCCACGGCCCTGCCTGCGTAGGCTTCGGCATCCATTGTGGCGCGGGAGCAGGCTCCGGCCCTGGTTGGGCTGAGGGAGCAGAATCGTCAGCCGGCAGATCATCCTCCGGCTGCGTCGGCGGCAGGAAGGGCACTGTCTCGGGCGGGCGATGACCGCCGGCGTTCCTGACCAACGCCCCGACGCGCGCCTCGATCGGCGGATGGGTGGCGAAGAGATCGACGAAGCCCATCTTCTCGTTCTCGATGCACATTTCCATGATCGCGGACGGCACGCCGCCAAGCTCGGCGCGCCCCTCGATCTTCAGCAGCGCCGAGATCATCGCATCCGGGTTCTTGGTCAGTTCCACCGCGCCGGCATCGGCCAGATATTCGCGTGAGCGGGAAAGCGCGAATTTCAGGAACAGCGACAGCACCCAGGCAACGACCAGCAGCACAACGGCGATGATCAGCGCTGCGGTCGCCTGGTTCGGCTTGCCGTCATCATCCTTGGAATTGCGATTGCCGAAACTGATGCGGCCGCCGTAGCTCAGCCAGCGATAGATCAACTCGCCGAAGAACGAGCCGACGCCGGCCATGATCGTCGCGATCACCATCAGCCGCACGTCGCCGTTGCGGATATGGGTCAGCTCATGCGCCAGCACGCCCTCAAGTTCGTCATCGTTCAGCGCACCTAACAGGCCGCGCGTGACCGAGACGGCATATTGCTTGTCGTTCATGCCACTGGCGAAGGCGTTGAGCTGGTCGCTCTCCATGATCTTCAGCTTCGGCATGGTGACGCCGCGCGAGATGCAGAGGTTTTCGAGTAAGTTGTAGAGTCGCGGGTCCTCGTTGCGCTCGATCGTGTGGCCATCGGTCACCGCATCGATCAGCTTCTGGTGGAAATTATAGGAGAACCATATCCAGGCGAGCACGGCCAAGGTGGCGAAGAACCACCATCGCTTCAGATCGGCCTCAGCGCGTGCGAAGAAGGTCGCCAGCGAGCCACGCCCCGTCATCGCTTCGAAGCCGAGGAAGATCGCGAAGATCACCACATAGATCAGCAGGAACAGCCCGGCGATCACGAGCACCGAGCGTCGCCGGTTCGACTGGATATGCGTATAAAGTCCGAAGGCGCCGGCCATAGGGCGGCCTCCCGTTCAGCCGGTCAGAACTTGACCTGCGGCGCGACATCGAGCGTCTTGCGATCGACCTCGCCGACATCGAAGAATTCACGCGGCTGGAAGCCCATCGACGCAGCGAAAAACACGCCGGGAATGGCCTGGATCGCCGCGTTGTATTCGCTCACCGCGTTGTTGAAGAAGCGGCGCGCGGCGGCGAGCTTGTTCTCGACATCCTTCAGGTCACCCTGAAGCTGCAGGAAGTTCTGGTTGGCCTTGAGATCCGGATAGGCTTCCGAGATCGCGATCAGGCGACCAAGAGCGCCTGAAAGCTGCTGCTCGGCCTGCGCCTGCTGAGGTGTGCCCGGCGCTGCGCTCGTCGCCATGGAGCGCGCCTTGACCACCTCATCCAACGTTTCACGCTCATGCGAGGCATAGCCCTTCACCGTTTCGACGAGGTTCGGGATCAGATCGTGGCGCTGCTTGAGCTGGACATCGATATCGGCAAAGGCCTGGTTGGCGCGCTGCCGCATCGAGACGAGCCCGTTATAGGCCATCAGCAGCCAGAGGACCAAAACGACGATCAGTCCCAGAACAACCCAGCCCACCATCTCGCTCTCCCTCGCGATGTCGACTTATGCGGGCGCACCATGGCACGCGAAAGTGTTGCGGGGAAGAGTGCGAAGAATAGCGCCGCCACTTCCGCCATCATTGCGAGGCAAAGCCGAAGCAATCCATGAGTCCCGGGCTCGTACGACTCCTGGATTGCTTCGTCGCTACGACGGTTCGCTACCGCCCCTGTTTCAGCGCTGTCTCCACCAGCGGCCGCTCCACCACCATGCGCAGGGCAAAGCTCGACTGGATGCGCGAGACGCCGGGCAGTTTCGAAAGCTCCTCTTTGTGGATGCGCTCGTAATCCGGGATGTCGCGAGCGACGACATGCAGGATGTAATCGTCCAGCCCGGCCATTAGCCAGCAGGAGAGTACATCCGGGCAACGCGCCACCGCCTCCTCGAACCGCGTGAGATGATCGCCGCTCTGCCCCTCCAGCGTGATGCGCACGATGACATTTGTGGTGAAGCCGAGCGCACCGAGATCGAGCGTCACGCTCGACCCCTTGATGACGCCACTTTCCTCCAGCGCCTTGATGCGCCGGGCGCAAGCGGTTGCCGACAAGCCTACTTTTTCGGCAAGCTCGACATGGCTGATCCGGCTATCGGCGACAAGCAACCGAAGGATGGAATAGTCGCGACGATCAAGCTCCATGCGCTGCTTTCCTGCGAGATATCCTCATAAAACGAGACTATCCTGCGTTTTTGATCATCTGAAAAGCCCAGTTTGCCGGGAACGCAACAGAGGCACCGCATAGCATTGCCTCAATAATAAGCAGAGGAGGAAGCCATGCGTGTCGGCGTGCCGAAGGAAATCAAGACGGAAGAATATCGCGTCGGCCTGACGCCAGGCGCGGTGCGCGAATATGTGGCGCATGGCCACGAGGTGCTGGTCGAGACGAAGGCTGGCACTGGCATTGGCGCAGACGACGAGGCCTATATCCGGGCCGGAGCGAAAATTGCCGAGAGCGCGGCTGACGTCTTCGCGAAATCCGACATGATCGTGAAGGTGAAGGAGCCGCAAGCGGCCGAATGGGCCAGGCTTCGCGAAGGCCAAATCCTCTTCACCTATCTCCACCTCGCGCCCGATCCGGCGCAGGCGCGCGGGCTGATGCAATCCGGCTGCACGGCTGTGGCTTATGAAACCGTGACCGATGCCAATGGCGGCCTCCCGCTGCTTGCGCCGATGAGCGAGGTCGCCGGCCGCCTTGCCATCGAGGCGGCCGCCTTCTCGCTGCGCAAACCTGCCGGCGGCATGGGCAAGCTGCTTGGTGGTGTGCCGGGCGTGAAGCCGGCGAAGGTTCTGGTGCTCGGCGGCGGCGTAGTAGGCACGCATGCCGCACGCATGGCCGCCGGCCTTGGTTGCGAGGTTGCGATCCTCGACCGTTCGCTGCCGCGCCTGCGCCAACTTGACGAGTTGTTCGAGGGCCGCGCCGTGACGCGGTTCTCAACGCTTGAGGCAGTTGAAGAGGAAGCCGTATCGGCCGATGTCATCGTCGGCGCGGTACTGGTGCCGGGCGCGAGCGCGCCGAAACTGATCAAGCGCGCCGACCTGCCGAAGCTGCGGCGCGGTGCGGTGCTGGTCGATGTCGCGATCGACCAGGGCGGCTGTTTCGAAACCTCCAAGGCAACGACGCATACCGATCCGACTTACGTCATCGATGGCGTGATTCACTATTGCGTCGCCAATATGCCGGGCTCCGTGCCGATCACTTCAAGCCACGCGCTGAACCACGCCACCCTGCCCTTCGGTCTGGCGCTTGCAGATCACGAGTTGAAGGCGATCGCGGCGAACCCGCATCTGCGCGCCGGACTGAACGTGCATCGCGGCAAGATCACCCATGCGGCGGTGGCTGCTAGCCTGGGCGAAGCGTTTGCCGATCCGGTGGGGTTGCTGGCGGCCTGAGTGCGCTCATTGAGTGTCATTCCCGACGCGCGAAGCGCGAGCGGGAATGACATTGGAGGAAACATTGTGTTTATAGGCCCCGCATCAAGTGCGGGGCACGAGGTCGGCGACTTCCGGCGCTGTCTCAGCGAGGTAATCCGCCAACGCCGCCGCCTGCTCCTTGCTCAGTCTCAAGCCAAGCTTGGAGCGCCGCCACAGAATATCATCCGCCGTCAGCGCCCATTCGGCACGCTTGAGGTATTTCACCTCAGCCTCTGTCAGCGTGCCGCCAAAGTCGTGGCCGAGATCTTTCAACGATTTCGCTGTCCCCAGAATCTCCCGGCAGCGGGTGCCATAGGCGCGCAGCAGGCGCGTGCCGTGCGCAGGGGTAAGAAAATCGTATTTGCATAGAAGCTGCGACAGTTCGGCCAGGAAGCCATCGACCGCGAACTGGCCGCCTGGCAGCTTTTCACGTGCCGTCCAACCGGCCACCTGCGTGACGCGCTCCGGAACATGGCTCTTCAGCTTTTCGAGGGCGGATTCGGCAAGACGGCGATAAGTGGTGATCTTGCCGCCGAAGATGGCCAGCAGCGGTGGCTTGCCGTTGCCATCGTCGAGTTCCAAAACGTAATCGCGCGTGGCGGACTTCGCATCCGATGCGCCATCGTCATAAAGCGGGCGCACGCCCGAATAAGTCCACACGACCTGCTCACGCGTGACCGGCGCCTTGAAATATTCGCTCGCGGCCGCGCAGAGATAGGCGATCTCCTCTTCCGAGGCTTTCACATCCGCCGGGTCGTCGTGATAGTCGCGATCCGTCGTGCCGATCAGCGTGAAATCCTGCTCATAGGGAATGGCGAAAACGATGCGGCCGTCGCCGTTCTGGAAGATGAAGCAGCGCTCATCCTCGAAGAGTTTCGGCACCACGATATGCGAGCCCTGCACGAGGCGGACATGCGAGGGCGAGTTGCCATGGACGACGCCTGACAGCACTTTCGCGACCCAGGGGCCTGCGGCGTTGATGAGGATACGCGCGGCAATCGTCTCTTCCACGCCGGTCTTCATATCCTGCACCGTGACGTGCCAGAGCCCGTCGCGGCGTTCGGCATGGGTGCAGCGCGTGCGGGTCTTTATGGTCGCGCCGCGATCCTGCGCATCCATAGCGTTGAGCATGACGAGGCGTGCATCCTCGACCCAGCAATCGGAATATTCGAAAGCCTTGCCATAGCCGGCTTTCAGCGGCTTGCCGGCCGGATCGCTACGCAGGTCGAGCGTCTTCGTCGCCGGCAGCAGCTTGCGGCCGCCGATATGATCATAAAGGAAAAGCCCAAGCCGCAGCAGCCATGAAGGGCGCAGGCCCTCGTGATGCGGCAGGATGAAGCGCAGCGGGCGCACGATATGGGGCGCGAGGTTCCACAGCACCTCGCGCTCCATCAACGCCTCGCGCACCAGCCGGAACTCGTAATATTCGAGATAACGCAGGCCGCCATGGATCAGCTTGGTGGAGGCTGACGACGTGCCGCTGGCGAGATCGTTCTGCTCGCAGAGGAAGACATCGAGGCCGCGGCCAGCCGCGTCGCGCACGATGCCGCAGCC
>OUNM010873350.1_pt1 | contig 11909 bp, 11 predicted proteins | sample 1769961 | NCBI WGS metagenome assembly OUNM01 (sample SAMEA3914820, study PRJEB12502) | metagenome | biome: forest; material: soil | place: USA | collected 2012-03-12 | depth 0.3 m
GTCACGGCCTCATCGATGGCCTTTTCCTGCGCTGGTGTCAGCGCGGCATTCGCGGCGGGCGCGGCAGCTGGCGGAGCGACAGCTTGGGCGGCCGCGATGGAGGGGGAGAGAACGAGGGCGCCGGCGGTGAGCAGGCTGGCAAGCAGGGTGCGATTCATGGCGCGACGCTACCGTCTGGTCGCGCGAATTCAATGCCGGGGCGCATGGAAGCGGGGCAAAAAGAAAGGGCCGATCCGAAGACCAGCCCGTGAAAGTTTTTGGGAGAGGATGCCTGAAAGGCCCGATCCTTATGCGGCCAGACACACTTTGCTGCAAATGCGAAAAAATCGACTACGATTGCATATCATGCAACCAATCGTGAGGGCGAAGTGGCGGAATTGCGTTGGTGGGGTTTGATGCATTTGCATTTTCCCAGCTTTTGGGCGGTTTTTCATGCTGCCGCCGCGTCGGGATTGGGCGCGGGGCGGCCTTGCTGTCGCGCATCTTGCACGCGGTGCTCGAGATGCGGGAATGGCATCGCAGACGCGTTGCGTGTGGCGGAGGCAAAAAAGAAGGGCCGGTCCGAAGACCAGCCCCTTGGAAAGTTTTTGGGAGAGGATGCCTGAAAGGCCTGCTCCATATGGTCGTCAGACCGATTCTCCGCAAACGCGAAAAACTGGAGTATGATTGCAAGACGTGCAACTTAAGCGGCGTGAGAGTGACGGAAATGCGTTGAAGTGGTTTGAATGATTTGCATTTCTCCAGTCTTTTGACGGAGTAATGGATGATCCTGGCCACTGCTGTGGATGCGCCGAAAGATCGCGGGCGACGTTTCTCGGGGCGCGAACGGTTCGCTGACCATCCAATCAGTCCATCTAAGTCGTCATCCCCGCGAATGCGGGGATCCCGCTTCCTTCTGCGGTGCGTGGCGGAAGATTAGCGGGGCCCCCGCCTTCGCGGGGGCGACGGGATGTTTGAGGCAGCGTTCGTCGACTATAGGTGGCGGCGCGCTTTGTGGACCGGGCTGCAAGCGCACCAGTTCCACGCGCGCAAAGCGAGCCTAGGCAATTCGCGCACGCGTGCCGAAGGCAAAAAAGAAGGGCCGGTCCGAAGACCAGCCCCTTGGAAAGTTTTTGGGAGAGGATGCCTGAAAGGCCCGCTCCATATGCTGCTGCGAACGATTCTCCGCAAACGCGAAAAAATCGCCCTTAATTGCAAGGCTTGCAACCGTAAGGCGCAGAACCGATCGGGCTCAGCCTTGCGTCAATGCGCCGTAGAGGTCGTGCTCGTCCGCATCTTCGACAAGAACGTCAACGATATCACCGACTTGCAGGCCGCCCACGTTGCGCAGGAAGACATTCCCGTCGATCTCGGGCGCGTCTGCTTGAGAGCGGGCGGTTGCACCGATTTCGCCATCTTCGTCCGGTTCACCGACTTCGTCGATGATCACCGGGATCACGCGGCCGACCTTGGCCTGAAGTTTGGCGGCGCTGATCGCGGCGGTCTTTTCCATGATCCGCGCGTAACGCTCTTCCTTCACCTCTTCCGGAACCGGATTCGGCAGGTTGTTGGCGGAAGCGCCCTCGACGGGTTCGAAACGGAATGCACCCACGCGGTCGAGCTGGGCTTCGTCCAGCCAGTCCAGCAGGTACTGGAAGTCCGCCTCGGTCTCACCGGGGAAGCCAACCACGAAGCTGGAGCGGATGGCGATATCGGGGCAGATTTCGCGCCACTTGTGCAGGCGTTCGAGCACCTTGGCCTCGTTCGCCGGGCGCTTCATGGACTTCAGCACCGACGGCGCCGCATGTTGGAACGGAATGTCCAGATACGGCGTCAGCAGGCCTTCCGCCATTAGCGGGATCACCGCGTCGACATGCGGGTAGGGGTAGACATAGTGCAGGCGCACCCACGGGGCGCGGCCTTGCGCATCCTTCAACTGGCCCAGTTCACGGGCCAAGTCGGTCATGTGGGTGCGGACTTCGTGGTCCTTCCAAGTGCGAGTTTCGTGCCGCACGTCCACGCCATAGGCCGAAGTGTCCTGGCTGATGACCAGCAGTTCACGGGTTCCGGCCTGCACCAGCTTTTCCGCTTCGCGCAGCACTGCATCGATACGGCGGCTTGCCAGCTTTCCACGCAGCGACGGAATGATGCAGAACGAGCAAGCGTGGTTGCAGCCTTCCGAGATCTTCAGATAGCTGTAGTGGCGCGGCGTCAGCTTCACACCGGCTTCGTCGTAGATCTGCGGGATCAGGTCGACATAGGGCGAAAGCTCGGGCGGGGCAGCGTCGTGCACGGCCTCCACCACGGCTTCGTACTGATGCGCGCCGGTGACGGCGAGCACGTCCGGGAAGCGGGCGCGGATCACGTCGGCCTCATTGCCCATGCAGCCGGTGACGATCACGCGGCCGTTTTCGGCAATGGCTTCACCGATCGCGGCCAGGCTCTCTTCCTTCGCGGAATCGAGGAATCCGCAAGTGTTGACGAGCACGACATCGGCGCCGGCGTAGTCCGGGCTCATCGTATAGCCATCGGCGCGCAGGCGGGTGAGGATGCGTTCGGAGTCGACAAGCGCCTTGGGGCAGCCGAGGCTGACCATGCCGACCTTGGGCGGGGAGGGGATTTCAATAGCCATAGGAATGGCGCGCCCGATACGCTGATTGCGGCCGAGAGTCACGAAAAACGAATCATGGCCATCGTGATATGGCGAATCCGCGCCGCAAGTCGTTACATGACTTGCGCCTTTGCCGTCAGGCTGTGCAAGGGTGAACCTGTTGGAAAAAGGAATCGCAATGGGTCCGGTGAACTGGTTGGCCGTCGTTCTTGCAGCAGCGCTGGCCGTTGTAGTGGGATTCGCCTGGAATGGGCCGCCGTTCCAGGATGGCAGGCAGCTTTCGCCCGGCAAGTCCGCCCGCGCGAGCAATTACGGGGTGGTTTGCCTGGTTTTCCTGATCAGTTCGATCATGCTGGGGCACAACTTCGCGCGCATCGGCGCAGAGACGCTGGCGGCGAAGCCCTGGCTCTATTTCATGCAAACCGGCGGAGTCGCGATTGCCTTTGTCATCCCCTCGGTCTGGCTGACCCATGTGCGTAATCGCATGGAGCCGATCCGCCGGGTGATGGATTGCCTGTTCTGGCTGGTCGCCTACCTGGCCATGGGGCTGGTGTTCTGGGCGCTATCCTGAGGTCTCCGCATCCGAAGGCTGAGTTGGGGCAATCTCCACCACCACGTCGCCGGCTTGCAGCGTTTTCGCATCGTCTTCCCAGAATCCGATGCAGCGATTCCCACGATAGATCCTGAGCCCGCGCCCGCCACTGGCAAGGAGATCGAGAGGCTGGCCGATTTCGGTCGGCTCCACCGGGCGTTCGACAAGTTGCACGCGCCCGGCGACCGAGGCGAGGTCGGACAGATATTCGGCCACGTGCTGTCCTTCCGCCGATCCCGCCAACAGGAGCCCGGTGAAGCGCACCGGGTTGATTACATTGTTGGCCCCGGCCTGCCGCGCCAGCAGTTCGTTGTCGTCCGCGCGGATGACGACGGTGATCGGCACATTCGGCGCAAGGTTGCGCGTGGTCAGCACGATCAGCACCGAAGTATCGTCACGCCCGGCGGAAACCAGCACGGTGCTGGCGGTGCCCACGCGTACGGCTGTCTGGATCTCATCCCGCGTGGCATCGCCCTGCAACACGTTGCAGCCCATGCCTTCGGCCTGTGAAAGCCGTGCTTGTGCGGGATCAACCACGACGATTCGGGCAGGATCGGTGCCGCGCTCGATCAGTTCCTTGACCGCTTCCGAACCGCTGACCCCGAAGCCGAGCACGACAATGTGGCCTTCAAGCCGTTCCTGGATGTGCTTCATGCGCCAGGTCTCCCAGCTTCGCTTGATGATGAAGTTGTAGGCGGTGCCCACGAAGATGGTAATCACTGCCAGGCGGATCGGCGTCACCAGCACCGCCTCTATCAGTCGGGCCCGATCGCTGACCGGGGCAATATCGCCAAAGCCAGTGGTGGTGATCGAGATCATCGTAAAGTAGACGACGTCGAGGAAGCTGACCTGACCGTCATGCGTGTCGTTCAGGCCCGCCCGGTCAGACCAGTGGACCATGATGACGATGAAGATCAGCAGGAAGGTGCCGCCCAGTCGCAGCGCGACATCGGCCCAGACCGGAACCGCCAGTGAACGGCGCAGCGGCCTGAACACCGCACGGACTGGGCGCTTTTTCGACATGCGCCGCGAAGCTTAGGGAGCCTTTGGCAACTCGTCCAGCGGGTCTACCGGCTTGCCGTCGCGGCGCACTTCGAAGTGCAGTTCGTCGCCTTTCGCAAGGCCGGTGTTGCCTACCAGCCCCACGCGTTCCCCAGCGGCGACTTTCGCGCCATCCTTCACGGTGACGCGGCTGAGGAAGCCATAGGCGGTGAACCACCCGTTGCCGTGATCGAGCACCACCAGATTGCCGAACTGCTGCTTTTCTGCGCCCGCGAACCGGACGGTGCCGGCGGCGGCGGCGCGGACCATCGTGCCTTCGGGCGCCTTGATGTCGATGCCGTCATGCGGATCTGCCCCGGCGGCAAACTTGCGGCGGACCGGACCAGAGACCGGCCAGAGGAAGCGTGCGGCAGCGGGCTTGGCAACGGAGGTCGGCGCCGGTGTGGCGGCAGCGACCTGTGCTGGCTTCGCGTCGACCAGGGTAGGGATCAGCAGCGACTGGCCGGGTTTTACGGGCGCTTCGGGATCGAGCCCGTTGGCGAGCGCGATCTGTTCCCATGGCACGGCGTATTGCAGCGAGATCGAAAAGCCGGTGTCGCCGGCCTTCACCGCGTAACGGCGGGTGCGCGGGATCTTCAATTGCTGGCCAGTGCGCACGGCGAACGGCGGTTGCAGTGCATTGGCTTCGATAATCAGCACGCGGGCCACCCCGGCGCGCTGGGCGATGCCGCCCAGCGTTTCGCCGGGCTCAACCACGTGGATTTCCTCGGTCTGGGCAGAGGCGGCCGCAGCCTTGCGCGCCACGGTCTGTGCCCGCGCGGCGGTGCGGGCTTCGGGCGTGGGTGTCGCGGTCGGCGTCGGTGTAGCCGTGGGTTTGCTTGGCGTGGCAGGCTTTGCCGGCGTAGCCGATTTGCCCGGAGCGACACGGGGGATCGTCAGCTTCTGGCCGGCCTTGACCACGTAAGGCTCTTTGAGGCCATTGGCCTTGACGATCGCACCGGCCGTTACGCCAGCCCGGTTGGCAATGCCGTTCAGCGTCTCTCCCTGCTCGACGACGTGGACCTTCTCGGTCGCCGTCGCGGCAAGCACGGGCGCACTGGTGAGCGCCAGCGCCGCAAGCAGGGGAAACGTACGAAGGATCATGCCTGGTAGCGGCTCGCGATCTGCGCCAGCGAGGCGTCGTGCGTGAGGTCCAGTTGCAGCGGTGTTACCGAGATATAGCCCTCGGCAATCGCTTCCAGATCGGTGTTGTGGCCCAGCGTGTGTTCAATGCCGTGCAGGCCGAACCAGAAGTAGGGGAACCCGCGCGGGTCCATGCCTTCGACCACCGAACCACGCGCGTAGTCGTGGAAGCCCTGGCGGACCACGCGAATGCCCTTCACGTCGGCGGCAGCCACCGGCGGGAAGTTCACGTTGATCAGCGTGCGCGGCGCGAAAGGCGCGTCGAGCAGCGGCTTCAGCACCTTGGCGCCCCATTCCTCGGCGGCGGAGAAGCTGACGTTGTTGCCGTGCCCTTCGCCCGAATAGACCTGGCTCAGCGCGATCGAACGGATGCCCGCCAGCGCGCCTTCCATCGCGGCGGAGACGGTGCCCGAGTAGGTCACGTCATCGCCCAGGTTGGCACCGCGGTTTACGCCGGAAAGGATCAGGTCCGGCGGGCCGGGCAGGGCCTTCTTGATGCCCATGGTCACCGAATCGGTGGGCGTGCCCGTTACCGAGAAGCGCTTGGGGGCGTGTTCGCGCATCCGCACGGGACGGGTCAGCGTCAGCGAGTGGCCCGCGCCGGACTGTTCCTCGCTCGGCGCGCAGATCCAGATATCGTCCGAAAGCTGCGCGGCGATCTTTTCGAGGACGTAGAGACCGGGGGCGTTGATGCCATCGTCGTTGGTGAGCAGGATACGCATCAGAAGCAGGGCTCCAGCTTTTCGATCCCGCCCATCCACGGCTTGAGCGCTTCGGGAACCAGCACCGAGCCGTCCTCCTGCTGGTAGTTCTCCAGCACGGCCACGAGCGTACGGCCGACCGCGAGGCCCGAACCGTTGAGGGTGTGCAGAAACTCGGTCTTCTTCGAACCTTCCGGCTTGAAGCGCGCGTTCATGCGGCGAGCCTGATAGTCGCCGCAGTTCGAGATCGAGCTGATCTCGCGATAAGCGCTCTGGCCGGGCAGCCAGACTTCAAGGTCGAAGGTCTTGCGCGCGGTGGCGCCCATGTCGCCGGAGCAGAGCAGTACCTTGCGATAGGGCAGTGCCAGCGCCTGCAGGATCGATTCGGCGGCAGCGACCATCTTCTCGTGCTCTGCTTCCGACTGGTCGGGCTGGCAGACGGTGACGAGTTCGACCTTCTCGAATTGGTGCTGGCGAATGAACCCGCGCGTATCGCGGCCCGCCGCGCCGGCTTCGGAGCGGAAGCAGGGGGTAAGTGCGGTCATGCGCAGGGGCAGGGCTTCGAGATCGACGATCTCGTCCTGCACCGCGTTGGTCAGCGAGACTTCGGCGGTGGGGATCAGCCAGCGGCCATCGGTGGTCTTAAACAGGTCTTCCGAGAACTTGGGAAGCTGGCCGGTGCCGAACACCGCCTCATCCTTCACCAGCAGCGGCACGATGCATTCCATGTAGCCGTTGGTGGCGGTCTGCGTGTCCAGCATGAACTGCGCGAGGGCGCGGTGCAGGCGGGCCATTTGGCCCTTCAGGAAGGTGAAGCGCGCGCCGGAAATCTTCGCGCCGGTCTCGAAATCAAGTCCGAGCGCCGGGCCGAGGTCCGCATGTTCCTTGGGCTCGAACGCGAAAGTGCCGGGGGTGCCCCACTTGGCGACTTCGAGGTTCTCGCTCTCGTCCGCGCCGTCCGGCACTTCGGCGACGGGGATGTTGGGCAGGCCGGCCAGCGCATTGTGAAGCTGGGCGGAAAGCTCCTTCTCCTCAGCCTCAAGCGCGGGGAGGGTGTCCTTCAATTGCGCAACTTCAGCTTTCAGCGCTTCGGCCGTGGCATTGTCACCCTGGCCCATGGCCTTGCCGATCGCCTTTGAGGCTTCGTTGCGGCGATTCTGCCCTTCCTGCATGCGCGTCGCGACCGAGCGGCGCTGCTCGTCGAGGGCGAGGATGTCAGCGGCCACGGGGGCAACCCCACGGCGGGCGAGGCCGGCGTCGAATCCTTCGGGATTCTCGCGGATCAGGCGGATATCGTGCATGGGCCGGGGCTATGCCGCCTCGCGCCCGCAGGTGCAAGATTGGGCGATGCGCTTTGCGCCATTGTCGCGATGGGGAGGGGCGTCTCGGGCAGCGCATCCCTGCGCTCGACACCTGAAGAATAGCCTATAATAGGCAGGGTGCTTCTTATTAATCCGCAGAAAACCATTAAATTTTGGAAATATAACCTTCCGACACTACTGTTGATAATTCGTCGCAATCGAAGGCTTTGAGCGCCGCCTATAACACCCTTGGGGCCCGCAAAAGCAGGAACGGTTCCGGCTTACGTGGGTGGGATTAGGGTTAAAGCTATGGAATGGTTCAGAGCAAATGCACCTATTCGTCTTAAACTGCTGATTTCTTTCGGAAGCATGGTCGCGTTGACTATGCTGAGCGGTATCGCCGGCATGGATCTGGGGGGTGAAAAGGCCGCTTGGGCGGTTCTGGCGGCCACTCTGTTGGCCGCCGTGCTGGGATACGCTTATCGCGAGGCTATTGCCAGGCCTTACGTCGCCACAGTGGTTCGCATGGAGGGGCTGGCTGCGGGCGATCTCGACAGTCCGATCGAGTTTACGCACTTTCGCGACTGCGTGGGGCGGATGACGCAGGCAATGTTCCAGTTCCGCGCAACCGCGCAGGCGGAAATCGCCAAGGGCGGCGAAGCGCAGCGCAATGCGCAAGTGGTGCAGGGGATGGCGGTAAACTTCCGTCGTCTGTCCGATGGTGACCTGACCGCCGACATCGTTGAGGACTACCCGGGCGAATATGCGGCGCTGAAGGAGAGCTTCAACGACGCGCTTGGCAGTCTGCGCGGGCTGCTGGGGTCGGTGAAGTCCGGCACGCAGAACAGCCTTGTCGGCTCGCGCGAGATTGCGCAGGCGTCCGAGGATCTTGCCCGGCGGACCGAGGCCAATGCTGCGAGTTTGGAACAGACGGCGGCGGCAATCCAGCAGATCGATCACCGCCTGAAGGCAACGGCTGAAGCGGCAACCCGTTCGGTCGCGACATCGGGACAGGCGATGGAAGCCGTGCATGAGGGGCGCACGCGCACCGATGCGGCGGTCGATGCGATGAACCGCGTTAGCGAAAGCGCCAAGGGCATCGATGCCGTGATCGAAGGTCTCGACAAGATCGCCTTCCAGACACGCGTGCTGGCGATGAACGCGGCGGTGGAGGCCGGTCGTGCCGGTGATGCCGGGCGCGGCTTTGCCGTGGTGGCCGATCTCGTCTCAGCCTTGGCCATGCGTGCTGAAGAAGAATCGAAGCGCGCGCGCGATCAGCTTGGAGTTACCCAGACTGATATCGAGGCTGCGGTGGAGGCCGTGCACAAAGTGGACTCGGCTTTCGGTGTGATTTCGGTCTCGGGTGAGGAAGTAACCCGGCTTGCCGGTCAGATCGCCGCCGACAACGATGCGCAGGCGGCCGCGATCGGTGAGATCAACGCGGCGGTGAGCGCGATGGACCATTCGACGCAGCAGAATGCGGCGATGGTGGAGGAAACTTCGGCCGCGGCGCGCAACCTCTCGTCCGAAGTGGCGACGTTGGCAGCGGAGGCGGATCGCTTTCGCATGACGTCGGCCCAAGTTGGTTTCCGGCCGACGCTGGTGGGTAGCCGCGCCTGATCTTGATCCGTCGCGATGGCACGCGACATCGCGACGGAAACCGCCGGGTGCGTTCTGGAATACAATGGATTTTCGGGATTTCCGCTGGAGCCATCTCAGAAGGAGATGGTGGGCGCGGCAGGGATTGAACCTGCGACCCCACCCGTGTGAAGGGTGTGCTCTACCACTGAGCTACGCGCCCGCCGGTCGGACCGTGTCCGCTGCGGAAGCGCGCCTCTAGATGAGTCGGATCGAATTGACAAGCGGGCATCTGGAATTAAATCGCGTGGCATGACCGAAGAGACCAAGACCGGCGCAGACGTGCCGCCCGACCACCTTGCCATCAACCCGAAGAGCCCGTTCTTCGATGAGGAAAAGCTGAAGCGCGGCGTCGGCATCCGCTTCAAGGGCACCGTGCGCACCAATGTCGAGGAATATTGCATTTCCGAGGGCTGGGTGCGCGTGCAGGCCGGCAAGACGCTGGATCGCAAGGGCAATCCGCTGACGGTGAAGCTCGCCGGTCCGGTCGAAGCCTGGTACGAAGACCTTGGCGAGGACGCGCCGGTCGCGAAGATCTGAATGCAGATCGGGCCGCAGTGATGCGGCCCGATTGCTTCAGCGATAAGTTCCGGCGATGATGGCGCCGATAGGGTCGCTTCGGCGGCCCTTTTTCTTGGCCGGGGGCAGGGGGGCGAGCGATTCGTCCGGGGCGGCAACGGTATCGAGGGGTGCGTTGCCAAGATCCTTCGCCGCGCCGGAAATGCCATTGCCGGGCTTGGCGTTGTAGATGAAGCCTGAAACCGGCCAGTGCGTGGTGCCCAGGTTGTGGATCGGTGCGTACCAGACGCGCACTTCACTCCAGTCGTTCTGGGTCGAGACGTCCAGCACGGCGACGTTCTTCTCGATCTGGCCACGCCGTCCGTTGATGGGCGACCAATTGGAGTGGCTGACCAGGATCGTGCGCGAATCGACCACTTTGCTGACCGTCGCCACATGGCCGAGTTCGGAATTGGCGTAAGGCTCCATCGCCATCACCGCGCCAACGCGGGGGGTGTGGCCGGTGGCATAGCGCCCGCGGGCTTGCTGCCACCAGGTATGCGCGTCCCCGAAGATGCGAATGCCGGAAAGCTGGCGTGCATAGGGCACGCATTCGAGATAATCCGGGCCTTTCGGCGCGTCCGAACCGCCGTCGATCCCGGCTTGAATATCGTCGATAGCGGCGCTGGCAGCGGCCGGATTGATGGCTGGTGCCGCCGCTGCAAGAGCGAGGCCCAACATGATGAATCTGCAGTAACCCTTCATATTTGCCATGTTCGACGGGCAGGGTTAGGGGCTTCCTGCATTGTGTGGTTAACGGCGCGGTAACTATTTGAGCGTCGAAACCGCCGAAATCCGTGCTTTTTTGCAGGGTCATTTCCATTTGTGGCAAATTCCCCTATCGGCGCGAATCCTTTATCGAGTTCTTATATGCTTCCCCAGGTGATCATCATCGGCCGACCCAACGTCGGCAAGTCCACGCTGTTCAACCGGCTCGTCGGCAAAAAGCTTGCGCTTGTCGACGATCAGCCGGGCGTCACGCGTGACCGTCGCTTCGGCGATGCCGAACTGCTGGGGCTGAAGTTCCAGATCGTCGACACTGCTGGCTGGGAGGACGACGAGGCGGAAACGCTGCCCGGCCGCATGCGCAAGCAGACCGAAGCAGCGCTGGAAACCGCCGACGTCGCGCTGTTCGTGGTGGACGCGCGTGCGGGCCTTACCCCGCTGGACGAGGAAATCGGCAACTGGCTGCGCGCATCGCCGGTGCCGGTGATCCTGCTGGCCAACAAGGCCGAAGGCCGCGCGGGCGAGGGCGGTCTGCTCGAAGCCTATTCGCTGGGCCTTGGCGATCCGGTTGGCATCTCGGCCGAACATGGCGAAGGCATGGCAGATCTGTTCGAGGCGCTGCTGCCGCATCTCGACCCGCTTCAGCCCGAAGAGGATGAGTTCGAAGAGCTGGACGAGGAAGCGCTGCTGCGCGCGCCGCTGAAGCTGGCGATCGTTGGCCGTCCGAACGCCGGCAAGTCCACGCTGATCAACAAGATCCTCGGTCAGGATCGCCTGCTGACCGGGCCGGAAGCGGGCATCACCCGCGATTCGATCGCGATCGACTGGGAATGGACCGATCCCAAGACGGATGAAGTCCGCGAAGTGCGCTTGATCGACACTGCGGGCATGCGCAAGCGCGCCAACGTGACCGAAAAGCTGGAGCGTCTGGCCGTGGCCGACGCGCGCCATGCGATCGACTTTGCCGAAGTGGTGGTGCTGTTGCTCGACGCTACCCGCGGGTTGGAGCATCAGGACCTGACCATCGCCTCCAAGGTGCTGGAGGAAGGCCGCGCACTGATGATCGCCATCAACAAGTGGGACGTGGCCGAGGACGCTTCGAAGCTGTTCCAGGGCATTCGGGGTGCGCTGGATGACGGTCTGGCGCAGGTTCGCGGGGTGCCGCTGCTGGCGGTGTCCGCCCGCACGGGCAAGGGGCTGGACGATATGATCGCCGCCGCTTTCTCGATCCGCGAGGCGTGGACCCGCCGCGTGCCGACTGCCGCGCTCAACCGCTGGTTCGACGATGCGCTTTCCGCCAATCCGCCGCCGGCGCCGGGCGGCAAGCGCATCAAGCTGCGCTACATCACCCAGGCCAAGACCCGCCCGCCGGGCTTCGTGCTGTTCGGCACGCGTCTCGACCTGCTGCCGGAGAGCTACAAGCGCTATCTGGTCAACGGCATCCGCCGTGAACTGGGCTTCGATGCGGTGCCGATCCGCCTGAACCTACGCAGCGCGAAGAACCCGTTCGCCAAATAAGAGGAAATGCCCGCAAGGGCGGTTCCCGAACGAAAAACGGCCCGCTGCCACATCTGGCAGCGGGCCGTTTTTGCGTCGGCAGCGAGTTTCCTTAAGACGGA
>OUNM010002345.1_pt1 | contig 11906 bp, 12 predicted proteins | sample 1769961 | NCBI WGS metagenome assembly OUNM01 (sample SAMEA3914820, study PRJEB12502) | metagenome | biome: forest; material: soil | place: USA | collected 2012-03-12 | depth 0.3 m
CCGAAAAAAGCCTCGTCCCGGCTTCGGTTCAAAAAATCCTCACTACTTCCGCTGCCTTGGCCCTTTTGGGAGATACGTTCCGATTTCACACCTCGCTGTATGGAGTGGGAACATTGGACAAGAATGGCACATTGCGCGGGGGATTATGCATCGAAGGAAAAGGAAACCCCGTTTTGGGAAGTGTAAAAGGCAGCGGGCAAGACTACAAAAGCGTTGTGCAGACCTTCGTTACACAAGTAAAAACCAGGGGTGTTAAGCAGATCACGGGGAAATTGGTAGCAGACGTCACCTATTTTGAGCAGGAACCCATTCCCTCCTCCTGGATCTGGTACGACATCGGCAATTATTATGCGCCCGAAATCAGCGCATTGAATCTCGCCGAAAACCAATACGAACTTTTTTTCAAGCCAGGGAAAAAAGAGGGCGATAGCACTGATTTCATTTATATGAACCCCACTATTCCTGGGCTTCGGCTTGTGAATCATACCACCACCGCCAAAGGAGGGGGCGACCAGACGTACATTCCAGGCCCTCCACGTGCCATGGAAAAACACATCTATGGAAAAATGCCCTTTGGCGACTCCTTCAAAGTAAAAGGAGCCATTCCTCAACCCGAGCTGTTTTTTCTTTACCTGTTAAAAGAAGAACTTATCCGCCAAGGCATCCGGATGGATAGTGTGAACCTGTGTGTCCAGCGAAAAGGAGAAGCTCCTTGCCTAGATCCCAAAGCCAGTCAAACACTCTATTTTAGGCATTCTTCCCCCACCCTCTTGGACATTTGCCGCTATGCCAACCAAACAAGCAACAACATTTCTTCCGAATGCCTTTTACGGACGCTGGGAGCCCAAATAGGAAAAGAGGGCAGTACGAACGAGGGGATCCAAACAGTGCGGGACTTTCTGGGTTCCCGCATCCAGAATCTACGCTCCCTCAAAATGACAGATGGATCGGGCATGTCGAAATACAACCTGTGCAGCCCTTTGCAAATGGCGCAACTGTTGTCTTCCATCCAAAAAGAAAAATGGTTCGCTTCCTTCTTCAGTACTCTTCCCATTTCCGGAAAGGGCGGCACTATGGAGAAAATGGGCGATGGGACAAAGGCAGAGGGCAAGGTAGTTGCCAAAAGCGGCACTATGGAACGCATCAAATGCTATGCTGGGTATGTAAAAGCATCCAATGGCCTATTGCACCCGTTTGCGATCTTCGTCAACCACCATGACGTACCGAATGGGGAAATCCTCAGATGGATAGAAGGCCTGATGGAGCTTTGTGTGGAATAAGAAAACTACTCGTTCAAAATCAAGGTCTTGACCAAATAGTCCTCTTTCGAGTTCAAACAATCCAAATAATGGATGCTGCTTGTTTCATCGCCATATACCATAATATCGCGCACTTTGGTATGACCCACATATTGGTGAAAAAGAGGAAGGTAGTCGTGCCTTGTTTCAGCTTGGTCAGCCCAAAAAATCCCGCCATAAGGAGACATCCCTCCCCTTAAGGGACTTGCCTCTGCCAACTCGCGCAGATGCGTCTCTCCCATTTTGTGCAACTTTTGTTCCAAGTTCAAGGAATCTCCCATTTCTTGAAATAGCGTACTATGTTGGTTATACCAAGATTGGCTCACCCCTGCATGCGTCCACAGATGATTTCCCAGTTGGAAGGCATTTTGGAAATACGCTTTATTGTCCTGGAATAAGGTCGTAAGCTGAGGCTGAATCTTGACATTGAAGGCCGAAGCACGGAATGCGGGATAATGCAAATAATGCAGGTCGTGGTTTCCGATGAGCAACACCACTTTTTGGGGAAATTGCTTTTTCAATGCAATAATTTGGTCCAGGTTCTCCACTTCTGCCTCATCCGGAACTTCTCCTTTGGAATCTACATAATCGCCGAGAAAGATGATTTTGTCATAGGCCGATACCTCCAGCTTTTTCCAAAGCGATTTCCCATGCAAGTCTGGTATCGTGATGATTTTCATGGCCCCTACCCTCGTATGTAACAAAGGAGAGGATAAAAAAGCATACCACCTAAGGTCAACGTGGAAATAAAGGCGGCGACGGCATACACCAAATAAATTCCTTTTTCGATGCCCACGGCACTTGAACGCAAGCCCCTCTTTCCGGTGATCGCAGCCACAAACATGGCCAACATAAAAAGATACGTGGAAGAAATAAGGCCTATCGCGAAAAGAGCGGAAAAACTTCCAAAATCCAAGATGTGCCAACTAGCGGCAAATGCCAACAACATGACACCTGCCATGCACCCCCCGGAATGCACCACTCTCCATGCCACTTCCCGTTCGGGAGTATGTTGGATCGCTTTGGAAAAGGCATACCCTCCTACCAAGCCCATGAACAACACGAGAAGACCGTTGAAAGCAAGCCACCTTTCCATATTGTGCATGCTATTTATTGTGCCAATTCTTTGATAGCCAACCAGGCCATCAATCCGCTCCCTATTTCAAGGGCTTTTTCGTCCACGTCAAAGGTGGGGGTGTGAACTCCGGAAACGATGCCTTTCGCTTCGTTCCGAACTCCTAATCGGTAAAAACACGCATCCACATGATGGGTGTAATAGGCAAAATCCTCTGAAGCCATCCAAATATCCAAATCTATGATGTTCTCTTCTCCCATGTATTCCTGGGCGTATCCGATGGCTCTTTCAGTAAGCAAGGGATTATTTTCCAAGTAAGGATACCCATCCAAAATTGTCACGTCGCACGATCCCCCCATGCTCTCGGCAATGCCGGAAGCCAATTTTTTGATGCGTCGTTTCGCTTCGGCCCTCCATTCTTCATTCAAGGTCCGGAAAGTACCCGCGACATGTACCTCATTGGGGATCACATTGGTCGCCCCTTCCGCCACTATTTTTCCAAACGAAAGCACGGTTGGAATTTTGGGATTTGCATTCCGGCTCACCACTTGTTGCAGTGCCACGATGATATGCGAGGTAATCAAAACGGGGTCTATGATATTGTCCGGCATAGCGGCATGCCCTCCTTTTCCTTTCACAGTCAGGTAAATCTCATCGGCACTGGCCATGTAGATGCCAGGCCTGAATCCTATTTTCCCTACCGGGATTTGAGGTGCTACATGTTGTCCAAAAAGACTTTGCGGCTTTTGTTTTTCCAAAATCCCTGCCTTGATCATCAAAGAAGCCCCTCCCGGAATCAATTCTTCCCCTGGCTGGAAAATAAATTTTACCGTTCCTTCAAAGTGCTCCTTCAACTCCTGTAGGATGGCGGCAGTTCCCAACAGTGAGGAGGTATGGACATCGTGCCCGCAGGCATGCATGACCCCCTCGTATTGGGATTTATAGGGAACTTCGTTTTGTTCTTTGATGGGCAATGCGTCCATGTCGGCACGTAGGGCCACGGTCTTCTTGTCTGGATTTTTTCCCCTCACATAGGCAACCAGACCTGTTTGGGCAATGCCTTCTTTTACTTGGTCAAATGCAATTCCCTTTGCTTGCAGGGTGGCCTGGACAAACTCCGAGGTCTTGTATTCCTGAAACGAAAGTTCCGGATGCGCATGCAAGTGCCTCCTACATGTCACTACTTCTTTGTATTGAGAAGTGGCCAATTCTTTAATATGCTCTTTTAGAGAGAGATCCATACTCACTTAATTCTTTTTGTCACTTTTTCTGCTTAAAAATCTTCCGGTAACAAACACAGCCGCTACCGATGCGATCACCCACACTGCAATGTCTCTCGCTTCGGATTTATATCCTAGGTAGAATGAAAAAATACAGAGCGAAATGATAGAGATGGCCGAAATCAACCCGAACAATTGACCTCGCTTGATGATGTCGCTGTCCGTTTTTTGTGAAGCAGCCTCGATTTCTATCAACAGATGATTTGCTTTGATCCGCTCCTCCTGCTCTTTTTCGGCCATTCTCATGAGCCTATCTGCAAAGCCGGGTTGGACTTGTTCGTATTTCTCGAGTGCTTCCGGGGAAGGGATCGGTCCGTTGTAGTGTTGTGGTGGATGAACTAACGAGACCTGTTTGGGTGGATTGCGCGGGGAGGCTTTAGAAGGTTTGCCAGAGTTCATGCGTTTGACGACATCTCATGGTGTGATTTTTCCACATCCTGATAAATATTCCCCCAATCAGACGATAAATTGACCGTATCGATTTCGAAGCCTTGGTGTATTCTATTCCGAAGCTTTGAAATCTCATTTTTGCGTTTCGACTCGGCTTTGTGCCGGTCATACAAAAAATAGAACAGCGCGCCCGCTATCACCAAGGCCAAAAAGATAAAGATGTTTTTTCCCTCGTCCCTTTTCATAGAGTAAAGTTACGATAGGTTTCCTATTTCAAAAAGCAAAAACACATTTATGTTGCATTGATTCCCAATAAACGGGCAATCGCCTCGTTCTTTTTTTCAAATTGAAAGGAGGAGATGTTCCGTTCCATGCATTCTTTAATTTTATCGTTCATTAGATGGCCGATACTTCCTTCGTGGGTATGGTGCACATGTGTTGGAGGGGCAAATGTGCCATTTTCTATCTCTTTTGAGACTTGTTTATACGCGTCACGAAAGGGCACTCCTTCCAATACCAGTTCGTTCACCCTCTCCACACTGAACAGATAGACATATTTTTCTTCCTTCAAAATACCCTGTTTCACCTCGATGTGTTTCAACATGTAAGTGGCCAAGACCACGGAATGCCGAAGCCGTCCAAAAATGGGCACAAACGATTCTTTGATCTGTTGCAAATCCCGGTGGTAGCCAGAAGGAAGGTTGGTGGTAATGGTCAAAATCTCTTGAGGGAGCGACTTTATCTGGTTGCAACGCGCCCGAATCAATTCAAAGACATCCGGATTCTTTTTGTGGGGCATGATGCTGGAGCCTGTGGTCAAGTGGTCCGGAAATGTGACAAATCCAAAATTTTGATTCATATAGAGACACACGTCCATGGCCAATTTGCCCAAGGTATTGGCCACCTGACTCAAAGCACATGCCACGACGTACTCCGCTTTTCCCCTTCCCATTTGGGCATAGACTACGTTGTAATTCAAATCTTCAAAGCCCAACAATCGGGTTGTCATCGTGCGGTTGAGAGGGAAAGAGGACCCATATCCTGCGGCTGATCCCAAGGGATTCTTATTGGCGATCCGATAGGCGCTTTGCAACACCAGCATGTCGTCTGCCAAACTTTCCGCATAGGCACCAAACCAAAGGCCAAATGAGGAAGGCATGGCCAATTGCAAATGGGTATACCCAGGCACCAAGTGTTCTTTGTACTGTTCGCTCAAAGCAATCAATTCGTCAAACAATTGCTTTACTTCGAAGACCAGCCCTTCGATGGCATCCCGCATAAATAATTTCAAATCCAGGAGCACCTGGTCGTTGCGCGAACGGCCGCTATGGATCTTCTTCCCCACATCGCCCAATTGGCGGGTAAGCAGAAGTTCCACTTGGGAATGTACATCTTCCATCCCTTCTTCGATGGCAAATTGCCCTTCCTTGATCGTATGGTAGATGTTTTTTAGGCCACCGAGCAATTGTTCCAATTCTGCTTTTTCCAATAGTCCGATGCTTTCCAGCATCGTGATATGGGCCATGGAGCCCAATACATCATGTTCTGCCAGGTACATGTCCATTTCCCTGTCCCGTCCGACGGTAAATGTCTCGATAAGTTTGTCTGTGTCGTATTCTTTTTGCCAGAGTTTCATTCGTTTGTTCCCGTCGGATTAAAGCATTCAAGCACAAAAATAAAAGAGTGGATCAAGATGTGGTGCCTTTGTTTTCTATCCCATCACGGATTCCCATTTGGCATACAACTGCTCCAGTTCTTGGGTCACTTTTTCCAATTTGGTATTTGTTTCGGCCAATTGTGTCACATTGCTATACACGCTGGGTTTTGAAAGTTCTTCCTCTACTTGCTTCTTTTTTGCCTCCAACTCCTGAATTTGTGCTTCCAGCTTGCTCAACTCATTTTTGGAAAGGGCAGGCGTAGATTTCGGGGTTTGTGAAGGCTCTGTTTTTTTAACAGCCTCTTTTTGAACAGGGGTAGTCTGTTTGCTGGAGGTACTTACCTGAGAGGCCTGCCTTTTTTCCATCCAAATATGGTATTCATCATAGGTTCCGGGGTATTCTTTCAACTCCTGGTCCTCGATGTACCAGATTTTATTGGCGATTTGGGAGACGAAATGGCGGTCGTGGGACACGGCCACAAACGTGCCTTGGTATTGTTGCAAAGCCTGGATCAAGATGTTGACCGACATGATATCCAAGTGGTTGGTAGGTTCGTCCAACAACAGGAAGTTAGATTCGGACACTAACGTCTTGGCAAGGGCTACCCGGCTTTTTTCCCCACCCGAAAGCACCTTGATTTTCTTGAACACATCGTCATTGGAAAACAAGAAACAACCTAAGACTGATCTCAAGTCTAACTCCGTCCTTTCAGGAGCATGGTGCTGGAGTTCTTCCAGGATGGTTCCGGCCAAATTCAACGATTCCAATTGGTGCTGGGCAAAAAAGGACATGTTCACATTGTGCCCTTCCTTTCTTTCCCCTTGAGAAAGTTCGGCGGCGGCGAGGATACGCAGGGCAGTTGATTTTCCTTTCCCATTCGCCCCGATCAACGCGATCTTATCTCCCCGCAATACTTGCGCATTCGTATTTTTTAGGATGACATTTTCCCCGTATGCCTTTTGGATGTTCTCCAATGTCAACACCTCCTTTCCAGAAGGAACTTTGAATGAAAACCGTAAATTGATTTTTGCATTGTCTTCCCGCACGTCTTCGATCAAATCTACTTTTTCCAATTGCTTCACACGCGACTGTACTTGCCTCGCCTTGGAAGCCTTGGCTTTGAATCGTTCTATAAAACGTTCTGTCTGACGTATTTGGGCCTGTTGGTTTTCATAGGCACCTTTTTGGATCTCGTTTCGGATTTCTTTCTCTTCGAGATAAAAGGAATAATTTCCGGGATATACGTTGAGCTTGGCATTGCTTACCTCCACGATCATATTGCAGCAATTGTCCAAAAACGTGCGGTCGTGCGATACGATCACGACGGCCCCTTCGTAATTGGTCAGGTAGTTTTCGATCCATTCGATAGAAGGGAGGTCCAAGTGGTTGGTAGGTTCGTCCAACAACAAAAGGGAAGGCTTGGCCAGCAAAAGCTTGGCCAGCATGACCCGCATCCGCCAACCTCCTGAAAATTCTTTGAGCGATTTGTTCAGTTGGGAAGTGGTAAAACCGAGTCCTTCCAGAATTGCTTCCGTTTTGGACTGCATCGTATACCCGTCCAATATTCCGAATTCTTCCTGGAGCGTTCCCAGTTTTTCGATGATGTCGTCGGAATATTCCGTTTCCAGTCGATGCAACAATTCCTCGATTTGCTTTTGCAATTCGATTTGGCGTCCAAATGCCTGCATGGCCACGTGGAGGATGCTTTCGTCCGTCTCGTAAGACAACAAGTCCTGATTCAAGAACCCGATCGTACAGTCGTTGCTTTTGCTGATATCGCCCTCATCCGGTTTGTACTCGCCCACGATGAGCCGCAACAAGGTAGATTTGCCTGTCCCATTGGGCCCTATGAGGCCAATCCGATTCTTTGGTTTGATATGAAGGTCGGCATTTTGATACAGAGGTCGACTGCCGAAGTAAAACGAAAGGTTGTTGATAGCGAGCACGTGCTATTTGAATTGATACGACCACAAAATTGCGAAATTTTAACGGCAATTGCCGATAATTTTAGCTGTGTGCAATTTTTTTTTAGACTCTGTTATCGGAGAGGACGCCTTGCAGCCTTTTTTAAAATTTCCTCCACAGGACAAAATAATATTCTGAAACAGTATAAGAAACACCGCTTTAAAAAAATATTATTTCGTTCCAATTTTTTGTTTTTTGTTGTTTACTTTTACATTTGCTTTTCGTAATGGAATGCCATGCGTTGATTTTAAAGCGTTTAAAACCAACAAAAATTAACAAATTGTTAACAAGGGTATGGTGTTGAATGACTAATATTGCGCAAGTTTTGGACAAAAGAAAAAAACATTAATCGTAAACAAAATGGAACAAAAGGAATCGTCTTTTAAATCAGCATTTGCAGGATTGGTTATCGTAGTTTGTTTAGTGGTCGCCCATTTACTTTTTCACTTTGTGATGGGGGCTGGATCCAATTTCGAAAATGGTGACAACACCGCTCACCCACTTCCTGGCAACTTTTTAGGCATCGTATACAAAGGTGGTTTTATTGTGCCCATTTTGATGTCTTTTCTCTTGATCGTGGTCACGATTTCCATTGAGCGTTTCTTCACTATCGGCAAAGCAACGGGTGCCGGTTCGGTAGAAGGCTTCGTACGGAAGATCCAAAGCTTTTTATCTTCTGGCAACGTGAATGGTGCTTTGGCAGAGTGTGATACACAAAAAGGTTCTGTTGGCAATGTGGTAAAAGCCACCTTGGAAAAATACAAAGACATGAAAAGCGAACAGGGCATGGACAAAGAGCAAAAAATAGCGGCTATCCAAAAATCGATGGAAGAAGCTACCGCTCTGGAAATGCCTTCTTTGGAAAAAAACCTGACGATCTTGTCTACTCTTGCTTCTGTTGCCACCCTTGTAGCTCTTTTGGGAACAGTATTAGGGATGATTCGCGCTTTCGCAGCCATGGCACAAGCAGGAGCACCCGATTCTTCTGCGTTGGCAACCGGTATTTCCGAAGCCCTTATCAACACGGCCATCGGCATCGGTACCTCTGCTATTTCCATCATCATGTACAACTTCTTCACCAGCAAAATCGACACGCTTACGTATAGCATCGACGAAGCCGGCATGTCGATCACCCAAACATTCTCAGCTACAAGCAAGTAATCCTTGTTGGCGTATTACGTTCACGCAAAACAAATTTCATTGCTATGGCCAAAGTAAAAGTACCCCGTAAAAGTGTGCATATGGACATGACCGCGATGTGCGATGTCGGGTTCCTTCTTCTCACGTTTTTCATCTTGACTACCTCATTTAAACCGGACGAGCCCATCACGGTGGACACGCCCACTTCTACCTCTAAGTTCCAGTTGCCCGATACGGATATTATCCTCATTCAGGTAGACAATAGTGGGAAAGTGTTTTTCGGTATCGATGGTCAACCCAACCGTTTGCAAGTATTGGACCGTATTTCCCAAAAATATGGAATTGCCTTTACAGAGAAAGAGAAACACGAATTCTCATTGCTCTCCTCAGTAGGTTTGCCTATCGCCGCCTTAAAATCGTATCTTGACAAAGAACCCTACGATCGGAAGCATGTCAAACAACAAGGAATCCCTGCCGATTCGGTAGGAAACGAATTGTATGACTGGCTCGCTTTTGCCCGGATGGCCAACCCAAGATCACGGATCGCCATCAAAGGAGACCGGGTAGCGAATTATGAGGTGATGAAAAATGTCATCGGCACGCTCCAAGCACAAAATGTTAACCGTTTCAACTTGGTCACCGGCTTGGAAGCAGGTACCAAGTAACACTTAATCGCAAGAAAAATGGCAGAAATACAGGAATCGGGCGGTGGTGGCAAAGAAAAGAAAGGCAGAGGCAAGAAACATTCTCCAAGTGTGGACATGACGCCCATGGTGGATTTGGCTTTTCTTCTTATTACCTTCTTCATGCTCACCACTACGTTCAGCAAACCGCAGACTATGCAGCTGAACATGCCCGACAAGACAGATAAAAATGAGAAAAGTGAATCCAAAGCATCCGAATCCCTCACGCTTTTACTAGCCGATAAGGATAAGATCTATTGGTTTCAAGGATTGCCTGCCGACGCCAAATTGGCCACTACAGACTACTCTTCCGAAGGATTGCGCAAGCTGATCCTGGAAAAGACACGCGAAGTAGGGAAAGACGCAGAGGGCAAAAACAAAATTGTGATCATCATCAAACCGATGGACAAGTCCAAGTACAAAAATACCGTGGATGTCTTGGATGAGATGAACATTACCTTGTCACAACGGTATGCCATTGTAGATCTAACTCCAGAAGAGAAAGATCTTGTGGCCAAATATGAAGCTTCCAACCCCTAAAACAGGACGATCATGAGCTACACACTGTTTAAAAAATCTTGGAAAAACATCGTATTTGAGTCACGGAACAAAGAATATGGTGCATATCAACTTCGTGAGCATTACGATGATTATATCACGAAAGCACTTATCATCGCAGTACTTCTTGCCGGATTTTCCATTGGGGGTCCGATGCTCTATAAGTTGCTAAAGCCTGCTCCTAAAATCGAGAAGGAAGAAATGATCGAAGTGGATTTGGCCAAATTGCCACCTCCCCCCGAGAACCCGAACGAACCTCCTCCTCCCCCACCTCCAAAAATTGAAATGCCAAAGGTGGAAACGATCAAATTTTTGCCTCCTGAGGTGAAAAAGGACGAAGAGGTGAATGAACCACCTCCGACCATCGATGAAGTGAAGGAAGCTGTCATTGCCAATAAAACCGAAGAAGGGGTAAAAGGCGACGAAACAGCGGTAGTGGTAGAGGAAGCTCCTGCTCCTATCGAAGCACCGAAAGAAGAGGAAATCTTTACCTATGCAGAACAAATGCCTTCTTTTCCAGGCGGTTACAAGGAGATGATGTTATTCATCCAGAAGAACATCACGTATCCGAAGGAAGCCTTGTCCATGGGAATTGAGGGAAAAGTGTACATCGAATTTGTGGTCGATGCGGAAGGCAATTTGAGTAATTTCACGGTGAAGAAAGGCATCGGATACGGATGTGACGAAGCTGCCTTGGCCGTAGTGAAAAAAATGCCCAAATGGGACGCCGCTAAGATGAATGGTAGACCTGTCAAGATCAGGACAAGCATGCCGATTTCCTTTAAATTGAATTAATTTTGAAAGGGATGGATGCTCCAGAAGGCATCCGTCCCTTTTTTCTGCGTTATGCCAAAAGCTTTCATTTATTTCTCTGCTGTAGTATCTCTCTTTTACATAGGAATCGGCATTCTCATTGCCTTTTCCAACAAGGGCAGCATGCTCGTCCAATATCCTTATAATGTCTTCCTAGGATTATTGATTACAGGATATGGCCTATTCCGAACGTATCGTTTTTATCGGGTGCTCTTCCTAAACAAAAATGAATAAGGGCATTGTTTACATCGTGCTTTGCCTTTGTTTTTATTCCTTTCTCTCTTGTTCAAGCAAAAAGGAAGACGTTCCGCAAACCACTACAAGCGGAGAATTGCCCGTAGTGATCGACGAAGCGTTTTGGCCTATCTTGGTACAAGAAAAAACGGTATTCGAATATCACTATCCTTACGCCTCTCTTCACTACCAACGTTTGGGTCAGGAGAAGGCAATTCGCCAATTTATACGCGATTCCATTAAATTCATCGTGATCGGACGGAAATTGGACTCCGTAGAACTGGCTTATTTGAAATCAAAGGATGTGTATCCTAGGATGTATGCCTTTGCAAGAGATGGCCTGCTTTTGATCACGCACGCACAGTCCCCCGATACTTCCTTCCAATTTTCCCAATTAAAAGCATTTGCCCAAGGGATTGACAAAGACAAACAATTGGTGGTAGAAGGTACCTCCAATGCAAGTTTATCGAGTTTTGTTGACTTGTTGGACATTAAAAATACTAATTTAGCAGGTGTTTACAATGCAGACTCTACACAAGCCGTGATCGAGTATGTCATGAAAAACAAAGATGCAGTCGGCATTGTGGGAAGTTCTTGGTTCAGCGAACGAAATAACCCGAGGGTAAAAGCCTGGTTGGAAAAAGTAAGAATTGCTTCAGTCTCAGCAGACGGCAAAAATTTTTATCGCCCTTTCCAGTCGGAACTAGCGGACAGCCTCTACCCCTTGAGTCGAACGATTTACGTGATCACGCGGGAATCAAAAATGAATTTGGTAAATGGGTATTCCTCTTTCTTATTAGGAGAAAAAGGAC
>OUNM010596255.1_pt1 | contig 11894 bp, 13 predicted proteins | sample 1769961 | NCBI WGS metagenome assembly OUNM01 (sample SAMEA3914820, study PRJEB12502) | metagenome | biome: forest; material: soil | place: USA | collected 2012-03-12 | depth 0.3 m
CTGCTGCACGCCCTCGCCCGACACGTCGCGGGTGATCGAGGGATTGTCGGACTTGCGCGAGATCTTGTCGACTTCGTCGATATAGACGATGCCGCGCTGCGCGCGCTCGACATTGTAGTCGGCGGCCTGCAACAGCTTGAGAATGATGTTTTCGACGTCTTCACCGACGTAACCGGCTTCGGTCAGGGTCGTGGCGTCGGCCATGGTGAAGGGCACGTCGATGATACGAGCCAGGGTCTGGGCCAGCAGGGTCTTGCCCGAACCGGTCGGGCCGATCAGCAGGATGTTCGACTTGGCCAGTTCGACGTCGTTGCCCTTCTGGGCGTGGTTCAGGCGCTTGTAGTGGTTGTGAACCGCCACCGACAGGACCTTCTTGGCCTGGGATTGGCCGATCACATAGTCGTCGAGGACCTCGCGAATTTCCTTCGGGGTCGGCACGCCGTCCTTCGACTTGACGAAGGCGATCTTGTGCTCCTCGCGGATGATGTCCATGCACAGCTCGACGCATTCATCGCAGATGAAAACGGTCGGCCCGGCGATAAGTTTGCGCACCTCGTGCTGGCTCTTCCCACAGAAAGAGCAATAGAGGGTGCTTTTGCTGTCGCCTGATGCGGCTTTGGTCATTTCTGTCTTTCACCTTCAAGTGCGGGCGTGAGCAGCGTTTTTTACCGCCGCCGTGTCCGCTCACCAATCGGCAGGATAGCCCGGCAAGCCTTAACAAAGCCTGATTCCGGTGCCGATTACGATTTACAACGTGCCCACCTGGGCGCATTTATGCACAGTTTCGGAGGCGTCTCAACCCGCCCCGAACGCTTAATATGGGATAAAAAACGCGGAATGAAAGTCACAAATCCGCTCCGCCGCGGTCGTGCGCCGAAAACGGCCAAGACCTCGGCCCCCGAGGCGCCGCGAAAGGTCGTCGCCTTCGATTTCGACGGCACGCTGACCGACCGCGACAGCTTCGTCGCCTTCCTCGACTTTGCCAAGGGCAAGGCGGGCATGGCGCGCGCCTTTGCGACTCAGCCGTCCTTGCTCCTGCATTACCTTGCGACCAAGGATCGGGGAGTGTTGAAATCCCGGCTGTTATACAAACTCTTAGGGCCGATTCCTCAAGACGAGCTTGAAACCCTGATCAAGGCGTTTTCGACGACTACCGCGATGGATCTGTTCCGTATGGATGCGCTCGACGCCTGGGACCGGCATAACCTGCCCGACCGTCAACGCGTCATCGTCACCGCCTCGCCGCAATTGCTGGTGGCACCCTTCGGCCGCATGATCGGCGCCGATCGCGTGATCGGCACGAAACTGGGCTTTGATACGCAAGGGCGCCTGACGCCCAATCTCGACGGGCCGAACTGCCGGGGCGCGGAAAAGATGTGCCGCCTGCGCGAAATCTACGGCGACGCCCTCGATCTCGAAGCCGCCTACGGTGACACGGCCGGCGACCGCGAAATGCTGGCAGCGGCTAGGCACGGGCATTATCGCGTGTTCAAAGGGTAGTAAGGTTTTTCCACGGATAGCACGGAGCGGCGCTGCGCGCCGGCACGGATAGGGCGCGAAGCGCATGTCTTCACCAGACTCCGAAGGGCGCCGATAACCAGACTATCCGTGTCGCCGCAAAGCGGCATATCCGTGTCATCCGTGGCCAAAACCCCTTTGAGGCCAAACAAAAACGCGGTCCGGAGAACCGGACCGCGCTGATGTATCGGGTGAAAGAAAAGCGATTACGCCGCGACTTCGCTGTCGGAACGCTTTTCGTAGACGTGGTCGATCAGGCCGAAATCGCGCGCCTCGATCGCCGTCATATAGCGATCGCGGTCGAGCGTCTTTTCGATCGTGTCGTAGTCCTGGCCGGTGTGCTTGACGTAGATTTCGTTGAGCAGGCGCTTGGTCTTGCGCATGTCCTCGACCTGGATTTCCATGTCCGAAGCCATGCCGCGGGCGCCGCCCGAAGGCTGGTGGACCATGATCTTCGAGTTCGGCAGCGAGATGCGCTGCCCCTTTTCACCGGCCTGCAGGATCAGCGAGCCGGCCGAAGCGGCCATACCCATGCACACGGTCGATACCGGCGACTTGATGTATTGCATGGTGTCGTAGATCGCCAGCGCCGAGGTCACCTGACCGCCGGGGCTGTTGATGTACATGGCGATTTCCTTTTTCGGGTTTTCCGATTCCAGGAACAGCAGCTGGGCGCAGATCAGCGTCGCCATGCCGTCCTCGAACGGGCCGGTCAGGAAGATGATGCGCTCCTTCAGGAGGCGCGAGAAGATGTCATAGGCGCGCTCGCCACGGCTGGATTGCTCCACCACCATAGGCACCAGGTTCATGGTCAGATTATCAACGGGGTCGCGCATTCACGAATCCTCTTTGTGTGTCGAACGTCGGGCGTCAGCGCGCATCTAAGGCAGAAAAGCTTAACCTTAAGTGAGTGGATGCGCCCCTTCGTTCGCAACTTGGCAATTTGCGCACATCTTTTCAAGGCCCCCGGATATTTCACCGGTAGCGCGTGTCCGCAACGTCGCGCTTGACAGGTCCAAATTCATAACCTATAAGTTATATAACTTTAAGGTTATTAAAATGAACACCGCCGATATAGACCACACCCTGATCGCCCTTGCCGACCCCACCCGACGCGCCATCCTGTCGCGCCTGGCGCGCGGGGACGCCTCGGTCATGGAACTGGCAGCGCCCTTCGACATCAGCCAGCCGGCGATCTCCAAGCACCTCAACGTGCTCGAAAAGGCCGGCCTGATCAGCCGCGGCCGCGACGGCACGCGCCGCCCCTGCCGGCTGGAGCCCGAACCGCTGAAACAGGCGGTCGGCTGGCTGGAAACCTTCCGCCAGACGCTCGAGGCCAACTTCCAGCGCCTGGACGCCCTGCTGGCCGAACTGCAGTCGCCGCCGGGCGACAGCGACAATATCAATTAAGGAGACACGCATGGATACCGAACTGAAAGCCAGTACGCCGTCCGACACCGAAATCCGCCTCGAGCGCTTTTTCGCCGCGCCGCGCCCGCTGGTCTACGACGCCTTCACCCAGCCGCACCTGCTCACGCGCTGGTTCGGCCCGCGTGGCTGGCGGCTTACGACCTGCGAGATCGATCTGCGCGTCGGCGGCAACTGGCGCTTCATTCTGACGGGGCCGGGCGACGCCACGCTCGGCATGTCGGGCACCTGGCAGGCCCTCAACCCGCCCTTCGGCTCGACGCATATCGAGCGCTTCGACGACTATCCCGGCGAATCGGTCGTGACCTCCGTCCTGACCGAGGTCAGCGGCGGCACGTTGATGACCGCGACCATTCAATACCCGTCGAAAGAGATTCGCGACCTCGTCCTGCAATCGGGCATGACCAAGGGCGCCGGCGAAAGCTACGACCGCCTGGCCGAAACGCTTAACACTGAGGAAGCCCGCACATGATCTCCCCGACCGAAATCACCACCCTGCCCGCCCAGCCGACGGCCATGATCGCCATGGAGATTCCGGCCTCCGAAATCCGCCAGGCCATGGGCGCAGGCATCGGCGAACTGCATGCCGCGCTGAAGACCCAGGGCATCGCTCAGACGGGGCCGTGGTTCACGCATCACCGGCGTCCGCCGGGCGACAGCTTCGACTTTGAAATTCACTTGCCGATCGCAAGTCCGGTTGCCGAAACCGGCCGCGTTCGTCCGGGTGAGCGTCCCGAAATCGAGGTCGCGCGCACCGTCTACAGCGGCGGCTACGAGGGCCTCGGCTCCGCCTGGGGTCAGTTCCTATCGGTGCTTGTCGCACAAGGGATCAGGACCACGCCCGACCTCTGGGAGGTCTATACGACCGGCCCCGAATCCGGACCGGACGCGACCGCCTACAGGACCGAGCTGATCAAGCCGATTGCAGAGTGAAAGGCACTCCCATGCTAACCGAGACCCGCCGCGCCGGCGCGCTGGAAATCACCCTGCCGTCGCCGACCGAAATCCGCTTTGTCCGCGCCTTCAAGGCGCCGGCGCAGCTGGTATTCGACGCCTATACCGTCCCGGCGCTGGTCAGCCGCTGGCTGCTCGGCCCCGACGGCTGGACGATGCCGGTATGCGAGATCGATCTTAAGCCCGGCGGCTGCTTCCGCTACGTCTGGCGCCACGAACGCGGCATGGAAATGGGCATGGAGGGGATCTATGCCGAGATCGACGCCCCGCGGTTGATAAGGCACACCGAGCGCTTCGACGAAGACTGGACGGGCGGAGAAACGCACGTCCGCCAGGATTTCGTCGAGACCGACGGCGTCACCACCGTCACCCAGGTCGTGCTCTACGCCTCGGAAGCCGCCCGGGACGGCGCACTCAAGACACCCATGGCCGAGGGCATGGAAGCCGGCTTCCAGCGCCTGGAAACCCTGCTTGCAAACAACAACTAAACACATGTCACAAGTCATTCAGCACCAGACTTGCCAATTGCAAGACGCAACTGTCTTGCTGGCGGCTTCATGGAACTCGAATATTGGGATAGGTGAAGATGACGCCGGCTGCCGGGAAGAGCCGGCGTCATCTTCATGACCGGGCGAACGCCCCGTCAACTCGGGGCCGCGGCCGAAGCCTGCGGACCACACCCTTCAATGCCACGGAACCGGGCGTGCGAAAATAGTTAGATGGCTAAATAATATCGTTATGCAATCACAATAATTTGTAATCGATATCACGATCCGGCGCCGGACGCCGGAAAACAAAAAAGGCCCCGGAAACCGGGGCCTTTCAATGGGTCCGACGCGTAAATTACGCCTCGTCGTCTTCCTTCAGCAGGTCGTCCTTGCTGATCGGCTGGTCGGTGACCTTGGCCTGGGTGAAGATCAGGTCGCAGACCTTTTCTTCGTAGATCGGCGCGCGGATCTGCGCCGAGGCGGCCGGGTTGTTGCGGTAGAAGTCGAACACCTGGCGCTCCTGGCCCGGATAGTTGCGGGCTTCCTGCAGGATCGCCTGGGTGACTTCCTGGTCGGTGACCTGGACGTTCTGGCGGGTGCCGATTTCGGCGAGGACCAGACCCAGGCGCACGCGGCGCTGGGCGATCTTCATGTATTCGTCCTTGAGCTGCTCCTCGGACTTGTCCTTGTCCTCGTCGGCCAGCTGGCCGGCGGCGCGGTCCTGCTCGACCTGCTGCCAGATGCCCTGGAATTCGGCGTCGAGCATGCGCTTGGGCAGCTCGAAATCGTGCTTTTCGTCGAGGACGTCGAGCAGCTGGCGCTTCATCTTGAAGCGCGAAGCCTGGCCGTACTGCTGCTGCAGTTGGGTCTTGATGATGCCCTTGAGTGCGTCGAGGCTTTCGAGGCCGAGGCTCTTGGCCAGGTCGTCATTGGCTTCGCCTTCGGCCGGCGCCAGCACGTCCTGGACCGTCGTTTCGAAGGTCGCGGCCTTGCCGGCCAGTTCCTTGGCGCCGTAGTCTTCCGGGAAGGTAACGTTGAGCGTCTTGACGTCGCCCTTCTTGGCGCCGATCAGTTGCTCTTCGAAGCCCGGGATGAACATGCCCGAACCGATGACCAGTTCGGCGCCTTCGGCGGTCCCGCCGGCAAAGGCTTCGTCGCCGATCTTGCCGACGAAGTCGATGATCAGCTTGTCGCCGTCGGCGGCCTTGGGCGACTTGCCCTTCTTGGCTTCGTATTGCTTGTTGCCGGCGACGATCTGCTTCAGCTGCTCGTCGATGTCGGCTTCCGACGGCTCATAGACCGGGCGGGTCAGTTCGATCGAGGCCGGCTCGACCGGCGTGAAGACCGGCATCATTTCGACGGCGATCTGGTAGGCCAGGTCGGCATCGCCCGACATGACCTTTTCGAAGTCGCCGACCGGCGTCAGCTCGGGCTGGCTGGCCGGACGGATCGAGGCCTGCTCCATGGCCTTCTGCGTCGTGTCGTTGAGGGTTTCCTGAATGATTTCACCCATCAGGTCCTTGCCGTACATCTTGCGGACGTGGGCCTGCGGCACCTTGCCCGGACGGAAGCCCTTGATATTCATCTTGGGGGCGATTTCCGCGATCTTGGCATCCAGCTTTTGCGTCAGCTGGTCGCGCGTCACGGTCACTTCCAGGACGCGGCTGAGGCCTTCATTCACTTTTTCAACGACTTGCATCGGATAGTTATCCTTGTCGATGCGATGTCCGGTCCCTGACCGGCGCGCATCGGCGGCTATGAAACGAAAGTAAGCGCAACCCGCTTAAGGGCAGGCGCGCCGAAGAGGCGCCCCTTATGGCACGATTGCGCGGCAGGTCAACGGTCAAAGCGACGAAAGGTGCAGAGATTGCGTATTCCTGCTAGAACCCCCAATCCCAGGAGGGGGAATTGGTCATGAAATACGTCGGCCTAGCCATTATCGCCGCGGCGGGCGCCACCTTGCTGCTGGTCTGCGCCGCGAGCGCGCCGGCACGTCCTGCCGAACGCCCGAAACCGCCGACGCCACAGGAATACGACGCCTGGACAAGCAACCGCTTTGCCGGGTCGCCTTGGGAAAAGCAGGCCCTGGTGGATGAATACGACCTGATGGCGCGAAATCCGGGTGTAGCCACACGTGACGGCAAGATTCTGACCGTGTTCTATCGCGGAAAGCCTGTAAAGACTTTCAATCCAGCCGCCCCGCCAGGGCGGGAGGCAGGGTTCGATAGCGTCATCCTGGGCAAGGTCCTGAAACTGCGCGACAAGGAAACGGGGCGAAACGAAGCGATCGCGCTGATCGTTGAGCATGCCGGAGAATTCGACTGGTCGATGCTTGTCCTGGCTGATGGAAAAATCCTGCCGGTGGGCTCCGCCTCGGCGTCTCCCGACGGGCTTTGGCTGGTAACCGGAAAAGAGTCCGTCTGGTCCGATGACGGCAACGGCCGCGACCTGGGGCGCCTGCGAATCCGCCCGTGGCCCGTTCGTTCCCCATCGGTCGAGTTTACATCGCACTGCCATGTCATCGGGTGGCGCGGCAATGACACCTTCAACGCCACCTGCCTGTACAGGACCAAACATGGCAACGGCTATGTCTCGTTCCACGCTCGTGTCTATCGCGACAAAGACATGGAGTGGCATATGGCCTCGACGACGCAGGTCAAGGCCGATCCGCGCGAAGCTGTTATCACCGAATTTCCGGACACGCTCTTACGCCCCCTCCCCGATCCCCACCTCCGTTTCACCGGCACGACAAAAGCGCAATAGTCCGCCCATCGCTTTTTTATGGGCAACGGGCCTATGTCGAACCTGGGAATGTTCGGGATCACGGAATGCGTTTTGTACCGCCGCTTTTGATCGTGGCGCTGGTCGCCACGGCCTATGCCTGCACCAAGCCGAAGGACGCGCCTCCGCCGCCGCTTGCCCATAGCGACATATCGCCCAATGCCTTTATCGGCACGCCGCGCGAGGCCGCGGCGAAGCTCAACGAAAGCCTGGTCCTGAAGGACCACCCCGACCTTGCCACGCGCGGCGGCGACACGATCACCATCCGTTATCGCGGGCAGGACGTGGTCACCTACACGGACGATCCAAAAGGCTGCATGCGGTACGTCGTCGAGCGCGCCGTCATGGTCTTCGATCCGCAGAGCGGCGCCAAGGAGCCCATCGCCCTGGTCGCCTGCCATTTCGGCGTCACCACCAACCGCTATCTGGTCCTGCCCGACAGCGGCAAATACACCGTGACCGACGACGTCGCCGCCTCTCCCGACGGCCGCTTCCTGGCGACCAGCGACGCGACCGTAACGGTGTCGCGCGGCGCCTTTATCGTCATCGACTGGCCGAACATCGACACGCGCGCCGAGTTTCCGGCCGGCTGCACGCACCTGGCGTGGCTGGACGATAGCCATTTGACCGCCGACTGCTGGCACGCCGACACGCCCAATCCGCTCAATCCCAACGAAAGCGAGGCGCGCTTCTTCCACGCCAAGGTCTGGCGCGACGGTGGCGTGTGGCGGATGCAGGCCCTGCAATGGGTCCACCCCGAAACCTTCGCGCCGCGGGCGTCGTCCGAGCCCCTGCCGAAGTTCACCGCGGTCAATAAAACCGGCGTGGACGCGCCGGCTTAGGTCGCCTCCGGCTCGTCCAGCTTGCCTTCCCAGCGCGCCACCACCGCCGAAGCGACCGAATTGCCCAGCACATTGGTCGCCGAGCGGCCCATGTCGAGCAGGTGGTCGACGCCCAGTACCAGGGCGATCCAGGTTTCCGGCAAGCCGAAATAGGTGAGCGTCGCCATGATGACGACCAGCGAGGCGCGCGGCACCCCGGCGATGCCCTTCGACGTGATCACCAGCAGGAACAGCATCATCACCTTCTGCGCAAGGGTGAAGTGGACGCCGTGCGCCTGGGCGATCAACAGCGTCGCGAAGGTGCAGTAGATCATCGAGCCGTCGAGATTAAACGAGTAGCCGAGCGGCAGGACGAAGCTGACGATTTTGCGCGGAATGCCGACGCCCGGCAGGCCCGCCAGCAGCTTCGGAAAGGCGGCTTCCGAGCTGGCCGTCGAAAAGGCCAGCAGCGCCGGCTCGCGGATCACGCCCAGCAGCCGGAGCATGCGGCCGCCGAGGAACAGGAAGCCCAGCACGATCAGCAGGATCCACAAGATCCCCATTGCGGCATAGAATTCGGCGACGAAGGTCCCGTACTTGATCAGGATGGCGGGGCCGTGTTCGGCGACCGTATTGGCCAGCGCCCCGAAGATGGCGATAGGCGCAAAGTTCATGACGATCGAGGTGACCTTCAGCATGATCGCCGCCCCCTCCTCCGCCAGCTCCATGACGCGCGGCGACTTCTTTTCCAGCATGGCGATGGCCGTGCCGACGAAGCCGGCGAAGAAGACGATCTGCAGGATTTCGTTGTCGGCCATGGCTTTGACGATCGAGGTCGGGATGACGTGGGCGATGAAGTTGTCGAGCGTGAAGCCCGCCATGGTCGGCACCGTGCCCCCGGCTTCGGCCGACGGGTCCATGCCGACGCCCGGCTGCAGCCATTCGACCATAAGCATGCCGATCAAAAGCGACACCACCGACATCAGGAGGAACCAGCCCAGCGCCTTGATCCCGACGCGCCCGACCGACGCGGCGTCTTCCATATGGCCGATCCCGGCGATCAGGGTGAACAGCACCAGGGGCGCGATGATCATCTTGATCAGCATGATGAAGATCTTGGTCAGCGTGCCGAAGACGGTCGTCGCCACCCCCAGCGACGCCGCATCGAGATATTCGTGACTGGCCCAGCCGGCGGCGACGCCGGCGATCATGCCGAAGATGATAAAGAGCGCGAAACGGCCTTTCATGCGCATTTCCCCTGTATGGGCCCCTGTAATTGTTCCGGCTGCGACTATCGGCTGGCAAGCGGCCCGACGCAATCCCGCTTTTCGGAAATTGTGTTTGACAAATCCATGCCGCACCTGCGAACTGAATGCGGCCAGGGGTGGTTGCGGTTCATTGGGAGGCATGCATGTCTTTGTACGACAAGGCGTGGAGTTTACGTGAAAAGCTCGGCCGCATGACCGGCAAGGGCTTTTTCGGCAAGATCCAGCTGAAGATCGCGCGGCGCGCCTATACGCGGATGCAGGAGCAGTTGGGCTTTTCCATCCCCGCCGCCATTCCCTTCGGCACCAAGCCCTACTTTCCGCACGGCCTGCAAGGTATCTTCATCTCGCGTCGCGCGACGATCGGCAAGAACTGCGTGATCTTCCACCAGGTGACGATCGGCGTGAACACCATGGTCGATTCCAGAGGGGTCGGCGCGCCCGTTATCGGCGACCGCGTCTTTATCGGCGTCGGCGCCAAGATCATCGGCGGGATCAAAATCGGCAATGACGTTCGCATCGGCGCCAATGCGGTGGTGACGCGCGACGTGCCCGACAATGCGACCGTCATCGGCATCAACGATATCCGCCCCGGCGCCCCCGGCCGCGACAACCGCTATATCAGCCGCGGCCCCAACGGCTGGCAGGCCAATGACGGCGTGACATCCGTGCCCGTGGCGCCAGAGCATGCGGACCTGCTGGAGCGGACCATCGGGAACGCGTGAGATAGGCGTGTCAACGAACTCCTGACACCTCCTGACAGCCGGCAGGCGCCATAACGGTACCTTGCTTGCCCTGTCGCAGAAGGCCGTCACATGAAGTTCGCTCTCCCCGCGCTATCGCTTGCCGCCGCTCTCGCCGCAGGCTCAGCGCCTTGTCTGACGCACGCCGAACCGGCGGCTGCGCAGTCCGGTTCGCATGATTTCGACTTCGAGGTCGGCCAGTGGCGCGTCCATCACAGGATTCTCAGAAACGGTCAGTGGATCGCGTTCGACGGCATCTGCACCGACCGCCTGGCCCTCGACGGCAGCACGAATGTCGAGGAACATACCTTCAACCGCCCCTCAGGCGTAACCTACGGCATGGCCATCCGCGCCTACGACGCCAAGGACGGCACCTGGGCGATCTGGTGGGTCGATTCCCGCCAGCCGCACGCGCCGATGGACCCGCCGGTCGTCGGCCGCTTCGAAAACGGCGTCGGGCGCTTCTACTCCGACAGTACGGTCGATGGGCACACGACGCGCACGCGCTATACCTGGTCGGACATCACAGCGACTTCGGCGCGCTGGGACCAGGCGACGTCCGAAGACGGCGGAAAGTCCTGGGCGACCAACTGGATCATGGACTTCGAACGGATACCGTAAGCGTTATGCCTTGACCCGCTCGGTGGTTCGGCCAGAACCCTACCCGGACATTGCGGATGTGATGGAACTAATAGACGCACTGGATTTAGGTTCAGTGCCAATTACGTAATATTATAATAAAATCATATAATTACAGATCATTTCTTTTTTTGACTGTGTCGAAAACTGAGTCAGAGCGCGACCTTGAAAGCGACCTCCATTGCCTTTTGGAGAACCGCGACTGTGGGCTGTTGGACGACTCGCGCGAATCCGAATGGGATGGCCTTATTTGATTGGAGCCTCCATGGACATCGCCGTCGCTTTCCAACTTTTCCTTCAGCATTGCCGCCACGGCCGCCACCTGTCGACCAACACCCTAAAAGCCTACCAGCAGGATTTTCAGGAAGTCCGTCGTTATCTCGCCGAAAACTCAACCCATTTCCTTGATACGGCCGACCAGTTGTCCGCATACGCGGAGTGGCTTTCAGTGAGTCGGAATTTAGCTGCGGCTACCGTCAAGCGACGTTTGGCTTTTCTGCGCGCCCTATATGCTTGGGCTGAGAAGCGGGGGCATCTTAAGGTCTCCCCGTTTCGCATGGCTGAGATTCGGATTCGCCTTCCGAAACGCCTCCCCCGGTGCCTCATGGCCTCGGAGCTACGAGCGTTGTTAAATATGCGGCAAACGGCACCGGCGGCAGTCTCGCTCGGGATACTCCTACTCTTTACCACCGGAATGCGAGTCGGCGAGCTCACGGCCCTTCGCGTCGGGGATGTCGATCTGGAGCGACGGACAATCAAAGTGCAGGGAAAAGGTAGCCGCGAACGCCAGGTGTTTGTAACCAGCGATGAAGTGCTAGCCGAGTTGGCGGGATTCATTGCTGACAAGGCGAAGAACGCGACTGCGGCATTCGCGCCACTTCTGACGAATACGCATGGGACGCCGGCATCGACTGCATGGTTTCGGCTTCATCTCCGGCACCTGGCCGTGTCGGCGGGTCTCGCCCGGCGGATCACGCCTCATATGCTGCGTCACACCGCAGCTACCAGTCTCTTGGAAGCTGGCGTCGACATCCGGTTTGTTCAAAGGCTTCTCGGTCACCGGTCCATTGCGACAACCGAGATTTACACGCATGTCAGTGACGAAAGCCTAAAAAGTGCGATCCTCAATGCCAACACCCTCGGGAGGCTGCGCGTCGGATAACTAGGAATTATCGGCTCATGGGGGACTTATTTATGCCCACGCCTGGGGCGGCGAACGAACCGATATTTGCTCGCGACGACTATGATGAGATCAAC
>OUNM010863506.1_pt1 | contig 11890 bp, 7 predicted proteins | sample 1769961 | NCBI WGS metagenome assembly OUNM01 (sample SAMEA3914820, study PRJEB12502) | metagenome | biome: forest; material: soil | place: USA | collected 2012-03-12 | depth 0.3 m
AGCGGCCGGTTCCCCGAACGCGCCTTGGCGTAATAGTCGGTAAGGCCGTGGAGATAGCGGAAGGAACCCGGCGGCGGGTACTTCACGTCCGGATCGTCGATTTCCAGATCGACCAGGAAACCGTCGCCCGGCTGCGGGTTCAGGTAGAGATCGCCATGCTCGTCCAGATCGCCGCCGCTGCCCAGGTGATCGCCCATGCCGCGGATCACCAGCACTTTCACATCGTCGTCGATGTTCGCCTTGAACACCAGTTCGCCAAAGCGCGCGCGCATGCCGATCGTGGCGGTGTTGTGCTTGTCCAGCCGGTTGAAGGTGATCGTGGCGATCTTGGTTTCGGGGTCCTTCTCGTAGAGGACATGCTGTTCGGCCACCTTCTTGTGGTCGTCTATCGTCTTCATGGTTCTCTCCGCCTTCTTGGCCCTGCTCATGACTTTCGGGGCTTTCCCGAGTGCTGCCACAGGCAAGGCAAGGGGGATTGGCATTAGGCGCGACCTTCTCGATATTGGATGCGCGACATGAGAGGCGGATACCGCCCACAAGAGGGATGAGAATGGTCCACGGCAACAGCTTCTTCAGCCTCGATGGTCCGCTGGACGTGGCGCCCAGCGGTGGCCAGGTTCGCGCGGCCAACTTTGCCGGCCTTGCCAATCTGGCGCGCAGCCACGGCCGGGACGCGCGCGGTATTGTCGAACGGCACGGCATGGAAGCGCGCGTGCTCATCGACCCCGAGAGCCTGATCGCCCCGCAGCAGGTCGCGGATACGTTCGAATATTGCAGCGCGCTGTTCGACGATCCGCTGTTCGGCCTGCATTTCGGCTCGATGCAGGATCCGGAAGTGTTCGGCTGCGTGACGGCCCTCTGCCGCTCCGCACCCACCGTACGCGCGGGCATCCGCTGCTTGATCGAATTCCTGCCGGTCGTTCACGCACCCGATTGCGAGGTGGTGCTGATCGAAGGGCGCGAGACGGCCGAGCTGACCTGGTTGGTGAACACCGACATCGGCGTGAACGATCAGGCCAATTATCAGGCGGCGATGCTGAATCTTAAGCTGCTGCAATCTATCGGCGGCCCGGCCTTTCGCCCCAGTTGGGTCAGCCTTTCCGCCGACCCGCGTTCGAGCGACTTGCCGGAAATCGAAAAGCTGCTGGGCTGCAAAGTGCGCGGGCAATCGCAGCGCAATTCGGTGGCCTTCCCGGTCGGCGCGCTGGAGCAGCCCGTGCCTAGCGCGAACCGACTGCTCTACAAGCTGCTCGGCTCCTATCTCCAGCAAGTGAAGACCACGCATAGCCCGTCCATCGTGGACAAGGTGGAGAGCTATATTCGCGGCTCACTCGCTTATGGGCGCTGCTCGATAGAACGCTGTGCGGAGAAGACCGGCATTTCGGTCCGCACTCTGCAATCCCGCCTGGCCGAGCAAGGTGTGCGGTTTTCCGAACTGGTCGAAAAGCAGCGCGAATCCCTGGCCCGCGCGCATCTGGCGGACCGGCGACTGTCGCTGGACGAGATCGCCGACCGGCTGGGTTATGGCGAGCAAACGAGTTTCGGTCGGGCGTTCAAGCGCTGGACGGGAATGACTCCACAGCAATTTCGGGCGGGTGGCTGAGGGGCTTCGCGTTGCAGCTCTGAACGCGCGTCGTTCGCGCATGGCCTCATGCTTGACCGTCATTCAAAGGCCTGCAGCTGCCCGCTCATCAGTCCCGCAACACGGAGCCGACCAACCGGCAATCGGCCTGAATGGCAAAGCTCGGCCTACAAAACCAAACCTCGTCATCCCCGCGAAGGCGGGGATCCCGCTTTCCTTGCGACCGTAGCGAAAAAGAAGCGGGGCCCCCGCCTTCGCGGGGGCGACGGAGTGGGTTGAGGCGACGGAAAATTGTCACCCCAACCCAAGCGGTTTTCCGCCTACTTACCGCTTACTTCTTCTCCACTTCCCCCAACACCGTCTTCGCCAGCGCGAGGAAATTCTCCGTATCCTGCTGCGCCGAGGGGATATCCTTGCGGAACGTGGCGAAGCCGTGAACCAGCCCCTTGCCCTCGTAATAGGTCGTCGGCACTCCCGCCTCGATCAACTTGGCGGCATAGGCCCTGCCCTGATCGCGGAGTGGATCGAGGCCGGCAGTCACCAACACCGTCGGCGGCAGTCTTTTCAGATCGCCCAGCAGCGGCGATGCCCGCAAGCTCTTCGGATCGGCCGCGTAGTGTTGACGGAACAGCGCAGTCGAACTCTTGTCCAGTCCGTAACCGTTGCCGAACAGGTGATCCGACGCATAGTCGCCGGTGAAATCGGTCGCCGGATAGATCGGCACTTGCATGATCACCGGTACGGCGGCGGGCTTATCACGCAGCGCGGCGGCGACGATAAGCGTCAGGTTGCCGCCCGCGCTGTCTCCGCTGAGGATCAGGCCGGTCGCATCGCGGCCCAGCGCCTTGCCATTGGCCGCCACCCAGCGCGCAGCAGCCTCGCCATCGTCGGGCGCGGCGGGCCAGGGACTTTCGGGGGCGAGACGGTATTCGACCGAGACCACCGGCACGTCCAGCTTGCGCGCGATCTCGGCAGCGAGCGCGGCGTGCGTGTCGATGCTACCCAGAATGAAGCCGCCGCCGTGATAGAACACCAACACCGGCCCCGGCCCGCGCTGCGCGCGCGCGTCATAGAGCCGCAGCTTGATCGGCCCGGCAGGCCCCGGCATTTCCAGATCCTTGGCCACCGCGATCTGGCCGACCGGCAAGTCGCGCGAGGGCATCGCGCTGGGCGGCATCTTACGGATTTGGGCGATCACTTGGGCGGTGAACGGCGGCAGCGGCTGCGCGGCCGTTTTCTTGAGATAGGCCGCGACGTCCGGCCGGACGAAAGGCGCATCCGCAGCAGCAGGTGCGGTTGTCGGGGCATCGGCCAACACCGGAACCAGCGGTGTAGCGGCCAGCATCGCGGCGCACGCCAAACCGCGCCAAGTCCTTGCAGGATCGAACGTCTTCATCGGATACCTCTCCCTGTTATGGAGCGGATCCTAACCTTGCTTGGTTATTCTGGCGAGATGGATACGAAGCGGCCCGGGCGATCATTCGCCCGGGCCGCTTGATCCTCAGTAAACCCCGCCTTGTTCCTCGATGAAGTTCGTCATGTCGCCGGAGTTGTCGGCGTTGGCCGACTGCCGGGCATCGCGCGCGTGGCGGATCTCGGCAACCAGCGCATCCCGGCGGCGGGTGAACTCATCCTCCGGCGTGTACTGCCGCGGCTCGGTGTCCGGCTTAAAGGCTTCCCAGATCACCGCCGCCTTGGGATCGTCGCTCGGCTCGACGCCCATCACGCGCTTGCCGGTGACGCGGTCGATACGCACCATGCGGATGCCGGCGGGCGCGATGAAAGGCTGCATGCCCCAACGCGGGCGCGTGGCCTCCACCACCTGCTTGAAGATCGGCGCCGCGATGCGACCGCCCTGCGCGTAACCGCCCAGCGAACGCGGGTTGTCGTAGCCGAGGTAGACCCCGCCGACATAGTCCTGCGTGCCGCCTACGAACCACACGTCGGTCGGGCCGTTGGTGGTGCCGGTCTTGCCGAACAGCGGCATGTTCAGTTCGCGCAGACGCACCGCCGTACCGCGCGTGACCACGCCTTCCAGCATGTGCACGACCTGATAGGCGGTGGGCGCATCCAGCACCTGCTTGCCGCGACGATCGATGCGCGGCATCGGCTTGCCGTCCCAATTGGCCATGTTGCAGGTGTCGCAGCGGCGATTGTCCGACTTCCAGATCACCTTGCCGTTGCGGTCCTGGATGTAGTCGATGGGTGAGGACTGGAACTGCACGCCGTTGTTGGCGAGCGCCGAATAGGCGTTGACCATGCGGCCCACCGTGGTCTCGCCCGCGCCCAGCGCAAAGGAGAGATAGGCCTTGTAGTCGCCGATGCCGACGTTGTGGAACGTCTTGATCACGCGCGGCATGCCGGTGTCGTTGGCGATGCGCACGGTCATCAGGTTGCGCGATTGTTCGAGGCCCCAGCGCATGGTGTGGCTGCCGGCGCCGCCCTCACCGCCGAAGTTGCGGAAGCATTTGTCGCCCAGCGCAGCGCCCTGATAGACGCAGAACGTACCGTCCAGCACCTGCGTCGCCGGGGTCATGCCGTACTGAAGCGCCGTGGCGTAGACGAACGGCTTGATCGTCGAACCCGGCTGGCGTTCGGCCTGCACCGCGCGGTTGAACGAATCCAGCCCCGCGTCGAAACCGCCCTGCATGGCGACGATGCGCCCGCTGCCCGGCTGCTCCATCATCATGCCGCCCGAAACCTCGGGGATCGTGCGCAGCGCATAAGTATCGCCGGAAACCGGCGAGGCCGCGACCACATCGCCCGCCTTGGCGGCATCGGCGATATTGGTCAGCGCGCCGGTGCTACCGTCAGAGAAACCGATCCGTCCGGTGCTGCCGGAACTGTCGAGGATCACGCCGATGCGCCAGTCCTTGTAGTCGATCGTCTTGTTCGAGACGATCAGCTCGGTCTGCCAGTTGTCGAGATTGTTGATATGCGCGATCGGGCGCGTCCACTCGCGGTTGCCCTGATAGTTCAGCAGGCCGGCGCGCAGGGAATCGCGAACCGCCTTTTGCATCTCGGTATCGAGAGAGGTGCGCACCCAGAGACCGCCGGCATAGACGCTGTTCGGCCCATCCTCGGCCTTTTCGCCGTACTGATCGATCAGGCGCCGGCGCACTTCCTCAATGAAGTAGGCATTGGCCATATCGTAAGTTTCGACGCGGCGAGCGATCAAGCCCAGCGGCTGCGCCTTGGCGGTTTCGGCCTCGGCACGGGTGGCCCAGCCGTTCGATACCATCTGATCGAGCACCCAGTTGCGGCGGGTGATCGCCATTTCCTCGTACTGCTTGCGGCCATAGCGCTCCGGCGCCTTGGGCAGGATCGCCAGGAACGCCGCTTCATGCAGGTCCAACTGGTCCACGTCCTTGCCGAAATAGGCACGCGCGGCGGCCTGCACGCCAAAGCTCTGACGGCCCAGCGGAATTTCGTTGAGGTAGAGTTCCAGGATCTGCTGCTTGTTCAGCACGCCTTCGATGCGGCGCGCCAGGATCATTTCCTTCAGCTTGCGCGTCACCGAATATTCGTCGCCGATCAGAATGTTCTTGGCGACCTGCTGGGTGATCGTGGAGCCGCCACGCGCACGGCCACCAGTGCCAAACTTCGCGGCATAGTCCACAACTGCACCGGCCAGGCCGCCGAAATCGACGCCGCCGTGAGTCCAGAAGGTCTTGTCCTCAGCCGACAGAAACGCGTCAATCAGCTTAGGCGGAAAATCTACATAGCGAAGCTGAACACGGCGTTCGCGGGCATAGCTGTAGACGATATTGCCATCGACACCGCGCACCATGGTCGGCAGCGGCGGCTGGTAACTCAGCAACTTGCTCGCATCAGGCAGGTCATGCGCGACGACGATGTAGAGGCTGCCCGCGCCAATCAGGCCCACCGCGCCCAGATAGCCGAAGCGGCGTAGCCACTTGCGTTCGCGCCATGCCTTACGCAGCCCATCGAACCGTCCGGCTAGGGAAGCACGGGCGCCGCGACGCAGGCGGAAGTGGGCATCCTCGGGAGCCTGCTCGGCACCGTTTTCGCTGGTATCGTCAGTCATTGCGACCGCCCTCTAGCATGGGGATTTTGTGCTAGGCCAGTCTGGAGACGATCCGCCGCGCGCTTTTCGCGTTCGACGATGCCCATCCATCACGCCCCGGCCCGGCGTGCGAACCATGCGCGCACCGCTCGCGCGGCGGCTTCGGCAAGCTTTGCCTGCCCCTCCCGCGAGGTCAGAAAACGCGCATCGTCCGGATTGTTGATGTACCCCGTCTCGAACAGGACGGAAGGGATATCCGGCGCCTTCAGCACCGCCAGCGCCGCCGTTTCGATCTGATCGCGGTGGAGACCGATGCCGCCGTCCTGCATTTCGCGCAAGATCAGCCCGGCGAACTGGCTAGAGCCCGCCTGCGCGCCGCGCTGCGAGAGATCGAGTAGGATCGCGCCGACATCCTCGCTGGTTTTCGCCAGCGCCACGCCGTTGACTTTGCCCGACTGGTTCTCGCGCGCCGCAAAGCGCTCCGCCGCCTCGCTCGACCCCCTTTCGGAAAGCACGTAGACGCTGGCACCGCGTGCACCGTCACTATCCGCGCTGTCCGCATGGATCGAAAGGAACAGGTCGGCATTCAGGCGGCGAGCGATGTCCGGCCGATCCGCCAGAGCGATGAAACGGTCTGTATCGCGCGTCAGCGCCACGCGGATACCGCCGGTTGCCAGCAGCTTCTGGCGGATCGCCAGTGCAACCTGAAGCGCCACGTTCTTCTCGCGAACGTCGCCCAGGCCGGCGCCGGGATCGAAGCCGCCATGGCCGGGGTCTATCACCACCAGCGGCCGGCTGGCGTCGGCCGGTCCATCCACGCGCGGCAAGCCCACCGGCGCATCGATGGCCGGCAAGTCGAAGCGCACCACATAATCCAGATCGCGCGCAGAGACCGCCAGATGCGGATAAAGCACGGGCAGCGCAATCAACAGCGCGAGGGGCGCCGAAAATGGCAGAACCTTTTGCAGGTTGGGCGACATGGGCCTGTGACTATGGTGCGGCGCGACGCTGGGCAATCCCGCACCCACGCGCTTTCCCCCAGTTATCGGCGAAAAAGCGGCCGGTGCGCAACGGAATGCCGGTCGAACGGACACCCACGCAACAACCTTGCTGGAGACTCGGGCAAAATAAATTCAAGATTGTTGCCACCAAGGTGAACGAAAGCGCGGCAATGACCTTGTAGTGCAAAGCCATGAATGCTAGGCCCTTTCGTTCCGGGCACGCGACACTTCGGCCCCTCGTAATACGGCGATGCATTCCTAAATGCCGCCGGGCGAGGCCGAACGATACAAGCGACCCGGTCGCCAAACCGGGCAAATTCCGTCCGGTACGAACAGGTTGACGCGAGAGATGAGAAGCCAATTGCCGCCCTGCCAGCCGATGCCCGAAGGGGCATGGGTGGTGTGGTCGCAATTTTCCGCGTGTCCAATATCGCCACGCGAACTATCTCTCGCAGACACGATTACGTCCTCTGGCAAGTCCTCCTACATGTCTTCGGACGTGCATGCAGGGACGCCAGACAAAAAAGTCGCACTCCGGGCGCCGATGAACGGCCCCGCTTTCACCTTTACCCCCGTCCGCGCCAAGGCGAGCACACGCTCAGCAGGCCCAGCCGCATCCGGCCGGCCTTGCGCCAAGGCAGCGGACATCATCGAACAGGATCGCGCCGTCCGCCCTGCATGGGCCGGGACCGAGCGCGCATGGAGAATATACAATGGCAACGCGCATGCTCATCGATGCGCGCCACCCGGAAGAAACGCGGGTGGCGGTACTCAAGGGAAATCGCATTGAAGAGTTCGATTTCGAATCGGCCGACAAGAAGCAGATAAAGGGTAACATCTACCTGGCGAAGGTTACCCGCGTGGAACCTTCGCTTCAGGCGGCGTTCGTCGATTTCGGCGGCAATCGTCACGGCTTCCTGGCCTTCAGCGAAATCCACCCCGACTACTATCAGATTCCGAAGGAGGACCGCGAGGCCCTACTGGCGGAAGAAGCCGCCCACGCCGAGGAAGAAGCCGCCCTGCGCGCTTCGGAAGGCGATGACGAGGACGAGGAAGGCGGCGAAGGCTACGAAGACGGCGGCCTGACCGAAGTCGACACGTCCGAAAAGGACCAGGTCGCCACGATCGAGGACGGCAACGTCGAGAACGGCTTCGAAACCTCGGAAGAAGAAGTTACCGAGGAAGACAATTCGGGCCGTGGCCGTCGCGGCCGTGGTCGCCGCCAGGGTGGCCGCAGCGGTGGTCGCTCGAAGGAAGCCGATGAACTGCGCGCCAAGCGCATGGCACTGCGCCGCCGCTACAAGATTCAGGACGTGATCCACCGGCGCCAAGTGCTGCTGGTGCAGGTCGTGAAGGAAGAGCGCGGCAACAAGGGCGCCGCCCTCACCACCTACCTCAGCCTGGCTGGCCGTTATTGCGTGCTCATGCCGAATTCCAGCCATGGCGGCGGCATTAGCCGCAAGATCAGCTCGGCCTCGGACCGCAAGCGCCTGAAGTCGATCATCGCCGAACTGGAACTGCCGCGTTCGATGGGCTGCATCGTGCGGACCGCCGGCCTCCAGCGCACCAAGACCGAAATCAAGCGCGACTTCGACTACCTCGCCCGCCTCTGGGACGAGCTGCGCGAACAGACGCTGGGCTCGGCCGCGCCGGCACTGATCCATTCGGACAGCGACCTGATCAAGCGCGCAATCCGCGACATCTACAACCGCGACATCGAGGAAGTGATCGTCGAGGGCGAGGAAGGCTATCGCGCCGCGAAGGACTTCATGAAGCTCCTGATGCCCAGCCACGGCCGCAAGGTTAAGCCTTACGCCGATCCGGTTCCGCTGTTCCAGCGCTTCGGCGCCGAAGACCAGCTGACCGCGATGTACGATCCGGTCGTGCAGCTGCGTTCGGGTGGCTACATCGTCATCAACCCGACCGAGGCGCTGGTCTCGATCGACATCAACTCGGGCCGCGCCACCAAGGAGCACGGGATCGAGCAGACGGCCGTCGCCACCAACCTCGAAGCCGCGCAGGAAATCGCCCGCCAGCTTCGCCTGCGCGACATGGCCGGCCTTGTCGTCATCGACTTCATCGACATGGAGTACGGCTCCAACGTCCGCAAGGTCGAGAAGGCGATGAAGGAAGCGCTCAAGAACGACCGCGCGCGCATTCAGGTCGGCCGCATTTCCAGCTTCGGCCTGATGGAAATGAGCCGCCAGCGCCTGCGCACCGGCGTTCTGGAAGCGACCACGCGCTCGTGCCCGCACTGCGATGGTACCGGCCTGGTCCGCACCGCCAGCTCCGCCGGCTTGTCGGCACTTCGCCTGATCGAGGACGAAGCGGCCAAGGGTAAGGGCGTGGTGGTTTCGCTCTTCGCATCGACCGAAGCGGCGATCTACCTGCTCAACGCCAAGCGCACGGACCTTGCCGACATCGAGGAACGCTACGGCGTCGCCGTCGAAGTGATCCCCGAGGGCGAAAACGAAGGCGCGAAGATGCGCGTCATCTCTTCCGGCCCGCGTAACGACTTCGTGCCGCGCTTCGAACCGATCGCCGAAGAGGTCGAAGATGACTTCATCGACGAGGAAGACGAGTTCGAGGAAGAAGAGCGCGAGGAAGCGCGTGCTCGCGATGAGGACGACGACGGCGCCCGCCGCAAGCGCCGCAAGCGCCGCCGTGGCCGCAACCGCGATCGCCGTGACGAGAACGTCTCCGAAGAGGCCGAGGCCGAAACCGAAACGGACGACGAAGGCGTCGAAGCCGAAAGCGAAGCGGAAGGCGATGACGAAAACGCTGCTGCAACCGAAGGCACTGGCGAAGGCACTGCCGAGGACGACGGCGCCGAAGCTCCGCGCAAGCGCCGCCGCCGTGGTGGCCGCCGCCGGCGCAACCGTCGCAATGGCGAAAACGGTGAGCATGGCAGCGAGGAAGGCGAAGCCGGCGACGTGACCGAGGACGGTGACGAAACCTTCGAAGCACCGGCCGAACCGGCTGCTGTTGTCGAAGCGATCGAAGTCGTTGCTGAGCCCGCTGCCGAAGCGCCCGCTCCCAAGAAGCGCGTGCCCCGTCGTAAGAAGGCAGAGGCCGTCGAGGCCGTCGCTGAAGCGGTTGTCGAAGTGGTGGCTGAGGAAGCCCCTGCCCCGGCAGCAGAAAAGCCCAAGCGCACCCGTCGCAAGAAGGCCGAACCCGCTGAAGCGGCTGCCGAAGTAGTGGCTGAGGAAGCCCCTGCCCCGGCAGCGGAAAAGCCCAAGCGCACCCGCCGCAAGAAGGCCGAACCCGCTGAAGCGGCTGCCGAAGCCGTGGTTGAGGAAGCCCCTGCACCGGTAGCGGAAAAGCCCAAGCGCACCCGTCGCAAGAAGGCCGAACCCGCAGAAGCGGCTGCCGAAGTTGTGGCTGAGCCTGCCGCCGAAGTGGTTGCCGAACCCGCGCCTGCGGAAGCGGCTGCACCGGCCGAGGAAGCCGCTGCGGATGCCACGCCGCGCCGTGGCTGGTGGCAGCGCACGTTTGGCGAGTAATCGACGCCAAACGATCCGAAGCCCTCAAGGCTTTTGACAAAAGAACAAGGCCCCGCATGGCAACATGCGGGGCCTTTTCCATTTAGCGCTTGTCCCGTACCGCCTCGTCAGCCGAGGATGCAGCGCTCCGTCGTCGGATCTATGACCGCAGTCACCTCAGTGATGCGAGTGGCGGGAAAGCCGGACTTGTCGGCATGTTGGCGAATGTGATCCTCGCTTTCGGCAAGGTAGATGCAGAACGTCTTGTCGCTAGAGACGTAGGAATGCTCCCATTGCACGCCGGGAATTTTCGCCAGCGCATCGTTGGACACTTTCGCCGCACCGCCCCATTCCGACTCGCTCATGTTGCCGACGCCCGGCAGATCCCGTTCGATCACGTAACGCTTCATCATCGCCTGCATCCTTCCGATCGTTGATCCGAACCCTGTCCCCCTGCATCTCACGCGATCAGAGTACCGCGAAACAGCGCCAGTTCCGCCTGAAAATTCGGAGGAGGTGCGGCTACTCATCCCCTTCAGACGCTTGCGTTTCGCGCGATGACACTTGCAATCCGCCCCGGCGTGCACACTTGCGCTTGCTACGCGCCGCACAATCGCTAGAGGGAGGGGCAACAGTCGCGGTTCATGCCGCAGTGCAAGATCACGGGGATTTTTCATGGCGACCTTCACCCTCCCGGCCAACAGCAAGATCAAGAAGCAGGGCAACGTCCACAAGGCCGAAGGTGCGACGCACGCCAAGAAGTTCACCGTCTATCGCTACGATCCGGATTCGGGCGAAAATCCGCGCTACGACACGTTCGAGATCGATCTCGACAAGTGCGGCCCGATGGTTCTCGACGCGCTCATCAAGATGAAGAGCGAGCAGGATCCTTCGCTTACGTTCCGCCGTTCGTGCCGCGAAGGCATCTGCGGTTCGTGCGCGATGAACATCAACGGCAAGAATGGCCTCGCCTGCACCACCGCGATCGAGGATCTGAAGGGTGACATCCGCATCACCCCGCTGCCGCACATGGAAGTGATCAAGGACCTCGTCCCCGATTTCACGCACTTCTATGCGCAGTACGCCTCGATCCGTCCCTGGCTGCAAACCGTTTCGACCACGCCTTCGGGCAAGGAACGCCTCCAGAGCCCCGAACAGCGCGAAAAGCTGGACGGCCTCTATGAGTGCATTTTGTGCGCTTGCTGCTCCACTTCCTGCCCCAGCTACTGGTGGAATTCGGACAAGTTCCTGGGCCCGGCAATCCTGCTTCAGGCCTACCGCTGGCTGGCCGATAGCCGCGACGAGATGACCGGCGAGCGTCTGGACGAGCTGGAAGATCCCTTCCGCCTCTATCGCTGCCACACCATCATGAACTGCGCGAACGTCTGCCCGAAGGGTCTCTCGCCCGCGCGCGCGATCGCCGAAATCAAGAAGATGCAGGCAGAGCGCCAGGTCTGATCTGGCCTTTCGGCTGACGGACCGATTGCAATGAGCTGGATTGACGCAGCCCGGTGTCGACCCAATATCAGGGTCTACGCCGGCTGTGCCGCGTATTTCCGCTTGATCGCATCATTCCCCATGCTCACGCCTGTCACGCAATCATGACTGCCATGCTCGAACGCTACGAGACGCTGGTTGCGACCGGCGAGCTTCGCTCCGACCCGGAGCAAGCCGCTGCCGCGCAACGTCTCGACCGGCTCCAGCGAGAGCTTTACAAGGCCAATGCAGCCTCAGGCCTGTTCGGCAAGCTGCTTGGCAAGAAAGCGGCCCCGCCGCGCGGTCTCTACATGTGGGGCGG
>OUNM010008574.1_pt1 | contig 11888 bp, 10 predicted proteins | sample 1769961 | NCBI WGS metagenome assembly OUNM01 (sample SAMEA3914820, study PRJEB12502) | metagenome | biome: forest; material: soil | place: USA | collected 2012-03-12 | depth 0.3 m
CAACCAAGTGAGCCAAGCAAGCGGCATCAGGCAAGCCATTTGCTGGACTGTTTACTTCAGAGGTTCAGCCCGCAGGATCGCAAACAACATCGCTATTGTCGCCTTCAGCAACAGCACTACCGCAATATACTTTACAGAAACCGGTCCACTCTTTCCGATGGCCGATAGACACGCCCCATCTGCGCGGGTCCTTACATCGGGCGTCTCCAAGGCGCGCAACGGGATGACGTCGGCAACAGCACACAGCGTCCGCCGCAACCTCTTCCAGAACCAGCTGACGCGCCGACCACCAGCTCTCTCGCCAACATCGGACGAGGAACTGCATCTTGACGATGACGTGCATAAGGAGCACCAGAGTCGACACCATGGCCAGTTCCAGTCCCAGCCTGATGCCAGCTTCCCCCAAGACGACATCGTGGTGCGCAACCACAACGGCGAGATTGAGTTGGGCGACCCGCCTACACTCCCCCTTGACGACGCCGAGGACATGGAGGCACTGGAAGCACGGCACGAAAACGAGATGGAGAGGCAGCGGCTGGCCGAGGCGGTGAAGCAGCATCAGATTGACCGGCATAGTGTCCCTGCGCAACCTGAAGGCAAGGACCCCTCATCCTCCACCAGCAGCAAGTGCTCTGCCACACACACGACGCCTAGAACCACCATGACTAAGACCAGCCACTTTGCATCATCTGCAGAGCTTCTAGAAGCCGTCAGAGCAAGCTTGCGAGCAAAGGTCGCCGCCCTTGACGAGGACAACTGGCTTTACGAGTCGGGGCAGCCATCGCAATTGCGTCAGTGACCTGAGAACACGGCAAGACAAGCTCCACGTCTCGGCTCGAATCTTTCCAACCATTCCTACCCCTTCATGGATAAAAGGAACCGATCGATCAGTCCAATCCTTCAGCGGCGGGCGCCTCTACCCGACGGCCGGCTGGCCTGTTTTGTCCGCCGCCAGGCGCGCCGCCGCCTCCAAACAAGCTGCCCATCATGTCGAACAAAGGATTGCTCTGCCTCGGTCTCTGGATGCCAAAGTACATCTCGGCTATCATCTCCAGCGCAGTATCCCACCCCTTGTCGAGCTCATTTATGTTGGCGGCGTATTTGCTCTTCAACTGGCGGAACAGGTCGGGCGTGCCCTTTTGCACGGCAAGGAGAAGCAGCCCGAGGAAGTTGAGCAGCGGCAGGCTGGGGAAGATGCGCAGATCGGAGCCCTGGGAGCTCACATCCTGCACCGCCAAGCTCTTGTTGTCGGCAGCGAGCGCGCTGACAAAGGTGCGGTACGAGGCGTTGGCGGCACGAACGTTGGCGATGAGCAGATAGGGCAGGACGGCGCGGGCGCAGTATAAGGGTGCCGTGTGGGTGTCGTCTTCCTTGTACCATTCATACTCCATACGGCTGAGTACCTCGGCCGAGTCCTTGGTGCCGAGTATCAGGTGGCGCTCCGCCTCCTCGGCCTCGTGCTCCTCAGCGTAGAGCGAGCCGACGACGTGGTGCAGCTCCGGGTCGCCCGCGGGGTATTCGCCAAACTTTTTGGACCACCTGTGCGCGTTGTACATTAGTGTCGGGCAACCAGATGAGGCAGTGAAAGAAGGAAAGGAAGACGAAGAAAACCCACTCAATCATCTCCTTGACAAACTTCTTCCTCGTTGGCTCTTCCCTCTCAAACAACCGCAGACACGTCAACAGCTTTCCCCTCGACGCCCCATCGGGCTTCTGCCCGGCCTGCCGGTACACGTCCACCAGCAGGATCGCCAGGTCTCCGCCGCTGCCACCCTGGCCGGCCCGCAGCAGCGCCTGCGACACGTTGGACAGGATGTCGACTGCTGCCGCCCAGTTGGCCTGCTTGGTGTAGCGCGCCGCCACCAGCCGCGTCTCCTGCGCCGCCTCGTACTGCTCCTCGAAGGCGCCCTCCGCGATGCGCTTCTGCAGGCGGGCGATGATCTTTTCGATCTTGGACGACATAGTGGGTGGGTTTGTGTGGTGGTGGTGGTTGTGGTGTGCTGAGGGGCTGTTTGGAGGTGACACTGGGGGGCGGGCGATTTGAGCCTTTGCCAGCACGATGGGTGACGCTGTTCTCGCTGTCGGTGCTATTTGTCGGAAGTGGGTGTTTGGTGGGGTTGACGTCTTCCTTGCTCTGCTTGTTTCTTTGGGTATGGTCAGGGTGGACGTCGAGTTGGGAAGACAGGCGCCGGCAGGGCTGCTCCGAGATGAGCTACACTGGTGAACTAGAAGCTCTAATACTGGATCTGAGGTCGATGCGAACAGACGGCAGCTCGGGAGTTCGCCAGGTTTCACATCCAAGCTCCGGTGCTGTGGTTTCCAGCTGCTGAAGTTGGCCCCACCGCGCTGGAAACTGCCCCGCAATCAATTCTCTCGAATTCCGTCGCAGCCGCGAGGCGCGTAAACCGACTGTGTTGAGTCTCAATTGGGCGCCTCAGGTACGGTAGCTGCTCCGACGCGCCCGTGCCCAGGTTTCTTTCGTTCATAGTTCATTCTGGCTGTTCCTTTCTCATTTATGCTGGTTAATTATCCAGCACAAATATCTCGAATCTTAACCATCCTCTCTTTTTCCATTCTACCCACTGCTCCTTTTCCTACCCTTTCCAAGTTCCGGATCCTCCCCTGCCCAGCCTGAACCCCACTGTCCATTTACTATGCCCCGCCTCACCCCCTCTCCCCTTTCACCAAAGCGGGGCCACGCCCACTTGGTGTGTTGTACAGCTCCGTCCGCGCCCCCTCCCTCTCGGCTCTCCCACGATTCCAGCTCCATATGCTGCCGAAACACCGCTTCCTCGCATCAAATCAATGCGATGCGACGTTGGTGTAATGGTTAGCATCTACGCTTCCCATCTTTCCGTGGCCTGCGTAGGATTCGAGTTCGATTCTTGAACGTCGCAAACCGTCCTTCACTTTTGCTTCCTCGAGGCTCCGGGGTTGGCCCTGCGTCTCTCTCTTGCTTCATTTTTGATTGGCATTTGAAGCTAGGCATAAATGCGCCCAGGGGTATCATCCGTCCGTGTGTGTAAGTGCCCGTGTCTCCGAGTGCTGCTCCCAGTCCCGCCTCATGGCAATCGTTACAAGACACAATCGCCATAGAGTTTCTGTAGATCCCATCCGTCTGGACCGCAAAATGCATACATGCAACCAAACCCAACGCTCACCAATATCCATGCCGCTGAACCACCAATCATTTCATGACCTTTTCGCCCAAAACATGGAACCGGCCTCGCCACCTTCGAGCTCCCTTCTTCCTAGGCCATCCTGTACGCCGGCCTACTAAGCGCCATTGACTTGGGTCCTCGAGCCGGCATCATTGCCGTCGCTGAGGTCGATCAGTAGCTCTTCCTCGGCCGCGCCCCCCGCAGCGGTGCCGCCGTTGCCATTCGGTCGAGTTAGGAACAGCGCAGTCGGGCGCTCCTGCATCTCCTGCGGCTTGGACGGGCTACTGCTGTTCATGTCCTGCAACGACACTTGCGCCAGGGCCGGAGACATGCTCGTCTCCATCTCAATATCGTTCGGATACGATGGCTGCGAGCTCGGCAGCGGAGGGAACTCGACGAGGCTGGGAATGCCTTCGTCCTGAATGGCGGCTCGATCGGCGACGGCATCGCCGACCGCTCCAAACATTGAGTCATTGTCAAAGGGTGCGTCGCGCATGTCGTCGTCGAAATCCCCGACCGAGGCTTGGTTGGTGGCCATCGAATCAATGCTGACCGATCGCTGCAGGCGTTTCGACTGCGAGCCGTCTCCGAGACCCGCGCTCCGCTTGTGGCCCATCCGGTTCGACTGGGACAGTTCCTGCTTGAAATGCCGGTTATCGAGCCTGACAAAGCTGTTAAGCGCGTCGGATAGGGGCAGGTTTTCTGCCTCCATGGCCCTGTCTGTTGCAAACACCAGGATGGGTTGGCAGCCGGCTCCACACGCCTCGCGCATAACGGTTTCGTAGAACACGGGCTGGAGAACGGGTTAGTGCGTGCCACCGATAGAAAAAGAAAAAGCAAGAGGGTACACTCACTGTGTGCTCCACCGTGTTGTTTTCGGTCTTGAAGGATGTCTTCCACCACCTCTCTTCCCCGGGCGCAGAGGCACCCTCAGTCGGCGCGGATTCAGACTTGCTGACGGGCGCACGCATCCGCTGGTAAACCGTGTTCGGCTCGCTAACTACGCCGCGAAGTGTGTATTTGTGTGTCGGGTTCCATCTCGCATCCGTCGAAGGAACCGTAAGAAGCGGCGACATCTTGCGGTTGACCTCGTGGATAGCCAGCCTCTCCGGGATGATTTGCTCTGAGACCCTCATGTCAGTGACCAGGCATCCGATTATTGGGCCGAGTTCCACGTACCATTCATCACACGCTCCATCTCTACCAACTTCCCCTCGAGCCGCTGAACCTGGGCCTCGTAGTGGGCAATGACTCTGGCCTCTTCTGGGAGCAAGCTCGGCTCGCCTGCGTGGTCCGGCAAGTAGTATTCGCCCTCCCCCTCGGTGGGTGCCTGCTCGTGTTGCCTCCATAATGCGCGTTGCCTAATCTTCTTCATCTTTTCGTGAAATCGACGCACGGCGCCCTTGAACAAAAGCCTCCGATCGTAGGCTTTGTTTGTTTGGGGGTTGACCCATTTTAGCAGCTCCTGCTCCTTCCAAATGCTGTCATCGTACGCCTTCAACAGGGCCACCATGTCCATCTGAAGCTCTTGCATCTTCGCGCCGTTGGCCCTCATGTACCTATCGAGGTAGAATATTTCGGGTATCTCAATCGGCGTGGGCAGACCATCGTCTCCCTTCAGGCGAATTGTCAACACTTCGGAAGGCCGGGTTATCCAGGCCATCCGCGCAGCGCTCGGGTCCTCCCGTGCCAGCCTGAGATCGACGAAGAACTGGAAATCCAAGACGTTGTAGAGGTTCTCGGGCGACGGGTCGGTTTCCTTGCTGACCTGGAGTTCGAGAATCCCAAAGCGATCCCCACCCTGCGGTTCGAAGTTGTCAAAGGCCACAATATTGACAGACGACATGAAGGTTTCTGTGACCTCACGAGTGCCACCGGTCCGTTGCGACTCGATAAAGTTCTGAAAGAAGTCCTTCTCTGAATCGTTAGTCTCCTGTGTGTTGATATGCTTCGCACGAGTGATGACGTCGGCTGTCCCATATGATCGTTCGGTTGTTTCGAGGAAGGCTATTAAACGATGAAGCTCGTCTGACCACGAGAGACTCGAGTCGTCGATCCAATCGGTTTCCGAATGACCTGGTGGTGGGATCGGTTGCCCTTGCCACCAGTCGCTTTTGTTTCCATAGCCGTAGCCGGGGGGGTCGCCAGTCCGGAGTAGTGCGTTGCGGGCGGCAGGAATCTGTTGGAATATCATCAGAAGGGCTCCAACACGATGTGTCTTCCATGATATGTCGAAGCGGCAACGCAGCAGGACGGGCGCCCCGGCCTTTCTTGCCCTCAGTGATGGGTCCGGATCGCTCTCCTGGTTGCCAAGGCGCACCATTGCCCACTCGTCCGGATCGTAATCGGGGCGGTTGGCGGGACCGAAGTGTACCGAGGAGTCACCGTTGCTGGTGATGACGCCTGATTGCTGCGGCAGCGGCGGAGGAGGTGGCGGGAACGGCTGGGGACTTTGCACGCCCGAGGCGCTCAAGGATTCGTTGATGGCTCGCTGTAGGTGGTCCTCCTCTTCCTGGCGGCTGCTCGGCGCGTCCGTGGTGTACTCGTTGGCCGCGGCGGCGATATCGACTAAACGGCTCATGGGCGACCTGTTGTTCGCCCTCGAAGGCGGGCGCGAGGGTGCACCATAGAAATTGTTCGGCTCGGCCCCGTAAATGACAGGCGGGTGTATCGCGAAGGCTGGGCAAGTTTCGTCAGCATGCTGCTCAGTCATTGATGTTCCGCGAAGAAGGGCGCCCACCAGGGATGGCGGTGTTGTTCCCCGCCGTGTTCTCGTTTTCACGCTCTGAAGAGAATGCGGCCTCATCCCAGCCATATTTTCGCTTGAACTGCAGGTGGGATGGAGTCAGCAGGCATGAGCTGGGCCAGCGGAGGGAAAGGTGGGCTTGGAGGGGACTGACCTTGCTGGCATCGTCGAGGTACTCGTTGATGACGGTCTCGACATTTCCGTGGTTGCTCTGGAGCGCGTTCGTGATCATAGGGCGGTCCTCAAAGCCGGTGACCATGACCACCATCTCGACGTGCTCCGCAGACACGGGTCCCCCGCTGAAGGCCATCTCGACCGTCCCGTCCTGGCGACGGCTGCACCGTCAGAGGATGTCAAACTCTGCGAGTCCAAAGCTGCTGGAATGCCATCCAGGTAAGGCTGAAGTGAACCGCGGCGGTGGGAATGGTGAATGACGGCTGCGTGGAAGGTGGGCTGTGTGGGAGGATCGCGGGGGAGCTCCGGGGCTTGGTCGGTCTTGGCCCGGCGCTTGGGATCGGCGGTTGATGATGCAGAGCGGCTGCCGTTTGTAGATGGGCAGAACAGATCCCTTCAATGGTGTCTAGAAATCAAGCTCTGTGATTGTTGAAAAGTCAGAATGCGTGGGCTTGTTGTGGTTTTGGTGTCGTTGGCGTTGGCCGGCTTCATGCTCGGATGTGGTTTCCAGGGTGCATCTTGGTTCCATTGGCGTCGTTGACTCGCAGTGCAGAGCTGCCGCTGCGCGGTTAGAGCAGCTGTAGGGGCGTATTACAGCTGAATGCAGCGGGAACAGCGCACAGACCGTGGCACAAGACCCCTGTTAACCCCGCCAACCGGGGCCGTTGACGTTGAAAGGCAGGCGGGCAGTTCTGAAGGGTGGCGGGGAGATAATACCAGAATACAGAATACCTACCACAGCGCGTACAGAACTCCGTATTCTGTACTTGTACGATTCTGTGCAGACATTGTAACAGTTACACATAACTCCCTTCGATTCCTCGCCCAACTGAACTTTATCGTGTGGGTTAACACAGCAACCCTCAGTGCCGATCCCAGGTGAAATCCTTTCCGAAGCAAAATTCAAAACTACGCCGGTCTGTGCCAGCCACAGAAGGAGATGGGAGTCAAGCCCGCGTAGATACAAATCCCCAGCCCGTCCGTGAACGTGACCATCAAACGCCCCACCAGTAACCTCCCAAACGCTATGCATGCCATCAACAAATGAAAAGAACGAAAGAAAATATCAGAGCGGCCGGCTGGAGGCGGTCAGAGGCAGGCGGCCTGAGAGGATCAGTCTCGTCTCAGGGGCGAGCGTCCTCGTCGTCCTCTTCCTCCTCTTCGCTGGCTTCCTGCTCGCCCTCGTCATCCTCAAAGTCGTCCATGCCCACGTCGTCGTCATCGCCGGTATCGCTACCACCGAAATCAAACTCTTCGTCGGACTCGGCCCAGAAGTCGTCGTCGTTCTCCTGCTTCGGCGGGGGGGCTGGCTCGAAGCTCGTGGGCATCTCGAAGCCCTCGGGGATCTCCTTTCGGGACTGCTCAACCGTCTCCTTGGCCTTCCTTAGGTACTCGGCGCGATGGTCGCGGTACATGACGCCGGCGTCAACGTTGGCGGGGGAGTTGATCTCCGGGTCGTCGAGCAGCAACAGAACCGAGCGCAGCACACTCTCGGCGCCCTGCAGCGGTGACCACCGCTCGCTCGCCGCCTCTCCGGACATGATGTCCTCGCCGGGCTTGTGCAAGATCGAGATGCAGAGCTGGCCGTCGGGGTAGATGTTGGGGTGGGTGATGGGAATGCGGAAGCGGAACTTGGGCGGCTGGTAGGGGTACTCGTCGGTGAAGGTCATCTCGGCCTTGAAGTAGCCGCCATTGAAGGCGCTGTCGGAGTTGATGACCATGAGTGCGAAGTGCCACCGGAGAATGCTGTCTTGGTCGTCCTGCCACAGGTGAAACGTCAGCGAGGGGGCCATTTCAGGGCCGGGGCGACCAGTGCCTACATCTTCGAAGTTGATCCACTTCTCCTTGCGCAACGCCTTCATCTCGCTCATGAGGCGCGTCTTGGCGCCGGTCGGCGCAGCTGCACGAGACATGGTGACTAGAGGGCTGAGGAAATACACTGGGAACGCGGGTGGTGGAATCGCAAGACGGCGAGCAGGGTTGGGTGGCCCGGCGGTGGGAGGCGGGAAGTCGGCGGGTTCGGGGGACTTGATAAGGTTCCGGAATGTTGACGGAAGATGAGGGAAGAAGAAAGACGGAAGGCCGCTGTCTGAAACGTTCCGAAGCCGGAGGGGAGAAGATCAAGCCGGTCGGCGGTCAGTGGTCGCTAGTGATCGCTGGTGATCGCTGGTGATCGCGAGTGATCGTGACCAGGTCGGTGGGGAAGAGGCGGCGGCGAAGGAAAGTAAATGACAGAAACAGCCCCAGGTTCAGTCGGGTAATTACTATGGCAGCCCAAGAAACAGAGAGAAACAGTGCATTGGGGGGGTGAAGGAGAAGGGTTTGGCGCCACGGCGGTCTATTATTATACGCCAGGTCAGGTACCGACCAAAAGTGACCAAGTCGGCGTCAGGCAAGAGTCACCGCACTCGCTGGCTCCCGGTCCCAGATCCAGCCGCCCATTCGTGCACGCATCGCGGAGGAGCCGAGCGGCGAATGTGCGTGCATGACCACCCCCGCCAAGCCAGTCCTGGCCTTGACCAGGCTCCCAGGGTGCCCCGCCACCGCCGGCGCTGCCTGAGCCCAGCAGGGGGGCTCGGGGGGCTCGTCGTCCTCGGTGTATTCTGTATTCTGTAATTATCAGTGCCGTATCATGCACTGTATTAATCACCTGGACTGTCCCAAATTCAATCGGTCTTTTGAACAACAGCCCGAGATGGCGCGCCTCGGTGCTGATGCCTGATGGAGTACAGAATACCGGTTACAAAGCAGCGGTCACAACGCGTCACAACGCCACACACTCATGTTCCGCCACCTGCCCTCTCCTCGCCGACTACCTAGGCTCCTAGGTACCTACCTGGAAAAGGTGACGGCCCAGGACGACCAAGTAGGTAGGTCAGTAGGTATTCGGAAGTGCCATGAAAAAGTGCAACCTGCCTACACAGGAGGGCATTTTCTCCAAGCTCTGTTTTGAGAATACTTACCGCCCAGGGGCATTGTGTCGCTGACACCCACAATAAGCATCTACTGATGCAGACAAAGTTCCTCAGCCAGGGGCAATCACCACTCAACATTCCAGACCAAACCCTCCTCTCCTTTGACAAAGTGCCCTTGAGGGTGAGGTTTTGAAACAGCATTCAATTTCGAACCACATGAATCCCGGGTATCATGAGAACAACGCGCGAAAGCCTAAGACTGCGCACGCATCAAAACACACTGAATGCTAAAGCCAGTTCCCCGTCTGCCTCTCAAAGCCCAACGGACCACCGCCGCTCCCTTCTCGACCCCGATCCCGACGACCCCGACCCCGATCCCGATCCTAACCCCGACCCCAACGCAGCCCCCTCCGCCGTAGAAGCCCCCTAAGCCCCCAGGTCATAGTACACACACTTGCCCGTGCGAAAGTTGTACACAAAAGCGTTGCCGCTGCCACGCTTGGCCTCCCAATCCAAGCGCCACTGGCGGAGCATGTCATGGATCTCGCGGACGTACTTCTTTTCGGCGGTGCCCACCCCCTGCTCGGCTCGGCGCCAGCTTTCGGGGTCTGACAGGCTGGTCCCCCGGAGGAGGTCGAGCACGGCGTCTGACGTCTCGATGGCCGCGATGGGGCCCTCGAGGAACGACTGCACGAGCCGACCCGCGCTGGCCTGCGCCTGCTCGACGACGGCGCGACGGTTGAACTTTTTCGACTTGGTCTGCGCCACGAGCACGTGCACGTCCTGCTGCTCGTGCTCCGTGACCGCGCTGCTCGGAAGCGCGCCCGCCGAGTCCGAGTGCGGCACCATGCCGGCGCCGCTGCGGAACCTGGTGCCCGACCGGGACTCGCGGTCGCGGAGCTCCGACTTGAGCCAGCTGAGTAGCTCCTTGGTGGTGATGTCGGCGTCGGCCGCGTCCTTGCGGCCCATGGTCTTGATCTTGAGCATGTTGTCCTGCTTGATGATGACAATCCAGCTGTACGACTCGTCGCGGTAGCTGGAGAGGAGGTCTTCGGGGGATCGCGCGTCGCGCGCGAGCTCAGCGCTGATGCCGTGCGCCCAGAGCGTCTGGAGGAGCTCGATGCCCGACGAGCGGAGGATTGAGGGGTCGAAGCTGGCGACCAGCACGTCGCACTGCCATCACATGTTAGCTTGCTGTTTCCTCTTTTTGGGGGAACTGGGAAGGGGGGTCGGCGGGAAAGGGGAACCACCAACCCGTTTTGCAGCAAAGATGCCCTGGTTTTCCTCTTCAACCGCCTTTTTGAGGAACGCCTTGCCCGTGATCTTGGGGACGGGCTTCGCCAACTGCTTCTCCCAGTTCAGACTGAAGCCCACAGCGTGCCGCTCTTCGAACCGGCTCCCGATTTTGGGACGGTGCTCCTTTACCAAGCCGTCGTAGCGGCCGCCGGCGGCAAAAACATCCTTGACCTTCTTGTCGTACAGGCAAGTAAACAGAATGCCTCCGCGAAAGAACGACTCATTGATGCTACTCAGCGGCGCGATATAGACCTTGCTTGACAAGCCAAACTTCTTGGTGTACTCGTACACCTCTCTCAGGTGCGCCAAGGTGGATGAAACCTTCTCGCTGTATTCGGTCCCCTCGAAGAGACTCCTCAGCTTAGAAATCGCCTTGCTGGGAGTGTCTATGAGACGTTAGCAGGTCAGCGAATTAGAGGCTGACGGTCGGCTTAAAAGTTCCGCAAGAGAGACTGACCTCGGAAATCGAATCTCTGCAGTTCGTCCACGCTGGTAGCCGAGATTCCCACGAGGGGCGACCTGAGCTCGCTGCGAACCTTCTGCCATGTGAAGTTTCGAATGTTGAACTTGCTGAGGACCTCGGCGGCAGCTTGTCTCGCCGCGAGTTCCACCCCACAAGACTCAAAGATCAGCTGCAGAAGGTCCGAGTGGCCGAGTTGGAAGCACATCGGTGTTGAAGACGTGGTGGGAAACGCGGTGACTATCTCATCCAGGACCTTGATGACCTCGGCCTCTTTCAAAGCCAGGTCCAAGGCGTCGGTCGTGACGATGTCATAGTCGACTTCCCCGTAAACATCCGGTTGCCCACCGTCATGGCGATCACGAAAGATATTTCCAAACGAGTATGAGCGCTGTGGTACCACGCCATTCGTAACTCTGGCGAGGGAGCGAGCATGGCCCATGACCAAATCGAATGGGAGCTGGAGCACTGTGCCGTTTTTATCGAGCAGGTGGACAGCGTTTTGTCCGTAGTGCGACGACTGAGGATAGAGACTAGCTGCCGGGGTCTCGACGGCGCCATGACGACGGAAGATGGATATCAGGGTGTCCTTCACGATATATCGGCGCATCAAGTCAGCAGGACTCAGAACAGAGGCCGACATGTCCCATGCATAGTCTTTCGCTTGTTCGATTTGTCGAGAAAACAACGTCTCAAGCATCTTTCCAAAGTAAGGAGAAGTCGGGTCCGCCATCCCGGCGATAGCACGCCGAATCGCCTCGCTCTCCATCTGGACCGGCATCTTTCCGCTCTTCAGAAGCTCGACACTGGAAGGACGCTCCTTGGGGTTATGGGTTAGGAGAGAAAGCATGACTTCCACCTGATTTCTGTCGGCAGGCTTGAAGTCAACGGGAAGAGCTGGCGGGTTGCGCCGTACTTGCTCGAGGGTCAGTGCGCGTTGCATCCCGAGCATTGGCGGATATGACATCTCAAAGAAGATGACGCCCAGGGAATACATCTACAAGTGGGGTTAGCGCGCGACGAACTTCCGCAGAACCAGGGGGGAATTAGGCACTCACATCCACTTTAGCGGTGTATGAGCCGCTGCCTCCTGTCCGAACTTCGGGAGCGACGTAGACAGCGGTGCCGATGCTCCG
>OUNM010338275.1_pt1 | contig 11876 bp, 8 predicted proteins | sample 1769961 | NCBI WGS metagenome assembly OUNM01 (sample SAMEA3914820, study PRJEB12502) | metagenome | biome: forest; material: soil | place: USA | collected 2012-03-12 | depth 0.3 m
GATCCAGGGGAGCGCCGCGTCGTCGATGCGACGGCGCAGGATGCGTTCGAAGTGGGTCGGATCGTGCGGCTGGAGCATGTCGGCCTCACGCGGCAGGTAGAAGTCCCACAGGCGCGATACCCAGAAGCGCAGGGCGCCGGCGCGCAGCATGTCCTGCCAGTGCGCGGCTTCCACCGCGGTCAGTGGCCTGACCGCATGATAAGCCCGCAGCATGGCCTGCACGCGCGCGGGGTCGAGCGCGCCAGTCGGCAGGTCGATGCACCAGTCGTTCACGGTAACGGCGAGATCGAACAGCCATTTGTCATGGCCGGCGAAGTAGAAGTCGAAGAAGCCGCCAAGCCGGTGCCGGCCGTCAACCGTATCGAACAGCACGTTGTCGCGGAACAGGTCGCAATGGCATGGGCCGCCCTGCAGCGCCGCGTAGTCCGCGCCGCCGAAGAACGCCGTCTGGTACGCGATCTCGTCGGTCAGCAGCTTGCGCTGCGCGGCGTCGAGGAACGGCGTGATTTCAGGGGTGGTCTGCTGCCACCAGGCCAGGCTGCGCAGGTTCGGCTGCTGGCGCGGATAGTCCTGCCCGGCCAGATGCATGCGGGCGAGCATCGCGCCCACTTCGGCGCAGTGGCCGGCCTGCGGGGCCAGTTGCGAGGCGCCCGGCAGGCGCGTGACGATGGTCGCGGGCTTGCCCTTCAGGTCGCGCAGGATCTCGCCATCGCGTGCCGGCATCGGGGCCGGCACGCTGATGTCGTGGCGCGCCAGATGATCCATCAGGTGCAGGTAGTACGGCAGCTGGTCGAAGCGCAGGCGCTCGAAGATGGTCAGCACGTATTCATGCGTGACGCCGTCCTGCTCCATCGTGAGGAAGAAGTTGCTGTTCTCGATGCCCGAGGCGATGCCGCGCAGCGCGCGCACTTCGCCAAGGTCGTAGTCAAGCAGCCAGCGGGCGATCTCGTCCTGCGAGACCGTGGTGAAAACGGCCATACTTTTTAGTGGGTGCGAATCAGGGGACGGCGGACCGGAACCATTGGGTCAACACGCTCCGCCGCCGTGGCATTGCTGCCGGAGGACCGGCGCGATCCGCGCCAGGCAGTGCGCCCGGCATGGATCGTGGGTAAGAAGACTAACAGGACAATCGTCAGCGTACGGTCAGAACTTGAGGTTCACGGACGGCACGCGGTTCACGTCATGGTCACGAACCTTGGGCGAGCTGTCTTCGGGCTTGCTCATCTCGTACTTCGTGCCGAAGCCGGACTGTACCTGGATTTCGGTGGCGCGCCCCTTGTCGCGATACTCGGTGACCTGGGTGCCATCACGCTCGCGCAGCTGGAAGCTGGGCTCGCGCGGCTGGTTCAGCTGGCTCTTGACGGCAGGAGCGATCGGCTGGTTGTTGATCTGGTTGAGTTCCTGCTGCGTCAGCGCGTTGCTCGTTTCCGAGCCCTGTGCGTGGGCGCGGGGCGTCGCGGTCAGAGCCAGCACGGTTGCGGCAAGCGCAAGCAGATAGCCGCGGCGGCCGAGGGCTGTGCGAAGATCGGCCAGCCTGGCACCCGGTTGCGAAGGGGAAGTCATCTGATGCTCCTGTGCGCGCGGGCAGGGGCCGCGGCGCGGATTGGACCTGCGCATCCGGCGGCACCGGATCTGGCAGGCGAACAGGCTTCCATTCTAGCAATTCCTGTCGCATCCGGGCCGCTCTCGTGCCCTTGCGTCCACCTGCCGACGTGCGGTCCGGCAGGCGCATGCGGCACTTCCGCGCTACAGATAGAACATTTCTTCCTTCGGCGGAATCGGATGGTCGCCGCCACGCTTTTCGTAGTACTCGTAGACGGCTTCGAGCACTTCCTGCGGTTCGTCCACGATCTTCATCAGGTCCAGGTCGTGTTCGGCGATCAGGCCCATCGGCAGCAGCGTGAAGCGGAACCAGTCGAGCAATCCCTTCCAGAACCGGCTGCCATACATCACCACCGGCACCGAGCGTGACTTGCCGGTCTGCACCAGTGTCAGGACTTCAGCCAGTTCATCGAGCGTGCCGAAGCCACCCGGCATGACGATGAACGCGTCGGAATTCTTCACGAACGTGACCTTGCGCGTGAAGAAGTGCCGGAAGCGCATGGCGATGTCCTGGTACGGATTGCCCTGCTGCTCGTGCGGCAGTTCGATGTTCAGGCCGACGCTGGCGGACTTGCCCGCATGCGCGCCCTTGTTGGCCGCTTCCATGATGCCGGGGCCGCCGCCCGAGATCACCGCGAACCCGGCATCCGAAAACAGCCGGGCGATCTCGATGGTCTTCTGGTAATAGGGCGAATCCTCGCGCAGCCGCGCGCTGCCATAGATCGACACGGCCGGGCGGATCTCGGAGAGGTACTCGGTCGCCTCGATGAACTCTGCCATAATCGTGAACATTTGCCACGAGGCGCGCGCCTTCTTGGCCGTGGCGCGGTCTTCGTCGGCCAGCGCACGCAGGCTCGGAATCATCTTGCGCGGATTCGCGCGCGCCGCCGCTGCGCTTGCGGCGGCTTCCTGCTGTTCGGGGTTCTTGCCGGCTGCCGCGGCATCGGCCTTTGCGGCGATGGCGGCGGCATGCGCCGCCGCTTTCTCGGGCGGCGGATTCACCGTGTCACCGGAAATATCGGAGACGTCCGTATCGGCGAGGGGGGCGGCGTCAGCGCCGCCAACGGGGGCACCAGTCAATTTAGAGTCCATGGGAATGTCGGATAGTCCAAAAACACTCTTGCTCGTCGATGGGTCGAGCTATCTGTATCGCGCGTATCACGCGCTGCCGGACCTGAGGAATGGCGAAGGTCTGCCCACAGGGGCAATCTACGGCATGATCAACATGTTGCGCAAGCTGCGCAACGATTACCCGGCACAGTATATCGCCTGCGTATTCGACGCCAAGGGCAAGACGTTCCGCGATGATATGTATCCGGCGTACAAGGAACATCGTCCGTCGATGCCCGAGGATCTGGCCCGGCAGATCGAGCCGATTCACGAAGCGGTGCGCGCGCTGGGCTGGCCGATCGTGGTGGTGGAGGGCGTGGAAGCCGACGACGTGATCGGCACGCTGGCGTGCCAGGCGTCGGCGCAGGGCGTGCGTACCGTGGTCTCCACGGGCGACAAGGATCTGGCGCAGCTGGTCAACGACGACGTCACGCTGGTCAACACGATGAGCGGCGAAGTACTGGACCCGCCCGGCGTGCAGAACAAGTTCGGCGTGCCGCCGGCGCGCATCGTCGACTACCTGTCGCTGATCGGTGACGCGGTGGACAACGTGCCCGGCGTGCCCAAGGTGGGACCGAAGACCGCGGTCAAATGGCTGACCGAATACGGCACGCTCGACAACATCATGGCCGGCGCCGATGGCATCAAGGGCGTGGTGGGCGAGAACCTGCGCAACACGCTCGACTGGCTGCCGCGTGCGCGCGAGCTGGTGACGGTCAAGACCGATTGCGACCTGTCCGATGCGGTCGCCGATTTCCACGCGCTGCACGATCTCGGCGAAGACAAGGAAAAGCTGGTCGCATTCTTCCAGCGCTATGGATTCAAGACGTGGTTGCGCGAGGCCACCGGCGAGGCGCTGCCGAATGCGCGCGCCGCTGCAGCCCGCGCCACACCGCGGCCGGCGCAGGGCGGCCTGTTCGATGCGCCCGAATCGGCGCCCCAATCAGCGCCGCAGGCGGCGTCCGATGCCAGCCCCGCCGAAGACGTGGCGCCGGTCGAGATCCGCTATGAGACCGTGACCACCGAGGCCGCGCTCGATGCATGGATCCAGAAGCTGGTGGATGCGCCGATCGTCGCCGTCGATACGGAAACCACCTCGCTCGATCCGATGCTGGCCGAACTCGTCGGCATCTCGGTATCGGTGGAGCCCGGCGCGGCGGCTTATATCCCCGTGGCGCATCGCGGTCCCGATGTGGCGGGGCTGGCGGATCACGGGCAACTGTCGCGCGCGTTCGTGCTGGAACGCCTGCGCGCGTGGCTGGAAGATCCGTCGCGGCCGAAGCTCGGCCAGCATCTGAAGTACGACGCGCATGTGTTTGCCAACCATGGCGTCACGCTGCGCGGCATCGCGCATGACACGATGCTCGAAAGCTATGTGCTGGCGTCGCATCGCAATCACGGCATGGATAGCCTGGCCGAACGTCTGCTGAGCCTGAAGACGATCACGTATGAAGAGGTGTGCGGCAAGGGCGCCAGCCAGATCGGCTTCGACCAGATCGACTTGCAGCGCGCCACCGAATACGCGGCCGAAGACGCCGACGTGACGCTGCGCCTGCATCGCAAGATGCTGCCGCAGCTGGAGGCGGCGGACGGGCTTAAATACGTCTACGAGCAGATCGAGATCCCGGTCTCGGTGGTGCTGCAGAAGATCGAACGCAATGGCGTGCTGATCGATGCCGACCGGCTGGCCGCGCAGAGCACCAGCCTGGGCCAGCGCATGATGGAGGCCGAGCGCGCCGCGCACGAGGCTGCGGGCCAGCCTTTCAACCTGGGCTCGCCGAAGCAGATCGGCGAAATCCTGTTCGGCCAGATGAAGCTGCCGGTGGTGAAGAAGACCGCCAGCGGGGCGCCGTCCACGGATGAAGAAGTGTTGCAGAAGCTGGCGGAAGATTATCCGCTGCCGAAGCTGTTGCTCGACTACCGGAGCTTGTCGAAGCTGAAGTCGACGTACACGGACAAGCTGCCGAAGATGGTCAATCCGAAGACCGGTCGTGTGCATACCAGCTACGGTCAGGCCACGGCGGTAACGGGGCGGCTGGCATCGACCGAGCCGAACCTGCAGAACATTCCGGTGCGTACCGAGGAAGGCCGCCGCATTCGCGAAGCATTCATCGCGGCACCGGGCAACGTGATCGTATCGGCTGACTACTCGCAGATCGAATTGCGCATCATGGCCCATATCTCGGGCGACGAAAGCCTGCTGCGCGCATTCGCCAATGGCGAGGATATCCACCGCGCCACCGCGGGCGAAATCTTCGGCGTGGAGCGCGAAGCTGTATCGAGCGAGCAGCGCCGCTATGCCAAGGTCATCAACTTCGGCCTGATCTATGGCATGAGCGCCTTCGGCCTGGCCAGCAACCTCGGCATCGAGCGCGAGGCCGCCAAGCATTACATCGACCGCTACTTCATGCGCTATCCGGGTGTCGCCAACTATATGGAAGAGACACGCCAGAAGGCGCGCGAGCAGGGCTACGTCGAGACGGTGTTCGGCCGCCGCCTGTGGTTGCCGGACATCAACGGCGGCAATGGTCCGCGCCGCCAGGCCGCCGAGCGTGCGGCCATCAACGCGCCGATGCAGGGCACGGCGGCGGACCTGATCAAGTTGTCGATGATCGCCGTGCAGGACTGGATCGAAGGCGACCGATTGGCCACGCGCCAGATCATGCAGGTGCACGATGAACTGGTGCTCGAGGTGCCGCAAGCGGAACTGGACCTCGTGAAGTCAAAGCTGCCGGAGCTGATGTGTTCGGTCGCGCAACTGAACGTGCCGCTGGTGGCCGAAGTCGGCAGCGGTGCGAACTGGGAAGAAGCGCACTGATGGCCCACTGAAAACGCACTGGAAGTGCACTGCAGCACGCGTTGACGTTGTCTTCCGTGCGATGCCGATGTATGCATAAGAGTACTGTTTGAATCAACAGAGGAACGCTTGCCAGCCGTGCTGCTCTGCAGCACACTGGCAGCCACGACAGTATTTGCAGCACATCGGCCTCGCGGTTCGAAACCACAACAGAAAGACACCGCAGGGGCCTGCACCGGTTTTCAAATTGAAACATCGGGTAGACCATGAGCAACGCACAAGGCAGAGAGGAAAGCGCTCCCAACGACATCACAACCAGCACGCCGCAAGTCAATGCGGCAACGCGATCGGCAAATCAGGCCCATCGGATCATCGTGGTCGGAGGCGGGGCAGGCGGGCTTGAACTCGTCACGCGGCTTGGCGACAAGCTTGGCAAGTCGCACCAGGCGCAGATCACGCTGGTCGATCGCATGCCCACGCACATCTGGAAGCCGCTGCTGCACGAAGTGGCCGCCGGCAGCATGGATCCGAATACCCACCAGCTCGAATACGTGGCACAAGCCTTGTGGCACCACTTCGAGTTCCAGCAGGGCGAACTGACCGGCATCGATCGCGCACGCAAGGTGATCCAGGTGGCGGCATGCCTGGACCAGGACGGTACCGAGCTTCTGCCCGCGCGCGAGCTTCCCTACGACACGCTGGTGCTGGCGATCGGCTGCATCACCCATTTCTTCAGCGTGCCCGGCGCGGCCGAGCATGCCATTGCCCTCGACACCGTCGAGCAGGCCGAACGCTTCCGCCGCAAGTTGATTTCCGCGTGCGTGCGCGCGCAAAACGGCCGCGGGCGGATTGGCGAAGATGGCCGTCCGCGCGTGGACGTGGCGATCATCGGCGCCGGCGCCACGGGCGTGGAGCTGTCGGCGGAACTGCGCAACACCGCGCACGTGCTCAATGCCTATGGCCTGCACCAGCTCGATCCCAAGCGCGATGTGCGCATCCACGTGATCGAAGCGGGCCCGCGCATCCTGCCGGCGCTGTCGGAGCGCGTTTCCGCGGAGACCACGAAGCTGCTGCGCAAGCTCGACGTCGACGTGTTCACCTCCGAACGCGTGACCGAAGTCACGCAGGACGCGGTGCTGACCGCCAGTGGCAAGCGAATCGACGCGGACCTGACTGTGTGGGCCGCGGGGATTACTGCGCCGGGCGTGCTGCGTACGCTGGGACTGCCGGTCAGCAAGATGGGGCAGATCGTTGTCGGCCCCACGCTGCAGAGCGAGACCGATCCCGACATCTTTGCGTTTGGTGATTGCGCGGCGGCGCCATGGACCGAGAAGCAGACCACGGTGCCACCGCGCGCGCAGGCGGCGCACCAGCAGGCCACATTCCTGTATGACGCGATTCGCGCGCGGCTGGCGGGCAAGCCGCTGCCGAAGTTCGGCTTCAAGGATTTCGGCTCGCTGGTGTCGCTGGGACACTTCAGCGCGGTGGGCAGCCTCATGGGTGGCCTGATCGGCGGATCGATGTTCATCGAAGGCCTGATGGCGCGCTTCATGTACACGTCGCTGTACCGGATGCACGTGCTGGCGCTGCATGGCGCGATCGGCATGGGGCTCGATACGGTGACGCACTGGCTGCGCAGCAAGACCAGCCCGCGCGTGAAGCTGCACTGAGCGCGCAGACCCCGGCAGGGCATGAACGATGGCCGGTGACGCACGGCGTGCGTCATCGGCCATGTTTGCTTAGAATCGACGGCGCCGCGCCCGCGTCACTTGATGCGCCGCCTCCCCGCCTCCTCGACTCCAAGGACTGTTCATGCTGAAGCCTGAAGTGGAAAGCCTCGTTCCCGGCCAGTCGTTCGACCGCCGCAGTTTCGTCAAGACCGCGCTCGGCTCGGCCTTCGCGGCCGCGGTGCTGCCCGTGTCGGCCCAGACCATCAAGACCGATTTCCATGGCCTGACCGCCGGCGAGGTCACGGTGTCGTCGGGCGGCTTCGGCATGCCGGTCTATCGCGCCCAGCCAGAAGGCAAGAAGAACCTGCCCGTGGTGCTGGTGATCAGCGAGATCTTCGGCGTGCACGAGCACATCGCCGATGTTTGCCGCCGCTTTGCCAAGCAGGGCTACCTGGCCATCGCGCCCGAGCTGTTCGCGCGCCAGGGCGATCCGAGCAGCTACGGCACGATTCAGGAGCTGCAGACCCACATCATCCAGAAGGTGCCTGACGCACAGGTCATGGGCGACCTCGATGCCTGCGTGGCCTGGGCGGCCGCCAACGGCGGCGACGTGGACCGGGTCGGCATCACCGGTTTCTGCTGGGGTGGGCGCGTGGCATGGCTATATACCGCGCATAGCAAGCGCGTGAAGGCCGCGGTGGCCTGGTACGGCCAGCTCGTGGGCGAGCCCACGCCGCTGAAGCCGCGCAATCCGATCGATATCGTCGGCGAACTGCATGCGCCGGTTTTGGGTCTGTACGGCGGCAAGGACACGGGCATCACCCAGGATCATGTGGCGAAGATGAAGGCCGCGCTGGCCGCGTCGTCCAATCCCAATGCGAAGGCGTCGACCTTCGTGGTCTATCCGGAAGCGGGACATGCCTTCAATGCCGACTATCGCCCGAGCTATGTGGAGTCGGCGGCCAAGGACGGCTGGCAGCGCTGCCTGGCCTGGTTCAAGGATCACAAGGACGTATAGCGGGCCCCGGTAGTGGCCCTACGCCCAGGCGGTGATTGCAAAGACTGCATCGGAATACGTATAATGCGCCTTTCGTTTTCTTGCAACCATGTTGCGTTAGTGGCGTGCAAGCCAGTCGGTCGATGACTGCCCGGTAGTCGGGTGGGGCCGCTCCGGGAGTCCATTATCCATTCCACGCTTCTGTATATCCTGCTGGCGGCGACGATCTCGGGCGTCGGCAGCATCTTCGGCGCGGCCCTGCTTTCGCTGACCGTGGCCTCGCGCGTGGTGGAGCGCATGGTGAGTTTCTCGGTGGGCGTGTTGCTGGCCACCGCGTTGCTGCACTCGCTGCCCGAGGCATTCGAGTCCGGCGCCGACCCGCGCGCGCTGTTCGGCACGCTGCTGGCCGGGCTGCTGGGCTTCTTCCTGCTGGAAAAGATCTCGCTGCTGCGCCACTCGCACCATCACGAAGGCGACGGGCACCACCATCACCACGGCCACGACCGTGAGGAAGCAGGGCGCAGCGGCCTGACGATCCTGGTCGGCGACACCTTCCACAATTTTGCCGACGGCATCGTGATTGCCGCCGCGTTCCTGGCCAATCCGCATATCGGCATCGTGACCGCGCTGGCCATCGCCGCCCACGAGATTCCTCAAGAGGTAGGCGATTTCATCGTGTTGCTGAACGCGGGATTCTCGAAGGCGCGCGCGTTTGCATTCAACCTGCTGTCCAGCCTGGCTGCGATCCTGGGCGGCATCGTCGGCTATTTCCTGCTGGATCAACTGAGCGGCTGGATTCCGTACGTGCTGGTGATTGCGTCGAGCAGCTTCGTCTACATCGCCGTGAGCGACCTGATGCCGCAGATGCAGCGCAAGCCGCGCCTCAAGGAGTCAGCGGTGCAGGTGGTGCTGGTGGCGGCCGGCATTGCGGCGATCGTCTTCATTACCAACGGCGTGCACGAGCGGCACGCCCAGCGCCCGCCGCAGGCGCAGACACAGCCCCACACGGAAGCGGCGTCGAACTGACGCCGCTTTTTTCGTTCAGCCGCCGGTTGCCACCGGGCGTTTCGGGTCGGCGCACCATTCGCTCCACGAACCCGGGTATAACGCCGCATCGGTCAGGCCGGCTACTTCCATCGCCAGAAGGTTGTGGCAGGCCGTCACGCCCGAACCGCATTGCATGACTGTCTGGGCCGGCGGCTTGTTGCCGATCACCTGGCCAAATTCCGCGCGCAACTGATCCGCCGGCTTGAAGTAGCCATCCGCGGTCAGGTTGTCCTTGAAGAAGCGATTGGCCGCGCCGGGAATATGGCCGCCAACCGGGTCGAGCGTTTCGTTTTCACCGCGGAAACGGTCCGGCGCGCGCGCATCCACGACCAGCATCGACGGTTGGCTCAGGTTGGTCACGAGCGTGTCGGCGTCGACGGTGCGCACCAGCGACGGCCTGCGCGTGAGGTTGCCGCCGGTCTCCGGATCGGGCGTCGCGCCCTGTTCGACGGGCAGGCCTGCGGCCACCCAGGCATTCCTGCCACCATCGAGCACGGCCACCGCGCCGTGGCCCACCCAGCGCATCAGCCACCAGAGCCGTGCGGCGTACATGCCGCCTTGCGCGTCATAGGCGACCACCAGCGTGTCGTCGTTGAGGCCAAGCGCACGCAGTCGCGCCACGAACAGCTCGGCATCGGGCAGTGGGTGACGGCCGTTGGCACCGGTCTTCGGGCCCGACAGCTCGTTGTCCAGGTGCAGGTAGCAGGCGCCGGGCAGGTGGCCCTGCTGGTAGCTTTCGCGGCCCGCGGCCGGGTTGGTCAGGTCGAACGAGCAGTCGATGACGATGACCGGCTTGTCCGTGGTCCGCAATTGGTTTAGTTCGGTGGCGGTGATCAGCGGTGATGGCATGAAGAACCTGTCTCTCGATGGGTGGGAATCTGCCGCCAATGCTACACCCGCCGGCCGTTCAGACTTCCGGATGGACCTCGGCCTCGGGCGACTTGACCGGCGTGGCGGGCGTGGGGTGCTTGTCCGTGTCGCGCGCACGCGTGAGCGTGGTGGCGATGCCACTGGCCACGATCAGCGCCATGCCCAGCCACGCGATCCAGTTGAGTTTGTCGTCCCAGACCAGGATGCCCCACAGGCTTGAGAACACGATGCCCGCGTATTGCAGGTTGGCCGTCAGCAGCGTATTGCCGCGCTTGTAGGCGCGCGTCATCGACGTCTGGCCCAGCGTGGCCAGGATGCCGATCGCCAGCAGCAGGCCGGCGCCGTGCCAGGTGTGCGGGCGCGCGCCGGTGTAGAGCATCCACACCAGGCCGCAGACCATGCCCACGGCCGAGAAATAGAACACGATCCGACCTTCGGGTTCGCCCAGCTGTCCAAGCTGCCGGACTTCGACATAGGCGAGGGCCGTGAACACGCCCGAGATCAGGCCGATCATGCCGCCGGTCAGCTGGTCCTGGCCGACCGACGGTTGCAGCAGGCAGATCACCCCCGCGAACGACAGCAAGATCGCGCCGATCAGCTTGCGGTCGGCCCCACCCGCCGTGCCGGCCAGCGCGGCGCTGGCGCCGAGGATCAGCGCAATCCAGACCGGCGACATGTAGTTCAGTGTCATCGCCGTGGCCAGCGGCAGCATCGTGATCGACGTGAACCAGAGCAGCAGGGCGGTGACGCCGAAGATGCTGCGCTTGATATGCGTGGCCATGTGCGGGGTGCGCACCGAAATGCCCTGGGACGTCAGCATGATCCACATGATCGTCACGCCGATCAGGCTGCGGTAGAAGACGATCTCGCCGGTGGTGTACAGCTCGGACGCCAGTTTGACCCCCACCCCCATCAGCGAGAACGAGAAGGCGGCAAACAACATCCAGAGCGATTGCATGGCGAAAGCGTGAGAGGTTGATTCGGGGCGGACACGCAGGCGGGCTTCGTTGATCTGGTGCGGCGCTGCGGGGGAAAATCGTTGTAAAGGCAACGATCTGAGGGCGATTCTATCAGCGCGGGATGGGCGGCTCCAATGCAAAACGGACCGTTTTCACGGTCCGTTTGCAGGGGCCCACAGATTAGGGGCGATCAGCGCACGCGGTTGCGCAGGCTCAGCGCCTCGTGTAGTCCATTTCGCGCCGGTACCACTCGTGGAAGTGCTGCATGCCATCTTCCATCGGCGACTGGTACGGACCGGTTTCGCTCACGCCACGCTTCCTCAGCGCCAGGCGGCCGGCATCCATGCGCTCGGCAATCTCGTCGTCCTCGATGCATGTTTCCATATACGCGGCGCGTTCGGCCTCGACGAATTCGCGCTCGAACAGCACGATTTCCTCGGGGTAGTAGAACTCGACGACGTTGCGCGTCTTGCGCGGGCCGATCGGGTGCAGCGTGGAAATGCAGAGCACGTTCGGATACCACTCCACCATGATGTTGGGGTAGTAGGTCAGCCAGATCGCGCCATGCTTCGGCAGTTTCCCGTTGTTGAACCGCAACACCGCGTCGTGCCACTTCTGGTACGTCGGGCTGCCCGGACGCTTCAGCCCCGCGTGCAGGCCTACGGTCTGCACACTGTGCCAGTCGCCGAACTCCCAGTTCAGGTCGTCGCACGAGACGAAGCTGCCAAGCCCCGGGTGGAACGGCACGACGTGGTAGTCCTCCAGATAGACCTCGATGAAGGTCTTCCAGTTGTAGTCGCACTGGTGCACGTGCACCTTGTCCA
>OUNM010865466.1_pt1 | contig 11866 bp, 11 predicted proteins | sample 1769961 | NCBI WGS metagenome assembly OUNM01 (sample SAMEA3914820, study PRJEB12502) | metagenome | biome: forest; material: soil | place: USA | collected 2012-03-12 | depth 0.3 m
GAACACGCCCTTGGCCATCGCCACATCGATCTCGGCCTTGAGCTGGTCCTTGATCTGGTAGCTCGTGGCGCCTTCGTTCATCGCGACCGGGTCGATGCCGAGCGGCTCGGCCAGCTTCGCCAGTTCGGCCGGCTCGGCGATGTTGATGTCGTCGACGAACAGCGCGCGATACACGGCCTTGGCGAACGCCGTGGCCACGTCGGCGCCGTGCTGGTTCTGCAGCCACAGCACGGCACGCGCGGCGTGCTGCGTCGGCAGCGGGAAATGCGTGGGGCGCTTGTAGTCGATGTTGTGGAACTCGGCGGTCCGTTCGAAATCGCGCCAGCAGTACTCGCCCTTGAGCGGGATCGACGGCAGCGGCGACGAGCCGGTGGTCTTGAACACCACGCCCAGCAGGATCGGATGCCACACCACATAGCGTCCGTGCTTCTGCGCGATATCGTCGATGCGCGTGCTGGCAAAGTAACCGTAGGGCGAGGAGAAATCGAAGTAGAAGTCGATGGGGGCAGTCATCGCAGGGGCTCCGGTTCAGGTTCGGGACAACGGTTTCGAAAAGCAAAAAAAGCGAACGGCGGGCGCTCAGCCAAGCGCGCGGGCGATCAGGATCTTCTGGATATCGCTGGTGCCTTCGTAGATCTGGCACACGCGCACATCGCGATAAATCCGCTCGACCGGGAAATCATTCACGTAGCCATAGCCGCCGAACACCTGGATCGCATCCGAGCACACGCGCTCGGCCATCTCGCTGGCGAACAGCTTGGCCATCGCGGCTTCCTTCAGGCACGGACGGCCGGCATCCTTGAGCGAGGCCGCGTGCCAGACCATCTGGCGCGCCACGTCGATCTGCGTGGCCATGTCGGCCAGCCGGAACTGCACGGCCTGATGCTGGAACAGCGGCTGGCCGAAGCTCTCGCGCTCCTTCGCATAAGCCAGCGCAGCCTCGAACGCCGCACGCGCCATGCCGATGCTTTGCGAGGCGATGCCGATGCGCCCGCCTTCGAGGCCGGACAGCGCCATCTTGTAGCCAGCGCCCTCCTCGCCCAGCAGGCAGTCGGCCGGAATGCGGCAGTCCTCGAACACGATCTGCGCGGTATCCGACGAATGCTGGCCGAGCTTGTCTTCCAGACGCGCGACGATATAGCCCGGCGTCGACGTCGGCACCAGGAACGCGCTGATACCGCGCTTGCCCGCCGCCTTGTCGGTCACCGCCATCACGATCGCCACGTCGGCATGCTTGCCGCTCGTGATGAACTGCTTCACGCCGTTGAGCACGTAGTGATCGCCATCGCGCGTGGCGGTGGTGCGCAAGGCGGCCGCATCGGAGCCGACATGGGGCTCGGTCAGGCAGAACGCGCCGAGCATCTCGCCGCGCGCCAGCGGCACCAGCCACTTCTGCTGCTGGTCGTCGTTGGCGAACGCCATCAACATGCTGCAGACGGGGCAATTGTTGACGCTGATGTCGGTCGACGTGCCGCCATCGCCGGCTGCGATTTCTTCCAGGATCAGCGCCAGCGACAGGTAGTCGAGCCCCGCGCCGCCGAGCGCCTCGGGCACCGCCACGCCGTAGGCACCGAGTCGCGCGAGTTCCTTGTGCACGTCCTTCGGAAACGTCTTCTCACGATCCCACTGCGCCGCCTGCGGCGCGATGACGTCCTGCGCGAACTGCCGCACGGCGTCGCGGATCATTTCCTGTTCGGGGGTCAGCAGCATGTCGGTCGGTCTTTACCAGGGGATGGCCGAGCCATCGTAGTTATGGAAGCTGCCGTTGTCGTTGCGCGTCAGGCCGGCCAGCACACGACGCATGCCGCCTACGCTCTGCTGCGGCGTCAGGTCGGCCTTGGGGCCGCCCATATCGGTCTGCACCCAGCCCGGATGCAGCGCCACGCAGATCGCATGACGCGCATCGAGCGATACGGCCTTGAGCGCCGCGTTCACCGACGCCTTGCTCACGCGGTAGAGCCAGCTTCGATTGCTGTCCATCGTGCCGATGCTGCCCATGCGCGACGACAGCACGGCCAGCACGCCGCCGCGGCCATGGTTGCCGGCTTCGACCAACGGCAGCAGCAACGGCAGCGCCATCATCGGGCCCAGCACGTTGACGTGCATCACGTCATCGAATTCCTGCCGCGAGATCGGCTGCGCGCCTTCGCTGCGCGGGCCGATCACGCCCGCGTTGTAGATCGCCACGTCGATCGTCTCGCCATCGAGCTTCCAGCCCAGCCCCGCCACCGCACCGGCATCGGTCAGGTCGACCTGATGCGCTTCGGCGCCGAGTGCCTTGAGCGCGGCCACGCCTTCGTCACTACGCGCCGCGCCGATCACGCGCCAGCCATCGGCGCGATACTGGCGGACGAATTCGAGGCCCAGACCGCGCGAGGCGCCGAGGACGAGTGCAGTTGGCATGGCGAAACTCCTTCTTGTTGATCTTGTGGATGAGTACGGCGCGTCAGAGGATCTCGATGCCCACCGCGGTGGCTTCGCCGCCGCCGATGCAGAGGCTGGCCACGCCGCGCTTGCCGCCGGTCTTGCGCAGCGCGCCGATCAACGTGGTCATGATGCGCGCGCCCGAGGCCCCGATCGGATGACCGAGCGCGCACGCGCCGCCGTGGATGTTGACCTTGTCGCGCGGAATGTTGAGGTCGTGCATCGCGGCCATCGGCACCACGGCAAACGCCTCGTTGATCTCGAACAGGTCGACGCTGTCGCTGGTCCAGTCGAGCTTGCGATACAGCTTGGCGATCGCTTCCACCGGCGCCGTCGTGAACCAGCCCGGGGCCTGGGCGTGCGAGGTATGGCCGAGCATGCGCGCGATCGGCTGCAGGCCCAGCGACTTCGCGGTGGATTCGCGCATCATCACCAGCGCGGCCGCGCCGTCGTTGATCGAGGACGACGAGGCGGCGGTGATCGTGCCGTCCTTCGCAAACGCGGGCTTCAGCGACGGGATCTTGTCGACCTTGATGCGGCGCGGGCCTTCATCGGTATCGATGACGGTGTCACCGCCCTTGCCCGATACCGTCACCGGCGCAATCTCCCAGCGGAAGTCGCCGAGTTCGGTGGCGCGCTGGGCGCGGCGTACCGATTCCATCGCAAACGCATCCTGCTGCTCGCGCGTGAACTGGTATTTCGCGGCGCAGTCTTCGCCGAAGGTGCCCATCGCGCGGCCCTTGTCGTACGCATCTTCCAGGCCGTCCAGCATCATGTGGTCGTAGATCATGCCGTGGCCGATGCGATAGCCGCCGCGCCCCTTCGGGATCAGGTACGGCGCGTTGGTCATGCTTTCCATGCCGCCCGCCACGGCGATCTCGAACGAGCCGGCCATCAGGCCGTCGTAGACCGTCATGGCCGCGCGCATGCCCGAGCCGCACATCTTGTTGACCGTGGTGCACGCCACGTCCAGCGGCAGCCCCGCGCCCAGTGCGGCCTGGCGCGCCGGCGCCTGGCCCTGACCGGCCGGCAGCACGCAGCCGAACACCACCTCCTGCACCTGCTCCGGCTTGATGCCGGCACGCTCGACCGCGGCGCGGATCGCCGTGGCGCCGAGCTGCGGCGCGGTCAGACTGCTCAGTTCACTCTGAAACGCCCCCATCGGGGTGCGCGCCGCGGCGACGATAACGACCGGATCGTGTTGCATGTCTGTCTCCTGGGAAGCAGGGGTGTGGCTTCGGTGGGGGGTTCAGCGAATCGATGCTTGTGGCGGATCGCCGTACTGGCGCAGCGCAGCGGCGATCTGCGTCTGCAGTTCCTCGTTGTTGTTGGCCGCCATGCCGAGATCGCGCAGCAGGCCGTCGGACACGCCATAGACCCAGCCGTGGACGGTCACGGGCTGGCCGCGGTCCCAGGCGTCCTGCAACACCGTGGTCTGGCATACGTTGTTGACCTGTTCGATCACGTTCAGCTCGCACAGGCGCGTATGGGCGTCGTCTTCGCGCAGCACCGTGCCGAGGTAGGCCGAGTGCTTGTCGGCCACGTCCTGCACGTGGCGCAGCCAGTTGTCGGCCAGGCCGACGCGCTGGCGCTTGAGCGCCACCTTCACGCCGCCGCAGCCGTAGTGGCCCACCACGGTGATGTGGCGCACCTTGAGCACGTCCACCGCGAACTGCAGCACCGACAGCGCATTCAGGTCGCTGTGCGAGATCACGTTGGCGATGTTGCGATGAACGAACACCTCGCCCGGTGCCAGGCCCAGGATCTGGTTGGCCGGCACGCGCGAATCGGAGCAGCCGATCCACAGGTATTCGGGCGCCTGCTGGTTGGCGAGGCGCGTGAAGAACGTGGGGTCTTCCGCGTTGACGCGGTCGACCCATTCGCGGTTGTTGCGGAACAGCTGGGCGATGGCGTCACTCATGCTGCCCTCCTTGGAACATCGGTTGAACCCGCGGCATCGATGCCGTAGCGGTGGATGAAGCGTTCTTGGCTCTGATAGGCAAAAAAGTCATGAACATGGCCGGCCAGCAGCCGGTCCTTGTGGTGCTGCCACATGGCAGCGTCAAAGAAATCGGGATGGTGCCGCAGGAACGCGGCGCGCACGCGTGGGTCCCCGAGCAGGAACGTGCGATAGGTCTCCGGGAAGATATCGTGCGGACGAACGGTGTACCACACCTCGCCCGACATTTCCTCTTCCTCGTTGCGCGGCTCGGGCACGCGCCGGATATTGCAGTCGGTCAGGTACTCGATCTCGTCGTAGTCGTAGAACACCACGCGGCCATGACGCGTCACGCCGAAATTCTTGTAGAGCATGTCGCCCGGGAAGATGTTCGCGGCGATCAGCTCCTTGACGGCGTTGCCATATTCGAGGATGCCGTGGTCCACCTGTTCGTCGGAGCCTTCGTGCAGCCAGATGTTCAGCGGCGTCATGCGGCGTTCGATATAGACGTGGCGGACCACGATCTCGTCGATGCCGTCGCGGCCGCGCTGGTATTCCACCATCGACGGCGCGTGCTGCTCCAGCTCGCGCACCAGCGCTTCGTCGAAGCGCGACAGCGGGAACGCCACATCTGAATATTCGAGCGTATCGGCCATGCGGCCCACGCGGTCGTGCTGCTTCACGAGCTGGTACTTCGATTCCACCAGTTCACGCGTGGTCTCCTTCGGTGCCGGGAACGCGTCGCGGATCACCTTGAACACGTACGGGAACGACGGCAGCGTGAATACCAGCATCACCAGGCCCTTGATGCCCGGCGCGCTGATGAACCGGTCCGACGAATGCTGGAGGTGATGCAAGAAATCGCGGTAGAACAGGTTCTTGCCCTGCTTCTGCAAACCCAGCGACGTATAGATCTCCGCACGCGCCTTGCGCGGCAGCAGGTCGCGCAGGAACGTCACGAAGGCCGACGGGATCTCCATGTCGACCATGAAATAGGCGTGCGCGAACGAGAACAGGATCAGCAGTTGCTCGGGCCGCAGCAGCACGGTGTCGAGGACCAGCTTGCCCGAGGCGCCGTGGATGATCGGGATCACGATCGGGTAGTTCTGGTCGCCGTTGAGCACGCGCCCGATGATGAACGCGGACTTGTTGCGGAAGAACAGCGACGACAGCGTATGCACCTGGAAATTCGGCGCGATGCGGAATTCGCCGAAGTGTTCGGTGATGGCGCGCAGCACGTAGCCGATATCGCGCTTCAGGTTCTCGAACGGCCGCGCGAGCTGGAAGTTGTGCACGATCCGCTCGAAACACGCGGCCATGCCGTCGCGGCTGCCCGGATAGTAGGCGCGATAGGTGGGCCGCGTCGGCGACTCCTCGTTCTCGATGTACTCGGTCGAGATCGCGGGGCGCACGAAGATGAAATCGTTGTTGAAGTACGAACGGTGCAGGATCCGCGTGCAGACCGAATTGAAGAAGGTCTCGGCCAGTTCGGGCTGGTGATGGTTGGTCAGCAGGCCGATGTAGTGCAGCTTGATCTGCTGCCAGATGCCGTCGTCGATCCGCTCGGCGTCGTACTCGTCCTGCAGCAGCAGCACGGTCTCGTGCACGCGGTCGTTGTAGAACGCGATGCGATCGCGCTGCAGTTGCTGCAGCCCATGCCAGTCCCCGGCCTCGAAGCGCGCCTTGGCTTCGATGCTGACTTCGCGAAACAGCCGGTAATGCTTGTCGAACCCGTCCAGCATGGTCCGCGCCACATCGTAGGCAATCTGCGAGGAGAGCAGCTTGGGGAAGTGCGACATGGAGGCTCGGGGGCTCGAAAACTCGTTGACTCGGCGCAGGCGGGGGCTTGCGGTCAGGAGATTGTAAGGGCGTTCGGCACTTACCTTTGGGTAGCACCGAACACCGCCAGCGTCACTTCTGAACTTACATCGTTTCCGCGAACAGTTCGCGGCCAATCAGCATGCGGCGGATTTCCGAAGTGCCGGCGCCGATTTCATACAGTTTGGCGTCGCGCCACAGGCGGCCGACCGGGTATTCGTTGATATAGCCGTTGCCGCCCAGGATCTGGACCGATTCGCCGGCCATCCACGTCGCCTTCTCGGCCGTGTAGAGAATCACCGCGGCGCAGTCCTTGCGCACCTGGCGCACGTGTCCGACGCCCAATGCATCGAGATTCTTGCCCACCGTGTACAGGTAGCTGCGGGCGGCCTGCAGCGTGGTGTACATGTCGGCCACCTTGCCCTGGATCAGCTGGAACTCGCCGATGCTCTGGCCGAACTGCTTGCGATCGTGGATATAGGGCGTCACCACGTCCATGCAGGCCTGCATGATGCCGACCGGGCCGCCGGACAGCACCGCGCGTTCGTAGTCGAGCCCGCTCATCAGCACCTTGGCGCCGCCGTTTTCGGCGCCGAGGATGTTTTCCACCGGCACTTCGACGTCCTGGAACACCAGTTCGCCGGTGTGCGAGCCGCGCATCCCGAGCTTGTCCAGCTTCTGCGCCACGGAAAAGCCCTTCATGCCCTTTTCGACGATGAAGGCGGTCATGCCGCGCGCGCCGAGATCCGGCTCGGTCTTGGCGTAGACCACGAGCACATCGCAGTCCGGGCCGTTGGTGATCCACATCTTGGTGCCGTTGAGCACGTAGTGGTCGCCCCGAGGTCCACTAACCAGGTCGGCGCGCAGCTTCATGCTGACCACGTCCGAGCCGGCGTTCGGCTCGCTCATTGCCAGCGCGCCGATCCACTCGCCCGAGACCAGCTTCGGCAGGTACTTCGCCTTCTGGGCGGCCGAGCCGTTGCGGTGGATCTGGTTCACGCACAGGTTCGAATGGGCGCCATACGACAGGCCGACCGACGCCGAAGCGCGGCTGATTTCTTCCATCGCGACCATGTGGGCCAGGTAGCCCATGTTGGCGCCGCCGTATTCCTCGGCCACGGTGATGCCCAGCACGCCGAGGTCACCCATCTTGCGCCAGGCATCCATCGGGAACTGGTCGGTGCGGTCGATCTCGCCGGCGCGCGGCGCCAGTTCGGTCTGGGCCCAGTTGCGCACCGATTCGCGCAGCATCTCGATGTCTTCGCCGAGATCGAATCTCAGGCCGGGGAGTTCGGTCATGGTGGTGTCTCCTGTGTCTGTCGTCTGTCGTCTGTCGCTGGTTGTGGTGGCGCGGGTCGTGCGCGATGCAGATCGGTGTGTTCGGGTATTTTATTGACGTTTACGTAAACGTCAATTGGGTCCGATGCCAGGTGCCGATATCGGCTCGTACTCAGGCCGTATGCGTCTTGCCGCCGGCATGATGGCCCGCCAGTAGTGCCCTGCATTGCCGCTCATGCTGGTCGATCTCGGCCAACTGTGCCTGGAGATCCTCCATTTGCCGCTCCAGCGTGCCACGGTGCTGGGACAGCAGGTGCAAGAAGCGTTCGAGTTGCGGCGCGGTATCGCGCGGAGATTCGTAGAGATCCAGAATTTCGCGAATCTCGTTGAGAGTGAGCCCTAACCGCTTGCCACGTAGCGTCAGTTTCAGGCGGGTCCGTTCGCGGCCGTTGTAGACGCGCTTGCGGCCGCTCGGCCCCTCGCGGTCGGGCGACAGCAAGCCCTGGTCTTCGTAAAAACGGATCGCACGCGGTGTGACCTCGAACTCACGCGAGAGATCGGTAATCGTGTACGTGGCGGAGGATGGCTGGGCCGACATGGGGCTTCCCCGAAAAAGGAACGGTCGTTCGCGCATTCGTTGCGCGATCAACTTTTTCGTCTAAGATGACGAACATGAACTATGAATTGACGTTAACGTTAGCGTCAACTGCATCGTCTGACAATCCATGATCAAGAGCGTGCCCCGACACGCCGGCTTTCGAAGAGACAACCCCATGAACGCACTCGAACATCAGCTCCAATATCCGTTTGGCGAGACCATGCCCGCACCCGGCAGCCGCCAGGAAGTCGCGCCGGGCGTGTACTGGCTGCGCATGCCGCTGCCTTTCGCGCTGGACCACATCAACCTGTGGCTGCTGCGCGATCGCATCGATGGCCGCGATGGCTGGACGATCGTCGATTGCGGCATCACCAATGACACCATCCAGGCGCACTGGGAAACCATCTTCGCCAACGAACTCGAAGGGCTGCCGGTGCTGCGCGTGCTGGTCACGCACTGCCACCCCGACCACGTTGGCCTGGCGCACTGGCTCTGCCGCCGCTGGGACGTACGCCTGTGGATGAGCCTGGGCGACTACATGTCCGCGCGCGTGATGGCGGGCGGATCGGGTGTGGGCTCGAACGCCGGCGGCGACTTCGCGGCCAGCCACTTCGCACGCCATGGCCTGACCGACCCCGACCACCTGGAGAAGCTGCGCGCGCGCAAGAGCTACTACCCTTCGCTGGTGCCGGACCTGCCCACGCAATACCGCCGCCTGATGGACGGCGATACGGTAGCGATTGGCGCCGATGCCGCCACGGCATCGTGGCGCGTGATCACGGGCTACGGCCATGCGCCGGAACACGTGGCGCTCTACAACGCCGCCACCAACGTACTCATCTCGGGCGACATGGTGCTGCCGCGCATTTCGACCAACGTCAGCGTGTTCGACATGGAGCCCGAGGCCAATCCGCTGCAGCTCTACCTCGACTCGCTGGGCAAGTACGAGAGCCTGCCCGACGACGTGCTGATCCTGCCCTCGCACGGCCGGCCGTTCCGCAACCTCCATACCCGCATCCGCCAGCTGCGCGAGCACCACGTCGATCGCCTCGCCGAAACGCTGGAAGCCTGCGCGCAGAAGCCTTGCAATGCGTTCGATATCGTCGGCGTGATCTTCCGTCGCCAGTTCGACATCCACCAGCTCACGTTCGCCATAGGCGAAGCGCTGGCTCACTTGCACGCGCTGTGGCATCGCGGCGAGCTGGTGCGTCAGATGGGCGAGGATGGGGTGATCCGCTTTACAAAGGCGGATTGATCGCGCTGGATTGAGTGATAGCTTGCGGGCGGCCGTGGGTCGCTCCCCTCTCCCGCACGCGGGAGAGGGGCTGGGGGAGAGAGCAAGCGCCTCAAGCCGCGATGGGCATCAAATCGCTCCGGCCATCGCCTGCAAATACCTGACGCCGGCCACGGCGCGGCTGCCATACCACGACAGCATCTCGCCATCGACCAGCAGCACCGGCTTGCCGATCTGGCGCTCAAGCGCATCGGCATGGTCTTCCGTGAAGCGATACGGTTCGGTGGACAGCAGCACGGCATCCAGCTCGCGCACCAGCGCGTCGCTCCATCGGAACGTCGGATAGCGTGCGCCGGCGACGTTCGGCCGGCTGCAATCGCCGTCGATGCACGCGTCCGGGGTATCGTCGGCATCCGGCCACGTCGCCCAGTTCACCAGCGCCAGCATCTGGCTGATATAGGTAGCGCGCGACACAGTCATCCACGGGTCCTGCCAGATCGCGTAGAGCACGCGACGCGCGGGCCAGGGCCTCGCGCGCAACGCGTCGAGCGCGCCACGCAGGTCGGCGCTGAGCCTTTCCGCCTCCGCCTCCCGCCCGAAGATGCCGCCGAGCAGCGTGTAAAGCGGGAAGTTGTCGCCCGGCGTGCACGGATGGGTGACGATCACGTGGGGCACGAAGGTCCGGATCTCGTCGACCGTCTCGCGGCGATTCTCGTCGATATTGACCACCACATGCGTCGGCGCCAGCGCGCGCAGGCGGTCCAGCTTCACGTCCTTGGTGCCGCCCACCTTCTCCACGGCCCGCACCGCCGGCTCCGGATGAATGCAGAAGCCAGTGCGCGCCACGATGCGATCGGCCAGCCCCAGATCAAACAGCAGCTCGGTGATCGACGGCACCAGCGATGCGATGCGCACGGCGCCCTTCGCCACATCCTCCGCCCTGCCATGGACCTGTCCGATCGCGTCCGTCCACATCACGCGCTCCGCGAACGGCGCGGCTTGCGCGGCGCGCGCCGGAACAGCGCGTCGTAAAGCCAGCGCGGCAATACGTGCAGCACCGATGCCACCACGCCCATCTGCCACGGGATCACCGCGAACCGCGTGCCGGCCGAGATTTTCTGCACGGCCTTGCGTGCGAACACGTCGGCATCCATCAGGAACGGCATCCGGTACGGGTTTTTCGCCGTCATCGGCGTGCGGATATAGCCCGGCGCGATCGTCACCACGCGAATCCGCTCGTGCGACTGCTCCAGCCGCAGGCTTTCCAGCAGCTTGATCACGGCCGACTTCGAAGCGCTATAGGCGCCCCCGCCGGGCAAGCCCCGCACGCCGGCCACGCTGGCGATGCCGACCAGCGTGCCACGCCAGCCGTCGACGCCTGGCGGCTGCTGCCGCATCGGCTCAAGGAACGGCTGGAACGTGGTCAGCGTGCCATACCAGTTGGTGTCCATCACGGCGCGGAACACTTCCAGGTCATCGCGCTCGCTGGCCACCGTGCCCACCGAGATGCCCGCGTTGGCCACCACCACATCCGGGCAGCCGACATGGGCCAGGAAATCGGCGGCGGCCGCGTTCATGGCCTCGGCATCGCGCACATCGACGGCATAGACGCGCACCGCCTCCGGATGAGGCAGGCTGCTGGCGAAGGCACGCAGCGCGTCCTCGCGCCGGCCGACGATCCCGAGCACGGCGCCCTGCTCCGCGTACGCCCGGGCCAGCGCCTGGCCGATGCCGCTCGACGCGCCAGTAAGGAAGACTTTCAGAGGTTGCATAGGGCGTGAATATAGCGCGACGGGGCGGCCGCCGCGCCGTTTGATGGCGCCGCTTCATTTGCCGCCCGGAAGCAAAACAGCCCGGCGCATCGAATGCACCGGGCTGTTTTCGAGGTCGATTCCGCGGGAGCGGTGGCGAATCAGAGCTTCTTGTCGCGCACGCCCGTGACCAGGAAGTCCATCGCCTGGATCGCGCCGGGCTTGGTGCCAGCGATCGACGGCGAAGTCTCGTACTTGCCCTGCACCACTACGGTCGGCACGCCATCGATCTTGTAGGCGTCGGCGATCTTGTTGGCGCGTTGCGAATTGGTGGTCACCGAGAACGAGTTGTAGGCATCCAGCCATTGCTTCTTGTCGATGCCGTTCTGGGCCATGAAATCGGCGATTTCGTCGGTGCTCACCATGCGCTTGCGCTGCTTGTGGATCGCGTCGAACACCTTGGTGTGCATGGCGTCGAGCTTGCCCAGCGCTTCCAGCGCATAGAAGATCTTCGTATGCGGCAGCAGGTCTTCACGGAAGGCCACCGGCACGCGCTTGAAGACCACGTCCTTGCCCTGCTTCTTGGCCCACGCTTCCAGCTCGGGCTCGAAGTCGTAGCAGTGCGGGCAGCCGTACCAGAAGAACTCGATCACTTCGATCTTGCCAGCCGGCACCGGCTGCGGGGCTTTCAGAACCGTGTAGTCCTTGCCTTCGGCCGGCGCGGCCATGGCGGCGGGCGCGGACATCAGCAGGCCGCTCACGGCGGCGGCGGTGGCGATCAGTGCGGCGATTTTCTTCATGTGCGAAGGGCCTTACGGGTTGAA
>OUNM010504018.1_pt1 | contig 11861 bp, 11 predicted proteins | sample 1769961 | NCBI WGS metagenome assembly OUNM01 (sample SAMEA3914820, study PRJEB12502) | metagenome | biome: forest; material: soil | place: USA | collected 2012-03-12 | depth 0.3 m
CGACGAGCTGGGCCGGCTGGCAATGACCCGCATCGTGCTGCGCCCGCGCATCGCCTTCGCCGGCGGACCGCCGGACGCCGCCGTGCTGGCCGCCCTGCACCACGAGGCCCACGCCCGCTGCTACATCGCCAGCTCGCTGCGCGGCGAGGTCGTCGTCGAGGGAGCAGGCTGATGTACGTGCCGTCCCACTTCCGCGAAGAGCGCATCGAGGTCCTGCACGGCCTGATCGAAGCGCATCCGCTGGGCGCCCTGGTACGCCTCGGCGAGGACGGCCTGGCGGCCGACCACATCCCCTTCGAGCTGGCGCCGGCGTCAAGCGAAGCGCCACGCGGCATCCTGCGCGCCCACGTGGCGCGCGCGAACCCGCTGTGGCGCCAGGACGGCGCGCCGGTGCTGGCGATCTTCCAGGGAGCGTCCGGCTACGTCTCGCCCGAACTCTACGACGCGAAGGCCATCGACGGACGCGTGGTCCCGACCTGGAACTACGCGGTCGTGCATGCGCACGGCCGGCTGCGCACCATCGACGACACCGAATGGCTGCTGGCCCACATGCGCCGCATGACCCTGCGCCAGGAGCACCGCCAGGGCCGCGACTGGACCGTCGACGATGCGCCGCGCGACTATATCGACAAGCTGGTGCGGGCGACGGTCGGCATCGAGATCGTCATCGACGGCCTGCAGGGCAAGTGGAAGGCCAGCCAGAACCGCGGCGAAGAGGAGCGCATGCGCATCGCCCATGCGACCGGCATGGCGCCCTGAAAATCCCAATCTTCGCTGGACATGGCGGCGGATTGCGGCGCACAATGGGGATGCACCTGGAGGAGCCATGTCCATACAAAGCCGCAATCACATTCAGGTTTCCGGCAAAGGCGCCGCCGCCATGGTGTTCGTCCACGGCTTCGGCTGCGACCAGACCATGTGGCGCTTCCTGGCACCGGCCTACCAGGACCGCTTCCGCGTCATCACCTACGACCTGACCGGCAGCGGCCAGTCCGAGCTCTCCGCCTACGACCGCAGCAAGTACGGCAGCCTGCACGGCCACGCCGCCGACCTGCTGGAGATCGTCGACAGCGTCACGAATGGTCCGGTGGTGATCGTCGGGCATTCGGTCGGCGCCACCATCGGCATGCTGGCCACGATCGCCGCGCCGCGGCGCTTCGCCGCCCAGGTCATGATCGGGCCCTCGCCCTGCTTCATCAACGACGGCGACTACGTGGGCGGCTTCAGCCGCTCCGACATCGACGAGCTGCTCGAGACCATGGATGCCAACTACCTCGGCTGGTCGCGCAGCGTGGCGCCGATGATCATGGGCGCGCCCAACCAGCCGCTGCTGCGCGACGAACTCACCGAGCGCTTCTGCCGCAACGATCCCGAGATCGCCCGCCACTTCGGCCGCGTGACCTTCCTCTCGGACCACCGCGCCGACGTCCTGCGCTCGACGGTCCCGGCCCTGATCCTGCAATGCAGCGACGACCTGATCGCGCCGCGCGAGGTCGGCGACTGGCTGCATCGCCACCTGCCGGCCAGCACCCTGCGCGTGATCCGCAACGTCGGCCATTGCCCGCACATGAGCGCGCCCACCGAGAGTTCGCGCGCGATCGACGCCTTCCTCGCGCAGGTCCTGCGCTGACGACGTGAACGCCATCCAGCCCGGCGCCGACACCTTGTTCGAACGGGCAGCCTGCGGCCTGCTGCTGACCGATGCCGACGGCATGATCCTGCGCGCCAACGCCACCGTGTGCGGCTGGCTAGGCTACGAGGAAGACGAGCTGGCCGGCAAGCTGCGCATGCCCGAGCTGCTGCCGATGGGCGCGCGCCTGTTCCACTACACTCACTGCCTGCCGCTGTTGCGCGACCAGGGTGCGGTGGCGGAGATCCAGATCGACCTGCGCGACCGCAACGACGAGCGCCTGCCGGTACTGGTCAACATCGTGCGCGACCACCAGGACGGGCGGGTGGTCGACCGGTGGGCCCTGTTCCAGTCGGCCGACCGCCATGCCTACGAGCGCGAGCTGCTGGCGGCGCGCAAGACGGCCGAATCGGCACTCGAGGCGCACCAGCGCGCCGAAGCCCGGCTGCAGTTCCTGAATGCCCAGCTGTCGGCGGCCGACCGCCGCAAGGACGAATTCCTGGCCACCCTCTCGCACGAGCTGCGCAACCCGCTGGCGCCGATGCGCAATGCGCTCGACGTGCTGCAGCACGGCCAGGGACACGCCGGCGACGGGCGCCTGCTGCAGGCCTTCGACCGCCAGCTGCGCCACCTCACCCGCCTGGTCGACGACCTGATGGAAGTCTCGCGCATCGCCCAGGGCCGGATGCAGCTGCGCCGCGCGCCGGTGGAGCTGGGCGCGCTGGCGCAGGGCGCGGCCCAGGACCTGGCCGGCGCCGTGCGCGCCGCCCGCCACACGCTGCGCCTGGACCTGCCGGCGGCGGCGCTGCTGGTCGACGGCGACGCCACCCGGCTGTCGCAGGTGGTCGTCAACCTGCTGAACAACGCCGTCAAGTACACACCCGACGGCGGCAGGATCGAGCTGCGCCTGGCCAGCCGCAATGGCTTCGCCGAGCTGAAGGTGCGCGATTCGGGCATCGGCATTCCGGCGTCGAACCTGGAAAGCGTATTCGACATGTTCTCGCAACTGGAGCCGGCCCTCGAGCGCGCCAAGGGCGGCCTCGGGATCGGCCTGGCGCTGGTGCGCGGCATCGTCGAACTGCACGGCGGAAGCATCCATGCCGCCAGCGCGGGCGCGGGCCTGGGCAGCGAATTCACGGTGCGCCTGCCGCTGCTGGCGGAGACGCCGCGCGGCGGCGAGACGTCCAGGGTAGCGGCATCAGGGACGCGGCCGGCAGGGATCATCGAAGGCATGCGCGTGCTGGTGGTCGACGACAATATCGATGCCGCCGAAGCGCTGGCGATGGCGCTCGGGATGTTCGGTTGCGAGACCCGGATGGTCCACACGGCCCAATCGGCGCTGGCGGTCGCCCCGGGCTTCGGACCGGACACGGTCCTGCTCGACATCGGCCTGCCCGACCTGAACGGCTACGAACTCGCCCGCCGCCTGCGCGCCCTGCCCGGCGGCGCGGCAATGACCCTGATCGCCGCCACCGGCTGGGGCCAGGACAAGGACCGCCAGCGCGCCCTCGAGGCGGGCTGCGATCATCATCTGACCAAGCCGATCGATGTGGAGGGCTTGCGGGAGTTGTTGGTGCGGAGGAGTTGTGCTTGAGAGAGCAGAAACACCTCGTTCCCGCGAAAGCGGGAACGAGGCTTACAGGCTGCGGGTCACTTCCCGGCAGTAGTCCCAGCCTTGGCCGTATTCATCTGCTCGGCCGACTTCAAATGCTGCGCCACCACCGGTTCGGTCTTCTCGACCAGGGCCTTCACGTCCGGGTCCTTGGCCTTCTTGGCGTCGGCCATCAGCTTGGCGTGGACGGTCTTGTGGTCCTGTACGCCGGCCTGCTTCATGTAGGCCTTGTCGAAGTCGGCGCCGCTCATCTTTTCCAGCTTGGCGGCCATGGCCTTGTGCTTGGCGTCCGGTTCGGTCGGCAAGGTCACGCCGCGGGCGTCGGCCAGGGTTTTCACTTCGTTCAGGTTGGCGGTGTGGTCGTCGATCATCTGCTGGCCGAAGGCTTTCACTTCGCTGCTCTGGCCCTTGCTCTGGGCCAGCTTGCCGCCCGCGACTTCGGCCATGTCGGCCATCGCGATGTCCTTGAGGATCTTCTCGTCGCCTTTGCTCAGCTTGGCGCCCGAGGCCGTCGCGCCGGCCGCGCCGCTGGCGCCGCTTGCACCGCTTGCGCCCGCGGAATGCATGCCGGACGACTTCGAGGTCGAGCTGCTCGAGCTGCCCATGCTCTTGGACGACTGGTTGGCGCGGTTTTCCATGCCGGTGCTGTTGGTGTTGTCCATCGTCCCTTCCTTGGTCGTCTTGCCGGCCTGGTTGGGGTTGGTGGAGCTGGTCCCGGTCTGGGACGGGCTGGAGCTGACCGAGGTCTGAGCCTGGACGCCGACTGCGCCGAACATGGCTGCCACTGCCGACACGGCCAGCAGTCCCTTCAAGGTTTTATTCTTCTGCATGTCGTTCTCCTGATCTCTTATGGTGAAGTTTGACCCGTGTTCAAATGACAACGGTGTCACAAAGTGTATCGCCGCGCTGTGCCGCACAGCGCGCGTTAGCCCATAGGAAATTTGCGCTCAGCGGAAGCTGAGCGCCGCCGTCAGGTCGCCCGGCGGACGCGCGCCGCGCGACTCGAAGGCGGCGTTGCGCGCGGCCAGGCCTTCCAGCAGCGGCAAGCCGTGCAGGCGGGAGATGAAGCGCAGGATCGAGGTCGTGTCGTAGAAGTTGTGATCGACGACTCCCTTCTTCGCGAACGGCGAGACGACGATGGCCGGAATGCGCGAACCCGGGCCCCAGCGGTCGCCCTTCGGCGGCGCCACATGGTCCCACCAGCCGCCGTTCTCGTCGAAGGTGATGACGACCACCATATTGTTCCACTGCGGCGATTTCTTGAGGTGCTCGATCACGTTGGCGACGTGGGCGTCGCCCGATTCGATGTCCGAGTAACCGGCATGCAGGTTCAGGTTGCCCTGCGGCTTGTAGAAGGCGACGGCCGGCAGGCGGCCGGCCACCGCGTCGGCGATGAACTTGTTCGAGATCGGGCTGTCTCCCAGGCCGCCGTCGCGCAGGTGCTGTTCGCGCGCGGCCGTGCCTGGCGCAAACTGCTTGAAGTAATTGAAGGGCTGGTGATGGTGCTGGAAGTTCGGACGCGAACCTTCGCCGCGGCCGTCCAGGGCCGCCTGCCAGGCGCCGCCGTACCAGGCCCAGCTGATGGAACGCCGGGACAGCAGGTCGCCGATCGTGTCGTAGCTTTGCGGCGGCAGCACCGAGGGGTCCATCGGGTCGGCCGCGTTCGCATCGCCGCCCGGCGCCGGGCGCACCCAGCTCGGCTGGTAAGGCGGCGCCATGGTATTGACCGCATAGCCGTCCGGCGTGATGGCGCCATGGTTGACGAACTTCGGCTTGCCTTCCAGCGCCGACTTCGGCGAATCCGGCGCCAGCGCCAAGCGCATGCCCTGCGGGCCGTCTTCCAGCACCGCGATCTTCTTCTTCGCCGGGGTCTCGGCGGCGTTGAAGAATTCCGGCGTGCGGCCGCTGATCAGGAACTGGTGGTTCAGGTAGGAACCGCCGAAGGCCGCCATGAAGAAGTTGTCGCACAGCGTGAACTCGCGCGCGATCTGGTACAGGCCGAGATTCTTCTGCGTTTCGCCATAGTGGCCCATCACCATCGCGCCGCTGTCGCCCCAGGCGACGAAGCCGTCGTTCTTGCCGCCGTTGATCTGCATCTGGTTGTGATAGAACTGGTGGGTCAGGTCGCGCGTGACCAGGCCTTCCGGCAGCGGCTTGCCTTGCGCGTCGCTCAGCGCGAACGGCGCGTTCGGCAGGTGCTGGATATCGTCTTCCTTGATGATGTAATCCTTGCCGCCCAGGTTCTGGCGCGCCGGCACCATGCCGCCCCAGATCTTCGGCAGTTCCGGCAGCACCGAGCCGTCGCGGTCCTTCTGCGCGGTGGCGGACGGGGGCAGGCCGGCGAGGGGCTGGGCCAGGCCGGGAAAATCGGCGAACAGGTTGTTGAAGCTGCGGTTCTCGAGATAGATCACGACCACGTTCTTGACGTGTTCCTTCAGCTTGGCGTCGAGCGAGCCCTTGACGGGCTTGTGGGCCCTGGTCGCTTTCGTGGCCGCTTCGCTGGCCGTCGGCAGGGTGGTCGACAGGCCGACCGCGGCGGCGGCCTGGAAGATCTTGCGGCGCGAAGGATTGGCGGGCTGGCCGGCTTCCGGCTGCTCATGGTCGTGATGCTTTTCTTGCACTGTTCTCTCCTGGACGGGCGTCGGGTGGGCCCGCGAAAACACCGATTATGGGCGTTTTTTGCCAGGTGGAAAAGATCTCAGCCGCAATACCGACTATTGACGGGCGCGTGCCTCGACGCGCTTCAGCAGCAGGCCGATCTCGTCGAGCACCAGCCAGGGGTCCTGTTCGTCGAACAGATGGGCCGTGTAGCGCATAAAAGCCTGTCCTGCGATTGCGTCAAATGCCTGTCACATTGCAGTGCCAGAATACGCATCGCTCCTAGGGAAAAGAGCATGGCGGCCCAGCCGCCCTACCGGCGCCGGCGGTCGGGAAACATACCGGCACCAATTCAGCAAGTCGTCCTTCAGTATGGCAAGATGGCTCACAATGGAGGACGACTTGAACCCGACACTGCACACCTTGCTGGCCGAACTGGCCGCCTTTGGCGACGCCCACGACAGCGACGCCGCCAACCGCGCCAACCGCATGCTCAACATCACGCCGGACACCGGCGAATTCCTGGCCGTGCTGGTCAAGGCGACGCGCGCGCGCCGCATCCTCGAAATCGGGACCTCGAATGGTTATTCGACGCTCTGGCTGGCCGATGCCGCCGCCAGCCTCGACGGCCATGTGACGACGGTGGAGATGGCGCCGCAAAAGATCGCGATGGCGCGCCAGAACTTTGAGCGCGCCGGTCTTTCCCTGCGCATCACCCAGCTCGAAGGCGACGCCGGCACACACCTGGAACAGCTCGGCGACGGCACCTTCGACCTGGTCTTCCTGGATTCCCGGCGCAGCGCCTACCTGGACTGGTGGCCGGCGCTGAAACGCCTCCTGCGTCCAGGCGGCCTGATGGTGGTCGACAACGCCACCTCGCATGCCGGCGAGATGGCCGCCTTCACGGACGCCGTCCGCGCCGATGGCGGCTTTAGCACCAGCCTGGTGCCGGTCGGGAAAGGCGAGTTCCTGGCAGTAAAAGCCCAGGACTAGAACCCGGCCCGCGCCAGCAGCTTGCGGCGCACATGCTTGCCGGCGCGCGGCAGGTTTTCCGCGGCGCGCTCGGCCAGCACGCCCTCGATGAAGCCGAGCAGCGCAATCTCCTGCGGTACCCGTTCGCGCAACTGGGCGACCAGCGCGCGCGCGACCACGCCATCGTTCAGCAGCCCCAGTTCATCCTGCATGTCGGACAGCAGATCGTGGCGGCGCACTTCCTTCTTGCTGTGGCTGAGGGCTTCGAAGAACTCGCGCGCATAGCGTTCCTTCTTGGCGGCGATGCGCACCTTGTGCAGGGTTTCCGGGTGCTTCAGGTCGATGACGCGGGCACGCTTGCGCACGCGCGCGGAGGCATGCTGCACCAGGCGCGGCGCGGCCTTGCTCACCTTCTGCTCCAGCGCATCGGCCGGCGCATCCGCGGGACGCGACTCCGCTTGACGCCAACCCTGCCCGGCAATCCAGGCGCCCAGCCCCAGCATCAGGCCCGTATAGCGCGGGCTGCCGACCGCCGCCCGCACGCGGGCGCGATGCCGCTCCGCCTCTTCGCGCGCCGCCACCGCGACCCGCGCCAGCGCCGGCTTGTGTTCTTCCGGCAGCGGCAGGCCGGGCAGCAGCGATTCGATGAAGACGTCCCAGTTGCGGGCGTCGCCCAGCTCGCCCGCCAGCCATTCGACGTCGGCCGCCAGCGGCGCCGGCAGCTGCGCCATGTCCTTCACCATCGCCATCGCCGCGCGCAGGCGGCGCAGGCCGACGCGCATCTGGTGCAGGCTCTCGACCTCGCCCGCCAGCACGCCCTGCTCGTTGGCCTGCATCTGCGCCAGGCAGTTCTGCAGGATGCCGGCCAGGGCCTCGCCCATGCTGGCCTTGCGCTTGAGCGCCACCGCGGCCGCCTTCACGGCGTGCGGCGTGACGCCGCCGGCCAGCGCATAGCCGCGCTCGGCCTTGCTGACGTTCTCGATCCGCACCGGCACTGCGTCGTGCACCTGGCGCGCCAGGTCGTACAGGCGCGCGGGGTCGCCCTCCTTCATTTCGAGTTCCAGTTCGCGCACCGGCACCGTGCGGTCGCCGCGCTGCAGCTCGCCGGTATCGAGGGCGCACTCGACCTGCATGCCGCCGTCCAGTTCCAGCAGCCAGGCGGCGCGCTTGACCTTGTTGACGAATACCGGCTCGAGCGCCGGTTCATGCCGACCGAGCTGCCTGGCCAGGGCCGGCACGGCGTCGCGCAGCTGGCGCACGAACAGCTCGCGGTCCGGTTCGGCCGACGGCACCTCGGCTTCCAGCTCGACGCGCCGGTGCAGGCCGGCGACCACCGTGCCGCCGCCCTTCAAGGTCTGCACGTGGCGCGCGCCCTCGCTGCGCACCCGCAGTGCGAAACCGTGCTGCCACAGGGTGAAGTCGGCGGTGTCGAAATAGCGGTCGACGTGTTCGCGCTCCTCCGCCTTGTTGCCGCCCCGGGGGCGCAGCAGCGGGATCTTCCTGACCTGGCTGACGCTGGCGTTATCGAGGGCCAGCTTGATTTCGCATTCCATCGTTTGTCCTCCTGACAGCGTTACTGTAGCGCTTTCGGTGCGGGAGGGGCACACGGGCCGGTTCCGCTCATGCGACCACCTTGCGCGCCCGCAGCGCCGCGATCTGCGCCTCGCTCAGGCCGATCTCGCGCAGCACGGCATCGGTGTCCTCGCCCAGGCGCGGCGCCGCCGAACGCACCGCGCCCGGCGTGCCCGTCAGCTTGGGCACGATGCCCGGCACCTCGACTTCGTAGCCCTCGCGCGTCTGCTGGGTCAGGATCATGTCGCGCGCACGGTAATGCGGGTCTTCGGCGATGTCCTTCGCGGTATAGACCTTGCCGGCCGGGACCCTGGCAGCGTTCAGGACCTCGAGCACCTCGGCCACGCCGCGGGTCGCGGTCCAGGCACCGATGGCGGCATCGATCTCGGCCACCCGGGCGACGCGGCCGGCATTGTTCGCCAGGTCCGGCGCTTCCGCCAGGTCGGCGCGGCCGATCGCCGTCATCAGGCGCTTGAAGATGCTGTCGCCGTTGCCGGCCACGAGTACATAGCCGTCATTGCAGCGGTAGGCGTTGGACGGGGCGATGCCCGGCAAGGCGCTGCCCGCCGCCTCGCGCACCGCGCCGAAGGCGCTGTATTCGGGGAGCAGGCTTTCCATCACGTTGAACACGGCTTCGTGCAGGGCCACGTCGATCACCTGGCCGCGTCCGCCGTTCACCTTGCGGTGATACAGCGCGGTCAGCACGCCGATGGTGCCGTGCAGGGCGGCCAGGGTGTCGCCGATCGAGATCCCGCAGCGCACCGGTACGCGGCCCGGCTCGCCGGTCAGGTGGCGCAGGCCTCCCATCGCCTCGCCGACCACGCCGAAGCCCGGCAGGTCGCGGTAGGGACCGGTCTGGCCATAGCCGGAAATGCGCAGCATGACCAGGCCCGGGTTCAGCTCGGACAGCACCTCCCAGCCCATGCCCCAGCCTTCCAGGGTGCCGGGCCGGAAGTTCTCGACCAGCACGTCGGCCTCCGCGATCAGCTGGCGCGCGATCTCCTGCCCCTCTCCGCTCCGCAGGTCGAGCGCGAGCGAGCGCTTGTTGCGCGACTGGACCTGCCACCACACCGAGGTCCCGTCCTTCATCATGCGCCAGTTGCGCAGCGGGTCGCCGGTGCCCGGCGCCTCGATCTTGATCACGTCGGCGCCGAATTCGCCCAGCGTCTTGCCGGCGAAAGGGCCGGCGATCAGTTGTCCCATCTCGATCACGCGCACGCCCTTCAGCGCCTGGTCCGGAACATTCGCGTGGATCGTGCTCGAAGCCATCATGGTCTTACCTCTTCAATATCCGGGTTGTTCGCGCCTGCCGACATGCTACACTGAACGCATGTTCAATCGATCCTTCCACCACGGAGTGTGTTACCGCAGGCCATAGAAGCCTGCCGATTGCATTGTCACATCCACAGATTCTATGGGCCACAGCGAGAACCGTCTCCTGTGGCCTTTTTCATTTCCGGAGACCCGATGACACTCGAGCTGTACGACACCTGGGAGCGGCGCCTGCGTCCTTTCGACACCCTCGAACCCGGCCGCGCCGGACTGTACGCCTGCGGTCCGACGGTCTACGACTACGCCCACATCGGCAACCTGCGCACCTACCTGTTCGGCGACCTGCTCCGCCGCGTGCTGCAGCTGAACGGCATCGAGGTCAGGCACGTCGTCAACATCACCGACGTCGGCCACCTGACCTCGGACGCGGACCAGGGCGAGGACAAGATGGAGAAGGGAAGCCGGCGCACCGGCCGCAGCGCCTGGGACATCGCCGCCTTCTACACGGACGCCTTCCAGCGCGACCTGGAGCGCCTGCGCATCCTGCCGCCGACCATCTGGGCGCGCGCCACCGACCACATCCCCGAGCAGATCGCCTTCATCCTGGAGATCGAGCGGGCCGGCTTCAGCTACCGGACCGCCGATGGCATCTATTTCGACACGGCGCGCCTGGAACGCTATGGCCACCTGGCCCGGCTCGACATCGCCGGACTGCAGGCGGGCCACCGCGTCGACCTGGGCGAAAAGCGTTCGCCCACCGACTTCGCGCTGTGGAAGTTCAGCGGCGCCGGGCAAAGGCAGATGGAGTGGGACAGCCCCTGGGGCCGCGGCTTCCCCGGCTGGCACATCGAGTGCTCGGCGATGTCGACGCGCTACCTGGGCGCCCTGTTCGACATCCACATCGGCGGCGAAGACCACGTGCCGGTCCACCATTCGAACGAGATCGCCCAGCACGAGGCCTGCCACGGCCACCCGCCGGCGCGCTACTGGCTGCACGCTGCCTTTTTGCGCTTGCAGGACAGCGACAAGATGTCGAAATCGGAAGGCAGCTTCATCCGCCTGGATACATTGATCGAGCGCGGCTTCGATCCGCTGGCCTATCGCTACCTTGCCTTGACCGCGCATTACCGCTCGAAGCTGGTGTTTTCGTGGACGGCGCTGGAGGCGGCGCAGACCGCGCTCGGCCGCTTGCGCCTTGCTTACCATGGGCTGCCCTCGGGAGGCCCGGTGGACCCGGCTTACCGGGAAAGGATGCTGGCGGAGCTGAACGACGACCTGAACACGCCGCGGGCCCTGGCGCTGGCCTGGGAAGTATTGAAGTCCGGACTGCCCGGCGATGTGCAGAAGGCGACGCTGGCCTGGCTGGACCAGGTACTGGGGCTTGGGCTGGACGCGTGGGCACCCGAGGTGCATGCCGTGCCGGATGCGGTGCTGGCACTGGTCCAGGCACGCCAGCAGGCGCGTGCGGACAAGCGCTGGGCGGATGCGGACGTCTTGCGGACCGTGATCGAAGACCAGGGTTTCATTGTGCGCGACACGGCCGAGGGTTCCGTCGCGGCGCCGAAAGCGACCGCCCTCCCGGTTACCGATTGATACGCCTCTTACAGACGCGCCGGCAGGATCCGCAGGCATCGGATGACATACTGTACGTACGAGCGCGCACAGAACTGTCCAGTTCAGCGCGCTAGCATTGGTCATCCACAGAACGGGAGGAGAATATGAAAATCGCACACCGACACATCATCCGCATTGCCGCCGTGCTGGCCTTGACCGCCGCGTCCACCGGCGCATTCGCCCAGAGCGCCGAATACCGCCGCGGCTACGACGACGGTTACGCAGCAGGCCAGCGCGACGCCCGCAACGGTCCGGTCGCCGCGGACGGTTCGATGTCCTGGGGACGCCTGCACATCGAGGAGGCCGAGTATGGCGTGCGCGACGCAAGCTGCAACGCGCGTCGCAGCGTGCGCGAACAGGTCGAGCGCAACCGCGGCTTCGTCACCGCCAACGACCAGTTGTGCGGCGACCCGGCGCCGAACCAGAAGAAGAACCTGCGCGTGGTCTACCGTTGCGGCGACAGCGCACCGGCACGCGCCTTCGCACGCCAGGGCGAAAGGCTGCGCCTGAGCTGCCGCTGAAGCCCATATGCAGGCCTGGGGCGGAGCGGGCCTGCATCGGCTTCAAGTTCTTCCCAGGCGCGTAAAACCG
>OUNM010172551.1_pt1 | contig 11859 bp, 11 predicted proteins | sample 1769961 | NCBI WGS metagenome assembly OUNM01 (sample SAMEA3914820, study PRJEB12502) | metagenome | biome: forest; material: soil | place: USA | collected 2012-03-12 | depth 0.3 m
GCTTGAAGACGATCGGCGGCTCGAGCTCCGGGAGCGGGAGCCACGACGCGACGTGCACCGTGCGCGGGTGCGGGACGCCGGCGTCGAAGAGAGCTGCGGCCGTGGTCAACTTGTCGTGTGCCGCGACGAGCGTCCTCCGGCCGTTCAGGACGGTGACGCCCGACGCGGCAAGGCGTTCGAGGGCCCAGAGCCCCGGCTCGACGCCGTCCAGCGACGGCAGCACGTCGAGCCGCCCGAGCGCGATGTCACCGGGCTGGAGGCGGTTGACGGCCTGGGCGGGCGAGACCACCGCGCCGAGGCGCGTGTTGGTCGGTGTGACACGGTGGGCGACCACGGCGAATGTGCTCATTTGCGGGAATGTTCAGGACGACGGGTCGCCTTGTGAAGGGCCGTCGGCCAGGCCGCTCCAGAACCGTTTCCGCTCCGTAACCCCGCCCACGGCGGACGCGCCGTAGGTTCGCCCTGGCACGGCGCCGCGCCTTGCACACGTAGGCCCGGCGGGGGTGCCTGGGGGATACACCAAGCGGGAGCCGGCTCGGGCGGACGATGTCCGACCGGGCCGGTCCGTGCTCGGCCTAGACGCGGTCGACGACGGTCGTCGTCTCGGCGCCGTGGTGGCGCGACGCGATCGGGCGCCGGCGATCGTGCGCCCGACGCTGTCTGCGGAGCTTGGTCTTGAAGACGGCGCGTGCGGCCGCACCCAGGTCGACGTGCTTGTGTGCCACGAGTACCTCTCCTCCTGCCCAGGGGGATCGATCCGCGCTATCTAACCCCACCTGCTGGTGACGATGTGGTGACAGCCGCGCGACAGGTGTACGACTCGAAACGAGCGGGTGACAGACGCGTACGGAAGGGGCCGAACGTCCGTCGTACGCGCTACACCGAGTCGTGGTGACCGAAGCGCCGCGCTGCGACCTCCACGTCCACTCGCGCTACTCCACCGACAGCGGCAACTTCGCGCTGCGCCGGGCGCGGCTCGGCGAGTCGTACACCGAGCCCGAGCGCGTCTTCCGCGTGTGCAGGCAGCGCGGGATGCGCTACGTGACGATCAGCGATCACAACACGCTCGACGGCGCGCTGCGCATCGCGCATCTTCCGGACACGTTCCTGTCGGTCGAGGTGACGACGCGCTTCGCCGAGGACGATGTGCCGCTGCACGTGCTCGTCTGGAACCTGCAGGAGGCAGATCACGAAGACCTGCAGCCGTATCGCGGCTCCGTCGTCGAGCTGGCTGCGTTCCTGCGCGAGCGAGGCCTGGCGCATGCGCTCGCCCATCCGCTGTACCGGATGGGCCCTCCGCTCACGCCGTCGCACCTCGAGCGGCTGATGCTCACGTTCGCGGTCTGGGAGGGCCGGAACGGAGCCCGGCCGGAGGAGACGAACGTGCTCGCCTGCCGGCTCGCGCAGGCCGTCTCGCGCGACTACCTCGCGAAGCTCGCGGAGAGGCACGGCGTCGAGCCGCCGCCGCACACGTCGATCGCGCTCACCGGCGGCTCCGACGACCACGGCGCGCTCGACATCGCGACGACGTGGACGGAAGCGCCGGGCGACACGCTCGAGGAGTTTCTCGCGGCGGCGGTCCGGGGCGAAGCGCAGCCCGGTGGAGCGCACGGGTCGACCGTCAAGCTCGCGCACGCCGTCGGCGCGCTCGCAGTCAACGCGTATCGCGCCGCGGGGCGCACGCTGCCGCCGCTCGCCGACGCGAAGGCGCGCATGCTCTTCGACGAGGATGGCGCACACGCAGCGGCGCGGCACGACGAGATCCGGTCGGCGACGCGTGACCTCGCGCGTCTGTTCGGGCATCGCGGCCGCCACGGGGGCGTGGGGCTGGAGGGACTCGAAGGTCTCGGCCCGCGCCTGTCCGCGCTCCTCGCCGCCGGAGCGCTCCAGGCGCCCTACCTCGGCACGGCGCACCACCACGCCGGCTCGCGCAGCGGCATCCGCGAGATCGCGGCCGCGTTCTTCGGCGACCACGAGGAGGCACGTGAGCACGATGCACTGGTCTTCACCGACACGTACGACGAGACGAACGGCGTGGCTGGGACGATGCGGCGGCTCCGAGCCGAGGCCGCGGCAGGTGCTCTCCCCGTCCGTGTGGCGACCGCGCGCGCGACGGCTGCGGACGAGCCGGGACTGACCGTCTTCGCGCACGACTGGGCGCTGCCGCTTCCGACGTACGAGGAGCTGGAGCTCCGCTTCCCGCTGATCACCGACGTGCTCGAGGCCGTCGAGGCGCGGGCTCCGCGCGTCGTGCACGTGGCGACTCCCGGCCCGATCGGCGTCTGCGGGCTGGTCGCCGCGCGGCTGCTCGACCTGCCGCTCGTCGGCTCGTACCACACCGAGCTCGGGCCGTACACGCTCCACCTGACCCGCGATCTCCTCGTCGCACAGGCGATGGACCTGTGGGTCGACTGGTTCTACCGCCAGTGCCGCATCGTGCTGGCGCCGACCAATGCGGTGGCCGACGCGCTGCGGGCCCGCGGGCACGACGACGTCCGCGTGTGGGGGCGCGGGGTCGACACGGGGCGGTTCAGCCCGTCCCGCCGGAACGACGTGCTGCGCGCCCAGCTGCTGGACGGCGGCGACGTGCTCCTACTCTCGGTCGGCCGCCTCTCCGAGGAGAAGCGCGTCGGCGTGCTTCTCGAGGCGTTCGCGCGCGTGCGGGAGGACGTCCCGTCCGCGCGGCTCGCCGTCGTCGGGGACGGTCCGGCGCGCGCCGCGCTCCAGGCCGCCGCGCCGCCCGGGACGCGCTTCCTCGGGGAGCTCCACGGCGAGCCGCTCGCCGAGGTGTACGCGAGTGCAGACGTGTTCTGCTTCCCCAGCACGACCGACACCTTCGGCCAGGTGATCCTCGAGGCCGGCGCCTCGGGCCTGGCGGTCGTGGCCGCGCGGGCCGGCGGGGCGACGGAGCTCGTGCGGCCTCGCGAGACGGGTCTGCTCGTCGCGCCGGACGACGCCCGGGCGCTCGCCGCCGCGCTCCGTGAGGCCGTGCTCGACGACGCGTTGCGCGCGCGGCTCGGCGAGCACGCGCGCGCGGATGCCTGCCGCCGGACCTGGGCGGCCGCGGACCGCGAGCTGATCGGCGGCTACCGCGCCGCCTTCGACGCCCATTCGCTCTCGGCGGAGCGGGGGAGGGTGCTCGTCGCGCAGTAGCATCCGCGCTCATGGCGCGGCTGTTCGTCCCAGGTTTCGGCGCACGGCCCGGGTTCTACCGGGCGGCGCTCGGCGAGGCGTGGCTCGTCCACGAGCCGCCGCCGTTCCGCTCCGGCGCCGGGTTCGCCGAGCACGTCGCCGCGCTGCGCACGCAGGTCGCGAGCCTCGACGCGCCGGTCACGCTCGCCGGCCACTCGCTCGGCGCCGCCGTGTCGGTCGCCGCCGCGGCCGAGATGCCCGGCCTCGTCGCGCGGCTCCTGCTGATCGCACCGGCGGGGCTCCCGCTGACGAAGCCGGTCCGCGAGAGCCTGGGCGAGCTGAGGACGCAGGTGCGCGAAGGCGCGTACCCGTCCCTCGAGCTCGCGCGGGCCGTCGCCGGGGCGCTGCGCGCACCGCGCTCTGCGTGGCGGCTCGGCCAGGCAGTCCGGGCGCTCGACCTCCGCACCGAACTCGCGGCCGTCCGGGCGGCGGGCATCCGCTGCGAGGTGGTCGGGTGCGCGGGCGACACGCTGACCCCGGTAGAGCACTGCCGCCGGGTCGCGCGGCTCGCCGGTGCCGAGTTCAGGGAGATCGCGGCGCAGGGCGGCCACATGTGGCCCGTGATCGATCCGCGGGCCTTCGGCGCACTCTCGTTCTGATGTCGAAGAGCCTTCTCGACGAGCTGCGGGTCGAGCCCGGGGCGGCCCCGCGCCTCGCCGAGCGCGATCCAGGAGCGCGGCTCGGCGCCGGCTCGAAGTCGGACGGGGTCGAACGGCTCGCCGAGCTGGTGGAGCGGCTCGGTGTGCTCCACAACCGCCTGTACGCCGAGGCGAGACGAGCCGTCCTGGTCGTGCTGCAGGGGATGGATGCCGCCGGGAAGGACGGCGTGATCAGGAGTGTGCTCACCGGCGTCAACCCCCAGGGCTGCCGGATCGAGTCGTTCAAGGAGCCGACACCCGAGGAGCTCGCTCACGACTTCCTGTGGCGCGTCCACCGGCGCTGCCCCGCCCGCGGCGAGATGGCCATCTTCAACCGCTCCCACTACGAGGACGTCGTGGTCGTCCGCGTTCGCGGCCTCGTCCCCGAGCACGTCTGGCGCGGCCGCTACCCGCACATCGTCGCCTTCGAGGAGCTGCTCGAGGACGAGGGCACGCAGGTCGTGAAGGTGTTCCTGCACGAGTCGAAGGACGAGCAACAGACGCGCCTCCAGGAGCGGCTCGACGACCCGGAGAAGCGCTGGAAGTTCCGCACCGGCGACCTCGACGACCGGGCGCGCTGGGACGACTTCCAGCACGCTTACGAGGACGCGATCCGCGAGACCTCGACGAAGCATGCGCCCTGGTACGTGGTTCCTGCCGACCACAACTGGTCGCGAAACCTGTGCGTCGCGGAGATCCTGGTCGACGTCCTCGAACGGCTCGATCCGAAGCTGCCGACCCCGGAGGTGGACCTGACCTCGATCGAGTGAACCTGCCCGTTCTGCGGCGCCGTGGAACGGCGACTGTGTCTACGATCATTCGATGCGCGAGACCCTGGAGCGCGAGCGCAAGCTGGACGTCGAAGGCGACTTCACGCTGCCCGACCTGCCGGGCAGCGAGCTCGAGAGCCGTGTCTTCACATCGACCTACCACGACACGCCGACGCGCTCGCTGTCGCGTGCCGGAATCACCCTCCGCCGCCGGCTCGAGAACGGGAAGTCGCTCTGGCAGCTGAAGCTGCCGCGCGAGGGGAACGGCAACGTCCGCGCCGAGATCGAGGCGCCCGGCGGTCCGACCGGGCCGCCCGCGGCGCTGAAGCGGCTGCTCGTCGCGCACCTCCGCCACGGCAAGCTCGAGCCCGTCGCGACTCTTCGGACGCATCGCTCCGGGATCCGCGTCGAGGATGACGGACGTGCGATCGCGGACGTGACCGTCGACGGCGTCGAGATCCTCGATGCCGGTCGCGCCGCCGGCGGGTTCACCGAGATCGAGATCGAGCTCGTCGACGGCAAGGACACCGATCTCGACCGGCTCGAGAAGGTCCTCCGCCGCGCCGGCGCCCAGCGCGGCAGCGACACGCCGAAGGCGATGCGCGTGATCGAGCTCGAGCGGACCGACGAGCCGCCCGCGCAGGCGCCGTTGCTCGATCACCTCCGCCACTACCTGACGACGCAGCTGGCGGCGCTGGAGGCCCACGATCCGGGGGTCCGGCTCGGGAGCGACCCGGAGGACGTGCATCGCTTCAGGGTCGCGACGCGGCGTACGCGTGCCGTGATCAAGGCCACGCACGCGCTGCTCGGCGAGCAGCTCCAGCCGCTCGCGGACGAGCTCTCCTGGCTGGCCGGGGTGCTCGGCCCCGTGCGCGACCTGGACGTCCTGATCGACCATCTGGCCGACGAGGTCCAGCAGCTCGACGTCGACTCGGCCGGCGGGCACGACCTGCTGGTGGCGCTCGCAGCCGAGCGCGACGCGAGGCGCGTCGAGCTCGTCGAGGCGATGGACTCTCCGCGGTACCTCGAGCTGCTCACGACCTTCTCGTCGGCGATCGATCTGATCGCGCCGCTCGACGCGGACGCGGACGACCTCGCCAAGCGTGCGCTCCGCAAGGTTCGGAAGACCGGTGACGAGCTCGGCGAGGATCCGACCGACGAGGCGCTCCATGCGCTGCGCAAGAAGGCGAAGCGGGCACGGTATGCCGCCGAGCTCGCTGCGCTCGGTGACGGCAAGCCGGCCGGACGAGCGATCGACGCCTTCAAGCAGCTCCAGGACGTCGTCGGCGAGCACCAGGACGCTGTCGTCGCCGAGGAGCGGCTCCGCAGCCTGGCGCGCGCCCGCACCGCGATCGCCGCGGGTCGGCTGATCGAGCGCGAGCGCGAGCGGAAGCGGGTCGCCCGCGAGGACTATCCGGCAGCGCTCCGGGCGGCGGTTCGCGCAGCCCGGAAGGCGTTTCCCTGATGCCCCTGATCCTCGTGCGTCACGCCCGGGCCGGCGACCGCGAGCAGTGGGAGGCGGACGACCGCGACCGCCCGCTCGACAAGCGCGGCGTCGCGCAGGCCCGCGAGCTGGTCGACCGGCTCGCCTCCTACCCCGTCGACGAGATCCACACGAGCCCGTACCTCCGGTGCGTGCAGACGGTCGAGCCGCTCGCGGCGGCGCGCGGCCTCGACCCGCGTCTCCGCGACGAGCTGACCGAAGAGCGGCAGGCGCGGGACGGCGAGGCGCTCCTGCGGGAGCTCGCGGGCCGGGACGTCGTCGTGTGCGGCCATGGCGGCCTCGACGCATCGATTCTCGACGCACCGAAGTGGCGGAAGGGCGCGGCGTTCGTGCTCGACCGCGACCTCAGGCTGGTTGCCGAGGTCTAGGCCGCGACCGCGTGCTCGGCGGCGAGCGAGAGCAGTGCGCCCTCGCGGAGGCCTCCTCGCTGCACCCGCAGCGGCTTGCGAAGGAGCGTCTGGATGCTCGCGAGGATGACCGCTCCCGCCGCGAGCGTGCGGGCCCGCTCCTCGCCGATCCCGTAGCGCTCGGAGAGCTCCAGGGTGGGCGTCTCCGCGAGGACGTGCAGCGCCTCACCGAGCTCCTCGCGCCCGAGCCGGCCGCCGACGATGCGCTTCAGCGCCCGCGCGCTGCCGCCGACGGCGAGCGCGGTCTCCGGCGCGGGCGGGTCGAGGGCGTCCAGGTAGTGCTCGACCTCGGCGCGCGCCGCCCCGACGGCGGACGGGCCGGGCGGGTCGTTCGCGAGCATCCTGGTCGTGAGCCGCTGGGAGCCCAGGTCGATCGAGCGTGCCCAGATCGGGCCTTCCTTCCTCGAGCCCACGACGATCTGTGCGGAGCCACCGCCCACGTCGACGACCGCGATCCTTCGTCCGGCCGGCAGGCCCGCGACGGACAGCGCGCCGAGGAACGCGAGGTGGCCCTCTTCGGTCGACGAGAGGATGCGGACGGGGCAGTCGGAGACGTGCTGGAGGATGTGCGCGAGCTCCTGGCCGTTCGTCGCCTGGCGCCCCGGGCTCGCGATCAGCACCTCGACGGCGACGGCTCCGGCGCTGCGGGCGTCGCGCACGAACTGCCCGACCACCGCTGCGGTGAGCGCGAGCTTGTCCTCGGGGATCGCGCCGAACCGCTCGATGTCGGCGCCGAGATGGAGCATGTCCCGCTCCGACAGGATGGTGCGGCCGCCCTGCGACACCAGGACGCGGACCGTGTTGGAACCGACGTCGACGACCCCGACAGGCACGTCGATATGGTGGCGACCCCATAGGACGGCGGTCTTAATGCGCTCGAGCAATCCGCCTCGCGCGCTCGCGGCGCCGCATGAACACTGCCTGCGCCGGGCGCCGGCGCTCGGACTTCTTCGGGGTCACGCGATGCCAGATCCCGTCGCTCTGCAGCTCCCACGCTTGGCAGTTGTCGGCGAGAAGCGCCTTCAGGATCGACTCGATCTCGTTCCGGACGTGCGTGTCCTCGACCGGCATCACGACCTCGATCCGATGGTCGAGGTTCCGCGGCATCAGGTCGGCGCTGCCGAGCAGGTACGTGCGCTCCTCGCCCGCCTCGAAGCAGTAGAGCCGGCTGTGCTCCAGGAAGCGGCCGAGGATCGAGCGCACGCGGATCGAGTCGCTCAGGCCGGGCACGCCCGGGATCAGCGTGCAGTTGGCGCGCACGATCACGTCGATCTCGGCGCCCGCCTGCGAGGCTCGGTAGAGCTCCTCGATCACTTCGACATGGGTGAGGCTGTTGCACTTGAGCCGGATACGCGCGGTCTTGCCCGCCTCGGCCGCAGCCGCAACCTCGCGGATCAGCTCGATCAAGCGCCGCTTCAGGTTGAACGGCGCGACCAGCAGCTTGCGGAAGGTCTGCGGCCGTCCGAACCCGGTCACGAAGTTGAAGAGATCTGCGATGTCGGCGGCGATCTCGGGATCCGAGGTGAACACGCCGACGTCCTCGTAGGTGCGCGCGGTCGTCGCGTGGTAGTTGCCGGTGCCGATGTGGACGTAGCGGCGGAGCTGGTCACCTTCGCGGCGCACGACGAGCGTCGTCTTCGCATGGATCTTCATGTCGGGGAAGCCGTAGACGACGTGCACGCCGGCCTGCTCCAGGGCGCGTGCCCATTCGATATTGCGCTGCTCGTCGAAGCGCGCCTTCAGCTCGACCACGCACACCGCCTGCTTGCCGTTCTCCGACGCCTTGATCAGGGCCGGCGCGATCGCGGAGTCGCGGCTCGTGCGGTACACCGTCGTCTTCAGCGTGATGACGTGCGGGTCGCGCGCCGCCGCCTGGACGAACGCCTCGACGCTCGTCGAGAACGCGTCGTACGGATGCTGAACGACGATGTCGCGCTTCGCGATCTCCTGGAAGAGCTCGTCGTCGTTCGCCTGCGCGAGGCGCCTTTGCGTGAACGGCAGCCACGGCTCGTACTTGAGGTCCGGCCGGTCGAGGCTGTGCAGCTGGGAGACGTCGGCCAGGTCGAGCAGCCCGCGCACCGGGTAGACCTGGTCGTGCGCGACGGCGAGGCGCTCCTCGAGCCGCGCCATCATCTCACGCGACACGGAGCTCGACACCTCGAGGCGGACGACGCTTCCGAACCGGCGCCGCTGCACCTCCGTCTCGACCGCCTCCAGCAGGTCGTCCGCGTCGTCGGAGATCTCCGTGTCCCCGTCCCGCGTCAGCCGGAACGCCACCCGCTCGACGATCTCCATCTCGGGGAACAGCTGGTCGAGATAGTGCGCGATCACGTTCTCGAGGGGGATCAGGAGGCCGCGCTGCCCGATCGCCACGAAGCGATCGAGCCCTTCGGGAACCTTGACGCGCGCGAAACGCTCCTCGCCCGCCTCCGGGTCGCGGACCTGGAGCCCGAGGCTGAGCGACAGCCCCGAGATGTACGGGAACGGCTGCCCTGGGCCGACGGCGAGCGGCGTGAGGACCGGGAAGATCTGACGCGCGAAGACGCGTTGCAGCTCGCTCCGCTCCTCTTCGGTCATCTCGTCGACGGTGCCGACGACGATCCCCTCGGCCGCCAGCGCGGGGCAAAGGACGTCCCGCCAGAGGGCCGTCTGCGACGCCGTCAGGTCGAGGGCGCCGCGCCGGACCTCGGTCAGCGTCTGCTGGGGCGTGCGCCCGTCGGCGCTCCGCACCGAGGCGCCGGAGATGACCTGCTCCTGGAGCCCCGCCACGCGCACCATGAAGAACTCGTCGAGGATCGACGAGACGATCCCGCAGAACTTCACGCGCTCGAGCAGCGGCTCGGCCGGATCGGCGGCGAGCTCGAGCACGCGCCGGATGAGGTCGAGCTGGGAGAGCTCCCGATTCAGGAACGGAGGAGCAGCCGCGTCAGGGAGTGGTTTCGGTTTCGTCGTGGCCATCGGTTTCGAGAGGCTCCCAGAAACATGGTGAACGATGGGTTTCGGTTTGGATAGCGCTCCTCACGCCCTCTTCACAGTGCGGTGCGTATGCTGCCGCCCGTGCGCAATGACCGACTTCTCGCCGTGCTCGCCGCCGTTCTGGGCATCGTATTGCTCGTGATCGCGATCGTGTATTGGGCCGAGCCGGCGAAGTCGCTGCCCGGGTTCTTCCCCGGGCACCAGGCAGGCTCGAGCCACCACCACGTGAAGCACGGTATCGCGGCGTTCCTGCTCGGGCTCGCGTGCCTCGTCTTCGCCTGGTTCCGGACCGGCCCGAAGCGCACCGTCGCCGCGTGATCCTCGGCGCGCTGATCACGTACCCGCAGGCGATCGTCCTCGGGTTGCTCCAGGGTGTCACGGAGCTGTTCCCGATCTCGAGCCTCGGCCACAGCGTCATCCTCCCGAAGCTCCTCGGCTGGAACATCCACCAGAACGACCCGTATTTCCTGTCGTTTCTGGTGGCGACCCACCTCGCGACCGCGATCGTGCTCTTCGTCTTCTTCTGGCGCGACTGGATGCGCATCCTCGGAGGGATCGGACGGTCGCTGCGCGACCGTGGCATCGCGGAGGACGACGCGGACGCCCGGCTCGGGTGGCTGCTCGTCGTCGGGACGATCCCCGCCGGCGTCATCGGCCTCCTGCTCCAGGACACGCTGCGGAAGGGATTCGCGAAGCCGACCGACGCGTCCATCTTCTTGATCGCCAACGGCCTGATGCTGTTCGCGGCCGAGCGGCTACGTCGCCGCGCACCGGAGACGACCGACGAGGACGACGTCAGGATCGCGCGCACGGTCTCCTGGCGGGGCGCGTTCTTCGTCGGGGGGGCGCAGTCCCTCGGGCTGATCCCGGGCTTTTCCCGTTCGGGTGCCGCCATGACGGGAAGCCTGCGCATCGGGCTCTCGCACAAGGACTCGGCCCGGTTCGCCTTCCTGCTCGCGACGCCGATCATCGGCGCGGCCGCCCTGCTGAAGGTGCCGGAGCTGCTCGGTCATCAGGGGAACGGGGTTCGCGGCCAGGCGCTGGTTGCGGCGCTGTGCGCCGCGCTCACCGCCTGGCTCGCCGTCCGCTTCCTGATGCGCTTCTTCGAGACCAACACGTTGACGCCGTTCGCCGTGTACTGCGTCGTCGCCGGGCTCGCGTGCACGATCTACTTCGTCAGCTGATCTGACGGATCGCCTGCCGGTCGGCACCGGCACGAACCGTCTGCTCGGTGAAAGGTTTGTGTCGGCCTGGAAACCGGGCCTGGAATTGCTGCGTATGCAGGGAATACTTGACGTGGATGCCCACGAAGCCGAGCCCGCTTCTGTGCGAGCTGCACGCGCACTCGACGTGGAGCGACGGCGCTCTCTCGCTGCGGGAGCTGTGCGACCTCTACGGCGTGCGCGGTTTCGACGTGCTCGCGGTCACCGATCATGCGCCGCGCGAGTCCCGTGAGGTCCATCGAGGCAACTACGACGCCTACCTGAGCGCGGTGCGCGCGGAAGCGCTGCGGGCCCGCGAGCTCTACGACTTGCTCGTCATCCCCGGTCTCGAGCTCACCTACGACGATCCCGATCCGTTTCGCGCCGGGCACGCCCTCGCGATCGGTCTGCGGTCGTACGTCGACGTCTCGGCCGGGCTCGAGTCTGCGCTCGCCGCTGCGCGCGCGGACGGGGCGGCGCTCGTCGCCGCCCACCCGTATTCGCCCCCCGAGCTCGTCGCGGCCACCCGCGGCACGGGCGCGTTCGGCGCGCGTCCCGAGCTCGCGGAGCTCGTCGACCGCTTCGAGCTCTTCAACCGCCACACGCTCTTCTCCTGGGTGGCCGCGGCCGGGCATCCGACGGTGGCCACCGGCGACTTCCACCGCCTCGACCATCTCGCGACGTGGAAGACGCTCCTGCCGTGCGCGAAGGACGAGCCGGCGGTGGTCGCGTACCTTCGCTCGGCCCGGCCGGCGTTCCTGGTGCGGCTCGACGAGCCCGAGCTGCGCGTCGCAGCCTAGGCGGCCTACCGCCAGATGACGAGGACGGCGACGGTGGCGACGCCGAGCACGAGCCCCGCCGCCGTCAGCCCGCGCAGCAGTTCGTCTCCCACCCGCGCGTAGCGCCCGTGGTCGAGCGCATGCTCGACGTCGCGCGCGCGGACGTAGCCCGCTGCGATGAGCGCGAGCCCCAGGATCCCGTAGCCGACCCCGAGCACGACGTACGGCCAGTGTGTCCCGCCGCCGACCGAAGGCACGAGGCGGCCGACTCCGACGCAGACGGCGAGCGCGGTCAGCCCGGTCCGCCACCAGGCGAGATACGTGCGCTCGTTGGCGAGCCGCGTGCGGCGGGTGGCGTCCTCGACCCCGGGCTCCGTCACGAACGTGAGCC
>OUNM011121407.1_pt1 | contig 11857 bp, 9 predicted proteins | sample 1769961 | NCBI WGS metagenome assembly OUNM01 (sample SAMEA3914820, study PRJEB12502) | metagenome | biome: forest; material: soil | place: USA | collected 2012-03-12 | depth 0.3 m
CTCGCGATCTACATCGGCGTGCACTTCGTCGCCTCGCCGCTGGCCGTCGTCACGCTCGCCTGGGGCGCGCAGGCCTGGGCGCTGCGGCTGGCGCTGGTGGGCCAGGTGGCGTTCGTCGCCGCGCTGGCCATCGGGCTCAGGCTCGGCGGGCTGGTCGGCGCGGGCTGGGCCGTGTCGATCGCGATGACGTTCTACTTCGGCTACTACTTCGTGCGCCTGGCCACCTGGCCGCTCACCGGGGAACACGCATGACGCTGCGCACCACCTTGAACCGCCTGCGCCGCCAGTGGCTGCGACGCTGGATCTGGCAGCCGGTGTTCGGCGAAGCGCAGGGCGGCCGGCTGCTGCCGCACACGCGCATCTCGAGCGCCAGCGTGATCGAGCACGAGGAGCGGCTCACGCTGGGCGACAACGTCTTCATCGGCGCGTTCAACTTCATCGAGGCGAGCGGCGGCATCACGATCGACGAAGGCGTGCAGATCACCAGCCACTGCGCGATCGTCACGCACAGCTCGCACCGTTCGCAACGCCTGCTGGGCCCGGCCTACGTGACGTTCCCGGTGCCCGCGGGCGGCGAACGTCCGGGCTGGATCGCCGGCCCGATCCACATCGGCGCGTACAGCTTCGTCGGCCCGCACTCGCTGATCGAGGCCAACACGCGGCTGGGCCGCGGCACGCTCGTGTGCGCGGGCAGCTTCGTGCGCGGCACCTTCCCCGACTTCGCGATCCTGGAGGGCCGGCCCGCGCGCGTCGTCGGCGACAGCCGGCGCGCCGACGAACGCGCGCTGGTGCGCTTCCCGGAGCTGCAGGTGCTGTACGACGCCTGGGCCGTCGCGCCGCAGGCCATCGACCTCGAAGGGCCGCGGTGAGCGTTTCGAAGCGTCCGTTGCGCGTCGTGCTGTTCGGCGACGGCGAGAGTCCGCACCTGCTCAAGTGGGCGCGGGCGCTGGCGCCGCGCGTCGAGTTGTACGTCGCCTCCAGCCGCGGCCTCGCGCCGGCGCTGGCCGCGCTCGTCGCGCCGGAGCGCACGCTGCTGCTCGGGCACGCGACGAAGTTCTCCGGCGGCAATGCCGCGCTGCTGAAGACGCTGCCGCGGCTGGCGCGCTGGCTGCGCGGCGTCGACGCCCACTGGATCAACGCGCACTACCTGAGCTCGCACGGCACGCTCGCCTGGCTCGCGCGCAAGCTCGGCGTGCGGGCGCGGCTCGCGGCGTCGGCTTGGGGCTCGGACATCCTCGTCGCGCCGGCCCGCAGCCTTGCGCTGCGCTGGCTCACCTCGCGCGTGCTGCGCGACGCGGCCGTCTGCACCAGCGACTCCGCGCACATGGCGCAGCGCATGCGCGAGCTGGGCGCGCGCGAGGTGATGACGTTCCCGTTCGGCCTCGACACGCTGCCCGCGCCGCCGTCCGCCAAGGAGCCGCGCCTGTTCTTCGCCAATCGCGGCCTCGAGGACATCTACGATCCGCTGCGCGTGCTGGCGCTGTTCGCGGCCGTCGCGGCGGCCTGGCCCGACGCGCGCCTCGTGGTCGCCAACGACGGCTCGCTGGCCGAGCCGTTGCAGCGGCGCGCCGCTGCACTGGGGCTGGCCGACCGCGTGGAGTTCGTCGGCCGCCTCGACGCCACGGCGCAGTCCGCGTTCTACGCCCGCGCCCGCTGGTACGTCAGCCTGCCGCGCAGCGACTCCGTCTCGGTCTCGGTGCTCGAGGCCATGGCGCACGGCTGCATTCCGCTGCTGTCGGACCTGCCGGCCAACCGCGAGCTGGTGCGCGATGGCGCGAACGGCCTGATCGTGCCCGACGGCCAGGCCGCGCCGTCCGTCGCCGCGCTCGAGCGTCTCGCCGCCGTGGCCCCTTCCATTGCCGTCGCCAACCGCGACTGGGTCGGCGCCAACGCGCTGTTCGGCCCCAGCGTCGACGCCTTCGTCGCGCGGCTGCAATCCATCACGTCCTCGTCCAAGCCATGAACATCGTCTACATCGAACACTATGCCGGCACTCCCGCGCTCGGCATGGAGTTCCGCCCGTACTACCTGGCGCGCGAATGGGTGCGCGCCGGCCACCGGGTGCAGATGCTCGCGGCCTCGTACTCGCACGTGCGCGCGCGCCAGCCCGAGGTCGGCCACAAGCCCAGGGACGAGACGGTCGACGGCATCGCCTACCGCTGGTATCCGACGAGCGGCTACCTGGGCAACGGCCTGGGCCGCGTGCGCAACATCTGGCAGTTCCTGAGCCAGGTGTGGCGCGACACCGACCGCATCGTGCGCGAGGCGAAGCCCGACGTGGTGATCGCGTCCAGCACCTATCCGATGGACATCTGGGTCGCGCGGCGCATGGCCCGGCGCGCCAAGGCCAGGCTCGTGTTCGAGGTGCACGACCTGTGGCCGCTGTCGCCGATCGAGCTGTCGGGCATGTCGCCGAAGCACCCGTTCGCGCGGCTGTGCTTCAAGGCGGAGTCGGACGCCTATCGCGACGCCGACGTCGTCGTCTCGATGCTGCCGGTGGTGCATTCGTACATGGCCTCGCGCGGGCTCGACCTCGACAAGCTCGTCATCGTCCCCAACGGCATCTCGCCCGACGATTGGGCGGCCACCCCGCAGCCCCTGCGCGAGGACGTGGCGGGTGCGCTGGCCAAGGCGCGCGCGGTCGGCGAGACGGTGGTGGGCTATGCCGGTTCGATGGGCGAGCCCAACGCGCTCGACACGCTGCTCGACGCCGCCGTGCTGCTGCGCGACGACCCGCAGGGCCGCAAGCTGCGCTTGGTGCTGGTGGGCGACGGCCACCTGCGCGCGCACCTCCACGATCGCGTGCTCAAGGAGCGCCTGTCCAACGTCACGCTGCTCGCGCCGATCCCCAAGCTGCAGGTGCCCGCGCTGCTCGCCCAGGTCGACGTCGCCTACATCGGCTGGCAGCGCGTGCCGATCTACCGCTTCGGCATCGCGCCCAACAAGCTGATGGACTACATGATGGCCGGCCGCGCCGTGCTGCACTCGGTGGAGGCGGGCAACGACCCGGTCGCCGAGGCAGGCTGTGGCATCACGGTCGCGCCGCAGGACGCGCGCGCGGTCGCCAATGGCCTGGTCAGGATGATGCAGCTGGCGCCCACCGCGCGCGCGGTGATGGGCCAGCGCGGGCGCGACTACGTGCTGGCTCGGCATACCTATCCGGTGTTGGCGAAGCGGTTCCTCGATGCACTGTCGTCGCGCAAGCGGGTCGACGCCTGAACGGATCGTCCCTCGATCACGGCTCATCGAAGCCGAATGAGAGGCGCTTGTCCGCAGCGGCGCTACGGCGTGGGTGCCCTCTGGGGCGTTGCGCCTGGCGTGGGCATATCGACCGGCTCGAGCGTCGGATCGATGAAGGCTGCTGCCTGCCTCGCATAGGCGCGGGTCAGGTGGTTGCTGTCCAGATATAGCGGCGTCCCCGCGTCGTCGAAAACCGGGCAGGTATCCGCGCTGCAGAGATGATCGACGGGGTCGATGAGGGTGGCCCCCCCGTTCGCTGCGACCTGGCTCAGCGCCATGCGCAACGGCCGCATCTGGCGGTCGAAAGCCTGGCGATCGAATCGCACGCTGTCCAACCGTTTGAGCTGCAACTGTCCGATTCGGGATCCCACGAACATGCTCGTCGGCGCAAGCTCCTCGCCTGCCGGGATGTTCATGACGATGAACACCTTCTTGCTCGTCGACAGGCTCTTGACGAAATCGGAGAGCGCCTGGACGGCACGAGGATCCTGCAGTTCGGGGCTGAAGTGCTGCCAGCTCGCGACGATGACGATGTCATGGGTGGATGGCGCCGCGGCCAGTTCGTGCACCACCTTCAACGTGTCGGTGCACGCGTGCCCGTGCTCGAAGATCTCCTTGAGCAGGCTGCACGCGTTTTGATTGCCGACCAGGATTGCGCCGTTCGAGCGATCGGGGTGTTCCTTGATGACTCGGTCGATGCGCGGGCCGTACTGTTCCATGTTGGAGTCGCCAAGGAACAAGGTGAAGCGGTCGGGGCGATTGGGCACGACCGCGTATCGAAGCGCACCGAGGTTGTGGAGCTGGGCGGCGGCCGGCGGATATTCCCAGTCATAGGCGGCAGCCAGTACCTGCGTGATGTGCTCGCCCCGCAATCTCGAGGTGATGACGCCGGGAAGCGTCAGCAATCCGAGACCGCCAACAGATGCCAGCAGCAAGCTCAACGCCGCGGCGACGTGTCTGCGAGTCGAGCGCCGCACCCTGAGCTCCAGGAGGCGATAGGTCAGATAGGCCAGGATGACCGCCGCAATCACTGCGCTCAGCCGCTCGGTGGGCGTCAGCACCTTGCCCTTGACGATCTTCGCGAACACGAGGATTGGCCAGTGCCATAGATACAGCGGATAGCTGATCTTGCCCACCCACACCATCGGCCTGGCGGCCAGCACCCGGGCGTTGATCCACGGTTGTGGCCCTGCGGAGATCAACAGCGCGGCCCCGAGAGTGGGCATGAGTGCCCAATAGCCAGGAAATGCGCTTTCCTTGGTCAACATGGCGATGGACAGCACGATCAGCGAAAGCCCGACGATTGCACGTTGCAATCCGAACTGTCGCAAGGCTTCGCGACGATGCCGTGCGACATACGCCAGCACCCCACCCACCATCAATTCCCAGAAACGCGACAACGGCGAATAGAAGGCCGCCACGGGATCATTGAAGACCGTCAGTACATTGATCGCGAACGATCCCAGCGCGATCAACAGCGTCGTGACCAGGAAGCTTCGATGTCTGCGCCATACCAGCCCCAGCACGATCGGCCAGACGATGTAGAACTGTTCCTCGATCGCCAACGACCACAGGTGGAGCAGCGGCTTGGACTCTGCAGCGGCGTCGAAGTAACCCGACTCGTTCCAGAACACCAGGTTCGAGACGAAGCCCGCGCCTGCCGCCATCTGCTTTCCGAGATGTTGAAATTCATCCGGCAAGAGGACATACCATCCGACGGCCAATACCACGGCACACATTGCCGCCAGGGCCGGAAAGATGCGCCGGATCCGGCGTCGATAGAAGTCGAGGTAGCTGAAGCTGTCTGTTTCCAGCGCTTCGAAGATGATGCGGCTGATGAGGAAGCCGGAGATGACGAAGAAGATGTCGACGCCGACGAAGCCGCCTTTGACGAGGTTCGGAAACGCGTGATAGGCGACGACGCTGCCCACGGCCACCGCTCTTATTCCATCGATATCCGCGCGGTAGGCTCCCTGCGCGTCTCCCCGTGCGATGCTCATCCTGCCCCTGTTCTGACGAAAACGTCGGATCTTATCGGAGCGACGGCGAAGGCGCGCCCCGGGGCAAGAGACGCTACGGCCCTGACGGCCCGAACGTGCCTTCCGGAGACCAGCCGGGTCGCCTGCTCAGGCGTCGGTACGCGGCGACGCTGCGAGGAACGCATCGGCGAGCTTCAGGAGCTCGCGCCTTCGTTCCTTGATCTTGCGCACCGGGACACCGGCATAGACGCCGAAAGGCTCGCAATCGACGCGAACCAGGCCCAGTGCGCCGATCGCCGCGCCCTCTCCGATGGTGACACCCGGAAGCACCACGGTGCCGCTTCCGACAATGGCGTGGGCGCCGATGCGAACCTCGTCGTGCGTCACGTTCGTATATTGCGCGGGTACCGTCGGATTGGTCATCCATTCGCCGCTGTAGTCGTCATTGCTCGAATAGATCGCCACGCGAGACGAGATGTTGGCGAAGTCGCCAAGCGAAATATGCCCCGCGCCGATCAAGCACGAATACACCGCGATATGGACGTTGCGACCGACCGTGATGCCGCCCTCGCCGGCGGACAGCACGCAGAAGTCGTCGATCCGGACATGGTCGCCGAGCGAGACGCGCGAGGCGCCGTGAATGGAGGCTTTGTCCGAAATGCGGACGCCCTCGCCGACCGCCCGCAAACCCATGGCGGCCAATTCATCCCTCGTGAGAAAACCCATGTTCGACACCCTCGGCGTGCGATCACCCTGACCTGCGGCAATCTAGCATGCCCCGAGGGTCGCGGGACGCCCGCGCCCCGTCAGTTCAGGACGCGAGCGCGTGCATCGGCGACGGGCTCGCCCGCGTAGTCGGTCGAGGCCTGGGATGGTGTTGGCGAAGCCAGCCAGTCGACCATCGTCACCCAATTCAGGTCGGGCAAGTGCGAGACGAACGGGGGATAGAGCTGACCCATGCGATCGTAGAGGCCGCGGATAGCCCAGAAGGGCCGCTTCATGTAGACGGGAATGCTGGCGAAACGGGACGGCTGATGCCAGACGGCGTCGATCACCATCGGCCGGCCACTCTTGTCCAGCGACGTCCAGTTGGAGTTCGAATCGACTGTGAGCCAGCCGCGCGCCGTCAGCACTTCGGAAACCGCGTGGGTGGGCTGACCACGCGTGGTCAAGGCGCCCAGGAAGGATTTGCCGTCGGCGTACAAGACGAAGACGTGTCGCGTCTTCAAACCGACATAGCTCATCGCCTTCTCGAACGTTCGGCTGCGGTCGTAACACAGGCCGCTACGCGCCGCCATCAGGTCCTTGGGTTCGCGAGTATGCAGGTTCGGGATCGGGTCGTTGGCGGGCGCGATACCCAGCACCGTGTCCTGGACGAATCGGATCGCCGCCACCTGGGCGGCGAAATCACGCGGCTGCTGGTTGCGCAACGGCGCGATCGGCGTGGCGTCGAACACGGCGATGTCCTCGCCCGTCAGTTCGGTCGGCACGTTGGTGATCCAGCCAACGAAACCGATGCATGCGCATGCAGCGACCACCGACAGCGTTCGCCACATGATCCTGTAACTTTTCATTCCTGGACTATTCACGACGGGTCGATGGTGACGATGCGGAGCCGTCGGTGTCACCGGCGCGCGGTTGCGAAACGACATGCGGCGAGCGTGCTCCACCCGGAATGTCGAGCATAACCTGACAGCCGATCGACAGGTTGGAATGGATGATGCCGGCCGGGGGAATATTTGCTCGAAACAACAGCGGGCCGACCCGCCTCCATTTCCGCGGGATGCCTCGGCAGAAGTGCGGACGCTACGACAGGCGGCGGAGCAGGCGAGGCACGAGCCGGCGATATCCGGCCAGCAGCGAGAAGCGATCGACGTAGTAGTCGAGCACGGAATGCCCGCCGAGCGTGTCGACCGTGTGCGGCCCCGAGGCGTCCGCGAACCGGATCGTGTGCAGGACGCGTTCCGCGTAGCGCTCAGGCGACAGCTCGACCACTTCACACACGGCCACCCCGTTGCCGTAGCCGAAGCCGTTGTCCTGTCCGAGGCGCAGCACCTTGCCGTCCGTGAGGACGAATCGACCCGCCATTCTGGCCCGTCCCGGGTCGATGACGACGGGGTTGAGCGGATGCGGCTCGAAGACGTCGTCCAGCGAGCGCGCGAAGTAGACGTTCAGGCAGTCCTCGGCGCTGCCGTCCAGGCCGCCGAACACGTAGTGGAAATCGCCATGGCGCAGCAGAGTGCCGTCGAGGAGCCGCACGCCTTCCATGCCTTTGAGCGGACGTCTCGCCGCCCAGTCGCCCGCGGTGCGCAGCAGGTAGGGCGCCGAGTGCGACGCCACTTCGGGCAGCAGGTATTCCGTGCCGGATTCCTGGAACGGGAAGGGGTAGGAGAAGTGCGCGCCCTTGAGCAGGACGTTCTTCAACTCGAGCGTCGAGCGGTCGAGTTCGACGATTTCCCCCAACCCGTTTGACGCGTTCAGGGCCTCGAGCCAGATGCGGCGGCCGTCGGCACTGAAGAAGGGGTCGGCATAGAAGTTGTAGCCCGGCGCGACCTTGGGCGTCTTGCCGTCGCGCACGTTGAGCCGCGTGGCGCGGGGGGTGTCGATGCCGTCGAACGTGACGATGTTCCAGCGCTTCTCGTAGAACGCGCCGTAGAACAGGCGCGACAGCTTGCGCCACGCCAGCATGGCCAGGAAGCGCAGCACCGTCGCGTTTCCAGGCAGGCGATAGATCGGGCCGCTCGGCTCCAGGTCGACCGGCCGGCCGTCCCGATGGGCGATCAGCGCCTTGAGCAGCAGGTGCTTCGAATTGCCGTAGAACGCGAGGGCGGTCTTCTTGTACGAGTGGTGGTGCACCTTCGAGTGGGCGATCGCCCACACCTTGCCGGCGTCCAGCTTGTTCGAGATCGTCTGGACGATCGTGCCGACGCGCTCGCGCCGGGCCAGCAGTTCGTAGAAGCCGGCGGGGCGTCCTCGGAACTCCGTCGGATCGCCGTGGTGGAACGAAAAGATCGGCAGCGCAGCCAACGCGCCGTCTATCGTCAGCAGCGACATCCCGAACTTGATCACGACGTCCACGTCGTGCGCGCGTAGCTGATCGACGACCTCCTGCGGGAGGCGTTGCCAATTGCCTTCGTAGATCGAATCGAACTCGATGATCTGCGCCGGTGCCTCGAACGCGGTGCGTGCCGTCAGCCGGTTCCTCAGCGACGCGAAGTTCAGGACGTAGTAGAGGAAGTGCCGCAGGTAGGATTTCTTGTTGCGCGTGTTCCGGCAAGACAGCACGACGCGGATGTCGAGCTGGCTCGCGGCGACCTCGAGCGCCTGCTGCTGCCACCGTGTCAGCGAGCGGTCGTCCAGGATCAGGGCGGCTTTGATCATCTTGTGTCCGTGGCGAATTCTCAGATATGCGGTTGGCGCGTACGCGTCGTCGTGCGCGAGCACTACGGCTTCGCGCTTCGCACGCGATCGACCACGTCCAGGTAGCGCTCGATCACGCCCTGTTCGTTGAACTTGAGTTCCATGAGCCGCCGACCGGCGTCGCCCATGGCCATGACCCTGTCGCGCGGCAGGTCCGCAAGGCGCGCCATCGTGCGGGCCAGGTCGGCGGCGTCGCGCACCCGGCACAGGAAACCCGTGATCTCCGGTTGCAGCGTCTCGCGGCATCCGGGCACGTCGGTGGCGATGACGGGCCGACCCATGGAGGCGCCTTCCAGCAGCGTGCGGGGAGTCCCTTCGCGATAGGACGGCAGCACGATGCAGTGGGCGGCCGCCAGGTGAGGTCGGACGTCGCGCGACGAGCCGAGGTACTCGATCACGCCCTCCTCGACCCATGAGCGCATCGTGGCCTCGGGCACGGCGGACGGGTTGTCGGCGCCGAGGACGCCCAGCAGCTGGAAGCGCGCTCCGGGATGGCTGCGCCGGACGATGCGCGCGGCCTCCACGTACTCGCGCACGCCCTTGTCCCAAAGCACACGCGCCACCATGAGGAAGATCGGCGCCGTCTTGAAACCGTCCGGCAGCGGTTCCGGCTCGAAACGCTTGAGATCCACGCCCGAGCCCGGCAGCACCTGTGCGAGCGAGGGCGCGACGAGCCGCTGGTCGACGAACTGCTTGAGGTCGTCCGGATTCTGGAAGAACACCTGCACGACGCGGCGGAACGCGCTCGCATAGAGGTGACGCACCACTGGCGTGTACCAGGACGGCGCGATGAACGTGCGGCCCAGCCCGGAGACGTTGGGAACGCAGCGCGCGCCGGCGCGGCGGCCCGCCAGCGCGCTGTAGATGTTGCCCTTGGGGGTGTAGCTGAACACGAGCTCGATGCGCGCGTCGCGCAGGGTGCGCGCCAGGCGGCCGATGGCCCGGATCTCGCGGATGGCATTGGTGCCGCTGGCGGAAGCGGGAAATGGCGCGAACGCGATGCCGTGTTCGGCGAAGACATGCTCGTAGCCGTCCGCCGTGCCGATCGCGAGCACCTCGCAGCCGTGCGCGCGCAGGGCCCGCATCAGGTTGAGCCGGAAGTTGAACAGATACCAAGCAGAGTTGGCGACGACGGCGACGCGCATCAGGGATTCGCCTCGAGCCAGGCCTGGAACATGAGAATGTCCCAGAGGTGGTAGTGCCAGCGGCCGGCGCCGGCCAGGTTGTCCTGCCACATCGCCTGCACGCGTGCACTGTCGAAGTAACCCTCCCTGCGCAGCCGTGCGTCGTCCAGCAGTGACTCGGCCCATTCGCGCAGGGGTCCGCGCAACCAGTGCTCGATGGGGATGCCGAAGCCCATCTTGGGACGGTCGATGAGCTCGCGCGGCACATGGCGATACAGCAACTGCCGCAGCGGCCACTTGCCGACGCCGCCGCGCAGCTTGTAGGCCATCGGCAGCGACCACGCGAACTCGAAGACGCGATGGTCGAGGAAGGGCACGCGGGTCTCGAGGCTCACGCTCATGGCTGCGCGGTCGACCTTGGTGAGGATGTCGTCCGGCAGATAGCTGATCGAGTCCAGCAGCATCATGCGCTCGACGCCGCCGAGCGTCGACAGATCGGGTCGGCGTCCGGTGAGCCGTGTCGCCGGCTCGGTCGTTCCAGGCACCCATTCCTCCGGAGACTGGTGATGGGAATTCAGGCCGAGGTAGAGGTCGTCGATCGAGTCGTTCATCAGCTGGGCCGCACCCTTGTGCAGCTTGGCGCCGATGCGCGAGGAGGCGTGCCTGGCGGGGAGCAGCACGCCGGCAAGGCGGTCCCAGCTGGACGCGTCGACGCTCGTGAGCGTCTTGGCGAGCAGGTGGCGCGCGAAGCGCGGCGTCGCGGAGATGCGGCCCCACCAGCGCTCGGTCATCGTGTAGCGCGTATAGCCGCCGAACAGCTCGTCGCCGGCGTCTCCGGACAGCGACACCGTCACGTGCTGGCGCGCGAGCTGGCTGACCAGGAACGTGGGTACCTGGGACGAATCGGCGAAGGGCTCGCAGTAGATGCCGGGCAGCCTGGGGATGATGTCCAGCGCCTGCTGCGGGCTGACGTACAGCTCGGTGTGCTCGGTGCCCAGATGTCTTGCCACCGCCTTGGCGTGCTCGGCCTCGTTGTAGCCGGCCTCGTCGAAGCCGATCGTGAATGTCTTGATCGGGCGGCTCGACTGGCTCTGCATGAGTGCGACGACCGTGCTCGAATCGATGCCGCCGGACAGGAAGGCGCCGAGCGGCACGTCGGCCATCATCTGCTGGCGTACGGCGTCCTTGGCGACGCGTTCGAGCGCGTCGACAGCGTCGTCAGCGCTGCCCGCGAAGGGGCGGCTGCGCGCCTCCAGCGCCGCTTGCACCGCATCCCAGAACACGGTCTCTTCGCCCTGCGGCGCGCCGGCATGCACCGTGAGGATGCGGCCCGGCTCGAGCTTGGAGATGCCCTCGTGGATCGAGTAGGGCGCGGGGATGTAGTTGTGCCGCAGCAGCAGCGTGATCGCATCGCGATTGATCGGCGCCGAGAAGGCAGGATGCGCCTTGAGGGCCTTCAGCTCCGAGCCGAACAGGAAGCAGCGCTCGCCGCGGCCGGCCTGCCAGCCGTAGTACAGGGGCTTCTCGCCGAGTCGGTCGCGCGCGAGCGCCAGACGGCGCCTCTCGCGATCCCAGAGTGCGATGGCGAACATGCCGATCGCGCGCTGCAGGGCGGTCTCCAGCCCCCATGCCTCGATCGCTGCCAGCAGGGTCTCGGTATCGGAGTGGCCGCGCCAGTCAGGTGCGCGGCCTTGCGCCTCGAGCTGGGCGCGCAGATCCATGTGGTTGTAGATCTCGCCGTTGTAGGCGATGACGTAGCGCCCGCTGGGCGACGTCATCGGCTGCGCGCCGGCCCGCGACAGATCCACGATGGCAAGGCGCCGATGTGCCAGGCCGATACCCGCCTCCGTATCGGCCCAGACGTCGCCGCTGTCGGGCCCGCGCCGGAAGATGGCCTCTCCCATGGCGCGCAGCACCGTCGTTGCAGCGTCATCGGCGCGCAGCGCACGATCGCTGAGAAAACCCGCGATTCCACACATCCTCAGCCTCGTTCCTGGCAGGACTCGATGGCGTCGCGATAGACACCGCCGATCCTGTCGAGCATTGTTTCCATTGAATACTGGGCGCGGGCACGCTCGCGCGCTCGCTCACCCA
>OUNM010224837.1_pt1 | contig 11855 bp, 12 predicted proteins | sample 1769961 | NCBI WGS metagenome assembly OUNM01 (sample SAMEA3914820, study PRJEB12502) | metagenome | biome: forest; material: soil | place: USA | collected 2012-03-12 | depth 0.3 m
GGGCCCGCGCCGCGCCGTCCAGGTCGAGATCGCCGGCTGCATCCTGATGCTGATGGGCACCCTGGGCATGGGCCGCGAGAAGATCCTCTATTTCTGGGATTGGAGCGCCGCGACCCATCCGGCCGTCTGGAACGGCCCGCTGTTCCGCACCCTGCCGGAGCTGGTTTATCTGGGCATGGGCCTGCTGATCGCCGTCTTCGTCACGGCCCAGTACGCCTCGAGCCGCACCCTGCTGGTGCGCCTGGCCCCGCCGGACCGCATGGCGGCGTTCTTCGGCCTCTTCTCGCTGTCGGGCACGGCGACCATGTGGCTGGGCTCGCTGCTGGTGGCCCTGGCGACCAAGATCTTCCACAGCCAGGTGGCGGGCTTCATCCCGATCGCGGGGTTGCTGGCCTTGGGGCTGGTCGGGCTGTTCACGGTGAAGGGCGGGGGACGGGAGGCTTAAGCCGGAAAATCCTCCCCCCCAGCGGGGGAGGTGGCGCGCAGCGCCGGTGGGGGAAGTGCTGCTGAGCCTGCGTCTTCCCTCTCCGTCGGCTGCGCCGACACCTCTCCCTCTGGGGAGAGGATTTTGGTACTGCGCACCCATGCGCCGCGTCGCTCTCCTCACCGCCCCTTGGCGCGAGCCGGTCTGGGCCCTGGCGCCGTTCCGGGACGAGCCTTACGCCTGCGCGCTGGTCACCGGCGGCTCCGGGCGGTGGTCGTACCTGCTGCGCGCGCCGGACAAGACGTTCAGCCTCGCCGCCGCCGATCCCGCCGATCCGTTCGCGGCGCTGGCCGACCTGATCGGCCCCCGCCTGCCCAGCGACCACGACGGCCCGCCGTTCCAGGGCGGCGTCGTGGGCCTGGCCGCCTACGAACTGGGCGACCGGGTCGAGGCGCTGAGTCTCGCCCGCACCGACTGGCCGGACCTGGTCTGCGCCCGCTATCCGTCCCTGCTGGCCTTCGACCATCACGCCCGCCAGGTCGTCGCGGTGGGACGCGGCGAGACCGACGGCGAGGCCGCCGACCGCGCTCGCGCCGCGATGGCCTGGCTGGACGTCCCCGCCGCGGACCGCGTCGAGCCGACCGGCCCGCTGTGCCCGGACCTCACGGCTTCAGACCCCGCCGCCTACGAGTCCGCCGTCGCCGAGGTGGTGGCGCGGATCCTGGACGGCGAGATCTTCCAGGCCAATATCGCCCGCGCCTGGACGGGGCGCCTGGCGGCCGGCGCCGATCCGTTCGCCCTCTTCACCCGCCTGCGCGCCCAGAGCCCGGCGCCGTTCTCGGCCTATCTGCGCCTGCCGGACCGGGCGCTGGTCTCCAACTCGCCCGAGCGGTTCCTGCAGGTCGAGGCGGGCGGCGCGATCCTGACCCAGCCGATCAAGGGCACGCGGCCGCGCGGCGCCACCGCGGTCGAGGACCAGGCGCTGGCCGCCGAGCTCTTGGCCAGCGACAAGGACCGGGCCGAGAACCTGATGATCGTGGATTTGATGCGCAACGACCTGGCCCGCGTCAGCCCGCCGGGCAGCGTCCGCGCGCCCGAGCTGTTCAAGGTCGAGAGCTTCGCCAACGTGCATCACCTGGTCTCGACCGTCACCGCTCGGCTGGCGCCGGGGCGCAGCGTGGCCGACCTGCTGCGGGCCAGCTTTCCGCCCGGCTCGATCACCGGCGCGCCCAAGGTGCAGGCCATGACGGTGATCGCCGGCCTGGAGCCGCCGCGCGGCCCTTATTGCGGCAGCCTGTTCTGGGCCGGCTTCGACGGCGCCTTCGATTCGAGCGTCCTGATCCGCACCGTGGGTCTGGTCGAGGATGAAGGCGGCTGGCGGCTGGAAGCCCGCGCTGGAGCCGGTATCGTCGCCGACAGCGATCCCCACGCCGAACGCCTGGAAACCGAGGCCAAGATCGCCGCTTTGAAGAGGGCCCTGACCGAATGATCCCCCAGAACGATCGCGGCCTGCTGCTGGGCGACGGCCTGTTCGAGACGATCCTGGCCGTGAATGGCGACCTGCCGCACCTGGCCGCTCACCTCGACCGGATGGCCGCCGGCTGCGCGGTGCTGGACCTGCCGTTCGACCGCGACGAGGCCGAGCGCCGGGTGCGCGACGCGGTGTTGGGAGAGGGCCCTGGGGGGGAAGGGCGGTTCGCCGTCCGCCTGACCCTGACCGCCGGCTCGGGCGGACGCGGGCTGGATCGCCCGGCCGTGCCGTTGCCGCGCCTGTTCGCCACCGCTGCCCCTTCGAAGCCGTTTACGACTCCCGCGACGGCGATCGTCGCGAGCGCGCGCCGCAACGAGGGCTCGCCGGCCTCGCGGCTGAAGACCCTGTCCTATCTCGACAACGTCCTGGCCCGGGCCGAGGCCAAGGCGGCCGGGGCCGACGAGGCGGTGATGCTGAACAACCGGGGCGAGGTCGCCTGCGCCGCGGCGGCCAACCTCTTCTGGATCGCGGAGGGGCGCCTGTTCACCCCGCGCCTGGACTGCGGCGTGCTGGCCGGGATCACCCGCGCGCGCCTGATGGTCCTGGTTCCGGTCGAGGAGGTCGCCGTCGGCGTCGAGGCGCTGGAACAGGCCCAGGCGGTGTTCCTGGCCAACAGCCTGATCGGTCTAAGGCCCGTGTCGCGGCTGGGTTCACAAGTCTTCGAAGACTTCGTCGAGGTCGAACGCCTGAATACTCTACTGCAGGACTGATCTCAGCTGCTGGCGGACCAGAGCACCGTGTCCGACTTGCGCGGGCGCAGGTAATAGGTGCGGTAGAAGTTCAGGGTGCGCGGCATGACCAGCTTGATCGGCGAGCTGTAGGCGTAGCTGACCTTGGCCATGATCACGCTCTGGCTGGCGGGCAGCACGCCGACCGGCACGCCGGTCAGCACAGCGTTGGCGGCCGGGCAGTTGCTCATCGACGAGTCGTTGGTCTTGCTCCAGGCGACCGTGTCCTTGCCGGTGGAGTCCGAGGTGACGCTGGCCACGCACATCTTCAGGTTCGCAGTCGAGAACGGCGCGATGATCATGCCGCCGATGTTGAAGATGTCGGCCATCTTCAGCGGGCCGGTCTGGGTGCTTTGCGCCACCAGGTCGCCGATGGTCGAGGCCACGTTGGAGACGCGGCGCTGGGCCATCATCGCCTGGGTCAGCTCGGCCAGGCCGCAGTACATGACGATCAGCACCGGGGCGATGAAGGCGAACTCGATGGCCGACGCGCCGGCGCGGTCGCGCCAGAAAGCCAGGAGCGGGGCCAGCAGAGGGCGGGATTTCTTCATGCGGCCGCTCATTGGTCGTACGGCTCGTTGGTGAAGGCGGTGGCCGCATAGATGATCCGCTTGCCGCCCGAGGTCTGCAGGCCGGTCTGCAGCAGGGGTGTGATCAGCGGCCAGCTGTAGTAGGCGCGGACCAGCACGATCGAACCCGATCCGCCGGGGTTCCAGTTCATCGTGGTCGGCACGATCGTGTTGGCGTTCGAGGTGCTGGTGCTGGCGTAGTCGGCATAGGTGCGCACGTCGATCGACAGCGCTCCGCTGCAGTTCGCGCCCAGCCAGCTCATCTTGGCGCAGACGGCGGTCTTGAAGGTGGCGGCGGTGCCGCCGGTGGTCTGGACCTGGCCGGTGCGGATGGTGCGGCCCACGTCGATGACCGCGTTCTCCAGGGTCAGCGAGACCAGAAGCACCAGGCCCAGCTCGATGATTGCAAAGACCAGCATCAGGAAGGGGAGGGCCACCAGGGCGAATTCGACGGCGGTCGCGCCCTGGTCCGCACGCGCGAAACGGCCGGCCAAGCTGGCCAGCCGGTGTCGGGCGCGGACGAAGAGAAGGCGCTGAGCCATGCGGTCCCCTGAGGATCGCCCGCAGGCTAGCCCGACGATCCTACCAACAGGTTAGGAGCGCGCGTGTCTTACGGCGTGGTGGTCGGGACGGGGGCGGCCGCGGGCGTGGCGGAGCCGGTCACCACGCGCGTGCACTGGCTGGCGCACGCGTAATTGGTGGCGGCCGCGCCGCGATAGACGGTGACGCCGCTGGCGCCGATCTCGGAGACCACGACCTGGCGGTCGGTCAGCGGACGGCCGCCGGCGCCGAACACCATCAGGCTGGTGACGCCCGGGCGCTTGCCCAGGACGATCAGGGTGCGCTCGTTGACGACGCTGACGTCGGCGACGCTGGGGTCGCCGACCACCACGTCACGCACCGCGCCGGTCAGGCTCACATACGAGGCCTGGCCGGCGACGACCGGCAGATCGACCGCTCCACCCGCCAGCGGGGCGCCCTGAGGAGCCCCCTGGGGCGCGCCTTGAGGGACGATGTCGGCGGCGAAAGCGGCGCCCGAGAGGGTCAGGGCCAGGGCGAGAGCGGGCATGAGAGGGCGCATGAAGGTATCCGATCCCGGGTGCGAACCACCCCAGGATCATTTTTATTGGTCAACAAAAGACTAAGACGGCGTCGATCGCGCCAAGGCGTCGCTTGAGAAAATCCTTGATTCAGAAGGCTTTGAGCGCTGTCGTCGCACTTACGGTTAAGAACAAATAACGGTAAATACAAATAAACCAAAAGAAAATCGGCGAAAACTATTCGCTGTTTACTGGCCATTAAGTGCGCCGGGCGAAATTGATCGTGTTTTCGGGGGTGAGCAAGTCGAACGGCTTGAGAGCCTCAAATCAACTAGCTACTGGTTTAGGAGACCAAGTCATGACCAAGTTCGTCACTCGCTTCCTGAAGGATGAATCCGGCGCCACGGCCATCGAATATGGCCTGATCGTCGCCCTGATCGCCGTGATCATCGTGACCGCCGTCACGACCCTCGGCTCGAACCTGAAGACCGCCTTCACGAAGGCCGGCACCGCGGTGTCGACGGCGAACTCGGCGACCTAAGCCGAACCGTCTACACGCTCGAAAAGAGAAGGGTCGAGGTTCGCCTCGGCCCTTTTTCTTCGTTTGCTTGGATCTTTACTTGCCCCCGCCGTTCCGGCGGGCTTTTTCGTTTCCGGCCTCGCCCTGGCGCGCGCTATGTCGGGAAGAAAACTCATCCTTAAAGTGCGTTTTCCGCGTTTCCGTAACCGTGGATTTACTCTCGGCGGCGTATTGTCGCAGTGTTCGCTCAACCACACGGAGACTGCGTCATGACGCGTCTGCTCAAAGCCTTCGTTCAAGACGAATCCGGCGCCACGGCCATCGAGTACGGCCTGATCGTCGCGCTTATCGCCGTCATCATCGTCGGCGCGATCACGACCCTCGGGGGCAATCTGAAGACCGCCTTCACCAAGGGCGGCGATGCGGTGAACACCGCTAACTCGGCCACCTGATCGGCGCTTTCGATCACCTCGAAAACGTTGGGGCCGCGATGCTTTAAGGGAGCGTCGCGGCCTCTTCGCCTTTTCGGAGAAACCATTGCTTCACGGGTCCGCCCCAGAATGGCGCGATCTAAGAGAGGGCGCTCCGCCATGCAGGCTGTCCAGATCCCGCTGCTGCTGATCTTTCCGGCCCTGGCCATCGTCGGGGCGCTGAAGGACCTGACCAGCTATACGATCCCCAACTGGATCTCGCTGGCCCTGATCGCCGCCTTCGCGCCGGCGGCCCTGGCCTGCGGCGCTTCGCCCGCCGCCATCGGCCTGTGCTTGGCCACGGGCCTGGGTGGACTGGTGCTGGGCATGGGCATGTTCGCCGCCGGCTGGATCGGCGGCGGCGACGGCAAGCTGTTCGCCGTCTGCGCCCTGTGGCTGGGCTGGCCGGCCGCTCTGCCCTTCATGCTCTATACGGGTTTGGCCGGCGGAGCCCTGACTTTCGCGATCCTGGCCCTGCGCTCGGGCTGGGTGGCGCCGGCCGTGGCCGGTGGTCCGGCCTGGGTGCGAAAGCTGGCGGCCAACGGCGGCGACCTGCCGTACGGCGTGGCCATCGCCGTCGGCGCCCTGGCGGCTTTCCCCCAAGGCGCCCTGTCGCACGGAATCCTGGGTTGAGGCTTTTCCTCCCCTTCGGGGGAGGTGGCCCGCAGGGCCGGAGGGGGCAGCTCGGCGCAGGTTGCGCTAGCCCCCTCAGTCGGCTTCGCCGACAGCTCCCCCGGAAGGGGAGCATGCGCGACAGCCTGTCGCGTGTTTACTCGTCCTCCGAGTGAAAACTTTTAGCGGACGTTAACCATGCGCAGGCGAGCATGGGACGTGGCCAGAAAGGCTGACTGACGAATCTCGCGCGCTCGCCGGACGGCGGCCGCCAGGTTCTCCAAGAGTTTCCGCCTCGCCATGAGTCCCGTTCGCCTCCTGATCGTCGTGATCGCCGCCGTCTCGGCCATCGGCCTGGCCGTGGTCCTGCAGCGCGCCGTCGGCGGCAAATCGGCCGCGCCCGCGCTGGCCGCGACCGCGCCGGCCGCCGCGCCGAACAAGCCGATGACCCAGGTCCTGGTGGCCAAGCGCGACCTGCCGATCGGCACGCGCCTGGTGGTCGCCGACGTGGCCTGGCAGCCCTGGCCTTCGGACACCGTCAACGGGGCCTTCATCACCAACGGCGCGGCGCCCGCCAAGCCGACCGGCAAGGTCGCCGAGGCCAAGGCCGTGGTCAGCGCGACCGCCGACCAGATGATCGGCGGCGATCCCGCCAAGGTGGTCGAGGGCGCGATCGTGCGCGACCCGATTCTGAACGGCGAACCGATCACCCCGCGCAAGATCGTGCGCGGCGGGGAGGGCGGCTACCTGTCGGTGGTGCTTTCGCCCGGCAAGCGCGCCATGTCGGTGCCCGTCAGTTCCGACACCGCCGTCGGCGGCTTCATCCTGCCCGGCGACCGGGTGGACGTGCTGTCGACCCACGACCAGCCCGCGCCCGGCGGCGCCGCCGGCAAGATCACCGTCTCCGAGACGGTCCTGCAGAACATCCGCGTCCTGGCCCTGGACCAGTCGACCGCCGCCGAGAAGGACGCCAAGTCCATCGTCGCCACCACGGCCACGCTCGAGGTCGGTCCGGTCGAGGCCGAGACCCTGGCGCGCGCCAAGGCCAGCGGCGCCATCGCCCTGGCCCTGCGCGCCTACACCGACCTGGCGGGCCCCTCGGGCCTGGCCGGTCGCCAGACCCCGCAAGGCGATACGAACACCGTTCGGATCAACCGCGGCGGTCAGACCACCAGCGTTTCGGTGACCCCATGAGCCGTCGTCCCTTCTCCTCCCGCCTGCTGACCGCCCAGGTCACGGCGCTGCTGGCCCTGAGCTGGACCGCTCCGGCCCTGGCCGACGGCCCGGTTGGCGCCTCGCACGTCTATCGCCGCCCGGCCAAGGTCGCCGCGCGTCCGGCGCCGCCCATGCCCGCGCCCGTGGCCTACGCCCCGCCGGCCGCCGAGCAGGTGACGCGCATCTTCATCACCGCCGACCAGACCGCCGCGACGGTGGAGCTGGCCAAGGGCAAGTCGGCGATCATCGAGCTGCCGGCCGACGTCCGCGACCTGCTGGTCACCAATCCGGCCGTGGCCGACGCGGTGCTGCGCGACAAGCGGCGCGTCTATGTCGTGGGCGTGGGCGAGGGCGCGACCGACGCGGCCTTCTTCGACGGCGCCGGCCGCCGCATCCTGTCGCTGAACATCAAGGTCTCGGCCTCGGTCGACCAGCTGTCCGACACGCTGGCCCGCGTCCTGCCGCAGGCCAAGATCAAGGTCGACGCCATCAAGGACAGCGTGGTGCTGAGCGGCCTGGTCCGCAACGCCGCCGAGTCCGACGCCGCCTCCCGCATCGCCTCGCGCTTCGTCGGCTCCGACGACAAGGTGCTGAACATGCTCAGCATCGCCGGCAAGGATCAGGTGCAGCTGCAGGTCCGCATCGTCGAGGTGCAGCGCAACCTGATCAAGCAGCTGGGCGTGTCGACCAGCAACCTGCTGCACGACGGCTTCAAGACCTACGGCCTGGGCCGCGACAACACGTTCGGCGTCAACGGCGCGCTGATGGGCGGCGCCGACCTCTGCTACGGCCGCAACAACCTGAAGACCACGAACTTCTCGAACAACAGCTCCTCGACGACGACGAGCGGAACGACGGCGGCGACGACCAGCGGCGTCAGCAACAGCGTCAACAACACCGTCAACACCGCGGGAACCCAGACCTTGCCGGACGGCACGGTGGTCAACAGCACCCTGACCAGCACCAACGGCTCCAGCTCCAGCACGAACACCGGCACGAACAGCGGCGTTTCCAACGTGCTGACGGCCGCGGCCTCCACGGCCTGGCAGGCGATCAGCGGCAACAACCTCAATGCCTGTCTGCAGGCCTTCGAGCGCGCCGGCCTGGTGCGCACGCTGTCGGAACCGAACCTGACGGCCGTGTCGGGCGAGGCGGGCAAGTTCCTGGTCGGCGGCGAGTTCCCGGTTCCGGTCGGCAACGACAACACCGGCAAGACCACGATCGAGTTCAAGTCGTACGGCGTGGGCCTGGGCTACACCCCGGTGGTGCTCTCCGGCGGGCGGATCTCGATCAAGCTGTCGACGGAAGTGTCGGAGCTGTCCAGCCTGGGCGCCTTCTCGATCACCTCGGGGTCCAGCTCGACCAGCATCACCGTTCCTGGCCTGGCCGTGCGCCGGGTCGAGACGACGATCGAGGCGCCGTCGGGCGGCTCGTTCATGATCGCGGGCCTGCTGCAGCAGACCACCAAGCAGACGATCGACTCGATCCCCGGCATGACCTCGATGCCGATCCTGGGCTCGCTGTTCCGGTCGCGTGACTTCCTGAACGGTGAAACCGAGCTGGTGATCATCGTCACCCCGTACATCGTCGACCCCACCAAGCCGCAGAACCTGCAGACCCCGGCCGATGGCCTGGAGATCGCTGGCGACATGAGCACGGTCCTGCTGGGTCGACTCAACAAGGTGGTCAAGGCGCCCCCCAGCGCCAACGCGGGGCGCGCGTACCAGGGCCCCGTCGGCTACGTGATCGAGTAGGACGCAACCATGACGCAGACCTCCCCCGTCAAGACCGTCCTGAAGAGCGCGCTGCTGGCCCTCGCCGTCGCCGGCCTGGCCGCCTGCGCCTCGACGCCGCCCGACCAGGGGCCGTCGAAGACCGCGCGCACCGACACCGAACAGTGGATGGACCGCATCAAGGTCAGCTCCGCGCCGGACGAGATCGTGCTGGCCCCGCACGCCACGGGCCTGTCGGCCAACCAGGGCGCGGCCCTGGAGGCGCTGGTGAGCCGCTGGCTGGACGCCGAGGGGCGCGAGCTGGTCGTCACCTCGCCCAACACCGCCGGCGCCATGGCCAGCCAGATCCGCGAACGCCTGATCACCTTGGGCGCGCCGGCCGCGCGGGTGCGCATCGTCGGCTTCAACCCGGCGACCGCCGAGGACAACACCATCCGCGTCGGCTTCCTCCGCTACGCCGCCGACCCGATCAAGTGCGGCCAGAGCTGGGAAAACCTGACCCGGACCGCGGGCAACAAGGCCTATGACAACTTCGGTTGCGCCCTGGCCGCCAACCTGGCCGCCCAGGTGGCCAATCCCGAGGACCTGATCCATCCGCGCGGCATGGACCCGATCGACGCGGGCCGCCGCACCACCGTGCTGGACAAGTACCGCAAGGGCGAAGTCACCAGCTCGGCCAAGGATGACCAGGCCAGCGGCACGATCTCGAAGGCGATCCCGTAATGCGGCCGTCCGACAGCGATCCTTTCGACCTGGGCTTCGACGCCGCCGACGAGTTCACGACCGGCGCGTCCGATCCCTGGCGCGCGTCGGCCCCGCCGTCGCTGAGCCCGACCCTGAGCGGCTTCGACGACCCGTTCGCCGACTTCCCGCCGGCCCGTCCGCGCGAGGACGCCGCTCCGCCGCCGGCCACGCGGCCGACGCCGCAATACGCGGCCCAACCTCAGCACGCCGGCGCGCCGCCCGCGCGTCCTCAGCAGCAACCGCCGCAGGCCGCCCCGCGCGCGCCGCAAGCCGCGCCGCGTCCCCAGGCTCCGGCCTGGGAAGAGGACCGCAGCCTCGACATCGCGCCGCCCGAGCCCGCGCCCGTCTATCACGAGCCGATCGCCGACAGCGGCCTGGGCGAGGCGGTGATCCCGCGCATCACCATCCACGCCTTCTGCGCCCGTCCGGAGACGGCGGCGCTGATCCGTCACGCCGCCGGCGACCGCCGCATGGCCCGCGCCTCGACCATCGTCCAGGACGGCGGTCTGGAAGCGGCCGTCGAGCACTATCAGAACCAGCCCACGCCCTCGCTGGTGCTGGTGGAAACCACCGACACCGCCCAGCGCCTGCTGCACCTGCTCGACAGCCTGGCCCAGGTCTGCGACCCGGGCACCAAGGTGGTCGTGGTTGGCCAGACCAACGACATCTCGCTGTACCGCGAGCTGATCCGTCGCGGGGTCAGCGAGTACCTGACCCAGCCGCTGTCGCCCCTGCAGGTGATCCGTGCCGTCGGCGCGCTTTATGCCGACCCGGCCGCGCCGTTCGTCGGCCGCCAGATCGCCTTCGTCGGCGCCAAGGGCGGGGTAGGGGCCTCGACCCTGTCGCACAATTTCGCCTGGTCGATGGCCGAGCGGATGCAGACCGCCACCGTGCTGGTCGACCTCGACCTGGCCTTCGGCACCGCCGGTCTCGACTTCAACCAGGACCCGCTGCAAGGCGTGCTGGACGCCCTGACCCAGCCTGATCGCCTGGACCCGGTGCTGATGGACCGCATGATGGTCCGCTGCGGCGATCGCCTGTCCCTGTTCGCTGCGCCGGCTTCGCTGGACGACGACTACGAGATCCCGGCCGACGCCTTCGAGGAAGTGACCCAGAAGATCCGCGGCGCGGCGCCCTTCGTGGTGCTGGACGTCCCGCACGGCTGGAACGCGGCCACCCGCCGCGTGCTGGTCGGCTCGGACGAGCTGGTCGTGGTCGCCACGCCGGACCTGGCGTCCCTGCGCAACGCCAAGAACATCATCGACCTGGTGCGGCACGCCCGTCCCAACGACGTGCCGCCGCGCCTCGTCCTGAACCAGGTGGGCGTGCCCGGCCGTCCCGAGATCCCGGTCAAGGACTTCGGCGACGCCCTGGGCATCCAGCCGTCGCTGGTGCTGCCGTTCGATCCCAAGCCTTACGGCCAGGCGGCCAACAACGGCCAGATGCTGGCCGAGGTGGCGCCCAAGTCGAAGGCCGCCGAGGGCCTGGAGCACCTGGCCCGCCTGATCAGCCGGCGCGAACCGCCGACCGTGCAAAAGACTTCGATGCTCTCGGGCCTGTTCAAGAAGAAGTAGATGTTCGGCAAGCGCGACACGTCAGCCCCCGACGAACAGAAGGCGCCGCCGCCCGCCCCGACGGGCGGCGCGGCCATCGCCACGCGCCCTCAGCGGGTCGAGCCCGCCGCTCCCGCCGCCCCGCCGCCCAAGGTCAACGGTCCCAAGTCGGGCGGTCCCGCACCCAAGGCCACGGCTGGCCTCGAACAACTGCGCGCCGCCCAGGGCCAGCCGCAGACGGCCAACATCGTCCGCGAGCAGAGCGACTACTACCACGCCACCAAGACCACGATCTTCAACGCCCTGCTGAACACGATCGACCTGAGCCAGCTGGCCCAGCTCGACCAGAAGCAGGCGGCGGAAGAGATCCGCGACATCGTCGCCGAGCTGGTGGCGATCAAGAACGTCTCGATGTCGGTCGCGGAACAGGAACACCTGGTCCAGGACATCATCAACGACGTCCTCGGCTATGGTCCGCTGGAGCCCCTGCTGGCCCGCGACGACATCGCCGACATCATGGTCAACGGCGCGCACCGGGTGTTCATCGAAGTGGGCGGCAAGGTCCAGCTCACGAACGTCCGCTTCCGCGACAATCTGCAACTGATGAACATCTGCCAGCGGATCGTCAGCCAGGTCGGCCGCCGCGTCGACGAAAGCTCGCCGATCTGCGACGCCCGTCTGCCCGACGGCTCGCGCGTCAACGTCATCGCGCCCCC
>OUNM010833754.1_pt1 | contig 11849 bp, 4 predicted proteins | sample 1769961 | NCBI WGS metagenome assembly OUNM01 (sample SAMEA3914820, study PRJEB12502) | metagenome | biome: forest; material: soil | place: USA | collected 2012-03-12 | depth 0.3 m
CTCACCGCAGCCGCTCTGCTCGCGCTTGCTCCGTCCAGCCACGCTGCGACGTTCACGTACAATGTCACCCTGAATGTGGGTACGCTTGTTGGCAACCCGAACGGGCCTTTCTCGCTGGACCTCCAGCTGGTGCCTGGTTCGGCCAATTTCGCGAACTCGGTGACCATCTCGAACTTCGTCGTGACTGGCGGTTCCTTCACGGGCACCCCCACTTACACGAATGGCAACGAGTCCGGCTCGACCTCTTCGAGCGTGACGCTGAGCATGTCTGTCGGGTCCTCTCCCTTCAACCCTGAGGAGTTCGCCCAGGCGTTCACTTCGTCCACGACCCAGATCAGCTTCCAGGTCCAGGAAACGAACAACCAGGAAACCGTCGGCAGCGGCAGCCCCATTCCCGATCAGTTCAACGTCGCGATCCTCGACTCCGGCCTGAACAACATTGCCACCAACGATCCGAGCACCGGCAATACGATCGTTTCGAACGCGATGATCGGCAGCCAGATCCTCTCGCAGCAGGTCGCGACCTACGCTAGCACTGGCTCGGATGGCAACGGTGGTGTGACCGCTGTGGTCGCCGTGCCGGAGCCGGCTTCAGCCGCCATGCTGTTCGTGGGCGCGATCGGACTCGTCGCTCGCAGGAAGACGCGCCGCAGCGCCTAGTCTCCCGTTGAGCAGCAACTTGTAAGCTCACACTCCGTGGGGTCATCCGTCGTGATGGCCCCACGGATTTTCCAGTTTTCCCCATAACATCAAAATCTGACCGGCCTGACCGGTTCGCGATTTCAGCCATCGACCTGAGCGTTGCTGTAAATCCCGAGAAACAAATTTCCAACTCAGTCGCTCCATGAAAGTAAATCACCTCTTTAAATTGCTCCTGCCAATCGCGGGCGTTTTGCCAGCCGTGACGACGGCTTCCGCGCAGAAACCGACCCATGACATGGGTTATGTACAGACGATCCTCGTCGCCAATAAAGAGGAGTATCATCCGCAGATCGTGGACGAACGGATGCGCGATGCCTGGGGCATCGCCCTCCGGCCTCCAGGAGCGGGAGGACATATCTGGATTTCCAATGCTGCGAGCGGCACCTCTTCCGAGTTCATCGGCGACGTGCCGGGAAATCCGCTCCATCAGGACGGCCTCAAGATCGTCGAACTGGAACAGCCTCAGTGGACCGATCACGGCTATGCCTTTGTCACGGGCCAGGCTTACAACTCAGCTAGCGACCTTCCCGGGCAGCCGGTGGAATTCCCCGTAAGCGGCCCGGCTGATAACTTGAAGACGACTCCGCCGGAGGCGATCAAGGACGGTTACTCCGGTTCTGCGAAGTTTGTATTCGTGACCGAAGATGGCTGCATCAATGCCTGGAGCGCCAGCACGGCGGTGTCGATGAAGATCGCGCCGTTGATGGTCAATTATTCCAAGACCTCGAAGTCGATGCCCTATCGTGCCAACTGCGTCTTTACGGGCGTCGCGCTGACGAACAACGCGGCCGATTCCGAGGCCTATACCAAAGCGGGCGGAAACCACCTCTTTGCGACCGATATCCGGAATAACGCCATCCAGGTCTTCGATAACCAGTGGAAGGACGTCACCAGTTCATTCCATTTCCAGACGCCCACCAGCGTCGGCCATCTGCACCCGTTCAATATCGCCGATCTGGGCGGCCACCTCTTCGTGGCTTACGGCGAATTCAATCCCGACAGTGACGAGGGGCAGGAGCAGAATGCTGGTGCCGGCCTGGGCCACATCGTCGAGTACAACGAAGACGGCACGCTAGTGAAGGATTTCTACGCGGGCCACGGCGTGCTCAATCTCCCTTGGGGAATGGCGATCGCCCCGGCCACGTTCGGCAAGTTTGCCAATGCCCTCCTGGTCGCCAACTTCGGAGACGGAACGATCTCGGCTTTCAATATGGAGAGCGGCGATTTCGAAGGCTACCTGCGCGATCCTGATTCGAAAATTATCTCCATCGACGGCATTTGGGGCCTGGCCTTCGGCAATGGCCACAGCCTTGGTGATGCCGATGCGCTTTATTTCACTGCGGGGCCGAACAATGAGCAGGATGGCGTTTTCGGTCGTCTGAATGTTCATCATCCAGGGACGCATCAGAGGCCGATTTCTCCGGCAGCGGTCCAGCTCACTCCGGCGCATTAGGATCCGCGCCAGCCTGCGGTTGGCGGTTTTGTTCGACAGAGCGGCGTCTTCATGGCGTCGCTCTTTTTCTTGGTTGGGGGAAGTCCTAAAAAATGGAACGGGGGTGTGAGGAAATAGCTCGATTCGTTCAGAAGCGGAGCGCTGCGTATTCGATAGCTTGTGTGCGCTACAAATCGACCACGGATGTAATGAAAATTACGTAGTGCGTTACGCAATTGTACATACTATTACCTATTGGGATAACGGTAGCGGTAGCTTGGCATGGCCCAATTTCACTAGTTTAGAATTGTTGGGAAGTCGTTTGTTGACAACTCGGGTGAACATTCCCTAGAACGTCTGCCACACCCCAAATCGGAAGGAGAGGAGTCACCACGGATGTGGATGCATCCGTGTCACCCCACCGGATAGAGGGAAGCTATATATTGTTATGATAAGATCGTTCGCTGCGCAGGTCGCATTTCTGGTTGTATCCCTCTCGGGCGCACTCGGCACAGGCACGTTCACTGGGCCCGTGTCCCCGCTGCCTTCGGCCGTCGGCACGGTTAACTTCAGCCAGAGCGGGCAGCCGAACGATTCGTCACTGGCGCGGACAGGTGGGAAGTATTTTTATTATTCAGCCACCAGCATTGCCTCGCGTGAACTAGTTTATTGGGGGCCGAATCCGAATGGTATTGCGGAGTCATTTGTCCATGGAACGCCATCAGGATCGGAAATTTTCACCCTGTCCTCGCTCAACGGTGGTGTGGCCGTTTGGACAGGAAGCACTTTAAGTCCCACGACGGGATCGACCGTGTACCTGCGTTTCACGCTCACGGTAACGAACCAGGCAAACGGCCAGCAATTGGCGCTCTCGCCGGCGTCCACCGTTGGTCAAGGATCCACGGTCGGCGCGGTTCTCTCGGTCACAGCAGGACTGCAATATACCGCACACATTCTATTTGAAGCGTCGTACTCGCAGAGCGGTCCGTTTTCTCCGGCGCTCGAATTTTTTGACGCTATTCCCTACAAGAGTCCGGCCTTGAGCGGCACGGCGCAAACCTCCTTCAGTTCGGGCTTTTACTACCAGAACACCAACACGCCACCGACAGCGGGAACGTCAACTGCGACTTTCAATACCGGCGATACGACGACCCTCTCGCTACCGTTTGCCACGACAGATGCGGACGGGGATACCGTGACGGTGCAGAGCATCAGTGTGAGCTCAGGCGCGCCGTTTACACTTGGAACGGTGACAAGCAATACGGTGCCAGTGACGGCCAGCCTGAACGCCGCTGGGAGCGGAACGATCAGCTTCACCGTGACCGATGGACACGGAGGAACGGCAAATGGCAGCGTCAGTGTGACGGTGATCGACAATCTGCCGCCGGTATTCACGAACGTGCCCTCGGACATCACAGTGGAGGCTCCGAGTGGGGCGGCTGGAGCGGTGGTGAATTACACTGCGGCGACAGCCACCGATAACGTCGGGGTCACTTCGCTGACGGTGAATTATCCGAGTGGTTCGACATTCCCGATTGGCCAGACGGTGGTGCAATACACCGCGGCGGATGCGGCAGGGAATACGGTGCAGGCCAGCTTCAATGTTAACGTGCTGCCCGGAGACCCTTCGGCGAATACGCTTGGAATCAAAGGCGCGGCGGTGACTGGTGATAGCGTTCCGACTGGAACGACTTGGGCGGCTTTTGGCGTGCCCTGCGTGACTGGTTCCGGTGATGCGTTCTTCACGGCCGCGCTGAAAGCTGGCAAGGTAACTCAGAAAGGCATCGTCCTGCTTGATGGAACGACCGGGAACGCTACTCCGCTCGTTCAGGCGGGCTCAGCGGTATCCGGTTTGAGTGGCGTGACGTTTTCAGTATTCAAGGATCCGCTCGCCGTCAGCACTGCAGGCGGCGGAGAAGCAGTTGCGTATGTTGCGACGATTGCCGGCACGGGAGTGACGAAATCGAGTAATCAAGTGGTGGTTCGTAACTGGCTGAGCAGTGGTGCGATTGCTGAATCCGATTTGCTGGCGCAGTCGGGAATGGTGATCGACGATGCGGGGGCCGAAGTGTTGAAATTTAGTTCGCTGGGACTTGGGCCGGACGGAACGGTGTGGGCGTTTGTAAGCCTGGTGCCGGGAGTGGGTGGCGTGACGACAACGAATAACGTTGCCGTGTTGTCGTGGGCTCCTGGCGCGACTGCGCCCGTGGAAGTGTTGCGCCGGGGTGGATCGCTTACCCTGGGCGATGGGCAGGCCCACGTGGTGAATACCATTGCGAGTTTGGTATCCGCAAGCGGATCGCCTGGCCAGGAGCGTTGGGAAGGGCCGGAAGGATTGATTGCCCGCGTGGGATTTGTGGATGGAGCCAGCGCGGTCGTGACAACGACTAGTGACGGAACGCTGACCGAACTGGCGCGCAAAGGGGGCGACGTCACGGTGCTCGATGTCACTGGCGCCGAGGAAGTGACGGATGGGCAGTGGGCGAGCTTTGGGCTTCCCGCATTGGATTCGCTCGGCGGAACGACTTTCAAGGCTGCCCTCGCTGCGAAGATCGCTGGAGTCACCAGCAAGAATGCCCTTGGGTTATTCCGTCAGGACAACGGTTCATCACAGTGGACGGCGCTGGTGCGGTTGGGCGACAGCACCGGACTCTCGGATGGCTCGGTATTTTCGGCTTTCAATGATCCTGTGAGCAATGGTGCGGCGACCGCTTCATTCATCGCAACGCAACTTGCCGGTAAATTGAAGACGACTGGCTTGTGGAGTTCGTCACTCGCTGGTTCGGGGCCATCTGAAAGCCGCGTGCTAACCCAGATCGCAGCATTGGGCCAGCCCGCTCCTGAGACGGGCGGAGGAGTATTCGCGGGCTTTGTGTCCGTGGCATTGCCGGAGTGGGAAAATGCAGGCCCGCTGTTTGTGGCGACGCTCCAAACTGGGGCGCATGGCACGGCGGGTCCTGGTGGCGTAACTACTGCGACGAAGACGGGCCTTTGGGGTGTGGACTACAACGGGAACCTGAGGCTGCTTTTGCGGTCTGGTTCACCGCTGCCGGGCGCTGCTGACGGCAGCCCGGTGGTGAAGACCTTCGCTGTGCTGAAAGCCGTGAGCGGATCGGCCGGCCAGTCGCGCGCCATTGATGGCCAGCGGGAAGTGGCTTGCAATGTTACCCTTAGCAATGGCGCAACCGCAGTGGTGAAAATCCAGGTGCCGTAAGATGCCGGCGATTCAGTAACGTTTGCCGAGCTCGACAACGTCTGCGGTGATGTGTCTGTCAGAAGTTATGCTGCTTGGCGAATCGGTGGGCAACTAGTGACCTGCGCGGAAGCCAAAGGATAGTTTCCGCTGCAGTGGTCCACCGCGCAGAGGGCTGAGTGTGCGCCTGTTCTACTGGAGGCGAGCCTCCATGGAACAAGGCGCGCCTCGCGTTCTTCCTAGGTGGTGTGTCCTGATCTGGCGTGGTGAGAAATTGCCACGTACAGCGGCGAGTTAGTCCTCTATCGGAGGGTATGTCCCTTTGCTTGTTATGTAAATTTACCTGTAAAGTTCGACGGCGGTGGATGTTTTCCTCGGGTCGCGTGCCTGAAAGTTAACTATCAAAAATGTACTAGTTTTGGTCCTGGCTTGAGTCGTTTGTTGACAAGTTGAATGGACTGTAATAGAAGCCGCGACTCCCGAATCGGTTAGTGTGTGAGTTACCCATGGATGCGGACGCATCTGGCATCGCCCCGCCGGACAAGGAAAAAGCTATAGTTATGATCAAGTCGTTCGCTGCCTTTACTGCATTTCTCATTGTCACTCTGTCGGGTGCCATGGGCGCAGGTGCATTCTCTAAGTCTGTACAAGTTTCTCAGGCGATAATTTCCTCGCCGACCATCACTTCGGTTCCAGATCAGTTGCTGAATCTTGGAGGTTCGACGGACGCCCTGCAGTTCACTGTGGGTGGGGGTGTAGTGGCGCCGGACTCTCTTTCCGTGACGGCCTCTTCCGACAATACGGCATTAGTGCCGGTCCTTAATATTGGACTGGGCGGCAGTGGGGCGTCTCGCACCGTGACTGTCAGTCCTGCCGCGGATCAAACTGGAACGGCTACGATCACGCTGACAGTCTCAGATGGTTCGAGTACTGGTTCGACGGCGTTTCACGTCACAGTAAACGATCCGCCGCATCTTGACGCAAATGCTCCTCTCTCGGTGATTGAAGGCGGGAGCGGCACGATCGACTCCTCTCTCCTGCACGCTTACGACACTGTATCCCCTGCAAGCGGGATCACCTACACGATCAATCCGGACGGCCAGGGTGGTTCAACGATCTACGGTACGTTATATAACAACGGAGTCGCGCTCGGCAGCGGGAGTACCTTCACTCAGGCGGATATTGATGCGGGCAATATTACGTATGTGAATGATGGGAGCGTCGAGGCGGGTGACGAATTCCAGTTCGGATTTGTCGATTCACAGGGGGGCATCGGCCACGACGGATCCTTTGTTGTATTCAGCTTTCACATCCAGGTCACGTTGGTGAATCATGCGCCTGTCGCGCAGAATGGTACGCTGTCTGCAGGCGTCGGGGCGGCGACACACGGAACCCTGGTGGCAACAGATATCGACGGCCAGTCGCCCAGCTATAGCATCATTTCAAACCCCTCCAATGGCACGGTGACGTTGGATAACGCGAGCACCGGAGCATTCACTTATACACCTCGGTTTGGTTTCGTTGGAACCGATTCGTTTACGTTCAAGGCGAACGACGGAATGTTGGATTCCAATGTCGCGACCGTTTCCGTTACGATTGTCGATCAGGCGCCAACTGCGACTCGGGCGACTTACAATGGAAATGAAGGTATGCAAGTCACGGGCACGCTCCCGGGCACGGATCCGGATCTCCCGGCGCAGACTCTGTCCTATGCCATTGCCACGGCTCCACTGCACGGCTCGGTAACGATCACGGATGCGGTTGCCGGCACATTCGTCTATACGTCAAACTCCGGAACGTTCGGGTCGGACTCGTTTACCTTCACAGTAAGTGATGGAACGCTCACGTCAGCTCCGGCCACGGTGACACTCCAGATCAAGGCCAGCCTGTCAGCTGGGCGCATCCTTGTTGCGGACGATGGAGCGAGGGCACTTCTGCTGGTCGATCCGGTGACTGGCGCGACTGCGCCGATTTCCGTCGGCGGTCAATTTCAGCAGCCGCACGGCATCGCTTTCGACGGAACAGGTTCGATCTATGTCATGGATGCATCGAGCGGCCTCCTTCGGATCGATGCGCAAAGTGGCGCTCAAACACTGGTGTCTCCGCATTCGAATTTCTCCGCGTCATCGCCAGTCGGAGCGGTTGGTATTGCAGTGGAGCAGGGCGGTACTGTCATTGTGGGAGATTCACTCAATGGTGTGGTGCGGGTAAATCCAACCACAGGCAGTGTTGCATCGCTCGCATCCGGCTTCCTCGCCCTTGGGGTTGCTGTAGCGGACGACGGCACGATCTTCGCAACGGATGGGGCAGCGTTGGCGCACGGCACCAGTCGGGTCGTGAAGATCGATCCGGTGACGGGTGTCGTCACACCCGTAAGTGTTGGCCAGAATCTCATAATTCCCGCCGGTCTCGTCATTGAAGCAGATGGAAGTCTCCTGGTCGCCGATGCTGGTTCGTTTGGCGGTGGGGCCGACCAGATAATCAAGATCGATCCCGCCACTGGCAATCAGACGGTCGTATCAACCGGTGGACAGTTGGGCGGCACGACGGGGATTACCATGGATGCCAATGGTACTGTCTATGTCCCTGCACAACGATCGGGCGCGATCCTGGGGATCGGCGCGCAGGGCGGCAGCCAAACGACGGTTGCGACGGGAGGGCTTCTTCAGGCACCGTTCTGCGTTCGCGCGTTGGTGGCGCCAAGCATTGCATCGATCTCGAATCAGCAAATCGCGGAGGACACGAGCACTGGAGCGGTTACCTTTTCAGTCAGCGAACTCGGCGAAAGTGCAGGCGCTCTGAAGCTGAGTGCGACTTCGTCAAATGGCGCGCTCCTTCCTGCTGCGAACGTTACCTTCGGCGGATCGGGAGCCTCTCGGACAGTGACGCTCGATCCCGTGATTTACCAATTCGGCAGCGCTACAGTAACCGTCACGGTGAGCGATGGCATTTTGTCAGCGAGCACCCAGTTCCAGCTGGCAGTGACGCATGTCAATCATGCACCGACTGCGGTGAATGACACGTTCACGGTTGCCGAGAATGGCAGTCTCCAGGTGGACGCGCAGACTGGTGTGTGCGCAAATGACTTTGATGTTGATCAGGATTCCTTTACTGCGTCGCTCGTGTCGGGCCCGTCTCAAGGAGTGCTGACCTTTCAAGCCGATGGTTCATTCACTTACACTCCTCCCGCGCATTACGCCGGCGTTCAGACATTTACATACCAGTTGAGCGACGGCCAGGCAACCGGTGCGCCCGCGACGGTCTCCATTACAGTGAATGCCGCAATCCCGCCTGCGAAAGGAAAGTACGCCGGACTCATCACTCCCGGGACCGCTTCCTACGCGGGCTCCGGTACGCTCTCGGTGATGGTGACCGGTACCTCGTTTACCGGCAAGCTGGTCTATGGGGGACATACTTACTCTTTCAAGGGTAAGTTCAATGCGAACGGAAACGCTTCGGTCAACATTCCGATTCACGGCGGGCAGCCACTCGTTCTCAATCTGCAGATGGGAGATAACAATGGCGTCGATCAGGTGACGGGTACCCTCGACGCTGGCGGGGTGGTTTCTCAGATCGCCGCGAACCGGCTTGATTTCGCGGCGCGGACGAATCCCGCGCCACAGGCCGGTAATTATACCGTCCTTATTGAGCCGGACCCGGCGGATAACGATCCTGTCGCATTCCCGCAAGGCATCGGTTACGCGATCGTGAAGGTGAAAGCAGCGGGATCGCTGACGCTGATCGGCGCGATGGGTGACGGGAGTGTCGTCAGTTTCGGCACCTCGGTGGCGCGCGATGGACATTGGGCTCTCTTCGTTCCCCTTTACGCGAAGCGCGGGTATGTCATGGGACAACTGGCATTCGAATCACTGTCGGAGAGCGACATCGATGGCACGCTGACGTGGTTCAAGCCGGCAAAGAGCGCCAGGTCGAAAGATTCCTTTCAACCGCTTGGGTTTACGACTGCGCCTACGCTCGTGGGAGCACGCTTCCAGGCGCCGCACAAGAGCCAGATCGTTCAGTTCACGCCGCAGGCTTCAGCCGGAGAATTGGTGTTACAGGATGGCAATTTGACGGGGACGCTCAGCGTGCCGTTGACTCTTTCGGCTACGAATAAGTTTCTGTTCACCTCTCCGAATGCGAACAAGTGCGCGCTCACGGTTTCGCCGGGCAGCGGGCTTCTCAGGGGCAGTTTCCTCCCGCCGGGAGCAAAAGCTTCCGTTTCGCTGAAGGGAGTCATTTATCAGAAGACGTCCATCGGTGCTGGATTCTTTCGTGGTACCAACGAGACGGGCTCGTTTGTCCTGAATTCGCACTGATTGTTTTCCGGCCTGCGAGCCGGATTCAGAGTAGCAAGACTTCGAATGCAGCGTGTGTGCCCGCAAGCCGGGCGCACACGCCTGACCGTGGACGCACGCCGCGGGCGGGTTGGAATTTTTTTTGCGCGTGTGAGGAAATTTTGCGGTACGGTCTAAGGGGTTCCTCTCAACCTTCGTATCCACACGAAGCCTATGCCTCCGCCTGCGGACGTCCCTGACCTTTGCGCCCTCCTGGAACGCTACGAGCGTCCGCTCGTGCGTTATGCCCTGAGCATTGTCGGGGATCTCGAGAGCGCACGGGACGTCGTGCAGGAGACATTCATTCGCTTCGCTCGTGAGCAACGGCCGGAGCTCGATGAAAACCCGCGCCATTTGGAGGCGTGGCTTTTCACCGTGTGCCGCAACCGTGCGCTCGATCACCATCGAAAACACGCCCGCATCATCCCCATGCCGCTTGCCGATGACCGAGTTGATGAGGACCCGACGCCCGCAGCCTCCCTGGAAAGCCGCGACACCACCGCCTCGCTGCTGCGACTGCTCGAGGCCCTGACGCCGAACCAGCGGGAGGTCATCCGGCTCAAGTTTCAGAACGACCTCTCATACAAGGAGATCGCCGAGATCACGCAGCTAAGCGTGACCAACGTGGGCTTTCTCCTGCACACGGGGCTCAAGAAGCTCCGCACCATGCTTCAGGAGTCCGCCGGCGATGAATGGGCTGCGGTCGCCGCGCCACGCGAATCATGATTTTTCCACCTCCTCACGCCTCTTCCATGAATCCAGACGATCCCAGACTCACGGCTTACGCGCTTGGCGAGCTCGACGAGGCGGAACGCGCGGAAGTGGAGGACAGCCTACGAAACGACCCTGCTGCGGCCGCCGAGGTCGCGGCCTTGCGGGAATTCACGGCACATCTTCGCACTCAGTTGCATCGGGAAGATAGTCCCGGCCTTACGGACGAGCAGCGCGCAGCAGTGGTTGCTGCTGCACGGGAGGCTGCGGCTTCTGGTGAAAATGGCACGGTCGTTCCGATTGCGTCAGCAGAGCCCGAGAGCGCGCCTCAACGCCGTTCCTTCAATCCGTGGAATTTGTGGATCCCTGCCGCTCTGGCCGCGAGCGTGGCAGTGATCGCGACGATCAATCTCTTTCGGCCTGCACAAGAGGCGCAGTTCGCACCCAGGTCCGCAGCGGCACCGGCAGTCGATGAGCACGCGGTTGAGCAGAAGCATGTGGCCGGGAAGCTTGCTTTCAATGAGAAGTTCATGCGTCGCGCAGGCGATGAGCAGGAGCAGTTGCGAGGATTTGACGAGAAAGCGACGAAGCACAGCTTGGACTTCGAACCTGCTTTGGCGGATCGCGGATCGGTGAACTCCCCTGCAGAGGCGCCTGCGCAAGCCGCTGCCGGTCGCGCCGACGACTACGCGGGAGTTCCAATGCGTGCTCTCGCATTGAACGATGGGGTCGAAAAACAGGCTGCGATTCCAGCCTCCCCTCCGCTGCCGGCTGGCGCGGCCGAGGACGCTCCTGTGACAACCGTCACGCCGCCTGCGGTATTGGCGCAGCGCATCGCATCAGGATCAGCGCCGGATGGCGATGCTTCGAAGTTCGATGCATTCTCAGTGTCGAAGGCCGATGCTGTGAAAGATCCGTCGACCCGCTCGACTGCTCCAGCCGCTGCTCTGATGGCGAAACGTAGCGCGGCTGGCGGTCATCCATTCCAGCTAGCCGAAGCAAAGGGAGGAGCCGACCAAGACCTTTTGAAAAAGAAGGAAGCGCTTGAGGAGACTGGACCACAGGCCGCCTTACGGCTCGCGAGAAATCAGGAGGAATCCCAGCACGGCAAGTCGTTCGGTGTCGCCGCGGCCACGACCAAGTCGTTCAATGCGCCTGCAGCTGCTGCACCTGCACTCGCTGCACCGATGACTGCGGCGGCCTCCGCTCCTGCCCCTGCAGCCGAGCCCACGCCGCTCGCTGCTGCCGCATCCACTGCCAGCTTTTTCGCACAGCGGAGTGCCGCACCGACTTCAACTGGTTTGGTGGTCTGGCACGAGCTTCCCGATCAGGTCGGGCGCTCGGCTGTGCGGGCCAAGCTGGAACCGATGCCGGCACTGAGCACTGTTGCCAATCAAGCGGGCGAAGCGACATCCAACGAAAACTCGTTTGTCGATACCCGGTACTCGGCCTCCCTGGAGCTTGGGATCAATGC
>OUNM010161894.1_pt1 | contig 11848 bp, 8 predicted proteins | sample 1769961 | NCBI WGS metagenome assembly OUNM01 (sample SAMEA3914820, study PRJEB12502) | metagenome | biome: forest; material: soil | place: USA | collected 2012-03-12 | depth 0.3 m
CACCATACCATGTTCGAAATGCTGGGGAACTGGAGTTTTGGGGATTATTTCAAGCGGGAAGCCATTTTATGGGCCTATGAGTTGCTGGTGGACGTGTACAAACTTCCCAAAGACCGCATGTATGCCACGGTGTTTGAAGGCGACCCAAAAGAAAACCTCCCTTTCGACCAAGAAGCCTGGGACATTTGGAAGGAAGTGCTCCCCGAAGCACAGATTTTAAAAGGAAATAAAAAAGACAATTTCTGGGAAATGGGCGACACCGGTCCCTGTGGCCCCTGTTCCGAAATCCACATCGACCTTCGCCCTGAATCTGAAATCAAAGAAAAAGAAGGAAGGGAATGGGTGAACAACGACCATCCCCAAGTGATCGAGATCTGGAACAATGTCTTCATCCAATTTAACCGAAAAGCAGACGGTTCACTTGAACCGCTTCCTGCCAAACATGTGGACACGGGCATGGGTTTTGAACGTTTGGTACGGGTCATCCAAGGCAAATCTTCCAATTACGACACCGATATCTTTACGCCGATGATCCATTTCATCGAACAGCAATCGGGGAAAAAATATGGGATCGATACCGAAGTAGATGTGGCGATGCGCGTACTGGTAGACCACATCCGCGCCGTGGCTTTTGCGATCGGGGACGGGCAGTTGCCCTCCAACAACAAAGCAGGGTATGTGATCCGGAGAATCTTGCGTAGGGCCGTCCGGTATGCCTTTACTTTTTTGGACCTGAAAGAACCCTTCTTCCATAAACTTGCCCCTCTTTTGGCCGAACAGTTCAAAGGAGTGTTCAACGAATTGTATGCGCAAAAGGAGTTCGTGACACGCGTGATTCAGGAGGAGGAGATTTCTTTTCTGCGGACGCTGGAAAACGGCCTGAAAAAGCTGGACCATTTCATTACCCAAGGAAAGGTTTCCTCTATCGATGGCAAAACCGTTTTCGAACTGTATGACACGTTTGGTTTTCCAGTGGACTTAACCGCACTCATTGCCAAAGAAAAAGGCCTTTCGATCGACGAAAATGGCTTTGAACAGGAAATGAACATCCAAAAAGAGCGCTCCAGAAAAGCGGCCAATGTGGAAACCGGAGACTGGGTAGCGGTCAACGATGACGAAACAGTCTTCTATGGCTACGACACCTTGCACACCACGGCCCAAATCGTCAAGTACCGGAAAATCAAAGAAAAAGGAAAAGAGCATTTTCAGATCGTACTGGACAACACCCCTTTCTATGCCGAAAGTGGTGGACAAGTAGGCGACCACGGCTATATAGAAGCGGAAGAAAAGCGGTTTGAGGTATTGGATTCTAAAAAAGAGAACAATCTGCTTTACATTTTGACAGACAAGCTTCCCGAAAACCCGGAATTGCTTTTCAATTGCGTGGTGAACAAAGAAACCCGTGCCCTTACTGCCAATAATCACACGGCCACCCACTTGCTGCAATCTGCACTGCGCCAGGTATTGGGTGCCCATGTGCAACAAAAAGGATCCTTGGTCAATGAGGACCTCTTGCGCTTCGATTTTTCCCATTTCGCCAAAATGACGGAAGAGGAATTAAAATCGGTAGAGGAAACCGTAAACGCAAAAATCAGGGCCGCTATTCCTTTGCACGAAGACCGGAATATCCCCATCCAAGAGGCCTTGAAAAAAGGCGCAACTGCGCTTTTCGGGGAAAAATATGGCGACCATGTGCGCGTGATCACCTTTGGGCCAGATTCGATCGAGCTTTGTGGAGGCACTCATGTGGACAATACCGCGAAGATCGGGCTTTTCAAAATCGTATCGGAAAGTTCCGTAGCGGCGGGAGTACGGCGCATCGAAGCCGTCACCTCGACAAAAGCGCTCGACTACCTAAATGAAAAAGTAGAGCTAGTACAACACCTCACGGAGCTCTTGAAATCTCCTAAAGATCTTCTCAGATCAGTGCAAGAACTCGTGGAAGAAAGGGCGCGTCTTTCCAAGCGATTGGAAGAGTTCGAAACAGAAAACTTGCACCGTGTGAAAGAAACTTTATTGAGCAAAATACAGGAACGGAATGGTCTTCATTTCCTTGCGGAAACAGTGCATGTATCCAATACAGACGCGTTGAAAACCTTGGCGTTCCAATTGCGGACCAAATATCCCGAGAACCTATTTTGCGTACTGGGATCCGTCATCAATGAAAAGCCTCAACTGGCGGTGATGCTCTCGGACAACTTAGTGACGGACAAAGGGTTGAATGCCACCAATATAGTAAGGGAATTGGCCAAAGAAATTGAAGGAGGGGGAGGAGGACAAAACTTTTTTGCCACAGCAGGGGGGAAAAAAGTGGAAGGCCTATCTTCCACACTTCACAAAGCAGAAAAACTTCTCCAATAATTCCAGAAATTGGAGATCCCATGTTCCGCAAATACACGCGACAGAATATCAGATATGTAAAACAGTTGGGCAGTAATTATGTCCAGATGCTGGCCAATTACCTGATATTCTTTTTTCTTACCCCTTTGATGCTCAATAACCTTGGGCAGGAGCAATATGGCTTATGGTTGTTGCTTTCCACTGTTATCCTCTACTTCTCTTTATCCAATTTTGGACTTGCCACTTCTTTTGGGGTACACTTGCCGAAGGTAAAGGACAATAAGCTAGAAACGGACAAATTGCTCAATACCGTTCTGTTCACCCTGTTGTGCATTTCCGTGGTAGCAAGTTTGTTTTTTCTTTTGTTGGAATACCACATTGGATTTTTTTTGAATATAAGTGACAAGTATAAGACGACCGCCCAAATTTCCCTCCTATTCTTTTTTCTTACGTTCTTGGTGACTCTTTTGGGGAGCATTTTTGACAATATCCTCGTCGCTACCAATCATTTGTTGACTAAGAATGTGATCGAGACATTGAAAACCATCCTGATTGGAGTGATGTCCATTGTATTAGTAAAATACAATACAAGCATTGTCCCGATAGCGGTTTCCAATTTTGTTTTTACCCTGCTCTTCTTCTTTATCACATTTTATTCATGCAAAAAAGTGATCCGTTACAAAGTCAACTTTCGCATGTTCGACAAAAAAGTCTTGAAAAACTTATTCATTCCAAGTATTCATTATTTCCTCATGGGCATCGCTTCCCTGTTGGTTTTTTATAGCGACAATATTCTGATATCTCGTTTAAAAGGTGTAGAATATATTGGACTGTTTGCCATTACATACCGTCTTTCGGACGTATGCACTAAAGTGCTCACAAAGATTTCCGTGACAAAATATCCGAAAGTGATCCTATTGTCTTCCCAGCAGGACTACCGAGGGATCTTAAAATTACACAACCGGCTCCTATTAGTGAATATAGCTGTTACGTTGCCCGTATGTTTGGTCCTCTTTTTCTTTGGAAAAGATATTCTGGTACTATGGCTGGGGGCCAAATACCAGTACAATGTTGCGATATTACGAATATTCTCTATTTTCACGTTTTTTATGGTTTGCGCGCAAAATACAGGAACATTCATAGGAGGATTGGGGATCCACAAGCGTTTTGCCTACATGGGTATGGCAGAAGCATTTTTGAATGTAGGGCTATCTTATCTTTTTTTCCAATACTTTGACCTCACTGGCATCGCGTTAGGAACGCTTTGTGCCCATTTGCTGACCAATGGTTGGTTTGGGTACTTCGAATTCTACCGTTTTATCCTTCGCAAGCTTCAATCAAGTAAACACGACTTAGCCATGTCATTGAACTGAGTTATATCATATATTCAAGCTACTTTAGATTTATGCACCTTATTCACAGAACTACCTGCCGCGTTTGTGGCTCGAAAAGCTTAACTCCGGTCATTAATCTTGGAGAACAATATCTCCAAGGGTCTTTCATAAAACCAGGGAAAGAACTCCCCCCTACCAGAAAAATTGCGTGTTCCCTTGTCAGGTGCAATCCTATGTTGGATGAAAATGCCTGCGGCCTGTTACAAATGGAACATACGGTCCCGCCAGAAATCCTGTACTCGGCATATTGGTACAGATCCGGCACGAACAAGACTATGCATGAGCATTTAAAAAGCATTGTGACCGAAGCGATCGGCTTAATTGACAAGCCAGAGGCACGTGTGCTGGACATTGGATGCAACGATGGTACGCTGCTCTCTTACTATGGGAAAAACATCGAAAAATACGGGGTAGACCCTTCCGACGTAGCCCAGGAAATCAAAGGCGACATTACGGTCGCACAAGATATCTTCCCTTCCAAAGAGCTTACCAAAATGTTGAATGGCAAAAAGCTAGATATTATTACTTCCATTGCCATGTTCTATGATCTGGAAGATCCCGTCTTCTTCAGCAAATCCATCAAAGAAGTGCTTGCTCCCAATGGGATCTGGATTTTTGAGATGTCGTACATGCCCACTATGTTAAAAATGAATTCGTATGACACCATTTGCCATGAACACTTGGAGTATTATAGCTTGGCGGTCATCGAGAATATTTTAAAAAGGGCCGACTTGAAGGTATTCAATGTAAGCCACAACGATATCAATGGCGGAAGTATTCGCTGCTTTGCCACGCACATCGACAATTTTTCTTTCAAGAACGAGAAATTTGCCGACAACCTGAAAGAATTCAGGCAACATGAATTTGACTTGGAACTGGATACCGACAAGCCGTACAAACACTTTCAAGACAAAATAAATGTGCACAAAGAAGAACTTAACAATCTTCTCAAAAAACTCAAGAGAGAGGGCAAGAGAATACATATCTATGGTGCTTCTACCAAGGGGAATACGATCTTGCAACTATGCGGCATAGATCATCGCATCGTGGATTTCGCGGCGGAACGAAACCCCGACAAATACGGCGCAATGACGCTGGGAACAGACATCCCCATCATTAGCGAGGCGGAATCGAGAGCGATGAAACCTGACTATTATTTAGTACTTCCCTGGCATTTCAAAGAAGAATTCTTGGATCGGGAAAAGGAGTCCATTGACCAAGGAATCGGCTTCATCTTCCCGCTTCCCACTATTGAAGTGATAAAAAAAACGAGCCAGACAGATGCCGAGTAAGCCAACGATTCTGTACATAAATCATTCCGACGAAAAATGCGGAGTGTATCAATTTGGCAAAAACGTGGGCAAAGCCATCTCAAAGTCAACACTCTATCGGATCTTATACGTAGAATGTACAGATGTCCGCTCGTTCCGTGCCGTATTAAAAAAAGAGGAGCCCGTTTGCGTTATTTACAATTATCATCCTTCCACTCTTCGTTGGGCGAAGAAAAATGCCGCTTGGGTCACTATTCCGCAAATAGCCATGATTCACGAGGTGTACCAATCTGTTGCGGACGAGGCGAACGATTTTGACTTTGACTTTTGGATAGGGGCAGACCCTACCCTTCTCCTGAAAAACCCTATCGTCTACAAAACGGGCAGGCTAGTTCCCGAATACCGCAATACAAGCCCTATTCCACAACGCATTACAGTTGGCAGCTTTGGGTTCGGAACTCCTCAAAAAGGATTTGAGCACATTGTAAAACAGGTGCAAGATGAATTCGACGAAGCCCTGATCCGATTTAATATTCCTTTTGCCACCTACGGGGATGCAGATGGCAGCAGAGCGAAGCAAATTGCCGCTACCTGCCGCAATCAAATCGTCAAACCTGGCATAAAGCTGGAAATCAGCCACGATTTTTTAGACGAGAAAGCTCTTTTAAACTTCCTTTCCCAAAATACGGTCAATGTGTTCCTGTACGAACAAAACAAGGCACGTGGGATTTCAAGCGTGATAGATTATGCCTTGGCCGTGGAAAGGCCTATAGCGGTTTCCGAAAGCAGTATGTTCCGGCACGTACATGCCACCTCTCCCTCCATCACACTGCCGGAAAACACCTTGCGAAATATTATAGATGCCGGCGTTGAACCCCTGAACAAATTCCGCAAAGAATACACTGAGGAAAATTTGATATGGGAGTATGACAGGATCTTACGCGACGTGCTGAGCAAGGGAAAGAAGAGAAACACCTTCAACAAACTTTGGAAAAAGTTTTTGGCACGCACCATCGATACGAATAAAAAGCCCCAATATTTTAGCTGGGCCGTACACGACGATGGCCAGGAAAAGGATGCACCGCACGCGTCTTTCCGTACATTCCAAGACATCCCACTCTCGGAAACAAAAGGATTCAATATCATATTAGACAACACGGCCCGAAAAATCTACCAACCTGTAATAGATCAAATGTGGCAAATTGTCCCTGCCATATTGAAGAAAAAGATCCCGGAAGCGAACGTGCAACAAGCGTTCGTATTGGATACAGCCATCAAATTTGCCAGAAACTACCCTCATCCAAAAATCCTCGCAGTAGGAAGTTACGAGGATTCTGCAGTGGCCGTGTTGAAAAAATTGGGATATGACGTCACAGAAGCTGACCCGGTATTGAACTACGATCTTCATACATATCTGACCAAACCTCATGCCCGTGAGACCGCCTACGACATTGTGGTTTCCACGTCTGTTATAGAGCATGTTCCCAATGACGAGGAATTCTGCAGAGATATTTCCGATTTGATGAAAGAAGGAGGAATCGCTATCATCACATGCGATTACAACGACCAATACAAAAAAGGCGATAAAATTCCTTCCGTAGATCATAGGTGGTATACCCAAAAGGACATTAAGGAGAGGCTTTTGAAAGTCGTGCCGGATTGTACGCTCTATGACGCACCTCAATGGGATTGCCCTCATCCCGACTTTGTCCTAGTCAATAAGTACACGTATACGTTTGCTTCTATCGTATTCAAAAAAAACCGTAGATGAAAGCCATTATTTTCGGCAGCAATGGGCAAGATGGGTATTACTTGCACCAATTGCTAAACAAGGAAAAAATTGAAACGATCGGTGTTTCCAGAAAGGGAAATTGGCTTATTGGAAATGTGGGCGATTGGAAATTTGTGGAAGAAATTGTCAAAAGGGAAAAACCAGCTTATATATTTCATTTAGCCGCCAACTCCACTACCAGACACGAGGCCCTTTTTGAGAACCACGAAACCATTTGCAGCGGCACCCTTTATATACTGGAGGCGGTAAAATTGCACAGCCCTGCCACGAAAGTCTTTATTTCAGGAAGTGGCTTACAGTTTGAAAACAAAGGGCTTCCTATCAAAGAAACAGATCCCTTTGAAGCGGGTAGCCCGTATGCTTTTTCACGCATCCATTCTACCTATGCTGCCAGATATTATAGAAAATTAGGCATACAGGCTTACGTAGGATATTTTTTCAACCATGAAAGCCCTAGACGAACCGAAAGGCATGTGAGCAGAATGATTTCGGAAGCATGCAGAAGAATCCATTTGGGAAGTACCGAAAAAATCGAACTTGGAGACACATCGGTGCGCAAAGAATGGACCTATGCAGGCGACGTCGTAGAGGGAATTTGGAAGCTTTGCAATCAAGACCACATAATGGAGACCGTGATAGGAAGTGGAAAAGCCTATTCTATTGAAAACTGGTTGGAAGTCTGCTTCAACATCATCGGCAGAGATTGGAAAGAATATACGAGGATAAAGCCTCAATTTACCCCCGAATACCGTGTCTTGGTATCTGATCCCAGTACGTTACAAAAGCTAGGATGGCAAGACCAAGTAGACCTTGAACAACTTGCGCAACTCATGATGGCCTGACATGCGCTGTTCGTCTACTAAAATACTGATTATTTTTCCGGAAGAATACCTCGCCTTTTCCCCTACCACGCTTAATATTTTCAGAGAGACAAAAAAGAAACTCGACACGGTCCTCCTCGCTTTTGCTCCTCGCAAAAGGGGTGGTAAAAAACTGCAAGAGGAGGGAATCCGCTACATAGACACTCCAAAATGGCAGCGGCTCCTCATAAAACCCTATCTTTTTTTATATAGCCTTTTCAGTAGAAAAACCAATTATGCCCTACTCAAAAAAGTTGGGATGAGCCGGTTTTATAGGCTTTATTTAATTGCCCGAAAGATTCGGCCCTTTGTGAAGGACCATGAAATCATTGCGGTCGATTTCATGACCGCCTGGATATGTCAAGAATTATATGGCAAGAAAATCCATTTCCTTTCCTTGGAAATTATAGAAGAAGATCCATTTTTTAAAAAAATAAACCAGCAACTCCTCTCATCCGTCATTATCCAAAACGAGGAAAGGTTTCACTATCTATTTGGCAATGAAGTAATTCAAACATTTTATATTCAAAATGCCCCCGTCTTTCGAGAAATTGAGGTGAAACCTCAGGAAGAAAGGCACGGGTTGCTTTTTCTTGGTGCGGCAGAGATAGGCTTCGGCATCTTTTCCTGCCTTCAATTTATTCATGCCTATCCCCAGTACACGCTTACGTTAAAGGGGTATATGACAGCCGATATAAGGAACCGGGTCGAAACAGAATACAGACACCTTCTCGACGAAAAGCGTCTGCTTTTTGATACTCATTACCTTCCTCAATCCGAACTGAGCGAATACCTTCACAAATTCAGGATCGGTTTTTGCTTTTACGACGTCTCTCTCCCTCACATGAACCGTTTCAATTATTACACGGCCCCGTCCGGGAAATTGTTCCAATACCATGCAAGCGGCATTCCTGTGATCGCATCCGATTTACCCGGCTTGAATTCAGTTAAGCTCTTCGAGACAGGGGTCATGATAAAAGACTTAGATCCGGCCAGTATACACGAGGCAATCAAACAGGTGGAGGACCATTATGAAAGCATGACCTTCAATAGCTTCAAAGCTGCCAAATATTACGATTTCGATGCCTCCTCCAAAGAGTTTGTGGCATTTCTGTGCCAACAATCCTAAATCTGCCAACAGTTGGAAAACACGCCTGATTCCCATTGGCGTTGCCGAGCGAACTCATAAAAATTATGAAAAAACGTACAAAACCAAGTCTATGACGTCTGCTTAATTCTATTTTCCCACATCGCTGCGTTCCGAATACAAACCCCTCGGCTTATTTTCCTTCCATAAATACAATTCTTATTTTTGGCATCTTTTCGACCATGGAATCTCCTTTGATATCAATTATATCGCCCACTTACAACCATCAAAAATTCATCGAGGAATGCCTGAATTCCGTCCTTTCCCAATCTTATCCGCATTGGGAAATGCACATCATGGACGACGGCAGCACCGACAAAACGGGAGAAATTGCCTTGAAGTATGCCGAAAAGGACATTCGGATCAATTACCATTACCAAGACAATATCGGTGTCCATCGACTCCATGAAACCTATAATAAGGCCCTCAGGCTTTGCCAAGGAGAGTACATCGCGATCTTAGAATGCGATGATACGTGGTTTCCGGATAAACTCGAGAGGCAGGTAGAAGCAATGGCTAAAGATCCTGCTTGTGTCCTGGCTTGGAGCAGTGCCTACAATAGCCGTTTAGAAATCAATTCCATTTTAAAAACCCAGCCAGACAAAGAACAATGGGTACACCGGGCAGACTTCGAGAATAATCCGGTAGGACGAATTGCACACTCTCTTTATTTTGGCAATTACATTCCTGCTCTCACTATTTTTATCAGAAAGGCAGCTCTTTTGGAGATTGGAGGATTTCAATATTTGGAAAACCTGCCCTTGATCGATCAACCCACCTTGCTCCAGCTAAGTTTAAAAGGAAGGTTCTATTTTGACGAAAAACCCTTGGGAACTTGGCGAAGGTATACGGGGCAAACCACAAAAAAACTTTCCCTTCATATTTTGGAAGGAGTAAAGAAATATGTTTACCATCATTTTGATTCACTCACGGAAGTGCAGAAAAAAGTGATCGACTTAAAAAGAGAAGATATTACGCGCCATTTTTACACCATGGAAATGTCTGGCCGATCGACCTATGCCAGGGCTTGCCTCATGCGGAAAGAGTTTACACAGGCACGGACCCAATATCTTCAGGTGATCTTTTTTCCACATACTTTCAATTTTATGTGGCGCTTGCGCTCTTTAGTAGGCTATGTTATGAGCTTATTGGGTTGGGATGTGGAATTGTTGGCCCGGCTCATGGGAAAAAGGTATTACAAGTAATTCTTGGTCCCTTATCCCAATGGACGAGCCTATGGAAACAACAAGGACTTTTTGTTTGCCCAAAAAGGACTTATTTTGCACTTTTCAAACCTGAATGCTCCTGTTTAACAACAATCTGGGCCGAGTAGGCAACCAACTGTTTACGTACGCGACGCTTACCGCCGTGTGCCGTCGCAAAGGAATTGGCTCCTACTATTTTTCCTCACTCGGAAGCCTAACACATTTTGAACTCGTTCCAAAAGAGCATCGCGTGAGTAAATGGAAAATCGATCTGTTCCTCAAAGTAGCATTTCGCCTTTTCTTTGTCCGACGTGTCCGATATATGGACCACCGCCGTACTTATTTGGATCAAGAACTCGATTTCAGGGGGACAAAGTATCTCTCTGTTGCATTGCAAGGTGAAAACTATTTCAAGGATATAGAAGATGAGATCAGGATGCGTTTCCGCGTCAAGCCTCCTTTTAATTTTAAGGCAGATGAAATTTATGGTAAATTTTCGCCCTTCTTACCCAACGTGTGTGTTCATGTGCGCAGAGGAGATTATTTGAATTTTGAAGGGAAAGATTACACAGTTCCCATGGCTTATTACGAAAAAGCATTGTCTTTTTTCGAACCCGATACTCATCGCTTTGTTTTCATTTCGGATGATATCGCGTATGTAAAGAACCATTTTGCCCATCTTCCCCACACTTATTTTTCTACAGAAAATGAAATTACGGACTTGCAGTTGATGATGAAAGCAGACCATTGCGTGATTGCCAACAGTACCTTTAGCTGGTGGGGCGCTTGGCTGAATCCCAAACTGGGCAAACAAGTATTTGTACCAAAATATTTCATGGGAATTGCCGACCGTGTGGAATTCCCTGCGGGCATTATCCCGTCTGGTTGGCATCAAATTGAATAAAATCAGAAACACAATCCTATATCCCTGTAAATGGACTATCTAGCAAAATACTTATCACTCAAGAGTCCTATCGACTATGAACTGGGACAACTTTTCGCAAGGAGAGACAATATCGTCCTTTTTGACATTGGGGCATGCGAAGCGGAAGATTCCATTCGGTATGCGTTGATGTTTCCTAATGCCACTATCCATTCTTTTGAACCTTTGCCCTCCAATTTGGAAATCATTCGGGACAACTTGGATAAGACCAAATTGACCCATCATATCCAGTTGCACGAAATCGCCCTGAGCGACAAAAATGGTACAGCTACCTTTCATGTTTCCAGTTCTTCGCAAGGAGTGCACGCCAATAAGTCCAGTTCTTTGTTAGAGCCGAAAGACCACCTGATCTTTTATGATTTTGTAAATTTTGATGAAAAGATTGAAGTTCAAACTGCCACCCTCTTTGATTTTTGCCAAACACAGCACCTCACGCACATCGATTTTATTCACATGGATGTTCAAGGGGCCGAGTTAAATGTGCTGAAGGGTGCAGGAAAACTCATCCATTCTATAAAAGCCATATGGCTGGAAGTTTCCCCACATGAGATTTACAAAGGGCAGGCCTTGGAAAATGAAGTGTATTCTTTCATGAAGGCGAATGGCTTTTTTCTCGTTAAGAATAACGTCTTCCACAAATACGGGGAACAATTGTATCTGAGAAAGGATTCTTTTGGTCTTGTTTTTTTATATAGGCTGAAAATCAGGTCTTTCTTTAAATTTTATTTCGGGAAAATTACTAGAAAACTCATGAAGTGGAAAAAAACGTCCTGATGGGTCCCCGATGACCTTCTCCGCACAAGTAGTTCTTAATGACCAAAAACTTGACGAAATGATCTTTATTAGATAAGCATACAAGGCCTGGATTATCCGGGAAACTTGTGCATTCCAAATAG
>OUNM010267519.1_pt1 | contig 11842 bp, 10 predicted proteins | sample 1769961 | NCBI WGS metagenome assembly OUNM01 (sample SAMEA3914820, study PRJEB12502) | metagenome | biome: forest; material: soil | place: USA | collected 2012-03-12 | depth 0.3 m
GGCGAAGCCCTGAACCGCTCGATCAGCGCCCAGAGGGGCGGGGCGTCGGAGAGGTGGCTCGCCGCCGCGGCCGGGCTTTCGCAATCGCGTCCAAGGAAGATCCGGTAGCACGCCTCGACGTCGAACAACGAGGCCGGACGATCCACTTGCGAGAGGTTGGTGTTCAGATGGGACAAGCGACGACTCTCACGAGATCAGGGGGACGTAGACGCTGGGCTCACGGCTGAAATCGAGGTCGGCGACATTGCCCAGCGCCACCGCTTCCAGGAAGGCGTTGCGGGTCGCCACGTCGTCGGCTCGGCACAAGAAGAACCCCTCCACGCCGAGGGAGATCACGCGCGGGTCGGACTTGTCCGTGACGGTTCCCAGGTCCTCGAACGTCGAGCTCCTGATTTCCAGTTCCAGCGTGCGGTGGTCGCTCTCGCCGGCGGCGATTTCGATCGCCAGCCACTTGCTTTCCCGTGGCCGCAGTTCGCCTTCCACCGCTTCGGCGCCACAGGTGATGCTGTAGGGGCAGGGCGTGGAGGGTAGACCCTGGAGCCGCAGATAGAGCCTCAGATCCATGCGGCCAGGCGCTCCGATCCGCAGGGACGCGACGCCCGGCTTGGTCCAGCACCCCCAATCGTCAGGACCCCACCAGTTGGCGCCGCTGCGATAGATCTCGCCCGAACGCATGCCGGGCCAGATCCGGATTGCCCGATTGCGCCGGAAGGAATGAAAGGCGCCGACCCGCGCGGTCGGCGCGGCGGCCGAGGCGTCCGTTTCATCCTCACCGTTCCAGGCCTCCAGGGCGTCGGTCATCTGCTGTGCCAGCTCTCCCCAGGAACGGGGTTGGAACTCGGCCGCGATCAGTTGCTCCCGGGCTCGGCGCGCCGGGTCGTCGAACATCAGCGTCGCCAAGGCCGAGGTCAGTTCGATCGTGGAGTCGGCGTTGAAATAGACCGCGAAACGGCCGCCGGCTTCGGGCAGGGAGGAGGTGTCGGCCACCAGCGGAACCTTGCCGTGGCAGAGGGCCTCGGTCACCGGCAGACCCCAGCCCTCGTAGTGGCTGGGATAGAGGGTGAACAGGCTCTGCCTGTAGAACTCGGCCAGATCGGCGTCCGAGACGAAGCGGACGATGTGCACGTGGCGGCGCAGGATTTCCTGGGTGTTCAGCATCTCGTAGATGCTGTCGTTCATCCAGCCCGGATGACCGATGCAGACCAGTTTCGGCGTCCGCCTCGGGCCGTGGCGTTTCACCAAGGCGATCCAGGCCTCGAAGACCCGCAGGTGGTTCTTGCGCGGCTCGATGGTCGAGACGAAAAGCACGAACGACGCGCCTTCCAGGCCCCATCGACGCAGGGACGCGCCGCGAACGGCCGGCGCGCCGGACCTGCGGACGCCGGCGTCGAGGGGAACGACGCAGATGGTTTCCTCGCCGATCGCGCGACCCAGGAACGCGCCCACCTTGATCAGGTCGCGCTTGGTCGACTGGGAGTTCACGAAGAAGAAGTCCGCGTGCTCGAACACGCCGATCGCCCAGGAAATGAAATCCTGGGTCAGCGCCGTCGGGCAGAATTCACCCCGCAGCACGGGGATCAGGTCGTGGACGAACGGGACGTAACGGATCCCGTAGGCCGCCCGGATCTGGCGGATGGACAGGAAATAGTTCTGCTGCCACCACGACGTCCCCAGATTGACCAGATAGGCGCCGGGGGTGAACTCCAGCGGGGGCGCCGTGCCGAGCAGAAGCAGGGTGCGGGCGAGAACGGCGCTCCATTCGCTGTCTTCGCCGTCCGTGTCCCCCAGGCTCAGGCGACAAAGTTTCACGAACAGGGGCGGCGGGATTTCGATCCACTCGTCGCGTTGATCGAGGAAGCAGCAGATCCGAACGGGCGTGGCGACGATTTGCAGGGCGGCGGCGATCACCTCGATCTGCACCCTCTGGATGCCCGTGGGCGAGCGCACCTTGCGGAAATAGGTGAGCAGGTCCGAGACGTCGAAGAGCAGGGGCGGTCCGGTTTCCGGGACGGTTGATCCGCGCCCCAGGTCGGAGACCTCGGCGATCAGATCGGCCGCCGAGGCCACGCGCGCCAGGGTTTCGGTCGAGCTTCCGGCGCGGCCCAGGGCCGCCAACAGGTCGCGCACCGTGCGCTGGGCGGCGTCCGCCGCATCCGCGATCGACACGGGGGACCACGTCGCGGGAGCCTCGCCGTCTTCGACCAGTAGCTCGGCCAGGGACTCGAGCGATACGTTCTGGCCTTCGGCGATCAACTGGTGCAACTCGCCGATGGCGGAGGCGTCGGACGGCGCCCGGCGCGCCGCTGTCAGGTAGTTGCGCGTGGCGCCGGTCAGGTCGCCCCGCAGCTTGGACACGTGACCGAGATGCAGGGACGGTTCGGCGGCGGCCGGCTGCAGCCGTTCGGCCTGGCGATAGGCGGTTTCGGCCGCCGCCAGGTCGCCATTTTCCTTCCGAGCGTGCCCCAACTGGATCCAGATGTGCGCCAGGTCCGGGTCCTGCTCCAGGGCCCGACGATAATAGTCGGCCGCCGACGGCCAGTCCGCGCGCGAGCGCGCGGCGTTGGCGGTGGTCAGCAGGCGATGGACGGCCGCCGTCACGGGCACGCCGGCGGACTTCTTGATCTTCAGGGCGAGGGGCATGGGAGGATTTCCGGAAGCGGCGATGGGGCGGTCACCCCGCGTGTTCGCGAACGCCGGCCACGATCAGCCAGCCGATGGCGTAGATGAGCAGGAGGCAGAAGAAGACCGTGGCCACCGTCTTCAGCCGCTCGGGATAGAGCGCCTTGCCCGGCAGGTTCGGTTCGACCACGCGAACGAGGAAGGCCTGCTGGGTCAGGGAGCGCTCGCGCGCCGCCTGAAGCGCCTGCGCCGCGGCGTCATAGCGCTTGGCGGCGAATTGCTGGCGCAGGCGCAGGCTTTCGTAAGCGCCGAGTCCGGGGGCGATCGACCCGCTCGACCCGGCCAGCCGCCCCTGGGCGACGGCGGTCTGGGTTTCCAGGGCGCGCACCTGATTGGCGAGCGCCACGTACTGAGGGCTTCCGGGATCGATCGAGCGCCGCATGCTGTCGAGTTGGCCCCTGGCCTGGGCCAATTGCTGCATCAGGCCCGAGGTCAGCGCGATCTGGGCGGCGCCGGTGCGCTCGGGATCGATGTCGCGCCCCTCCTGACGGAAGCTGGTCATCGAGGTCTGGGACCGCGCGACCTCGTCCTCGGCCTCGGCCAGCTGCCGGCGGGCCACCGAGAGGCCGTCGTCCAGCGCTCGTTGGTTCAGGGTGTTGATACGGCCTTCGCCCAGGCGCAGCAGGGTCTCGGCCAAGTCGTGGGCGTCGGACGGCCGGAAGGCGCGCACGCTGAGGGTCGTGATACCGGTCTCCGAATTGAACCGCACCTCGACCTGACGGCGATAGTATTTGAGCAGGGTCTCGGGCGTCGGCCGGGCGTGCCAGAGGCGGGTGACGACGTCGGCCTCGGGACGACGGAAGATCATCGGCAGGTCGATCGAGCGACGGGCCGCCGCCACGGCGTCGTGGGAGAGCAGGTAGTCGCTGACGCCATGCGCCTCGGCGGCCGACGCGGTGCTGGAACCCAGGCCCAGGAGCTGGCCCAGGCCGCCGCCTCCGCCGCTCGACTCGGCTCCGCGTACGATGAAGTGGGCTTCGGATTCGTACTGGTCCGCCGCGACCAGATACTCGAAGGCGGCGACCAGCAGGGTGGGCAGCACGACGATCAGCAGGAAGGTTCGCGACGCTCGCCACCAGGCGCGCCAGGGCCGCGCCGGCGAAGCCGAACCGGCGATGGAGGATCCCATCCACTCGGGGGGCGCGGCGGGACGCTTCAGGTCCGGCGCGGCGGGTTCTGCCGGGGGGGCGTAACCGTCCATGATGCGGGCTCCGGTTCCTGGTTCAGTTCAAGTGCACGTGAGGCCGCACGACGCGCAGCGACAGAAGACCCGCCAAGGTCAGGCCCAGGCACCACTCGATGATGTAGAGCGGATCGAAGTAGGGACTTTCGATGCTCTGGAACTGGCCCGTGTGCAGCATCTCGAAGATCTGGTTGAGCGGCGACAGGGCCAGCCAGCCCCGGAAAGGCTCCGGGATCCAGGACAGCGTGAAGAAGGCGCCCGACACCGGCATGGCGATGTAGATCAGGGGGTGCACGAACTTGCCGACGGCCTTGCTCAGATAGGCGCCCGCGCAGACCGGCATCGACAGGGCGAAGGCCAGCCACAGCATCAGCATGTAGGCGCCGATGAAGGTCAGGGGCCGGGCCACGGGCTCGCCGAAACCCAGCGCCCAGGACCCGGTCAGCAGGATCATGAGGGCCGCCAGGGTGGACGCGCCTTCGAGAAGGGCGCGGGCCAGCAGCATGTCGAAGATCGTCACCATGCGGTGGTGGAGCAGGGGCTTGTTGGCCTCGATGGTCGTTTCCGCCCGACCGATCACCGAGCGGAAGACCATGAAGACGCAGTAGCCGCCCAGCGCGAACGGCACGGGATGGAAGGCGCCGGTGTGGGTGCTTCCGCCGCTCGCCTTGGCGTGCAGCGCCCCGACCGCCGCGGCCAGCAGCAGCGGCTCCACGATCATCCACAGATAGCCGATGTTCTCGCGGCCGTAGCGGGTGTGCAGTTCGCGCATGATCAGGGCGCCGACGACGTGTCGCTGCACGTCGAGACTCTTGATCAGCGCCGAAAGTCCGCCGGCCGAACGGGCGGAGGCGGACGGGGTCATCGCGCGATCTCCGCCAGGAAGTCGAGCACCCCGCCGACATGGTCGTCCCAGGTCGGGGCGCGCCAGGCCGTGAGCCGAGCCAGCTGGGCGCGGCGTCGAGGCGAGTCCGGCGCCGCGTAGTCCAGGACCGCCTGTGTCCAGGCCGGGCCGTCCAGCGGGTCGAGATAGTCCGGAGCGGCACCGCCGGTTTCCCGCAGGGCCGGCAGGTCGCTGGCCAGCACCGGTGTCCCCAGGGCCAGCGCCTCGGCGACCGGCAGGCCATAGCCCTCGGCGAAGGACGGCATCAGCAGGGCCCGAGCGCCGGCGATCAGCCTGGACACCTCCAGGTCGGGCAGGCGGTTGTGCTCGATCACCACCTCGCGCAGGACCGGACAGCGGTCGAGCAGGTCGAGGACGTTCTCGTTCTCCCAGCCCCGCCGGCCGATCAGCACCAGGCGCGGCGTGGCGTTCGCCCCCCGCGTTAAGGCCAGCCTGCGCCAGACGTTGAGCAGGAGCAGGTGGTTCTTGCGCGGCTCGATCGTGCCGAGCATGACGAAGTAGGGGGGCGGCGGGGTTTTCGCGGGCGGGGGCGGCGCGAGATCCGGCGCCAGGGGCGCGACATGGACGGGGATGTCGCGGCCCGCGGCGCGCAGATAGGGCGCCAGCGCCTGAGCCGTAGCCTGGGAATTGACGATGACCGCCGAGGCCAGGCTGGTCACGGTGGCGATCTTGCGGGCGTACAGCGCCGCGCCGCCGGGGCGAGCGTATTCGGGGTGAGTCAGGGGGATCAGGTCGTGGACGAAGGGCACGAACCGCGCCCGCTCGCGTCGCAGCAGGGCGCGAAACAGATCGGTGCGCTCCAGGCCTCTCGCGGAGAGGTGCAGGTAGACGGCGGGCGGAGGACGACCGATCGGTCGCGGCGCCAGGCGCAGGCTTGAGCCGACGACACGACCAAGGCGGCCCCAGGCCGTCTCGTCGCCGGCGGCGCCCGACCAGCGCCGCTGGGTCGCTTCCAGGAAGTCGGCCGCGACGTCGCCGGGCAGCCGACCGTGCCAGCCGAGCGGATGGACGGCGGCCAGGCGCAAACGGTGAGGCGCGAGGCGTAGCAGGGTGCGGGCATAGGCCATTTCGACGCGATCGACCCCGGTCGGCGTGGGGTGCAGCGCGCGGGAGATGAGGCGGGACAGGTCGAGCACGATCCGCGGCGCGTCAGGCGTCGCGGGGCTCAGCCAAACCGGGTCGGCGAAGGCGCGGTCATGGGGGACCAGACTGTTCACGCGGTTTCCCTGGCGGCTCGGGCGGCGTGCGCGGGCGGCGCCAAGCCCAGGCTCCGGCGCCCCTCGGCCTGCAGCCGGCGCAGCGTCGACAGCAGGGTCGGGCGCGGGCGAAGCTGCGCCGCCAGCCTGTCCACCAGGGCCTCGGCCGTGCAGGGCGCGCCGGAGTCCGGGTCGATGTAGCGCGGATAGACGATCAGGGCGCCGGCCGCGAGTTCGACGAGCGAAAGGCGGCGGCCGCGTCGCGGAGGCGGCGCCGCGTCGCGCGTCAGGCCCCAGCCCGCATAGAACGGCTGGCCGTGCGTCACGACCTGGCGGCCTCGCAACAGCGCTTCGAAGCCCGTCAGCGAGGTCAGCACATGGACGGCGTCGACGGCCTCCAGAAGCGCGGGCAGGGCGTGGCCCCGCACGACGCGGTCGGCCCAGCTTAGAGCGTCGATGTCGGAGACGGCGCCGCGACGATGCCCCGCCTCGACGTCGGGATGAGGGCGGTAGAGGAGGAGGGCGTCGGGCTCCAGCGCCCGCGCCCGGCGCAGCAGGTCCAGGTTGCCGGCCACCCCGGCTCCGCCCAGTCGCACCGACAGGTCGTCCTCGACCTGTCCCGCGACCAGGACCGTCCGCCGCCCTTCTGAGGCGAGCGCGGGGGCGCCGGGCAGGTTGTACTTGGTCACGCCCAGGGCGACGATCTTGCGGACCAGGCGCTCGGCGCGGTCCGTCAGGGCCGTGTCGAAGGCGGTCTGGTTCAGCAGGTTTTCCAGGTCGCTGGAGCGGCTGGGGTCGAAGTGCGGGCCGGCCCAGTCCAGGACGATCGAAGCGGGCGGGCGGCATTCCGCACCCAGGCCGGAGGATCGGATGAAGCCGTCCTCGATCCAGACCAGCGGCGTTCCGGCGACCCTGGCGCGCTCGGCCAGGTCGACCGGAGCGCGCGACGGCCACGCGCCGATCGCCCCGCGTCGCGCCCGGGCGATGCGGACCGCCGCCTCCGTGGTCTCGACGAAGACAACGTCCGGCCCCTGGTCGCCGATCAGGCGCGCGACCGCGGCGCGCTTCCAGGCGGCCACACCGACGCAGGCGGCGATGGGCGGTCGGTCTGGCGGCTCTAGGTTGGAGATCGGCGCGGAAGGCATGGCGGCTCGAGAGGCCCGGAAACGGAGCGGATCGATGGGCATTGCCACACTGGCGACGGCTCTACCCCTGTGGGTTCCCACAGGGTGGCGCGACCTCGACGTCCTGTTGAAATCCACAGGTTCGGACGCGGTCGGCGAATTCTAAGCAGGACGAGGTTTCCTGCGCCTCCTGGTCGGCCGAAACGGCCGGTTCTGGCGCGATTTCATTCGAGAGTGCGCCATGACCCGTTTGCCCGTTCCCGTCGGTCCGATCTGCCTGGCCCTTCTCGCCGGCGCGATCCTGGCCGGTTCCGCCCAGGCCCAGGCTCCGGCCAAGGCGTCCGCCGCGGCGCCGGCCTCGTCGGCCAACGATCTGGTCGGCCCGGCGGTCCCCGGGGTCTGCCTGCTCAGCCGCGACGCGGTGTTCGCCGACGCCAAGGTCGGTCAGGCCGCCACGATCCGCTTGCAGCAGATCTCCGCCCTGGCCCAGTCCGAGATCGACGACGAACGCTCGCCGATCGTGACCGAGGTCAAGGCGCTGGAGGCTCAGAAGGCCACGCTGCCCGCGGCCCAGTTCGAGGCGCGCAGCAAGCCGCTGGCCGCCCGCTGGGACGCCGTGCAGCGCAAGGCGAGCCTGCGCGCGCGCGAGATCGAGGCCACCCGCACCAAGGCGCTGGCCACGATCGGCAAGGAGGCCCAGCCGGTCATCGCCCAGGTCTACGCCAGCCATAAGTGCGGGATCCTGTTCGCGCGCGAGGCGGTGCTGGGCGGCAATCCCGCGGCGGACCTGACGCCCGACGTCACGGCGGGGCTGGACGCCAAGATCACCACCATCACGTTCCAGCGCGAGGTCCTGCCGGACGAAGCTCCGCCCGCCGCCAAGGCCCTCAGCGCGCCCAAGGCGAAGTAGGAGGGCGGGGTGAAAGGCAAGCTCATGGCGCTGCTGGCGGCCCTGGGCCTGTCCAGCCTGGCCTCGCCGGCGCCCTCGGCGACGCCGCCGACCGCGTGGGTGCGTTACGCCGACCTGGCCGGACGCGCCTTTCCGGCCTGGCTGGATGAACAGACGCCGGAGGCCGCGCGCCTGCGCGACTATTTCGACGGCCTGCGGGCTGATCAGCAGGGCCAGGACGTGGTGCTGCCGCTCAGCGTCTGGGTGGCGCCGGACGGTGTGGTGTCGCGGATCGTCTTTCCGGTCTTCGCACAGCCGGAGCCGAACGCCGACCTGCGGGCGGCGCTGGTCGGCCGACGCCTGCCGCAGCCGCCTCCCGCCGGCCTGCCGTTTCCGATGCGGCTGCGACTGCGCATCGCGCCGCCGTCGCGGGACGCCGACGCCTCGAGACAGGTTCCGTGAGCGGCGATCCCTCGGAACGGACGCAAGGGGCGCCGAACCTCACCGCCCGCGAGATCGAATGCATCCGCCTGGCCGCCCGAGGACTGACGACCGGAGAAACCGCGCGTGAGATCCAGGTCTCGGAACGCACCGTCGAGTTCCACCTGGGCAACGCCGTGCGCAAGCTGGGCGCGGTCAACAAGCTAAGGGCCGTGGTCATCGCCCTGCAGCTCAACCTGATCGAGCTATGAAATCCGTATGCCGCCTAAATCCCATGGATCGACTGCACAAAAGCACACTGCCAGTTCGACATCGTTCTTCTAGGATAAAATCGGATTGCTGTTTCTCTGATAAATAAATCGTCTCAAGATTGTCACTATTTTCTTGTTACACATTGAGTTGTATCTCCCTATAACTGTCATCTTGCGAAATGTGCTCTGGCAGAGATTTCGGAATGACAAGTACAGAGCGCGATCATTTCAGAGAATTTATTGAAGGAAGCGGCCTGGTCGCCGCCGAGGCGCTGTCGCGTGCGTGGGCTGTTCAGGGCGAGAGCGGCGAGCGCATGGACGCGGTGCTCACCCGGCTGGGCCTGGTCTCAGAGCGCGCCCTGGCCGACTCCCTGGCCAAGGTCACCGGCCTTCCGCAGGTCGACGCCGCTGATTTCCCGGCCGCGCCGATCGGCGCCGAGCGGGTCTCGCCGCGCTTCCTGCGCGAGGTCGGCGCGGTGCCGATCCGGGCGGATGACGGCGCGCTCCGGGTGGCCCTGATCGATCCGCTCAACGGTTACGCCGTGCGCGCTCTGGGCTACGCCTTCGACCTGCCGGTTCGGCCGATGGTCGCCCGGGCCGGCGACGTGGAAGCCGCGCTGGATCGTCTGTACGGCTCCGACGAAGGCGAAGCCTCGACCGGCGAGGACGGGGCCGACGAGGCCGATCTGGAACGCCTGAAGGACCTCGCCAGCGACGCCCCCGTGGTGCGGGCGGTCAACGCCCTCATCGCGCGCGCCGCCGAGATGCGCGCCTCGGACATCCATGCCGAGCCCTCCGAGGACGGACTGAAGGTGCGCTTCCGGATCGACGGCGTCCTGCGCGACCAGGAGACGCTGCCGTCCCAGGTCAAGGCGGCCTTCGTCTCGCGCATCAAGGTGCTGGCCAACCTGAACATCGCCGAACGCCGCCTGCCTCAGGACGGCCGCATGCGCCTGGCGGTCCGAGGGCAGGACATCGACCTGCGGGTGGCCACCGCGCCGACCCTGCACGGCGAGAGCGTGGTGCTGCGCCTGCTCGACCGCTCGAACCTGTCGCTGGATTTCGACGCCCTGGGCTTCGACGAGACCATCCTGCCGGCGTTCCTCGAGGTCCTGTCGCGTCCGCACGGCATCGTGCTGGTGACCGGCCCGACCGGCAGCGGCAAGACCACCACCCTCTACGCGGCCCTGGCGGCCCTCAACGCGCCGACCCGCAAGATCCTGACCATCGAGGATCCGATCGAATACCGCCTGGCGGGGGTTAACCAGACCCAGGTCAGCCCGACGATCGGCCTGACCTTCGCCGCCGCGTTGCGTTCGTTCCTGCGCCAGGATCCCGACGTGATGATGGTGGGCGAGATCCGGGACCTGGAGACCGCCCAGGTGGCCGTCCAGTCGGCGCTCACGGGCCACACCATCCTGTCGACCCTGCACACCAACAACGCCTCCGCGGCGGTGACGCGCCTGATCGACATGGGCATGGAGCCCTTCCTGATCAGCTCCACGGTCAACGCCGTCCTGGCCCAGCGCCTGGTGCGACGGCTTTGCCCGGCCTGTCGTACGCCGCATGAGGCGCATGTCCGGGAGCTGTCGGCCCTGGGCGCGGCCGCCGAGCGGCTGGGGCCGCCGCCGATCCGGCTGTGGAGCGCGCCGGGGTGCGAGGCTTGCGGTCACAGCGGGTTCAAGGGTCGGCTGGCCATCCTGGAGCTGCTGCCGGTCGATGACGAGATCGCCCGCCTGGTGCTGGCGCGGGCCGAGGCGCGGGAGATCGAGCGCGCCGCCGTGGCCGCCGGGATGCGCACCATGCTGCAGGACGGCGTCGTCAAGGCGGTGGCGGGCTGGACGACGATCGACGAAGTCCTTCGCGTGACCCGGGAGGACTGAGCGCCATGGCCGCGTTCACCTACCGGGCGCTGTCGCCGACGGGCGAGATGAAATCCGGCGTGATCGTGGTCGCCTCGCGCGCCGAGGCTCTGGATCGCCTGCGCCAGTCCGGCCTGACGCCGATCGACGCGGCCGAGGCCGCGGCCAGGCCGGTCAAGGCGCCGGGCGCGGCGGCGCGGCGGGCGCTGGTCAATGTCGTCGGCGAAATGGCGGTGCTGCTCAACGCCGGTCTGCCGCTGGAGCGGTCCCTGGCGGTCTGCGTGGAAAACGCCGTCGATCCGGCGCTCAAGGCCGCCCTGATCCAGTTGCAGAAGCGGGTCAAGGAAGGCGCGCCCCTGTCGCGCGCGATGGCGGAGGCGCCGGCGCTGTTCTCGCCGATGGCCTGCGCCATGGTCGAGGCCGGTGAGGCTAACGGCCGCCTGGCCGTCGCGCTCTCGCGCCTTGCCGAGACCCTGGATCGCGCCGAAGCCCTGCGCCAGGTGATCGCCTCGTCGATGGTCTATCCGATCCTGCTGGCCGGCGTCACGACCGCCGTGATCCTGATGATGCTGCTGTTCGTGGTGCCGCAGTTCGAAGGGTTGTTCTCCGACAACGTCGCGCGCCTGCCCCTGCCGACCCGGATCGTGATGGTCGCCAGCCACGTCGTGCGCGACTACGGCCTGGGCGTATTGCTGGTCGGAACGGTCAGCTCGCTCGCGGCCTGGCGATGGCTGAGACGGCCGGCCATGCGCCTGGCGCTCGACCGCTTCCTGCTGGAGGTTCCGCGCCTGGGGCCCCTGATCAAGGCGGCCGAAGCCTCGCGCCTGGCCCGCGTGCTGGGCAGTCTGGTCGAGGGCGGCGTGCCGCTCCCCACGGCCCTGGCCATCGCCCGCCGGTCGTTGAGCAACAGCCACATGGCCGCCGCCGTCGAGCGGGTGACGGCCGGGCTCAAGGAGGGGGGCGGCCTGACCCGCCCGCTGGCGGCCACGGGCCTGTTTCCGACGGTCGCGATCAGCTTCCTCCGCACGGGCGAGGAGACGGCCCAACTGCCCCAGATGCTCGGCCGCCTGGCCGACGTGCTGGACCGCGACGTGCGTCACGCGCTGGAACGGTTCGTCGCCCTGCTGACCCCGGCGATCACCATCGTGATGGGCGTCGTGGTGGGCGGGATCATCGCCTCCATCATGTCCGCCATCCTTGGCTTCAACGATATGGCCCTCGCATCATGACCCAGCTCCTCGACACCCGAGACCGTCACGGCGTTCGACCGGCGGTCGACAAGGCCCGCCGCGGGGGCTTCTCGCTGCTGGAAC
>OUNM010020403.1_pt1 | contig 11841 bp, 11 predicted proteins | sample 1769961 | NCBI WGS metagenome assembly OUNM01 (sample SAMEA3914820, study PRJEB12502) | metagenome | biome: forest; material: soil | place: USA | collected 2012-03-12 | depth 0.3 m
GGGGGCGGGTATGTCGAGCCCTAATTAGTTGTTGCTTCTCAGCTGGAACATGAACTTTATCAGGGCAGCCTCCTGGGCAGCCCAAGCAAAGCCTATTCGCCATTGCTAATTCAGGGGTTAGTAACAATTACGCAGCCTCATTTACCAAACGCCAAGGTGCTTGGGTACAAAGAGGCTAACTCTGTTGTATTTTCTATCCTGTCTTCCGTATCATACTTCTACACCCAAGAGCCGTCCTTGTCTAGCAATGCCAAGTCACCTGAGTCCCGAGACGCCAGCTTTGCCGTATTTTTAATCCCATTTCAGTCATCCGACTTCTGGCTCCAAGAGCCGTCCTTATTGCGCGTGAGTCCAAGTGCCCAGGCGCAACAGGTCTTGCAACCACTCCTCTCAGATGCCGTGTCATTGTGCGTGCAGCTGGAGTGTCGTCCCGTGTTCTGCGGCTTCATTATGGACCCGTCGCCGTTGACAGTGCCGGATTGGAGCGTAGCGTGGGTTCCCTTTCCCTGGCGCGGAGGTACCAGAAGGCCTCCAGTCGTTTTACGCTGCATTGTTCCGGGGTAACCTCGAGTAAGGCAGGTGAACGGAAGAAGGCCCACAAAGCAAGTTTGCGAAATGACGTCTTGGTGGTTTGATGTTTCCGTAGGGTGTTGGAGAGGTGATACTCCAGCAGATGTGATTGTGATGGGTTGGCACCAACAGAACAGGAGAAGATGCGGCTGCTGAGAGCTTAAATACATTGTCCCATTTTTTTTTTGTTGACGACCCTATCTCAAGAGTCACTCAGAAGGATGCTCAAGCTGGGCCTCGTCTTCCCAGTCGCCGCCGCTTCCCATCGCCGGGTCCCAAGGCCATCTTGGTGTCAGACGAAGCCTGAGAAAAGGGCCCCGCCACGGCTGACGATGCTGACGAGCTTTGCAGATCTGGTCGCAATCAAAAACCAAACCCTCAAGCTGCATACCGTGGCTGGCCTCCTTGCTCGGCCTGTTGACCTTGTGCAGAACGGTAAGCACTAAGCAGCCCCTGACATGTTCATTTTGGCCATCTTTCTGAGCCTTGGCGCCGCAAGAAGGACTGAACACGGCCCTACTAACCAAAGTCCAGTCCCAAATGCGGCCGTGGGCCGGGCCCGCTGTTGGCTTCGCCTCATCCGTCGGTTTCGTCTACCATCCTGACCCGAACGGCACAGGCGACAAATGACATTAGCACGTTCCTCGCGAATCACCGACGGCAGGTTGTCCAAATCTCCCTATACACCCACCGGGCCGGAGAGCGCGCCGGTCGTTCCGCTTTGACGCAGCCAACACTTGTTGACTTTTGTCAACGAGTTTCACGAATGGCGCATTGTAATCTTCGATTTGGCCCTGCCAACTTAGCTACCTAGCTACCCACTCTTCTCCAAATATTATCTCTTCTCCGTGATTGGACCGTAAATCATCTCAAAGCCGCTCTCTGAACATCCACCAACAATATCCGCGAGCGGAGGTCTTTATTGCGACTGCGTAGCCGGTACGTAGGCTGTCGTCGGCCGGAGCGGGAGGCCCGCCTTCAGATACGCCGAGTCGATCATGGCCATCTGCGCGACGCTGTCCTCGCCGCCCACCCACGCGCCGCTGCCCTGCCTCCCGCGGACGCGGTTGACAAACTCTTCCAGCTGGTACCGATAGGTCAGCCACCACTCCTCGCCGGGTCTGGCAGGGTCGCCGTCGCCACCGCCCTCCCGGAACGTGTACACCTTCTTGGACTGCTTCGTCTGCCACCGCTTCAGCACCTCCCGCGCGCCGTCCGTCTTGCGCACCGTCCACTCGTCCTCGACGTCGATCCTGTGCCACAAGGACGGCATGATGAAATTCACCAGCGTCACCTTGCGCACGCGCACCTTTTCCTGGCCCTCGGGCAATCCCGACTCGTCGTCGACGCGGACCTCCTTGTGCGTCACGGCGACGCGCGGGATGGCAAACTTCCACAGCGGGGCGGTCAGGTCGCCCTCGGCCTCGCCGACGCCGCCGTTGGGGAAGCGGAAGCGGGCGGAGAAGGAGGCGTCGCAGCGCTCGTTGGGCGGCGGGCACGGGGCGACGGCGCAGTCAAGGCAGGCCTCGGGAGCGACGTCACCGAAGACCCCGCGCAGGGCCGACATGGGGTAGGTGCCGAGGTCCATCATGGTGCCGCCGGCGAGGTCGTAGCGGAAGCGGATGTCGTCCTTGGGGAAGACGAAGCCCGGGACCGAGGCGGTGCTGCGGGCGTGCGCGACGTTGGGCGCGTCGACCAGCGACAGGAAGTGCCGCCACGCCGGGTGGAAGCGATAATGGAAGGCCTCGAGCAGCACGGGCGCGTTGGGCTGTGTGAGCAAGGGAGACCGGAACAGCAGCTCGGCCTCGGCCGCGTTGGAGACGGAGGGCTTCTCGAGCAGCACGTGCTTGCCCTTTGCGAGGGCCTTGAGCGCCCATTCGCAGTGCAGGCCGTTTGGCAGGGGAATGTACACGGCGTCGATGGAGGGATCGTCGAGAAGAGCTATTATTAGATGTTTCGATTAATGATGGCCGAGTTTTCGATGATCAACGAGGGCGTTGACTGAAGCAATTACCTTGATAACTGTCGAGAACCTGCGGGATGCCATGCTTCTTCGCGTACGTCTCGGCCTTTTTCTTATCACGAGCGGCGACGGCCTGGACGATGACATCCGGGTGGCTCTTTGCGGGGCTGATCAGGGCTGCCGGGCTGCGATGGCGATGAGCAACGAAGGGGTCAGGGGTTCGTGGATGGGTTGGACGGACGCGATATTGGCCGCGCCCAAGATGCCAAACTTGAGCGCGTCGGGAGATTTGGCCGCACATGGCGGGCTCGCGATTTGCCGCGTCCGACGAAAAAATCCAATGATTGACGCCATGGGAATTTGGGCACGAGGCGCGAGGCGCGAGGCGCAAAGAGAAATCAATGAGAGGGACTCTTTGAGTGTCCTCGTTAATGAGTGGTTGTCAAGGGTCAAAACAGGTCTCCACAACACTCTTTGGCGAGTGAGCGAGTGAGTGGGGCACCCGTTGGTCCTCCTGTCTCACATTTCACATGTCTCTCGGCTGACCCTGGCCACATGGCACTCCACAAGTACTGTTGCCACGTAACCCGCCAGTCGGCACAACAACAGTCATGTTTCGAGATTCCTCATTGTGGACTTGATGAAACAACAACAGCCAGCTGTCTGTCGTCAACATAGCCATTTTAGATGGCCACTGGATTTAACAGGATATAAATCCCTGCCGAACGAGCTGGACGGCGTTCATGAATCAAATCATTTACCAACTCTTCTCAACCTATTAGCAAGACTAACGAGGTATTGCAAGTATCTCTCAACAGCCTAACGCATCGTCAACATACCAAGCACTGCACTCGATTCTCCACCTTTACCGACACCAAATCCCCAAAATCTCCTTCTTGTGCGACTGTGTCAACTGCCCCAAGTCACCTCACCAGTGTCTCTGCACCATGATGAAGAGGAATGAGATAGCCAGGAAGCAGAGATTGGAGGCTGCACAGAGGGAGCTGGAGAGGGAGTGGAAGAGGGAGGAAGAGCGGAAGAAGAGGGAGGAGGATGAGGAGGAGAGAAAGAGGAAAGAAAAGAAGTAGGAGAAGGAGAAGACGCGGTCACCAACTTGAGCATTGCGCACAAAGGCTTGAGTACCTACTTAGGTATTCTTGATTTAATTCATTCTTGATTTACATCAACGTTGGAAGCAGGGGCTTCTGGAACCGCTCTCAAGTCTCACCCTCGATGATACCAGTCAGCTGAGCCGAGACTCTCGACACCTGCGATGGTCTTTACGAGGAAGGTCAGCAGTCGACGTGATTAGGCACTGAGTTGAGAGTGCCAAAACCCGCGGTGGTCTCAGGGAGGAGGATGGTGGATTGCAATCCAGTTGGAATGCTAGGACACGTGGTCAGGGGAATGGATGGAGTCCTGGACTAAGCCTTTGTAAGATACGAGAAATGAGGTGCAGGGAGAGTTGGGACAACACGTTGCTCTGTAAGCTCAAGACACGAGATGAGATGAGTGATCCAAGTACCAAGATTATAGAGTGGTATTGTAGAATGAAACCGCGCCAAACTCGTGTAAGCTTACCAACCTCTAATGAATACAGACGTGAAGGAAAAGAGAGCATTGAAACCACCACTCCTCTGAGTGATTACCTATATAATTGGCGTTCTTGGAGGTCCTTTCCCCGTCACTTCTGGCTCACCATCATCCTCATTACCTCTTTGGCTACTACCAGCTTCCTCTATCGGCAACAGAAATCACTCTTGCACTCTTGCACTCCTGCACTCATCCTTGTACCCGCCATCCAAAATGCGCTTCCTCCTGTCCTTCCTCGCCCTCATGGCCCCGCTCACTTCCGCCATTCTACTTACCTCACCCGCCGGCGGTGCCCACTTTACCAAGGGGCAGAAAGTCACTGTCACCTGGACGAGTGTCTTCACGGACCCGGGCTTGATCAGCTTCACCCTCGTCAACTTTGTCGATTTCCCCCCGCTGACGGCCATACTCGCCACGGGTATCGCGACGTCGGCCGGCACGGTCGACCTGTTCCTCCCCTGCAACATCGGCAGTTCGTCCGGCTTCCAGATGTGAGTGCTGCCGGGGCAGGGAGAGTTGGAGTCATGACGGATTGGTATTGACCCCTCCCCAGCAACGCTGTCAGCGTCGGCGATGTCAGTACCATCCACGCACAGACGAGCAGGTTCACCATCGATGGCAACTGCGCGACCGGCGTGCAAATTTGCACCTTCACCAACACCCTCACCAACACGTTTACCACTACCGTCACCAGCACCGCCACCAGCACCTCCACATCGATTGGCGTCTGCCCTACCTGAGAACTCAAATGAGCTCGAGATTTACAGGAGGAGGCTGGCTCTTATACGCAGGTGCCGGCACAAACTTGCCCGGGTCTTGGACTACGAGGTTCGACATGGATCGCAAAGTCGGCCTTGGAGATGGCAAAATAGGGGAGGGCAGGAGAAGACCAAAATCACTCGGGGGCGGCGAAAGGGAGAGAGGGAGATGTGACGGGGACCGCTGGACAGGGTTTTATTTGCAGAGGATTGGGTAGCAAAATAGACCAGCCTGCTGGCAAGGCATATGTCAAATTGTGCAGCTGACTCTCCGACTGTGCCACCCAAATTTCATGTCTCCTCTACTTGAACTGACTAAAGAACTCCCAGGTCTCCGTCGCAGAAAACGTCTGGCTGGCCCCCTTGAGAACCGGGGTCTGGATATGAGACCCGTCAAAGGCAATCCACGTCACCGGATATCCCGCGGCGCAGCCCTGGTAGTTGGTCTTGACCATGGTGCCGTCGCCGGACCGCGGCTCCGGCGGCGACTGCGGCGTGCAGTTGTTGTTCTTGACAAAGGTGTCGCGCAGCTGCCGGCCGCCCGCGATAGGGAGCAGCGGGTCGCCGACCCCGTGCTGGGCGTAGTAGGCGATGGGGTCCTTACCGCCGGAGCAGCCGCTCAGGGTTCCGCCCGAGAGGACGGCGACGGCGCGGAACTGCTTGGCGCGCGCGCAGGCGATGGCGTACGAGATGGCGCCGCCGTAGCTGAAGCCCGTCGAGAAGCGCAGGTCCTGGTCGACGCAGAGGTTCTCCTCCACCGCCTTGACCATCTCGTCCACGAAGGCGATGTCTTCTCCGCCCGTGTTGGCCCATCCCGCGTTGAGTCCAGTCGGGGAGACAAAGATGGCCCCGATGTCGTCGTTGGCCAGAGGAGGCAGACCAAACCATGGCAGGTAGCTCTTTTCGCCGTTCGCAACAGTGGCCCCGTTATCCGCGAGGCCGTGAAAGGTGAAGATCAGGCGGTAGGGATGGGTCTTGTTGTAGTTCTCCGGGAGCTTGACGAGATACCAGCGCTGCTTTTGGTTGACTGTTGCCGTGTGGTTGCCCGCGGCAAAGGTTGTTGTCTTGCCGCAGCCTGGAGACAGCTTCACGGCGAGGATGGTTTGGAAGAAGGCAAACAGCACCAAGCCGACGTACGAGGCTCTTGGATACAACATTATTGCTAGACGGCTCGGGGAAATAGGACAGAGCTGAGGCCGGAGACTCGGAGTGTGTGTTTCCCTCTTAAGCCGTCGGAGAAGCCAGTTAGTTGACTGTCTGCGAGTCTTATAGACAACATGTCATTCGGAAATTCCGGACCTGGTGTTGAAGATGTACGCAACCTGCGTCCTCCACACAAGAGTTGTTTCTTGGCAAGTCATGCTCGGCTCATCAACACGGTAGTCTTGGTTTGGCGGTTGGCTTGGTGTTGCAAACGCTCTCGAGGTATTAGCCCGTTTACCGAGACGGCTAATTTGGCTCTTGGAGGCCGGCGTGGGATTCGGAGAACCCGGGGGGTCATTTCCGCTGCTTAATTGGATTGTACAGATTATCTGTCTGCCAGTTCCGTTCAATGCGTGGCTATCACAGCGAGCTCGGGTTCTCCCTGCGGCAATCGAGGGTGTGCGTCTCTCACCCAGGTTCCGGACTTCCCGAGCAGGTTCGGTCCCCGGGCTCAAGGCCGCCTTCTTCGATGCCTCTCACGGACAAATTGCCTTGCTAGTCCCCTCGCAACGCCCAACAGCTCAGTTCCGGACTTGCCAACATGCAACTCTGTTTGAATTTGAGCCGAGTTTGGTGTCCAGGGACCCAGGTACCTGTACTCAGCCTGGCACCATACAGATTCTGCCACTGAAACCTCCCAGATCAGGGTCCCCTCTTCGAATTTGCCAACTAACTAATCCCCATAACGCATAAGAACAGACCAAATCGTGGACACGAAGGTAAACACACCAACTACAAAAGGGATCAACTGACCAGAACTCAGGAACTCCCCCTCGGACAAGTCAACATGATTCAGAGTGATGAGTTTCTCAACCGACGCAATGAAGAAACCTCCGCAAAAAAGAGCAAAGGCTACCATAAAAACCCGGACCCCGATCTCGTACTCAAAAGAGTCCACCTCGCATCCTGTGTCGACGTCATCATCTTCTCCCAATTTCATGTCGTAAAAGATAAGGAAGCCGCCCACACACAACCAGATTATCGAGCCAATGCAGGCTATGATCGACGCGACTTGAAGAAATTTGACGTATCTTCCGTCGTAGAAGTCGAAGGCGGCGAAGATAAACATTTGAAGAGAAGGGCGGCCCTGGTTGATGCGCGTCCAAAACAGCCACGGCAGCAAGCCGTTGTTGATGGCCGTGAGGATTGCCAAGACGCCCCAGGATGCAAACGATGGGCCGAGCCTCTTAGCAACCAGGCCGCGGAAGATGGCGAGCATCCCAAACGACAGAAGCGGCAGGATCGTGGCCAAGACAATGGCGATCTACCACTCGAGGACGACGAGACTCCCGACCGTGGTGTTGTGGACGAGAGCAATCAGGATAGCGGCGAAGATGGCGTTGATGGCCTTGAGGGAATTCTCGATGCCCTTGTTGACGTTGGCAGCCAGGGCGAGCACGCCGGCAAAGAAGCTGAGGTAATAGCCAAGACGCACCCCGAGTCCGTAGAGGTCCGGGTCGCCGATGAGGCGGCAGGTGCCGTCCTCGTACCGAGTAAAGGCAGCGGCCGGGCGCGCGGCCATCAGAACGGCGCAAACAGTGGCCAGCGCCAATCGCCGTCGATGAGGCATCTTGTCCTAATTGGTATACTCTGGACAAGGTGGCGGACAAGCTGGGTTGGACAAGATTGAGGAATGATCTCACGATACAATATGTACCTTAGGAAATCTTGAAAAGTCACTCACAAGGGGCGGACGGGAATCTGAAGAAGCCACGAGTGCAAAGATAGGTAAGGAGAGAAAGAAAGAGCCATTTGACTGTGCAATGCCCAAGCAGCTCAAGCCACATGAGGAGCTGAATTGCCGCCCAACGCCCACTACCACCGCCCATTGCCGACGGCTGATGGTGATAACTCAATACTTTCCTTTTCAGAGCCTTGTCTCCTGCGTCCTGAGGTGCTGGAAACCAATGAGGGGCATTCCCTCGATCACCTGGGCCTTGACTCAGCTTTCAGGCGCACGATAGCGCAATGGTGGCGCCGCTTGGCAAAGTAGGTAGGTAGGTAGCATGGAGCCTTGTGCACCTCCTGTGGACAATTGACTGATCCTCATTCTCTCCTCCTCCTCCAAACTCCCGGTTACCCTAACAACGACCTTCGGAAGAGCCAGGCCAGGAACAGACCGACACAGAACCATCAGTATACATAACGGAATTGCGGGATCTGCTTGTCCGTCTTGTCCATGAGATTTAACATGGGCTCTTCTGCCTCCGTCGCCTCTGCCACGGTGCCGGCTTGGTCGCGACGCTTGTTCTCGCGGACGAGGTAGGCGCGGTACGCAAAGCACACGACGATGCCAAAGGCAAAGCAGATGATCATGGCCAGAAAGCCCGACGGATAGCTGGGCGACTCCTTGTCGAAGAACAGCTGCGGACCGATGATGTTGCCAACGCAATACGCCAGAAATGTCTGCCAGTTTTTGTCTTAATGTTAGCCAAGGCGTCTTCTGTCGATGTCGAGGGGCTCGGGCTAGTTTATTACTGACCAATGCGCTGACAGTTGCCTTCTTCGTAAAGCCACCGACGTTGCTCGAAGTCATGGCCATGACAAGGGGGAAGTTGGACGCGCACGAGATGGCCAGAGCCACGCCCATGAGGCGTCCGTATTTGTTTGAGACCGGGATTTGACGGCCCATGATAGCTCCCGTCAGACTCACCACCAGATTGAACGCCATGAAATAGGTGCGCGAGTTCTGAATGTAGGTGCTGCCGACTGTTGCCACGAGGACGAAGAGCAGCTGGAAGCCCGAACCAACCATGGAGAGGAGCAGAGTGTCGTGTTTTGAGAAGCCAAAGCCCATGATGATGATACCGGCGTACTATTGTGACATTCTAATGTGAGCTTCTCTCCATCGACGCTTGAATAGGTAGGTGTAAGGGGTGAGGCTTACCGTGATGATCCCGTTGTTTGGAATGTTGGAGGAAAGCTGAAGAAGAACCAGAAACCAAGTGTTGGGGTCACAGAGGGCTTCAATGACCTGTTCCCGCTTCCACTCATCGCTCTTGATTCCGGTCAGGTTGTTTTGGACCCGGATTACGGCTTTTGCACGTTCCTCCGGTGTCAGGAACCGCGCGTTGAGCGGCGTGTCAGGGAGGAAAAGGAAACAGAGGGCCGAAAATGCCACAGTGCATCCGCCGAAAACGAGGAAAACCGCCTTCCAACAGGCGATGGTGTTGACGAAACCCAGTCCGTAGCCGATCAAGCCACCAAACAAACCGGCTATCGTATTGCCCAGAAACCAGGCGCCCTGGCGGAGGGGCTGTTCACTTCGGGTGTACCACATGGAGACGATAATCGACATGCCCGGGGCAATGCCTGACTCTGCGATGCCCAAAAAGAAGCGTGTTGCGAGCAGACCGCCGGCATTGAAGCACGTGGCGGTCAGCATGAGGATGGCACCCCAGACAAGTCTGGTCATATGTTAGTCACCACCCATCGAGGTCAGCACAGGGAGAGAACTCACAGAGAGGCCGAGATGAGCTTGCCAACAGGATACCGCACGAGAAGCACGCCTGCCACCGGATATGTGGCAATCAGGTATCCAAAGTAGTAGATGGCGCTGGACCACGAGTATTGGCTGCCCGTGAGGTTGAGGTCCGTTCGGATTCCCAGGACCGCCGTGTAAGACAGCGCGGCCTTGTCGAGGAATTGAAAGAGATATGCTGTCGCCATGATAGGAAGCAGCCTGCAATGATGAGAGCCAATCCAGTCAGCCCGTTGTGAAATACCCCAGGGCTAGGAGGCAGGGGGGAACAGACCATCTGTCTAGCTTGCGCAGAACTCGTTTGTCTTCCTCTGGCGTGAGGTTGCAGCTGGAGGCGTTTGCATCGACCAGCGAAAGAAGCTTGCTCGCCGTGGCCTCGCCCTCGACGGCTGAGGACTTGACGAACTCGCCGCCGTCATGGGTTTTCTCGTCGGCCATGGTGACTGTCCCGTCTGAATTTGTCAAAAGGCTTCAAAGAGCACAGCTCGTGGGATCAATGTTCAGGGGTATTACTCCGTGGCCACTCGAGCCTCCGACCATCTTCTAAAATACATCTTGGTGGACGCGGAGGTCGCGTGCCATCATACATGTACCAACACCACTGACCTGCCTGCCAGTCCTTAGCCTCAAATGATGGTCTGCAACAACACACGCGTCACCTGAATCTTCCCAGGAGTGGCCCCGCAATTAGCCGACGAGGCTACCACTAACACGATTTAAGTAGGCGATAGCCGACGAGGTTCAGGATTCGGACGGATCCAAGTGGGGCGATAGCCGACGGGAATGTCGGCTGATGGCACGCTAGGGACGGAGTACGCAGCCAGTCGATTGCCAACCAAAGAAAAGAGAGCGGATAATGATAAGCAGCGGTCAAAGGGGGGTGGAAAGGAACTTGGAGAATGGCTCCTGGCGTCTGAGAGCCCCATATAGGCCCGGAACATCACATGCTGGAGGCATGGCAAGAGAGAGGGCCCCTGACCTCGGAATAGCATCTCTGACAGTTTGGTATCAATTATTGCCTTGTTTCTCACACTGCCAGTGGCCGTTCCAATTCCAGTCAGGGGGCAGCCCCTGAGGGCATTCCCGTGACAGCAACGAAGACCAAGTGATGATATGGTCCGGGTGAGACTTGGAAAGCGGATTGGCATTGGCTTGCAATTGGCACAGAGATGACTCCTTAATTAAACATGACAAATCCAAAACTATTCTACTCCCGGTCCTTCTTTTCAAAGTCCCTCCTCGCGCCCTCCGCAACGCTGTCCTCGGTGAGCACCCGGATGGCCAGCATGGCCATGCCCTTGGCGCAGTTGAGAGCCGAAGCGTGGGCCTCGTCTGTTCCCGCACAGGCGGCAAATTTGGGGTTGTGGGCCGCCACGTCTGGGGTGGTCGGGATGGGGAACGCGCCGTGGAAGCTGGGGACCAGATGAGAAACGTTGCCCATGTCTGTGGAGGCCTCGGTCGGGGTCCAGAGCTCCTGCTTGATCTTGAGCCCGAGATGGGCCATGTCTTCGACGTAGGCCTTGCACAGGGACGAGTTGATCCTGAGATCCGAGTACGTTGGCGCCCTGTTTTGGTTTTTGGGGAACACGTCAGCCATTCATGCAACAGAAAAGGCCCAGAGACAAAATAAACCGCAGGCTGCCCGCTCGAGCTTACATGATGTAGTTGATCTCGCAACCGGCAGCAGCAGCACCCGCCTCGAAGCAGGCCTGTGCCCGCTTGATCAGCTCGTCGCATCTGCGCATGGTCGGGCTGCGGATGCACCAGTTCATCCTGGTATACTGGGGAATGACGTTGGGAACGGCCCCTCCGACCTCAAACACGCCGTGGATGCGTTCGTCCGGGCGGATCTGCTGCCGCAGCATCGAGACGTTGTTGTACGCGGCCACGGCGGCGTCCAGGGCGTTGATGCCCATCCACGGCTGGGCGGACGCGTGCGCAGGGCGACCCCTAAATTCGACTTTCATCTTGGCGCTGGCAATCAGCCTCAAGCCCGCCAGCCCGTCGATCGGATCGTTGGGATCGGGCTGCTGGGAGCCGGCGGGATGGGCCATAATGGCGGCCGCGACGTCCTCGGGAGGGTTAAAGGCTCCCGCCTCGATCAGCTTGATCTTGCCGCCGCCGCCCTCTTCGGCCGGCGTGCCGAGGAGCCGGAGGCGGCCGGGCGTCTTGGTCTCGGAGAGGACCTGGGCGGCACCCAGGAACGCGGCCAAGGACGACGTGGCAATCAGATTGTGGCCGCACGCGTGTCCGATCCCGGGAAGGGCGTCGTA
>OUNM010207866.1_pt1 | contig 11841 bp, 6 predicted proteins | sample 1769961 | NCBI WGS metagenome assembly OUNM01 (sample SAMEA3914820, study PRJEB12502) | metagenome | biome: forest; material: soil | place: USA | collected 2012-03-12 | depth 0.3 m
CAGAGTGGCGAGCAGGTTCATGATGTTGGGCAGGTTCTGGCGGTAGAAGGCCTCCTGGAGAGCGCGCTGCTTGTTGGGCCACGTCATGAGCAGGTGGAAGAGGGCAATGACGGCACCCTCGTACTCGGGGCCACGGCCCGTGTTGATCGAGGTGGGCGAGAAGGCCTTCCACATGATAGACTCGCAGATGTTGGTGGCAATGAACAGCGAGATACCACTGCCAAGGCCATAGCCCTTCTGGAGGAGCTCGTCAAGGAGGATGACGATCATGCCGGCAACGACCAGCTGGAGGATCAGGAGGAACACAATGCCGGCGCCGAGCTCGCTCGGGGGGCCGTAGAGACCGGTGAAGACGTAGACAGTGGCGGTGCCGACCGCGAGGATGAGGGCGAAGAGCTTCTGGGCCGTCTGGTAGAGCTCGCGGTCCGACTTGAGGTCGAGGTTAACGTCGATCATGTGGGTACCAGCGAGGAGCTGGAAGACCATGCCCGAGGAGATGATGGGGGTGATGCCGAGCTCCATCAAGGTGCCGCGGTTACTCGCCATCATCATGCGCAGCCAGTATAGCGGGTCGGACGAGTCGGACGAGACAATGCCGTAGAGCGGCATCTGGCTCATGACCAGGAAGATGAGGAGCGTCAAGCCCGTCCACATCAGCTTCTGGTTGAAGGGGATCTTGGTCTCGGGCTGCTGAACCTCGGGGAGGAACGGCACGAAGGGCTTGACGAGGTCGAGGAACCGTACTGCATCGCACACGAGATGGTCAGCGCATTGTCGCGGACGAAGAAGGCGGAGGAAGGGGGCGGCATCGAGCTCGCATGCAAGCTGCGCAAGCTGCGCAAGCTGCACAAGCTCCGCGACGCGTCCCCGAATGCAAAGGCAATGCGGCGCAATCGGCAGCGGCACTTACAGGAACTCATCTTGGGCAATTGGAGGAAAAGAACACCCAAATATTAAATCATCCAGAAGAAAGAAGAGGCGGAGTGAGCGACAACGACTCTGCAGCAGGAGAGTTGTTGTCGGCGCAATGGGTTCGGAAAGGGGGAAGAGAGGAGGCGGGTGCTGGAGAAGCGGCTCCTTAAGATCTGGCTTCAAAGTTATTCTGTGATGTGTCCAATTTCGAAATGGGTCCCACACGTGACAGCTGTCAATGCTGCCAATCCAAAACAAGGAGGACTCAGGAGTGCGTGCGTGCGGCTGGATTGGGCTGGATTGGCGTGGAACGCCAAGGCCTTCTCCAACTTTCCAGGCGGACCCCTGGCGCCGTGGTCGCAGTGGTCGCTGCAACTCTGCGCGCGCACTTCCCCAAATTTTGGAGGCTCGCTTCAGACCCAGTCTCGCGATGCGGATGCGACTCGGCGTGCCGGGTGAAGGCTGATGGGTTTCCTCTCCCGTTCTGCTCCTCTGTTTACTTCAGCGCTGAGGCCGAGCAGGGCCGTTGTCAGAAAGATGAAGCCTCTCGTAATCATCTACGGGTCGACCGGCACCGGCAAGTCGGATGTCAGTCGCGTGCTCCTCCTCTGGCTCCAGAGCGCTCCCTTGAGAACCAGGGCACTAACGACCTTAGCTTGCCGTCGAGTTGGCGACTAGATACAATGGCGAGATCATCAACGCGGATGCGATGCAGATGTACAAGGGCCTGCCCATCATCACCAACAAGCTCACCCTCGAAGAGCAGCGACGGATCCCGCACCACCTTCTCGGCAGCATCGAGCTCCACGAGGACCCCTGGGTCGTCACCCAGTTCAAAAATGAGGCTACCAGGATAATATCCGAGATCCGTGCCCGAGGGAAGCTCCCAATTGTCGTCGGCGGCACTGCCTACTATCTCGACGGCTTGCTCTTTGAGGGCAGGCTGGTCGACGACCAACCCGCACTTGACGGAAGCGAGGGCGCATCGCAGCGCGAGGAGCTGGCAGCGAAGTATCCCATCCTCACAGCCTCCCCAGAGGCCATGTTGGCCAAGCTGCGCGAGGTCGACCCCGTGATGGCGGACAAGTGGCATCCGAACGACGCGCGTAAGATTCGGACATCGCTGGAGATCTACTTTGGCACGGGGCGGCGCGCGTCCGACATCTATGCGGAGCAGCGCAGCAAGAAGGAGTTCAAGTGGGCGTCGATCTCGGCCCCGCAAGGGCACAGCCTTGGAGAGGTCCTCCTCTTCTGGCTCTATGCCCGGCGGGAGGTGCTCAACGACCGGCTGGACAAGCGCGTCGACAAGATGGTGCAGAGCGGTCTCCTCGCTGAGACGGCAGAAGTCCACGACTATCTCCAGCAGAGATTAGCTGCCGGGGAGACGGTGGACCGCTCCAAGGGCATCTGGCAGTCCATCGGGTTCCGCCAGTTCGAGCCGTACCTCAACTCGGCTAAGGAGACGCCCGAGAGCCCCGGGTTGGCAAAGCTCGAGGCCGCAGGCATCGAGGAGACCAAGGCGGCGACGCGCCAGTACGCCAAGTACCAGGTCCGGTGGATGACCATGAAGACGATTTCGTCTCTCCAAGAGGAGAGGCTGCTGGACAGGCTCTACCTCCTCGACAGCTCCGACATTGATCGCTGGGGTCAGGAGGTGCGCGAGAAGGGGGTCGAGCTCACGCGACAATTCCTCGCCGACGAGGACCTGCCCCCGCCAGCCAGCGTATCCGAGACTGCGAAAGAGGTGCTGGGCGGATCGGTGGAGCGCAGCAACCGCGAGGACACGCCCTGCCGCCGGACATGCGACGTCTGCCAAAAGACGCTCCTCACGGAAGGTCTGTGGCAGGCACACATGACGAGCAGGAAGCACGCCAAGGCGGTGCGCGGAGCTAAGAAGAGGATGCTCATACCGGCTCATGCCATGCCGCCGAGAGCCCTGGTTGCAGTTGAGGCTGCACCATCAGAAGCGAGAGAGCCGGCAATAGATCCTGCATGAACCTCAACAAGTGATTCGTCTATGTACAAACGTGAACATCCAAGTCTTCGAGACCAAAACCCCGCCCCCTTCCCGGCCAACCCGGATCCGCCCCGACTCAACAGCGCCACGCCACGCCAATGAATATGGTATCAACCAACAGCAAAGCAACGGGCAGAGTATATACTCATCCAACACTCTAACAAACCGAGCCCTGGATTTACGCCTCGGCAATCTGGCTCTTCACCCACTTCTCCAGCCCGCCCCGCGCAATGATCTCCTGCACGTTGGGCGGCATCTCGCCGACCTTCTGGCTCCACGTCTCGCCACCCTCGCCCTCGGTCACCACGACCTTGCTACGCCGGACGTCCCACACCAGCTTCCACCCGGTGCGGCGGGTCAGCGTCTTGTCGCCAAAGGTCTCGCGCAGCCTCTGGACGAGCCTCGGGACCTCGACGCCCAGCAGGGCGTTGTTGATGCTGTTGCGGCTAAAGATGTTGCCGAAGCTGCCGGCGACGACGAGCGGGATCTGCTTGGCAAGGATGGCGGTGGCGGCTTGCTCTCGGGAGCTGCCACAGCCAAAGTTGAAGCCGGCCACGAGGATGTCGCCGGCGCGGGCGACGGCGCCGAAGCCCTTGTCGTAGTTCTCCATGCACACCTCGGCCATCTTGTCGACCGACACGTGGTCCTGGTACGTGTACTTGCCCGGGTAGATGCCGTCCGTGTTGATGTTGTCGGCGTCGCAGAAGACGATCTCGCCCTCGATCTTCTCGGGAAAGCCCGGAAGGATCTCGGTGAGGGACTCTTCGGCGGCGTCCTCTTGCGCGGCGGGCTCCGCGGAGGCGCCGAACATCTCCTTCTCGGCGTTGGCGATCATGCCGTCGGCTTCTGCGATGATCTTGTCGAGGGCCTCCTCGATGCTCAAAGCCTTGTCCTGGACGTGGTCGCCGTTGCCCTCGCCGATGATGACCTTCTCGACGCCCTCGGGCTTCTGGTACCAGCCGGGGCCGGCAATCTTGCCTTTCAGCGCGCTGGCCGCCACGACCTCTGGGCTGGCGAGGTACGCCTTGGCCTCGGTGGAGCCCATGCGACCCTTGAAGTTGCGGTTGCTGGCGCTGATGCCGACCTCGCCCGGCTCGAGAAGCCCGGTTCCGAGACCGATGCAAGGACCACAGCCGGATGGGAGGGCTTCCGCGCCAGCCTGGAGCAGGACCTGCCAATCACCGGCCTCTTCGGCTTCCGCCTGCTCAAGCAGGGACGCGGCGGCGATGTAGAACTTGACGCCGTCCGCGGCCTTGGGAATGACGCCATCCTTCGCGGCGTCCTTGAAGACCTTGGCGGCCGCGGCGATATCGGACGCGCGAGAGTTTGTGCAGGAGACGAGGTATGCCTTGTTGACCTTGATATCCTGCGCCTCGAGGTCCTTAAGGGGCGTGGCAACCTTGACAGAGTTGGGTCCGGCGACGAAGGGCGAGAGGGTGGACAAGTTCAGGTAGAGTGACTTGGCGTAGGTCGCGCCAGGGTCGGCGGTCAGCGGGTTGTTGATCAAGTCGTTGATCTTGGCGTGGGTGAACTTGCTGCGAGAGTCGGACTCGGGGTCCATTGCCGAAACGGTCGCCTTGGCTCTCAGCCACGACAACAGCATGGCGTCGATGGGGAACAGTCCGCTGAGCGCGCCCCACTCGGTCGTCATGTTGGCGATGGCGAGGCGGTCGTCGATGGGAATGCTGTGCATGGTCTGCTCGGAGCCGGTGAACTCGATGGCGTGGTTCAAGACATCGTCGTTGTTGAACAAGCCGCACAGCGCGACAATCACGTCCTTGCCGGTTACCCCTGGTGGGAGGATGCCGGTCAGGGTCACCTTGGCGATCGGCGGGATTTGCCACCATGTACGGCCCGTGGCCCAGATGGACGCGGCATCTGTCCGGACCATCGGTGTGCCCAAGCACCCCACGCCGCCGTACATGTTGCTGTGGGAGTCCGAGGCGACAGTGACGGTGCCGGGCCAGGCGTAGCCCTCCTCGACCATGATCTGGTGGCCAATGCCACGGCCGGCCGGGTAGAAGACGACATCGTGCTTCTTCGCAAACTCCTCGATCTGGCGGTACTTCTTGAGGTTCGCCTCGCTCTTGTTCTGCACGTCGTGGTCGAGCGTCATGACGATCTGCTCGTTGTCGTGGATTTTGGAGGCGCCGATCGACATGAACTTCATAGCAACCGGCCAGCTGTTGTCATGGGTCATGGTCCTGTGCGGCTGTCACTTGTCAGCTTTCTTCTGTGTTCTGTGCACAGCCTTGTGGGTTGGGATTTGGTGCGTGGAGCTGTACCTTCAGGGTCACATAATCGCCGGCCTTGACCTTCTTCCCCGGCGCAAGCCCAACCGAGTATCTCTGGACGATCTTCTCCGTCAGGGTCTGGGGGTTCGGTGTGGCAGACTTGGACGCGGAGAGAGACTGCGCTGCCCCGGCATTCTCGAGCTGCGAGTGGAAAGCATCCTGACTTAGACGCGGGGTCGTCGTGTAGGAGGCGACGCGCACCGCACGGAGGGTGGTTCTCGGGGTTCTCGGGGTCCTCGCGGCGAAGAGCGCTGGGCGATACGCCCTGCTGGCCGCCAGCGCCAGGCTTCGTCTCTGTCAGGGTTGCCAACGGTCAGTGGGCGAGCGGCGGGAGAGGGATTCGGCCTATCATTGCTGCATACCACAGGTGTAATCATGGTGGGCTTGGTCCAGAATATGTCATTGCCACGCCGCGAAGATGCGGTGCTACCGGTAGTGGTCCCCTAGGAGAGTGTGAACTATGAACTGTGACTGCGGGACCGGAGCCAATAATAATCGCAATTGCAGGCGATGCGAATGGTGGCAGTAAAATTTTGGTGGGGTCCAGTGCTGAACCAGCCGCTCACCGCTTTGCATCCTCGCTTCAGCGGCAAGTCCCGTCCGTACCACCCGGTCTCTGTTTTCTGTATTGTGTATTGTGTATCGTAATGCTCTGTATTCTGGATTGTCAAATGAAATCCCGCTGATGTATCCTGTATTTGTCGTATTAATTATTTGTCTTCTCCATTCCGTACAATTCGTTCCGCGCTCAGAAATGCAATGGCCTGTGGACTCGAAATTCGGGAATGCTCCATCCCGAGCCGAATGACCATTGTCTGCACAAAACGTGGAAGCCCACACCAGCCCAAAACCCATCCCATAGTGCAGGTTGGGCACCTCGAGGGCACCCCCATTTCATGGTGATTCATCCTTGCCCGCTGCGCGCTACACGTCGACGTCGATCCAAGATTCCCGCCATTGGCCGGCCCTGTTGCACTCTCCATCCATGCTGGCAGTCCAGTGTGCAACAAGCACTACGGGCCGTGACGGGACTCAAGGTTAGGTCGTTGCTTGTAGGATCACTGCATGCTGTGCCAGTGGAGCTGCCAGAGTTTGGAGGGAGGGGCGCACAGATTTCGGGGATTTCGGGGACAAATCAGCGTCCAAACACCGGCGACTAAAACCGCACAGAAGGGGCGACTTCTGCGCCGACCTCCGACTTGCCGCCCGCTCGCGGGAAAGCTCCAGCTACTGCCTGGCTACCAACCTGGTACCTTACCTAACATTAAAGAAAACCAAACCAAAACACCGGAACTTCCAGGTTGCCTGCAGGCTGCGGGCTACGTATTACCTACTTCATGATCTCACTCTCACAACCCAGCAGCCGCCTTCAATAACACCACACATGGGGCTAACTGCTGGCATCTTGCATGAATGGGACACCTCCGGCATCTGGGCATATCCGCGAACTTAAACGGCCGCCGCTGGCTGCCACCACGGTGCTCTCCTATATTCATTTTCGATCATTCACATTCTTCATTCTTCGTTCCTCATTCTTCAGTCTCTGCTGCCTGGCCTCCCGTCCGACCAGCTCTAGCTTCTTCAACATCTTCGTCTAGATACTCGTCTGTCGTCTGAAAGACCCCGAGATCATCGCACCCCCACCTCTGAACACCGACACAGCTCACCTCAACCATGGATTTCTCAAGCACCCCGGACTCCCAGGCGTCCGGTTTCGCCTCAACCTCCGCGTCGGGTTCAGGCTCGGGCTCGGGCCCTCCCGCTCCCGGTGTCCCTGGGACCCCAAGAACCCCGGGAGCCCCGGGATATCCCCCCTCGAACGCCGCAAAAAAGCCAGCACGGGTCCTCGCCTGTCAACTGTGCCAGAGTCGCAAGATCAAATGCGACAGAGAATCTCCATGCGGTAACTGCAAAAAGGTACATTCTTGTGGGCCGTACACGGCCGAGAAGCCCCGTCGTGTGTCGCCAGATCGTTGCTGACCGCTCACCAGGTCAATCTACCTTGCCACCCCAGTATTCCGGCACCCGCGCGCCAGCGCAGACGGCCAAACCAGGATCTCCAAGAGCGGCTCGCCCGGTGTGAAAGTCTGCTGAAGGAGTTTGCGAATGGGAGTGGGAATGGGAATTGCAACATCCCGCCTGGTTACAAACTGGTCAAGGTCGATGACCAGCCCGAAGACCAGCCCGAGGACCAGACGGATGACCAGCTCGACAGCCAGGCCGATGACCAGTCGAATGCCCAGTCGCCCAACCCGTCCCACGCAGGTGCCTTGGAAGGCTTGAGGTGGCAGCCCCTCGGCCAGCTCGTCAGGGAGGCGGATGGCAGTGAGCGCTTTGTGGACAACCCCGTGCTGCGGGCCATCCACGACGAGGCATGTGCTCGCCCCCTTTTCCGATGTTGTCCTATTTTCTCCCTCTAACTCGAGCCGACAGATCCAAATCATGAAGGGTGATGGGGCCACGACCGAGGAAGACTCCGACGACAGCGGCCCGGAGAGCATGACCCTTGTGGGCCACCCCGCCTCCGTCTTTGGGGCCGACCTGCTCCTCGGGGCCAACCTTCCGGGAGTCGACATCAGCAGCCTCTGGCCAGAACCTTCTCAGGCCTTCAGTCTGTGGCAAACATACCTAGAGCGTGTCAATCCGTTGACTAAAATCATCCACGTTCCCTCGCTGCAGCCCTACATGATGCACGTTGCCCACGGAGCCCGGAACCTTCCCAACGCGATGGCCACTCTCATGCTGTCCATCTTCTTGATGGCAGTGGTGTCACTGACTCCGCACGAATGCCTGGGGCTGCTCGGGCAATCGAGGGCGGAGGTGCTCAAACTGTACACGGCAGCGGTCTGCTCCAGCCTGGCCCGGATGGATTTCATCCAAAGCCACAGCTTCACGGTCCTGCAGGCGCTTGTCCTCTACCTGGTATGATTCCCTGACGACTGCTGTGACACACCCTAGAACCCCCTTCGTCTCTAACGCGATGCCGCAGATATCGCTCCAGGGTCGGTACAACCGACACGCCGTGTGGATCCTCAACGGCATCGCCATCCGCATTGCGCAGAAGCAGGGACTGCACCGCGACCCCGAAACACTCAACTTGTCTCCGTTCGAATGCGAAATGCGAAGGCGGATGTGGTGGCAAATCACCATGCTGGACGCCAAGTACGCCATGTTTTCCGGGCTCAGTCACAGTTTGCTTTCCAACTGCGACACGGGCCCGCCCAAGAACCTCAACGACGTCGACATATCTCCATCGGACACCAAGCCGTACCAGGACCGCGAAGGCCCGACAGAGATGATATTCTGCTTGCTGACGTACAGGTTCGCCAGGTTCCTCCTGGACGCGCCGGGATTTGAGGGCTTGGCCATGATCAAACGCAGCAGTCCAGACGGGAACGGCCCGACGGAGGAGCAGCTGGTTGAATACCGCCGCAAAGTGTCAGTGCTTCGCCAAGATTTCCTGGATATTCTTGATAAAAAGTCGGATCCTCGGGCGGGACCCGTGCACGAGATGGCGCTCGCAATGCGGGAGCACCTTATCGCAAGGCTCGACGAGCTTGTGACGCCCGTCGAGGAACAGGCCGATTGGGGAATCGAGGTCCACTCGGCCGCGGACAACACGTTCAAGGCCGTCATCACCATCTTCGAGCACGATGCGGCCAATAGTATGGCTGGCAAGATCCCAGCCTTCACCTGGTTCACGCTCCTGCACTTCCAGAGCGACCTTTTCTTGTATTTGGTCAGGCAGCTCACCCGCCGCACCCAGGGCGCGCTGGTGGACCGGGCCTGGATCCAGGTCGAAGCCGTCTACTCGCTCCACCCGGAGCTGCTCGACATCAAAAACAAAACGGCCGTCACCGTCAGCTCCTCCGTTCTTCGGGCGTGGAAGAAGCGGGAGGAGGCGCTCTTGGCCAAGGGTCAGGCCGAGGCGGAAGCCCTGGCAGCGTCTCAAAAGGCTCAAGCCGCGGCCATGGCACGAAACTGCGGTGGCCAGCAGCCATCCTTCGTCTTGCAGCAGCCGATTGTCGTCATCCCGCCGCGGGTCGAGGTCCCCTGGTGCATCGACACGCTCCGGCGGCTCCGGTTCGACGACCCCAAGGTGCTCGGGCACACTCCTGGCAGCCTCGGCACGCCGCCCGAGCTCTTCAACGGCGGCGCGCCCTACAACGGCATGATGCAGATGGATATGCAGATGGATATGGGCGCCCCGCTGGCCCAGTTCGCCGACATGCTCCAGGCCGACATGATGGTCTGGGACACCGAGCTACCCGTCCCGCCAATGATGCATCCCGCACATATCCCGCTTCCTCCTCCGTCGGAGGATTACAGCTCTTACAGGGGACCCCCGATGAACTTCATGGGATGAGGCCGCCCTGACGACTCTGAACCCCGATGCGCTTCATCCGCCGTCGGATAATATTATGTGTCTTTTGGCATTCATGGAACCCCCAAGGGGCTTTATGTCAAGGGCATTGGGAAAAGGCTAAAAGCTGTGGATAGCTTTTTTTGCATGGTTTCTTCTTTCCTCTTCTCTATTGTTTTATTTTCCTGGTATTATTATTGGAAATCTGGACAGGTCTGTGGAGTTCTCTGGAGGTGGTTCGGTGTTTTGGAGGGGGCGTTGCGTAGTCCCCCTCATTATGGAGATAGGTTGGATTGCTAGACACAGCTCAAGACACAGATAATGTATCTATCTTTCCCGGCTTTGGGGCCGTGAGACTGTTTCCTTGTGGTTTAGTCTAGCGTCTTGGGCTGGCTGAGTTGGTGGTGTCGTGGTGTGAGTGTCTTGCTTGTGAGTGTCTGAGGTCTATCCCGATGAGTGGATGTCTTGGTTTCAGGAGTAAGTTCTGCTGGCACGGCCTGCTGACGGAGCCTGGCCATGCCGATCATGTCTGAGAGTGACGGGAGCCTGCCTTTCGGTGGGCCAGGTGGCGTGCTGGCTGTTTGGGTTGCCTTGGGCTAGTTTTTCTGGTCCGGGGGGTTGTTGGACCGGCTCTGTCGTTCGTGCTCCCACACGGGCAGCGCCTTGGGGTTGGAATAGCCCCGAGACGGCGGGGGTTTTGAGACATGTCCGCCGCTCGGTCCCGATCCGGGGGGGCTGTTCAAGGTCCGATGGGTATCCGGGCCGAGGAGGGGTTCTAGAAGGATGGCAGTGTGAGATGTGACGGTATTGCAACTCTTGGGCATGAAGAGACTGAACCCAGCGAGGATTGTCTGACTCTTCAGAGGGCCTTGGAAGACCCAGTCTCAGTTGCGAGGGTTGCTGGGCGCTGCTCGGCACGACCTGGGGTTGGCTGATGTGTACCAGCCTGCGAGTTGGCAGGACGTCAACATTAAGTGTGGTTGCACTGTCGATCTCCTGCTGTTACCTGTTTGTTCACTTGGCAGACGGGTCACGAGCGCCAGGACTCGCTCTCGCAACCTCCATTGGCTTCGGCCGACAGACGACCGCCAATGAAAACTGTCTTGTTTGTCTCTTCGCTTTTATCTACATCATGGCGAGCACCAAACACGCCATACCCTGATGATTGTCCGTGGCAAACAATTTACCTGTTTCTATAGACTCAGCCAGGCATTCGAGTCCAAAGTGGGTTTATACCGAGACAATCGGGAGAAATCCATCGGGTTTTTGCTCCAAGCACCGAGATGAACGGAAGTTGGCCCAGCTCAGCCCAGGCACCAAGATACCGAATTCAGGCAGGCAGACAGAATGACCACCCCCACTCCCAGCTCCACTCTTTAAGGCCCCACCAGTGTTGGTCACTGCCTGCGACCCCTCCATCTGTCAAATACGCGGGTGCACAGAATAAGGTAAACTGTACTGTACACAGTACGTTACATGACGCTGATACCGAATACGCACCTTACATTACTCACCACCTCACTCACCACTTCGCATCAACATCAGCTGTGAACTGTCAAGTCGTCAACCGAAGCGACCAACCAGGGAGACCAACCACATACACCACAAAACAAACAAATAAAATGGAGATATCTAACCCCCGCCGCATCCTCGCCGTCTCCCTGACCAGCTCGGCCCAGCACCTCAGCAATGTCATCAAAGGCAAGCCCCTCACCCCCACCATCTCATCCATCCTCAACCCTCCCTCACTTGCACCACCCTCAACCACTTCGCCAGCCATCACATCTAACAGCATCCCCTTTAAAAAACACAGACCTAACCGGCACCTACCCCACCTCCCAACAAACCCTACCCTCCTCATCAGAAACCGACACAGCAGCACCGGAAACGCCAACAATCGCAGGCACAACCCACCCCCTTCCGCTCACCACGCCCTACTACACGGCCTCGGTCCCCGTCTGGCTCGACCTGGTCTCTTCTCCGGCCGACTGGGCCGCGTCGTTTCTCTCGCACGAGGCGAAGGAGGTGTTGGACGTGCTGGGGGGCGTGGTTGTTGTTTTTGAGGTTGCTTCTGTTTCGTTGGCGGCGGGTTCTGCTTCTGGTTCGGGGGCTGAGGTTGGTGGTGGTGATGGTGGTGATAGGTCGAAAGGACAGGAGCAGGAGAGGGAGCTGGTCAGGCAGGTGGGCAGGGTTGTGCGGGAGGGGTTGGGCGGGTGGGGATGGGATGGTGTCGGGGTGGCGGGCGGGGGGGGTGG
>OUNM010479001.1_pt1 | contig 11841 bp, 9 predicted proteins | sample 1769961 | NCBI WGS metagenome assembly OUNM01 (sample SAMEA3914820, study PRJEB12502) | metagenome | biome: forest; material: soil | place: USA | collected 2012-03-12 | depth 0.3 m
CAGCTGCGGTGCTCGAAAATCTCCCCTCCTAAGCGCCAACCGGATGCGCGGGCCACGAGCTGCCATGCGCCCGTCTACACGACGGTGGCAGCGAGGACCGTTCGAGACGCGGGCGCAGACGGACGGGCAGACGCCGGGGCATGCCAGCCTCTCGGCCGCTCGCAGCGGCGCGTTTCGACCAAAATCAACGTGGCTGCGCGAAAAATAGTTATCCACAGGGCGCGCCCGCGCCTGTTCAGTTAGTGAGCCGATGGAGCGTCGCGTCCCGACTCCGCTTTTGTGCATACTACATGCACCGCTCTAGCGGTTTTCCACAAGGCTATCCCCGCGCAACCCCCCGCAAAAATTTGACCTACCGTTGCGAAGCCCATCCATCAGCGCTACTTCCGACGGGCCCCAAACATCAGCGCAGGTCTGAACATCTGCTCTGCGCTGAAAAACCTGAACGGCACCGCCGGCGGGGAACGGGGAAACCAAGCGAGGTCCGTCATGGCAATGAAGTCCGATTTCGAGCACGCAGACTGGGAGGACAAGACCCTTCTGATCCTCGGCAGCACCTATCCGAACCACTCGATGAAGTACGTGGAGGTCGCGTGCACCGGCGCGATTGACGAGGCGACCGGCAAGATGGTCCGCATCCATCCGATGCCGCGCCGCTACCTTGAGCCGGCGCACCGCTTCCAGAACTTCCAGCGCGTACGAGCACGCATCAAGCCGAGCTTCGCCGACGGCCGCGTCGAGAGCATGCGAATCGATCCCGATAGCATCGTGCCGCTCGACGTGATCCCGGCGAAGAACGTGGCGGCGCGTCGTCACTTCATCGAGCGGTCGCCGAACCTCGTCGCATCAGTCGAAGAGATGAACGTGCGCATGAAGCGCGACGGCTTCTCGCTCGGTGCGATCCGTCCGAAGGAGATCCTTGGCGTGCGCGTGAAGCCGCGCGCACCGAAGGACATCGAGGCGTGGAAGCGGAAAGAGGACGAGATCCTGAGCCAGCAGGTGATTGCGGGCGAGCCACCGCCGAAGCCGCTCGACTGCCCGGAGGCCGAGTTCCACGTGAAGTGGCGCTGCGATGACGCGCGCTGCACCAAACCCCACGACATGACGTTGAAGACATGGGGGCTGCACGAGCTCTATCGCCATCTCGCGGGCGATCCGAAGCGCGACGAGAAGGTCGAGGCGAAGATGCGGGCGATGCTTGATATGTCGAAGCGCGACGTCTTCCTCTTCCTCGGCACGATGGTCGCTCTTCGCTTCGAATTCGCCCTGATGGACGCCTACTCAGTCCCCCGGGAAAACCAGTTGTCTCTCCTTTAGCTAGAATCGAGAGCAGGCGCCCCGGCAAGTGGGGCGCCTCGCGTGTCAAGGAGCAGCCCTCATGGCTAAGCAGCGCCGCGTGACGTCCGCAGAGTGCGAAGATTGGTACGACTCTGTCGCGCCAAAACGGGGTGCGCTGTTGGAAGCCGCGCGCGCAACTGTCGCGACGTTGCTGGACGCCAAGCAAGTCACCTGCGTCTCGGTCGAAGGTCGCGTGAAGACGCTCGGGAGCCTGCTGAAGAAGGTTAAAGAAAAACGCTACACCGACCTCGACAAGCAGGTGACCGACATCGTCGGTCTACGCGTCATCGTCTACACCGAGAACGATGTCACGCGCGCGAGCGATGCCATCGCGAACGCGCTGTTCGTCCACACGGACAAGAGCGGGGACAAGTCCCAGCTATTGGGCACGAATCAATTCGGCTACCGATCGGTTCACTTCGTCTGCGAGCTAGGTCCAACGCGCACGGCGTTGCCGGAATACGCATCGTACGCGGGCATCGTCTTCGAGGTTCAAGTGCGCACGATTCTGCAGCATGCCTGGGCTGAGATCGAACACGATCGCAGTTACAAGGTGACCGGTGGGCTCACTCCTGCGCTGAAAAGGCGTCTCGCGCTAGTCGCCGGACTCCTCGAATCTGCCGACCGTGAACTCGACGCCATCGCGAAGGAGGCTGACGCGAAGGCGGCCGAGCAGGCGGCCGTTCTCGCCGTCAAAGCGGCACAGAAGAACGTACCGCTCACTGCAGACAACCTGCCGAGCCTCGTCGAGCTGCGCGCCGTCGCGCACGGCTGCAAGCTGCGCCGGCCGTCCAATGTAGATTCGGCTTCCGATGGGCTCGGCGAGTTGAACCGCTTCGGCATCACTGATGACGCTGCTCTCGATGCACTGCTGGATGATCAGTACTGGGATGCGCGCAACCTGCACCGTGGCGGAGGCTCCACTACTTGGCTCGGCATTGTGCGCGACGGAATGATGCTTCGGGACCTGCAAAAGTACTTCCGAGACGCGTGGCGCGGCGGTTGGACGGGCACCGGCTACGCGATGATCCGCTTCCTCGAGCCTAAGTACGGAGCCGAAGAGGTGGAGAAGGCGCTCGGCGCGAAAGGCATCGGTATCCACGATTTGGGTGACGAGGAAGACGAAGACGAAGACGAAGACACCGAAGACGGGAGCAGCGGCGATGACGAATGACGCGGGATCCAAGGTGCCGGGTGCTCGGGCGCGCGCGAGCCTCACGATCAAGTCTCGACCCCTTGCCGACGGCAGCGTGTCGTGGTTCCTCTGGATCCGGCGCGCGCGCCCGCAGTGTGACGAGCTCGTGCCCGTGCCCGGGCTCACGAAGCTGTCGGATCGACCCGCCGTCGAGGCGTTCGCGAAGCCGTATCGGAAGGCGCTCGCGCGGGGGCTCAGGGAGCCGCGAGCCGAAGACTGCAGTGGATGTTCGCGCGCTACGTGACGACGCACGCGGCGCTCGGCAACGGCACGAAGCAGCACGCCGGCGATTGGGATCGCTACGTCGCGCAATTCATCGGCGCCAAGCGCATGGCGGCGGTCACGTCCGAGGACATCAAGGCGATCCGCGACAACCTCACGCGCGCTCGCCTCGACGGCAAGATCAGCGCCAAGCGCGCGCTCAACATCTGGAGCACCGTCGTCAAGGCGCCGTTCTCGCGCGCGTTCACCGACGACGATCCGAAATACTCAAGCGTCCGCGTCGGCCCGCGTGCCGCGAACCCCGCGCACGACGGCATCAAGCCTCCCGTCTCGCGCGACGACTGCGCCGAAGACGAGCGCGAACGGCAGGCGCTCGAGCCGAGCGAAGCGCTCGCGCTGCTCACGTGCGCGGCGATGTCGATCGAGACGCGTCGCTACTATGCGTGGGCCATGCTGACCGGGCTTCGGCCCGCCGAGCTTTACGGGCTGACGTGGGCCGACGTTCGCGACAGCGTGATCAAGGTGCAACGCACTCGCGACATGAAGAGCGGCGACGACGGCGACACGAAGACGCGCGCGAGCGTGCGCGACGTGCCGATCCATCCCCACCTTGCGCCGCTCGTCGACGCGATGAGAGGGCAGGGGCGCGTCTTTCCGATCGATCGCGTGCGCGATGTGGAGCAACACGCCGCCGAGCTCCGCGCGCGGCTGACGAGCGTCGGCGTCACGCGGCCCGAGCTTCACGACGGCACCGCGACGCTGCGACCGTTCGACGTCCGGTCGTTCCGTACGTGCTTCGCGACGTGGTGCGCGGCGAGCGGCTTCGACAGCGCGTGGATCGATCGCTGCCTCGGGCACGCGCCGAAGACGACGACGGCCGCGCACTACGTGAAGGCAACCGGCGCGCTCTCGAGCGGCGTCTTCCCGGCGCTGCCGTCCGTTCTCTTCGAAGCGTGTGAACCGGCTGTGACGTGTGAACCGTCGTCGCCGTCAACTCTTCGGAATCAGGCATCTATCCGTCGCGGCGTAGTGCGAAGGAAGGGACTTGAACCCTTACAGGAGTTACCCCACCGGAACCTGAATCCGGCGCGTCTGCCAATTCCGCCACCTTCGCAAGTGGTGAGAAAGGCACACTAGTCCGGGACCGCGCGGCGCCGCAAGCGTTGCCGCAAACCGCTAGAGGTTCTCGACGCTTTTCACCAGCTCGGAGACGAAGTTCACCCGCGGGCGGATGAGCAGCTGACGCAGGACACGTGGCGGCGCGCGCATCGTGAACCCGTACCAGCTGTTCTCGTCGCCCTGCAGCGGGTCGCCCGTGAACTCGACGACCTGACTGCCGTCGATGCTCTGCTCCTTGTAGTCGCCGGTCGTGTCGATCGCGTTCGTCGTGCTGTTGCTGCTGCTCGCCGTCGCCTTTGCAGCCGTCGCAGGCTTCGGAGCTGAGGTAGGTGCCTGGGCGAACGCCGTCGAGGACAGCGCGAACACCGCCAAGGCGGCCACGGAAACGAGGCCGATCTTCATGTTTCTTCCCTTTCGACGGGGCACTTCGGGCGGCGTTGAACAGCGCACCGTCGCGGCGCGTCCAAAGAGACAGCGCGCGCCCCGCTCCATGGAACGCTTGCGGGTTGTGTCGGCTTGGGCGAAAACGTGAGACGTCCTTGGAGGATCGATGAACACCCGCAATCTGCTTAGGCTCTTGGCTTTCGTTCCCGCGGGGCTGTTCGCCCTGGCTGCTTGTTCGAGCACCGCGGAAGACAAGTTCGCTTCGAGCGACTCGTTCTGCGCCTCCAAGGCGGAGACGCTCTGCAACAACCTCGCGCTGAAGTGCGGCGCCACCGTCGACGCCTGCAAGTCGAAGCAGACCTCGGTCTGTCAGCAAGCGGCCTCCGCCGCGCAGGCGATGGGACGCTCGTATGCCAAGGACGCCGTGCAGCCTTGCCTCGACAAGCTGAACGAGGTCTACGCGAACCAGGCCATCAACGCGACGCCCCAGACGGAAGCCGACGCCGCCGAGGTCTGTGATCGCGTCTTCCGCGGCTCGAAGGCGGCGATGGTCCCGTGCGCGAACACGTTCGAGTGCAGCGGCTCTCTCATCTGCGACGGCGTCTGCGCCGAGAAGCAGATCGTCGGGCTCATGGGCGGCTGCGGAAACGCCGGCCAGGTCTGCGACGACGCGACCTACTGCCAGCCGCTCGGCGGCAAGAACTTCTGCGTCGCCAAGAAGGTCGACGGCGAGATCTGCGGAATGGCCGATCCCTGCGTCTCGACCGAGCGCTGCGTGAATCACTGCATGGCGAAGGTCACCGTCAATCAGCCGTGCGACAACGACGGCGAGTGCGCGGACCAGGCGCCGTACTGCGATCTCACGAGCACGCCGCACGTGTGTCGGACGAAATACGATTCGCGGAACCCCGCGTGCGCGCCGTTCATCGGCCCGTGAGCTGATCGGCCCGGAAGCGGATCCGGGACGAAGCGCGAAAAGCGCGCAAAAAAAGCGTCGGTAGCTCTCGCGAGCACCGACGCTTTTTCTTTCGTGAGGAGCCGCTGCTGCTCTAGCGCAACGCTCGGGAACCGAGCGCTGCGCCGAGCGAGTGACTCACTTCTTCGGCGGGGTCGCCGTCGTCGCCGCACCGCCCGCGGGGGCCGGGTCGAGGATGACGAATTCGACGCGGCGGTTCTGCATGCGGCCGGCCGGGGTCGAGTTGTCACCGATGGGCTTGGTCACGCCATAGCCCTTCGACGTGAGGCGGCTCTTGTCGACGCCGCGCTCGATGAGGCCCTTCATGACCGCGGCAGCGCGGTCCTGCGAGAGCTTCATGTTGGCGGCGGCATCGCCTTCCGCGCTGGTGTGGCCATCGACAGAGACCTTCTTGATCTTGTCGTTGTCCTTCATGACCTTCGCGATCTCGTCCATCAGACCGAACGACTCCGGCTTGATGACAGCCTTGTTCTGGTCGAACGCGATCTGCTCGGCGATCGTGATCTTGCCGTCCGTGACCTGAACGCGGCCGAGAGCCTTCGGGGGCTCCGGAGCGGGGGCCGGTGCCGGTGCCGGGGGCGGCGGCGGCGGGGGCTCCGGCGCCGGGGGCGGCGGCGGCGGCGTAGCGGCCTTAGGCTCCGCATTGCCGATCTTTGCTTCCGCGTGGCAGCCACCAATGAAGGCGGCGAGCAGGCCAAGCGAACAGATTCCAAGGATAACGCGCTTCTTCGTCGACATGTTCTCGATGCCTCCCGCTCCCGCTCGACCGCGCAAGCCGCGCGCGAGGGAGCCAAGCGAGTCCGCCGGATTCGCACTCTGTGCTGCGGTCGGTACTCGCGTTTGCACCGGCACGGTAAGGGAATCCAAGCCGGATGGGAAGGGAAAGCCACGCCTATCCGCCGAAGCCGGTGATACGGTCGGTTCTGCGATGGCGGACGAAGCGTCAGGCAAGGCCGAGACGCGAGGGAATTCCGGGGTTTCCGCGGGTTCCTCGGCGGGTTCTGCCCGCGCGGAAAGACCGGAAACCGAGGTGGCCGCCGCGGTGCGTCGTCACTGGGAGGAGCTCGACGCTCGCCTCGCGCAAGCCGAGGACGGCGTCCGCCTCGGCCGCGCGCGCTCCGCGATGCTCGCCGATCTCCTGAAAGAGCTTCACGCCAGCGCCGTCGCCAGCACGGGCGTTCGTGAGCCGGTCGCTCTCGCCGCCGTCGGAACGTTCGGTCGAGGCGCGGTCGCCCTCCGCTCCGACGTCGACGTGAGGCTCGTCGTTCGTCCCGGCGCCAAGAACCGCGACGCCGCCTCGCGCCTCGCCGACGCGCTCCTCTATCCGCTGTGGGACGCGGGGCTGTCGGTCGGCCATCAGGTCGTCGACGCGAACGAGGCGCTCGAGCTCGCGCAGACGGATCTCGCGACCGCGACCTCGCTCCTCGACCTGCGCGCGATCGCCGGCGACGCGACCATCCTCGCGGAGATCGAGGAGCGCGCGTATGCGGGGCTCTTCAGCGAAGGCGAGCTTCCACGCTTCGTCGAGCGGCTCGAGGAGGAGGCTGCTTCGCGCCACGCGCGCTTCGGCGGCTCCCTCTACTTGCTCGAGCCCGAGGTGAAGGCCGGCGCCGGCGGGCTGCGCGATCTCGACATCGGTCGCTGGGCGGCACGCGCGCGATATCGCACTCGCGACGGCGAGGCGGGGCCCGGAAACGCGACCGGAGACGGGCCCGCGAGCGCGACCGGCACGTGGGACGCGCTCGTGCGCGTCGGTGTCCTCGTGTCGCGCGAGGCGCAGGAGATCGGCCGCGCCGAGGAGTTCCTGTGGCGCGTGCGCAATCGGCTGCATCACCATGCGGGACGGAAGAGCGACCGGCTCACGTTCGATCAGCAGGAGTCGATCGCGATCGAGATGGGCTACGGCACCCCGGCGAAGCAGCCCGCCGAGCCGCACGCCGACGCGCAGGAGGAGCGCGCCGCCGCGGCCGAGCGCTTCATGCAGGACTACTTCGGTCATGCGCGCGTCGTGTCGCGCGCGCGCGACTCGCTCCTGTTGCGCGCGACGCCGCCGCGACGTCGCGGGCGTCCCGTCGAGAGCGACCTCGGCAACGGCGTGCGCCTCTTCGACGGGCACGTCACCGTCGATCCGGCAGCGCTCGTCGACGATCCGGCGCTCGCGCTGCGCGCGTACATGGCGTGCGTCCAGAAGAAGGCGCCCATCCTGCCGTTCGCGCGCGACACGATCGCGCGCTCGGCAGCGGACGCCGACTGGAGCACGAAGCTCCGCGCGAGCCCCGAAGCGGCGAAGCTCTTCGTCGAGCTGCTCTGCACCGTGCGCGAGGTGCCGCTGAAGCGCGGCTCGATCGCCGGTGAGCTGCACGAGGTCGGCCTCCTCCTCGCGATGATCCCGGAGTTCGCGCCCGTCACGGGGCGCGTTCACCACGACGTCTACCACGTGTACACCGTCGACGTTCACTCGGTGGCCGCGGTCGATGCGCTGCGCGCGCTTTGTCGCGGCGAGAACGCGCACGACCGGCCGCTCGCGAGCCGGCTCGCCGCCGAGATCGCGCGGCCCGCGCCGCTGTTCCTCGCGACGCTGCTGCACGACGTCGGCAAGGGCTATCCCGACGCGAGTGGCTCGCGGAAGAACCACTCCATCACCGGCGCCGAGCTCTGCGACACGATCCTGCCTCGGCTCGGCGTGTCGGCCGAGGACGCCGCGGAGGTGCGCGCGCTCGTCCGCGATCACCTCCTCATGTACCACGTGGCCACGCGTCGCGATCTCGACGACCCCAGCACCACGAAGGACTTCTGCGCGCAGCTCCGCGGTCGCGAGGGGCTTCGCGATCTCTATCTGCTGACGGTGTGCGATCTCACGACCACGTCGCCGACGGCGATGACCTCGTGGAAGGCGCGCATGCTGGACGAGCTGTATTTCGCGTCCGATGCGTCGTTCGGCGGCGAGGACGCGTTCGACACCGCGCGCCTCCAGCGCGTGAAGGACGCGGCGCTTGCCGTCTGGCAGGGCAAGCGGAGCGACCTCGACTCGTTCCTCGCGTCGATGCCGGAGCGCTATCTCCTCTCGAACGCGCCCGAGGCGATCTGCGCGCACGCGCGCGTGGCGCTCGATCGGATGCGCGAGCGTCGCACGGTGCAGGCGGCCCTCGTGCCTTCGCGGCATCCCGAGGTGAGCGAGCTCTGCGTCGTCGCCGACGACGCGCCCGGCCTCCTCGCGCGCATCGCCGCCGCCATCACGGCGAGCCGCCTCGAGGTCCTCGGCGCGCAGGTCTACTCGCGCAGCGTTGCCCCAACAGGCGGGGCGGCCGGGGCAGGGAAGACGGGCACGACCGAGGCCGTCGACCTCTTCTGGGTGCGCGACGCGCGCGGCAACGCCGACGGCGTCGCGCAGGCGCTTCCCCGGCTCGTTCGCGATCTGGAGAGCGTCTGCTCCGGCACCTCGGGCACCGCCGCCGCCGACGAGCTCCTTCGTGATCGCATCGGCACCGCTTCTCCCTGGCGCGAGCGCCCGAGCCCCGCGGTCCTGTCCGAGGTGGTGGTCGACGATCGCGCCTCGCCACGACACACCGTCGTCGAGGTCTTCGCGAAGGACCGGCCGGGCCTCCTCTACAGCCTCGCGCGTGCGATGCACGGCCTCGGCCTCGGCATCTCGCTCTCGAAGATCAATACCGAGGGCACGAAGGTGGCCGACGTGTTCTATGTGAACGAGCTCGACGGCTCCAAGGTGGCACCCGGCCCGCGTTTCAAAGCGATCCGCGAAGCTCTGCTCGCGGCAACATCGCCGACGTCGGCACCGAACGACAAGCCCGAGAAGGACCAGAAGGAAGGACGCGCATGAAACGGCAAGCGATCTGGGCAACCCTCGCAGTGAGCTTCGCGGTCGCGAGCGTTGGATGTGGCGGCGGCGCCGCCACGACGAAACCGAGCGACACGCCCGATCCGAGCCTCGGGCCGACCACGCCGGCCGCCGGCGCGACGGGAACGGCACCGGCGACCGCCGGCGGTACGGACGGCCCCGCGGCGACCTCGACGAGCGACGACGTCACGAAGGGCACCGCGCTCGTGAAGGCCGGTGACTGGAACGGCGCGCGCGCGTCGTTCGAGGCGGCGATCAAGAAGAACCCGAAGCAGGCCGACGCGCACTACTACCTCGGTCTCGTCATGGACAAGACCGGCGACCGGGGCGCCGCGGAGAAGAGCTACAAGACCGCGCTCGACCTGCAGCCCGATCTGCAGGAGGCCGCCGAGAACCTCACGGCGATCTACATCGAGACGCAGAAGTTCGACGACGCCATCGTCCTCGCGAAGAAGGCGCTCACGCGGAACGCGAAGAACGCCGAGATGCAGCTCAATCTCGCCATCGCGCTCTCCGGCAAGGGCGACGTCGACAACGCCACGAAGGCCTTCGACGGCGCGGTCAAGCTCGCGCCGAACGATCCGCGCTTCTATCTCGCGTACGCGCAGCATCTCAGCGCGGCGAAGAAGAGCGACGACGCCGTGGGCAAGCTGAAGGAGGCGCTGCGCGTCGCGGGCGACGATCCCGTGATGCTCGGCACGATCGGCGGCGAGCTGCGCACGGCGCGTGACGTGCCGGACTGCATCGCGGCGTTCGACAAAGCGATCTCGCTCAAGGACAACGCGGACTTCCGCACGAACCGCGCGATGTGCAAGCTCGGCGCGAAGGACAAGGCGGGCGCCGTGACCGATCTCCAGGCGGCGACCGCGAAGGACGCCACGTTCGCGCCGGCGCACTACTGGCTCGGCTCGATCCTGCACGACGACGGCAAGTTCCCCGAGGCGATCGCCGAGTACGACGCGTACCTCAAGGCGGCGCCGAAGGGCCCCATGGCGAAGAAAGCCGAAGAGAAGCTGAAGCTCGCCAAGGACAAGAAGAAGCCGGAAAAACCGGGTCCGAAGAAGTAGCGGTCCGAGCTCCGACCAGCGATTCGGTCGCTCCCGGTCGCGCCGGCGGCAGTGGTGGTGGTCCCCGTCGCGATTTTCGACGATCAACTTCTTGATCGTCGCGTGCGCCAACGATTGCGCGCGGTTGCCGACGATCAAGGTCTTGATCGTGGCGCGCGCGCGCGAGCGGTGGGCGCGGTCTGCTGACGATCAAGTCCTTGATCGTGACGTGCGCGAGCGATCTCGCGACGTTGCCGACGATCAAGGTGTGGATCGCCCCGCGGGCGCATCGGCGACCCGTCGAGCGGCGCTGACTCGCGTCAAAGGCGCGGGAAGCCCCGGAGCACGCGGCCGCTGCCGTCGGGATCGACTTGCCCGATCGCGACGAGCGCGCCGGCGTCGTCGAGCCACGCCGAGGGGGTCGCGTGCGGATCGCGGACCTGCCCGGGCATCAGCCGCTGCCCATGACCTGCGGCGGTGACGGCCTCCGCTGTGAGCACGCTCACGGGCAGCGCGCGCGCCGCGGCGCGCTCGATGGGGAGCGCCCCCTCGCGCAGAGCCTCGGGCCCGGCGTCGAGCACGATCGCGTCGGCCAGCGTGAACGCGCCGGAGCGCGTCCGGCGGAGCGCCGTCAGATGACCGAGCGTGCCGAGCGCCGCCGCGAGGTCGCGCGCGAGCGAGCGCACGAAGTAGCCCTTCGCGACGTCGACGCTGACCCGAAGATGCGGCTCCGGCTCGAGGCCGCCGCCGAGCACCTCGATCCGGCGCACCGCGACCTCGCGCAGCGTGAGCGCCGGAGCCTCTCCGCGACGCGCGACCTCGTGAGCACGCTCGCCTCCGATCCGGATCGCCGAGATGGCGGGCGGCATCTGCATCGTCCGCGCGCGCTCCGCGTCGAGCGCCGCCGCGAGACGTGGCGGAACCGACCCAGACGCCAGCGCCGCGAGGTCGCCGCGGAGCACGTCGTCGAGCTCGGCGCGCTCCGTCTCGCGACCGTCGGCATCGAGCGAGTCGGTCGCGACACCGAAGCGAATCGTCGCTTCGTATGATTTGTCGTCCGCCGTGAGCCACGGAACGAGCTTCGTCGCTTCGCCCACGGCCACGACGAGCACGCCGGTCGCCATCGGATCGAGCGTGCCGCAATGTCCGACCGCGCGCGTGCGGAGCGCGCGACGCAGCTTCGCGACGACATCGTGGCTCGTCGGGCCCTTCGGCTTGTCGACGACGAGGACCGCGTCTCCGCCTGACGTCATCAGCCGAAAAACACGCTCTTTCGTGAGCCGACGACGCGATCGAGCATGCCCTGGATGGCCGCACGAACGCGCTCCGCGAGCTTGCCGACCAGGATCTCGTCGTCCGCCGCCTCGGGACCGTACGACGAGAGATCGAGCGGCTCGCCGAACTGCATGCGCCACTTGGTGGGAGCGGGCAGGAGCCCGAGCGGACCGAGGAGCGGGAAGGTCGGCGTCACCGGAACGTACGGCACGCCGAGCGCCTTCGAGAGATGCTCGATCTTGAAGAGGAGGGGATTGGTCTCCTCGGCGCCCATCACCGCGACGGGCACGATGGGCGTTCCGGTACGCAGGCAAAGCTTGATGAAGCCGCCTCGTCCGAAACGCTGCAGCCGATACCGATCGGAGAACAGCTTCCCGATCCCCTTCACGCCCTCGGGGAAGACGGCGACCAGCGACTCCTTCGCGAGGAG
>OUNM010384174.1_pt1 | contig 11838 bp, 7 predicted proteins | sample 1769961 | NCBI WGS metagenome assembly OUNM01 (sample SAMEA3914820, study PRJEB12502) | metagenome | biome: forest; material: soil | place: USA | collected 2012-03-12 | depth 0.3 m
GAGTGGTTCGGCCCGCTGCTGCAGATCGTCCGCGTGCAGGATTTCGATACTGCCATCAAGACCGCAAACGCCACCGAATTCGGCCTGGCCGCCGCGCTGCTGTCGCCGTCGGAAGAACTGTGGAAGCGCTTTGCCGTCAAGGCGAAAGCCGGCGTGGTGAACTGGAACCGCCCGACCACCGGCGCGGCCAGCTCGGCGCCGTTCGGCGGCGTCGGCAAATCGGGCAACCACCGCCCGAGCGCCTACTACGCGGCCGATTACTGCGCCTATCCGGTCGCCTCGATCGAAACTGCCGAGCTGGAAATGCCGGCCAAACTGTCCCCCGGACTGAGTTTTTAAGAATATGTTCAACGCCCGCGAATTCAACTTCGACGGCCTGGTAGGGCCTTCGCACAACTACGCCGGCCTCTCCTTCGGCAACGTCGCCTCCTTCAACAACGTGAAGAGCGCGTCGAACCCGAGGCAGGCTGCCCTGCAGGGCCTGGCCAAGATGCGCGAACTGGCCGCGCGCGGCTTCGCGCAACCCGTGCTGCCGCCGCAGGCGCGTCCGAACTTCCGCCTGCTGCGCCGCCTCGGCTTCAGCGGCACGGATGCCGACGTGCTGGCCCAGGCGTATCGCGAAGCGCCGGTGATCCTGGCCTGCGCTTACTCGGCCTCGCCGATGTGGACCGCGAACGCCGCCACCGTCAGCCCGTCGAGCGATACCGCGGACGGCCGCGTGCACTTCACGGCCGCCAACCTGAACAACAAGCTGCATCGCGCCGAAGAGCACATCCAGTCGACGCGCACCCTGCGCGCGCTGTTCGCGAACAGCGACCGCTTCGTGGTGCACGAGCCGCTGCCGTCGACCCCGGCGTTCGGCGACGAGGGCGCGGCCAACCACACCCGCTTCGCCAGCGCCCACGGCGCTGCCGGGGTCGAGTTCTTCGTCTACGGCCGGGTGGAATTCGACCCGTCCGCACCGAGCCCGAAAAAATACCCGGCGCGCCAGACCCTCGAAGCCTCGCAGGCGATCGCCCGCCTGCACGGCCTGGATGCGGCGCGCACCGTGTTCGCTTCGCAGAACCCGGACGTGATCGACCAGGGCGTGTTCCACAACGACGTGATCGCGGTCGGCAACGGCAACGTGCTGTTCTACCACGAGCAGGCCTTCCTGGATGAGACCGCGACCCTGGATGCGCTGCGCCGCGCCATGGCCGGCGTCGGCGCCGACTTGCAGGCCGTGCGCGTCGAGACCGGCATGGTGCCGGTGGCCGACGCGGTGGCCAGCTACCTGTTCAACAGCCAGCTGCTGTCGAAGCCGGACGGCCGCATGGCGCTGGTGGTGCCGCACGAATGCCGCGAGAACGCGGCCGTGTCGCGCTACCTCGAGGCGCTGGTCGGCTCGGGCGGTCCGATCGACGAACTGATCGAGTTCGACCTGCGCCAGAGCATGCGCAACGGCGGCGGCCCGGCCTGCCTGCGCCTGCGCGTGGCGCTGACCGACATTGAAGCGGCCGCGATGCACCAGGGCGTGATCATGAGCGAGGAGCTCTACGCGAAGCTGGTGCCCTGGGTCGAGCGCCACTACCGCGACCGCGTCGAGCCGAAGGACCTGGCCGACCCGCAGCTGGCGATCGAATGCGCCGCCGCGCTGGAAGAACTGGAGCGCCTGCTCGGCCTGCCCGGACTGTACGCGCTGGATTAAGGATTGGATGTACGACGAGCCCCCGAAAAATATTGCCCCGTGGATACAGAACTGCCTCCCCATCGTCTTTACGGCATGTTCTAATAGCGGATTAGCTTTCGGGATAAGAAAGCAAGGAATCTGGACGGGACAACCCCGTCCGCATAAGCCGGAGCACGCGTGGCCACAAGCCGCTGCGGACTCGGCATCAACACTCAGCTTTGGAGAAGCAAATGAATAAAGACATGCCGTCGGACCTGCGTACCCGTACGCTCGCCCTGGTTAACGAGAAAAATGCGGAGAACAAGCCTGCCGAACAGGTCGGTGCGCTGATCGGCGCCTGGCTCGGCTCCCTCGACGACGAGGACCTGGCGGGCGTTTCGCCGGACAGCCTGGCGGCGATCCTGCAGGACGGCTTCGCCCAGGTTGCGCAACGCACCGGCCATGGCTGCCAGATCGCCCAGATGCGCTACACCGACGGACGCTGCGGCATGTCGACCGCTCTCCTGATCCTCAACGAGGACATGCCCTACCTGGTCGATTCCTTCGTGATGGCGCTGCGTCGCCAGCGCGTGGTGGCGACCGGTGTGATGAATGCCGTGCTGCCGGTTCGCCGCGACGCGAACGGCGCCGTGGTCGCCGTCGGCGAAGCCGGCGCGCCGCTGGAATCCTATGTGCTCTGCCTGCTGGGTGAAGACCTGCCGCAGGAAGAACTGGCCGCGCTGGTCGAGCGCCTGCAGATGGTGGCGCTCGACGCCGCCGTGGTCCATCGCGACGCCGTCGCCATGGGCGACCGCATGAGCGCCGTTGCCGCCGACGCCGCCGCGCAGGGCACCCCTGCCGGCCAGGAAGTCGCCGCTTTCCTCGAATGGGCCAGGAACGAAGGCTTCGAGCCCTTCGGTTATGCCTACTACTTCGTCAAGCCGGGCGTGCGCGAACTCGAACGCGACATCCCGAGCCGCATCGGCGTGCTGCAGGACACCTCGCACCCGGTCTACGCGACCAGCATCCAGAACATCCCGGGCGACTTCGAGATCCTGTCGAAGCGCGAAGAGACCCTGTCGATCGTGAAGGCCGACGTCGCCGGCACCCTGCACCGCGACCAGCCGCTCGACTTCATCGGCGTGCGCGCCACCGACGCCCAGGGCAACACCATCGGCGAACACTGCTTCATCGGCCTGTTCACCCGCGCCGCCACCTCGACCCCGCTGGCGCGCCTGCCGTTCGCGCGCGGCCGCGTGGCCAAGGTGCTCGGCATCGCCGGCGTGCGCCAGGAAGGCTTCCGCGCCGAGAAATTCCTGGAGATCCTGGAATCGCTGCCGCGCACCGAAGCGCTGGAAGCCGATCCGGAATGGCTGGCCCAGGTCTGCAGCGCCGTGGTCTCGCTGTACAAGCAGCCGCGCGCCAAGGTGTTCGCCCGCCGCGACGTCTATGCCCGTCACCTGAACGTGCTGGTCTACCTGCCGCGCGAGCGCTACAGCGCCGCCGTGGTGGCCGCCCTGGCCCAGGCCCTGAAGGACAGCTCGGGCGCCAGCGACGTGCGCACCCAGACCCTGGTGGCTGATGGCCCGCTGGCCCGCGTCTACCTGATCGCCCAGGCCGCGCGCAATCCGCTCGATCTGGAAACCGACATCCAGCAGCCGCTGCTGTCCGTGCTGGACGGCTGGCATGACCGCTACACCACGCTGACCGATGGCGTCGAAGACGTCCCGACCCGCAACGCGCTGCGCAAGCTGCTGCCGACCCTGCCGGTCAGCTACGTGGCCGCCACCGCGCCGGAAGTCGCCTTCCGCGACGTCGCCGCCATCCTCGGCAACGGCAAGCCGAACCACGTGTCGGTGCGCATCGAGAGCGATGCCGCGACCGCTGGGTTAAGCTCTGCGTCGCTCCGACTCTACTCGACCGGCAGCGTGCCTTCGCTGTCGCGCATCCTGCCGGCCCTGCAGAACGCCGGCGTGGCGATCGACCGCGAGCAGGCCTTCGCGATCACCACCACCGACGGCGCCCGCCACTTCGTGACCAGCCTGATCGTCGATGCGGAAAGCGCGGCCAAGCTGGCCAAGCCGGGCATCGCCGAGGTGGCCGAAGAGCTGTTCGCCGCCCTGTTCAACGACGAAGCCGAAGACGGCCGCCTGAACGGCCTGGCCATCGAAGGCGGACTGTCGACCCGCGAAGTGCAGCTGGTGCGCGCCTACATCAGCTACTGGCGCCAGGCCGGCAGCAAGTTCTCGACCCGCTACATGGCCGAAACCCTGCGCCTGCGCGCCGGCCTGGTGCGCGAACTGGTGGAAGGCTTCAAGCTGCGCTTCGATCCGAAGCTGGGCGAAGACGAGCGCGCCTCCGGCAACGCCAAGCTGGCCGCGCTGAAGGCCGGCCTGGCCCAGGTCAACCACGCCGACACCGAAGAGATCATGGCTGCCCTGGTCGACCTGGTGATGGCGACCATGCGCACCAATTACTTCCAGAACGAGGGTGAGAAGATCATCTTCAAGATCGCCACCGCCGACCTGGCGCTGGCCCCGGAACCGCGTCCGTGGCGCGAAATCTATGTGTTCTCGCGCCGCTTCGAAGGCGTGCACCTGCGCGGCGGCCCGGTCGCCCGCGGCGGCCTGCGCTGGTCGGACCGCATGGAAGACTACCGCACCGAAGTGCTGGGCCTGGTGAAGGCACAGATGGTCAAGAACGCCGTGATCGTGCCGGCTGGTTCGAAGGGCGGCTTCGTCTGCAAGCAGATGCCGAAGGATGCCGCGCGTGAAGTGGTGGCGGCCGAGGGCGAAGCAGTCTACCGCCTGTTCATCTCCAGCCTGCTGGAAGTGACCGACAACCGCGTGCGCGGCGAGATCGTCGCCCCGAACGACACCGTCCGCTACGACCAGGACGACCCCTACCTGGTGGTGGCTGCCGACAAGGGCACCGCGACCTTCTCCGACATCGCCAACAGCATCGCCGTCTCGCGCGGCTTCTGGCTGGGCGACGCCTTCGCCTCGGGCGGCTCGAACGGCTACGACCACAAGAAGATGGGCATCACCGCGAAGGGCGCCTTCGAAGCCGTCAAGCGCCACTTCTACGAGATGGGCCATGACATGAACACCACCCCGATCACCATGGTCGGCGTGGGCGACATGTCGGGCGACGTGTTCGGCAACGGCGTGCTGCTGTCGAACCAGCTGAAACTGGTGGCTGCATTCGACCACCGCCACATCTTCCTGGATCCGACCCCGGACGTCGCCGTCTCCTTCAAGGAACGCCAGCGCATGTTCGCGCTGCCGCGTTCCTCGTGGGAAGACTACGACAAGAGCCTGATCTCGCAGGGCGGCGGCGTGTTCCCGCGCAGCGCCCGCCACATCGAGCTGACCCCGCAGGTCCGCGCCGCGCTGGGCATCGAAGAGACCAGCCTGACGCCGGAAGAGCTGATGCACCGCATCCTGCTGGCGCCGGTCGACCTGTTCTACAACGGCGGCATCGGTACCTATATCAAGGCCTCGACCGAGACCCACGCCCAGGTGCGTGACCGCGCCAACGACAACATCCGCGTCAACGGCAACGAGCTGCGCTGCAAGGTCGTGGCGGAAGGCGGCAACCTGGGCGCGACCCAGGCCGGCCGTATCGAGTTTGCGCTGGCCGGCGGCCGCATCTTCACCGATGCGATCGACAACTCGGCAGGCGTGGACTGCTCCGACCACGAAGTCAACATCAAGATCTGGCTGGACACCGAAGTCAACGCCGGCCAGCTCTTGGCATCCGACCGTAACCGCGTGCTGAACGAAATGACCGGCGCCGTGGAAGAGCTGGTCCTGCGCGACAACAAGCTGCAGACCCACCTGCTGGTGCGCGAAGCCCAGGCCCAGTCGAACAGCGCGGTGGTGGACGGCTATGCCGCCCTGATCGCCAGCCTGGAAGCCGAAGGCGCGGTTTCCCGCGAACTGGAACAGCTGCCGTCCGAGACCGAGCTGCAGCGCCGCAAGGCACTCGGCCAGGGCCTGACCACGCCGGAACTGGCGGTCGTCATCGCCAACGTCAAGAACCGCTTCAAGCGTATCCTGGCAGCCCTGCCGCTGACCGAGCAGCCGTGGGCCGAAACCGTGCTGCGTCCGTACTTCCCGGAACAGCTGGTCGCCACCCGCAAGCCGCTGGCGCATCCGCTGGCCAACGCCATCCTGGCGACCGTGCTGGCCAACGAGTCGGTCAACCGCTGCGGTCCGCTGATGCTGCGCGACCTGGCCCAGGAACACCGCATCGACGACGCCGAAGTGGTCAAGGCCTGGGGCCAGGCCTGGGCCGCCCTGCACCTGGCGCCGGTGTTCGACGCACTCGATGCCGACGCCCTGAAGGTGCCGCGCGACGTCTCGCAGACCGTCGATGCGCGTACCCGCGTGATGCTGCGCACCGTGATCGAAGGCGTGCTGTCGCTGCCGGCCGAACAAGCCGGCGCCGGCGGCATGGCCGAGCTGTCCAGCCTGTTCTCGCAGCCGGAGCAACTGGCGCGCCTGAACCCGGGCAAGTCGGATGCGGATGGCCACGCCGGCCTGCCGCCGTCCTTCGCGCAGGCATGGAAGGCGGTCGACACGGTCGAATCGCTGGCGGCCTTCCTGTTCGCGGCGGTGTCGGTGCAGCGTCCGAGCGGCATGTCGCTGGCCGAGTTCCTGCAGGTCGGCATGCTGCTGCGCGCCGAATCCGGCATCGACACGCTGGAGCGCGGCCTGAAGCTGCCGGCCACCAGCAAGTCACAGGAACAGCTGCGCAACTATGCGATGCAGGCCCTGCGCCGCACCCAGCAGCGCCTGCTGCTGACCGTGCTGGAACGTAGCAAGCAGACCGGCGACATGCAGGCCACGGTGCGGGAAGTCACCAGCGCCATGGGCCTGACGGGCTTCGCCCAGCCGACCGACCTCGAACAGGCGATGCTGAACGTCTGGTCGCTGTCGGAAGGTTCGAGCCCGGAACGCATCGCTGCCTGATGTCATGAGCGCAGCTTCGTTCGAAGCACTGCCGGAATCGGTACGGGTCCTGGCCCAGGCCGATTTCGGCCAGGTGGCCGGCCTGTTCCGCGACGCCGGCTTCACGGTCGGCCTCCCCGCAAAGGGCGTGCTGACCCTGAAGCATGCGCAGCCCGACGCGGCGCGCGCAAGCGTGCTGCTCTCGGTGGGCGTGCACGGCGACGAGACCGGGCCGATCGAGATGGTCGCGCACCTGCTCGATGCGCTGTCGCGCGCGCCGCGGGAGCTGAAGGTGGACCTGATGCTGTGTGTCGGCAGCATCGACGCCATCGCGGTCGGCAAGCGTTTCATCGACGCCGACCTGAACCGCATGTTCCGCCTCGAGCGCGGCGACCTCGCCGGCACCTTCGAGGCGGGCAGGGCGGACACCCTGATCGCCGCGACCAGGGAGTTCTTCGACGGCGCCGGCCCGCGACGCTGGCACCTCGATCTGCACACGGCGATCCGCGCCTCGCGCTATCCGAAGTTCGCGATCGTGCCGGAGCTGATCGAGGAGGGCGCGCGTAAGGCCTTGATCGAATGGCTGGGACAGGGCGGCATCGAAGCCGTCATCATGAACCCGAAGTCGGCCGGCACCTACTCGTACTGGACGGCGGAGCGGCACGGCGCCGCCGCCAGCACGGTGGAGCTGGGCCGCATCGGCACCCTGGGGCAGAACGACCTGTCGCAGTTCGCGGCGATGAGCGCGGCGCTGCATGCGCTGTTGCGCGGGGCGCCCGCGCCAACCGGTGCTGCGCCGCTGGTGTTCAACACGGCCCAGTCGATCATGAAGCTGTCCGATGCCTTCCGCATGAGCTTCGGGCGCGACACCGAGAACTTCACGCCCCTGAAAAAGGGCGAGGTCATCGCCACCGACGGCGATACCGTCTATACCGTCCAGCACGACGAGGAATTCGTCGTCTTCCCCAATCCGGACGTGCGTGTGGGTCTGCGCGCTGGAATCATGGTGGTGCGCACGTAATTCAAGCGTGCGCGCTAGACTACCCCTTTCGACCGAAAGGGGAGTCTTTTCCATGAGCATGCTGTTTTCTCCGATCAAGCTGGGCCCGCTGGAGCTGGCCAACCGGATCGCCATCGCGCCGATGTGCCAGTACTCGGCCGACGAAGGCCTGCCGACCGACTGGCACATGATCCACCTGGGCCACCTGGCCCTGTCCGGCGCCGGCCTCCTGATCATCGAGGCGACCGCGGTCACGCCGGAGGGACGCATCTCGCCCGAGGACCTGGGCCTGTGGTCCGACGAGCACGCGGCCGCGCTCGAACCCATCGTCAATGCGATGCGCAAGCATTCGCCGATCAAGATCGCGATCCAGCTCGGCCACGCCGGCCGCAAGGCATCCAGCGAAGTCCCATGGCAGGGCGGGGCCAACATCCCGCCGGATCACCAGCGCGGCTGGCAGACCGTGGCGCCGTCCGCCATTCCGCATGCGCAGGGCGAGACCGTGCCGCTGGCGCTCGATGCCGAGGGCCTGCAGCGCGTGAAGGAAGGCTTTGTCGCCGCCGCCCGCCGCGCCGATGCGCTCGGCCTGGACGCGATCGAGATCCACGGCGCCCACGGCTACCTGCTGCACCAGTTCCTGTCGCCGCTGTCGAACCGGCGCAGCGACGAATACGGCGGCTCGCTCGAGAACCGCATGCGCTTCCCGCTGGAAGTGCTCGACGCGATCCGTGCCGAGGTCTCGCCGGAGATGGTGGTCGGCATGCGCATCTCGGCCACCGACTGGGTCGAGGGCGGCTGGGACCTGGGACAGAGCCTGGCCTTGTCCGAGGCGCTGGAACAGCGCGGCTGCCAGTTCATCCACGTCTCGAGCGGCGGGCTGTCGCCGCTGCAGAAGATCCCGGTGGGGCCGGGCTACCAGATCGAGTTCGCGGCCCGCATCAAGCAGGAAACCGGCATGCCGGTGATCGGCGTGGGTTTGATCACCGAGCCCAAGCAGGCCGAGACCATCATCCAGACCGGCCAGGCCGACATGGTGGCGCTGGCGCGCGCGATGCTCTACGACCCGCGCTGGCCCTGGCATGCGGCGGCCGAACTCGGCGCCAGCGTGAGCGCGCCGCCGCAGTACTGGCGCTCCCAGCCCCACGAGTACAAGAAGCTGTTCGGCGATACCCGCCTGGGCCAGCGCTGACGCCGTTCGTTCCGCGTTTTTTGCAGTTTGTCGCATGGAGAGGGCTGGCCTGGACCCGTCTTGCTAGAGTCTCATCATCGGCTCAGCCGAGCCCCCTACGAGACAAGAAGAAAGGCCATCCCATGCGTACACTGCTCGCCATCGCCTGCCTCGCCGCCCTCGGCGGCTGCGCCATCGTCGTCGCTCCCGGCGCCGACGGCGACTACCAGGTCCGGACTCCCTTCAATGGCAACGCGGTCGACGGCGACGGCGTGGCCGCGCGCGACCAGCGCATGATCGGCACCGTGAACGGCCTGGACGTGAATGGTTCCTTCGTGGTCGACGTGCGCGTCGGCCCGGCCACCTCGCTGGTGGTGGAAGCCGACAGCAACCTGCTGCCGCTGATCCGCACCGACGTGCGCGGCGACACCCTGAACATCTATGCCGACCGCTCCTTCCGCAGCCGTAACCCGGTGCACGTGATCTATACGGTGCCGCGCCTGACCGACCTGAACCAGAACGGCTCCGGCCGCGTCACGGTGGAAGGCCTGAGCGGCACGCCGCTGTCCGTGCACCGCAACGGTTCGGGTTCGGTGAACCTGTCCGGCCAGGTGGCCAGCCTGGAAGCCAGCAGCAACGGCTCCGGCAGCCTCGACGCCTCGCGCCTGCAGAGCGCCAACGCCAGGTTGAACCTGAGCGGCTCCGGCCGCCTGGAAGTCGGGCGGGTAGCCGGCGACTACGCGATCGTCAACCTGAACGGCTCGGGCCAGCTGCGCGTGACCGGCACGGTGCGTTCGCTGACGGCGCGCGCGAACGGCTCCGGCCATCTCGACCTGAGCAAACTGTCCAGCGACCAGGCCGACCTCTCGTCCTCGGGCTCGGGCGGCATCACCGCCAACGTCCGCCAATCGCTGATCGCCCAGAACGGCGGCTCGGGCGGGATCCGCGTGTACGGCAATCCGGGACAGCGTTCGGTGAGCGGCAACCACGTTCAAATACTGAATTGATGCGGGCGTGGGCTCGGAGAGCCCACCCTGCGTCATCGAATTACAGCAGGTGATCGAGCAGCTCCGGCCCGAACACCTCGCGATGCAGGCGCCCCGCCGGCACACCCAGGTGCAGCAGCGACAGCCACTGCGCCTGCATGAACTTGTGCGGACCGCACAGCCACACATTCGCTTCCTCGCGCGGCCAGGATGGCAGCTTGCTCACGTCCATGCGGCCCTGCGCGTCTTCGTAGAAGGTCACCAGCGACAGGTTCGGCATCACCGCCTTCAGCGCGCCCACTTCCTCGCGCAGCGGATGGTGGGTCGCATCGCGCGCGGCATGGGCGAAGATCACGCGGCGCTGCGGATTCACTGCCGCGATGCGCTTCAGTGCCGAGACCATCGGGGTGATGCCGATGCCGGCCGACAGCAGCACGATCGCTTGCTCGCCTTCGGTGTCCGGGGTGAATTCGCCGAAGGGATGCGAGACCTGCAGGATCGAACCCACCTGCACGTTCCGGTGCAGCCAGTTCGAGACCATGCCGCCCGGCGTCTCGGCGTCGGCGTCTTCACGCTTGACGGAGATGCGCTGGCTGTCCTTCTCCGGGGCGTCGGACAGGCTGTACTGGCGCAACTGGTGGCTGCCGTCCGGCAGGTCGACCGCGACGCTGACGTACTGGCCCGCCTTGAAGGCCGGCAGCGGCTTGTCGTCGGCCGCAACGAAGCGGAAGGACACCGCGTTCTCGCTTTCGCGGACGACTTCCGTCACGCGCATCGGGCGGGTCTCGCCCGGCTGGATGCCGGCGGTGCCGTACATCTCGGCTTCGGCAGCGATCAGCAGCTTGGCCAGCGAATTGTAGGCTTCCTTCCAGGCGTCCAGCAGCGGCCCGGTGGCGGCGTCGCCGAGGGTGGCGGCGATCGCGCCCAGCAGGTGGCGGCCGACGATCGGGTAGTGCTCGGCGCGGATGCCGACCGAAACGTGCTTGTGGACGATGCGATTGACCACCGGACCCAGCGCGCCGGGATTGCCGATGTTCGCCGCGTAGGCGAACACCGCCGATGCCAGCGACTGCTGCTGCGCCCCGTTCGCCTGGTTGCCCATATTGAAGATGCGGGTCAGCTCAGGATGCGCGCCCAGCATGTTCTGGTAGAACAGCTTGGTGATGGTCAGGCCGTGTTGGCGCAGGACCGGCACGCTGGCGTCGATATAGGGGCGGGAAGCGTCGGAAATCATGATTCGTTCCTTATTGATGCATTTCAAATGCATATTTAACGTTCAAAAAAATGCCCGCGAAGCGAGCACCTACTTCTCTTCTTGCCAAGTCTGTTAGCCAGGCTTGCCTGTTTCACTCTTGTCCCCACTCCAGAACATCCGATGCATGCGGATCACCTGTTCGCCGGTCGCGCCCGAGGTGGCGTCGGCCAGCGTGTAGCGGTCCATCGCCTCGTAGAAGGCGCGCATCCCGGCGCGCAGCATGCCGCGCAGCTGGCAGTCGAGCTTGAGGGCGCAGCTCGTGCCCTCGCAGTCGACCAGTTCCTCGTCCTCGCCTTCCAGCTTGCGCAGCACCTGGCCGATGGTCAGGGTGCTTGGGTCGGCCGCCAGGCGCAGGCCGCCCTTGCGTCCGCGCATCGCCTTGATCCAGCCCTGCTTGGCCAGCTGCCCGACCACCTTCACCAGGTGGTTCAGCGGGATGTCGAACTGGGCGCTGATCTCGGCAACCGTCACCGGCTGAGGGCGTTCGCCGGCCCGCTCCAGATAAATGAGCACGCGCAGGCCGATATCGGAAAAGCGGGTGAGGCGCATCGTTTGGTCTTCGTGAAAACCCAGGTATTCTACATAAATATGCATTATAAATGCATCTTTAAGGAAATATTTTTTCTGAGCATTGCAAAATGTTATCTATAAGTGGCCAGCAACTGGCCCTATAATCGCAGGCTTTGGAAGTGCGACCAAAAGGACACGCCGTGAACCAGACATTGGGCCAGAAGCTCTTTAGAACCAAGACGTCCGAGCGCAAGCTCGACGACGCTTCCGCCCACGGTGGTGGGCTCGGCCGTACGCTCGGCCTGTTCCCGCTGAC
>OUNM011105792.1_pt1 | contig 11836 bp, 9 predicted proteins | sample 1769961 | NCBI WGS metagenome assembly OUNM01 (sample SAMEA3914820, study PRJEB12502) | metagenome | biome: forest; material: soil | place: USA | collected 2012-03-12 | depth 0.3 m
ATTTCGGAAGGCATTTTCTTGTTGGCGCCTTCCAAGGCCACGCGGTGCAGGCATTCGTTTACCCGGTCCAGCATTTCGTCCTTGGGGGTATCGGGTTGTAGCATCTGCAAAGGAAACATCACGTTTTGTTCTACGTTCATGGAGTCGAACAGGGCAGACCCTTGGAACAACATGCCAATTTGCCTGCGTATTTCACGTTTCGTCTCGATATCTCCCCGCGAAAACTCTTTTCCATTGAAAAGAACATCCCCATTGTCGGGACTTACAAGTCCGACGATACATTTTAACAAGACGCTTTTGCCCGTCCCACTGGCCCCAATGATCAAATTGGTTTTGCCTTGTTCGAAGACACCGCTGATGTTTTCTAAAATTACCCTGTCGCCAAATGACTTGCTGATGTTTTGGATGGCTATCATGCACCTACGCTTTGCCCGGTAAAGTTAGGTGAAATATTGAAAGAAAAATGATGGCTCCTATTGCTCAATCAATCACCACCGGCCGCATGGTTGAATAAAGCATATATTTTTGTCCATAAATTTGAATAGTCGATCACACAGCCACACCGCCGCTCCAAAAGAAATTCCCCTCTTCGTCTTTGAACCACTTGCTGTTCCCGTTTACAGTTTGTCCATCGCGTACCCATCCTATGTATTTCAATTTGGTACCTGATAACACCGTTCTGACAATTTCCACTTTGGCATTTGGCATTCCTTTGCGAATATTCAATTTAACAGTAGAAATCGCCTCCCCTGCCTCGGGTTGAAAGATGGGCTCTGCGAGTGGATGGCCGATGCACTCATTGTATTCCGTTACGACATCTTTAAGCAATTGGTCGTAGGTGCGCCTGCTTTTTGCCAGTCCTGTTACCGGGTCTGTTTTGCGTTGGGGATCTAAGAAGAAATGCCCTACGATGGACGTAGCAGGATCAAGTTCGAAGAGATGACAAACATAAGCAAGTACCCATATGTAGCGATTATATGCTTCGTCGGCATTTATATTGCCTCCATAGCAATATTCCACCCCAATGGCAGCATCGTTTGCATTGGCTCCATAAAGCCTGTTGTCTGTTGTTACATTATATAAGACATGCCAGGCTTTTTCCGCTGGTCCACTAAATACAGGGATGCATTCTATTATTTCTTTATCGTCCACGAACAAATGTGCCGATGCACTGTCTTCGTTATTGGTGTTTTCATAATATTGGACATTCCCTCTTGCTGTGGAGGTAGGATTCCCCGTATCATGTGCTACGACAAACTTCACCTTGGCGATATGTGCCCCTGATCTTCTTTTTGTTCCTGAGGTGATGAGTTTTTGTATGATTGGGTATTTTACCTTGAATTCCATAATGGATACTTGAATAAAAGATTGGAAACTATCCTACTGCAGGTTCATCATCTGGATTTGCCGTCTCATTTTTCGTTGGAATACTGGAAGAAACGGGATCAAGTGGCTTTTTGGCTTCCGTTACTTTCAACCCTGCATATGCCGCTGAACTCAAACCAAGAAGTAAAAGCGTATTGCTGTCAAAATCGGGCATTTTTAGATTGCATATTGTTTTTTGAATAAAAACAACTCCTAGAATCAGGGTAAAAGCAACATTTTGAAAACGCTGTACATTGATGCTGGAGCCATCTGATAATATGTCATAAAATAGCCCTTCACTTTTACCGCTAGTATGGGGTCGATTTTCTGGTTTTTGATTGTCTTTATTTTCAATGACTTTCGCAGTTCCTGTTGTGGTAACGCTTATTCCCAAAAGTGTGAGTGCTGTTGTACTCAAAACGGGCATTTGCTCTGTCACAGTCCATAAAAAAATATAGGAAAATAATATAATTAAGGTCCAGTAAAACAGTTGGGTCCTTCCCAAACTATAATAGATATTGTAATCATCTTTTAAAAGATTCGAGGAGTAGACTTTGATTGTTATTCCGAGCAGGCTTCCTACCATGAGGATAAACCAAAGGAGTATACACCATGAGAAAAAATCAGGAAGTATGTACAGGACCGAGGAAGAAGGGATACTTTCTTTTGTACTTTTCCCTACTGACACTATAGGAGTCATTGTTTTGCAACACGATTGACAACCATCAAAAGCATCCACATGTACTAGCTTGAAAACGACACTTGAATCAGAAGGTATTGATTTTTCCCAAATAGCATCTTTAAGAGGAATATTGTTAAAGAAAAGAGTCTTGAATGCATTTAAAGTGTCGGCAAATTTCAATTTCACTTTAATCCTATTCCCTCTTTTAACTGTATCATTTCCACTGCTCATTTCTTTTGCACTGACCACTCTAGTAGGTCTCATAACTTTTTTAATAGTATCACCCGTTGATGGCTTTTTGGGTAATTGCGCAGCCCCTTCTGCTAACACCATGATGTGATTAGCTACTATAAAAATTACTAATAATAGTATGGTGAATCGGTTTCTCATTATTTTATTCATGCATTAATTGCGGATCGCGACCAGTCCGAAAGAAAATTTTAGATACAGATTGAAGCCAATAATTGACAATAGACCAAGAATATTGATACATTACTTAAGGCATAAAAATCAATTAAACGTATATTTTACCGTCGAAAATTACGTGCTTTAAATCGCCTCGTCAATCCCTAAATCTCAGTACCGAAACTTCGGTAGGGGTAGAGAAGTAAATGTTATTTAATTAAGTTTCATTCTATGAAAGAACAAAAAAGTGTGTTGGGGTAGAAAAATGGAACTGTTATCGTGAGATAATTGAATTTTGAGATTCGCTTAGATCTCCATGCGAATTTATTCAGCATCCCCTAACAGGGGGATGCATAAACGTGAAATCGAAGGGGAGGATCTGGGAGACGCCGATTAACTTAGGCACTCCGTTGTGTATCGAGCCATTGAGGAGATTTCAATTGGCTCGCGATGGCGTCAGTGTCCCCAAAGGCAGTGACAAGCTCTCCCCGTGTGGAATTAGGGGCGAGCAAGTCTTTTTTGAACCAATTAGCTTTTCGTTGTTCGGCAGGAAGTGATTGTTCTTCGGAAGGACAAATGTGTTCTGCCATGGCTTCTCCGATCGCTTTCATCAGGTCGAATTTGCTCACGTCGGCCAAATCGATCTTGCTTAGTTCCTCGTCTGTCAATTCGCGCAACGTAGCTGCAGGAGTATGGGGCAATTGGGAAATGTCTTTGTCCGGAATTTTGGAAAAGGCGATTTTGTCCATCGAAATCTGGTAACGGCGGAAGTCCAAGCCTGGAATAAGGCCGCTTCGCAGCACATCCACTTGCATTTCGCTCGCATCCTTGCTCGATTCGTCCATGACATAATTCAGCCAGAAATAGGCATCTAATCCTTTTGGATTCGAAGAATCTTGGATGTCGACAAAACGAAGGCAGGTGCTTGTCCCAAAACTGAACAGCGTCAATTGATCAGAATGGTATTTTCCTTTTCCGCTGTAGGTAAGTGCTTCTAACATGGCGGCCCCCACTGGATTGTTCAATGTAGTAGTACCTCCATCGATGAATCGCTCCATGGGTTGGAAATAAGTGGGGGCAGACATCGTGGCTTCCATGACATAGCGGAGCAAAGCCTCTTTGTACGTGCCTTTGATGCCTCCATTTTCAAAACAGGTAAAAAAAGTCTCTTCCCCTGCCCACATGTCCTTGGAAGTGATAAGGAAATCTAAACCGCTTTCGCGGCAAGCTTCTTCTAATGTGGCATCTCCGACGATGGTTTTCAACAAATTCCGGTAGTTTTTCTTGTCAAATGCCGGGGGATTCAAAAATCTGTTGGCCAATAGGCCACGTTTTGTAAATACTTGCGACACCAGTTGGATATAATATTGCTCAATTTGCAAAGCGGAGTGTTTTTTCAGGATCAAGCCTGCAATGATGCCTCCCGTGGAAGTTCCTGCTACCATGTCGCACCATGCATAACATGGGGCACCTGCGATTTCTTCCAGTTTTTTGAGCAGTTGCAAAGTGAGGATGCCTTTGATCCCCCCTCCATCCAAACTTAAAATCACTTTGTTTTGGGATGGGATGCCCAGTTTTTCGTAGGCAATTTGTTTTACTGTCAACATAGGTCAAGTTTTAATTCAGAATGTAAGGATAGATTTTTACAAAATTCCGGCAGCAGTGCCATTAGAAATAGAAAAAAAGATACACAAAAGAAGGCATGAAGGCGATAATTCAAGGAATAAAGGCAAAAGAAAGCACAACCCTTTGCCTTATCCAAGCAAAAGGTTGCGTTTTTTCCCCTTTAAACTTTTACCGTTCGAACGGTCCAGAAATCGTCCGAAAGATTTTCGTTCAACAAATAATCGTAAGGGATAGTGAAATATCCTGCTTGTCCCCAGTTGGCTCCCCAACTATTTCGCACGATAAAACGTTTTTGAGCGTCGTCATAGCCGACGGCCAATACTGCGTGCCCTCCCAAAAGTTGTTCTTTGGGTTTGGGAAGATTCAATACGCCTGTTTGGGCCGTCTCTTGGCTTTCAAAGCTTTCGTAGACAGAAAAGCCAAACACAAAGGGATACCCTTCCGCCAAACACCCTTTCATCAGGTCAAGCGACCGAGTGACCCGGTGGTAGGCGATGGCCTTGTGCTTTAGCGCCTCTTTGTAGCATTCCAAATGAGGTTTTTGCGCAAATTGACTGATAATGTAGGGCCACATTTCTTCCGGACATACGCCCTGATGTCCGATGCTTTTAATGCCGTCCCGTATTTGAGCTCCTGCATCTGTGCTGACAGAATTTTCAATGACCCGTTCGTTGAAGTAAATGAAGAGGCGGGAGGGCATAAAATCTTTTGTTTGCTGTTTGATCAAGTCAAACTCGAACGCCGCACCTATTGCGTTCGCCGTACAGCTTCCCAACTGGCCCTGGTCATAGACGGCGGGGCAGGAAGGTCGAAGGTCCACTTTGGGAGGGAGGCTTGTGCCATGGGGCACAGCATATAGGAAATCGCGATGATCGGGAAGGTCTGGTTGCCAACCATAATAGGAAGTGGAAAGATACATGGTGCAGGTGGTTAAAGTTTAATGGATGAGTGCGTGGGTACTTGTTCGGGTGTTTATTTGAAATTGTACAGGATAACGGAAACGACATGGCCATAGACAGGTACTGCCCATGTCCCTCCTAGCGGAGTAGGAGGGTTGTTTAGCAGCGCCCCAGTAAACGCAATGAGGTTGCCTGTGATAAGTCCCGCCTCTAGGACATCTTGTTCCCGGGTAGAAGTAGAAAGAAGGGCGACGACTTCTCCAGGATAGTCTCGTAAGGCGACTAAAGCATGAAAGCCATGATAATTAGGGGCATTGTAGGCCTCAACGAGCGTAACATGTCCAAATAGTTCCACCAATGGATTTGCCAAAGCATCCGTCGGGACAAAGTGTAAGGGTTTAAGAAGTTCGGTTGTCATAAGAAAATAGGGTTAAAGGGTTAAAAGCAAAGGCTCTTCATACAATCTAGTGTCGCGTTTCATCAAAAATGGATTCGTAAAAACAAATAGATTCAAAAATGACTTCTCCGTATCGGTCCTTCTTGAAATTAAAAGCAGCCAAAGAAAAGAACCAAAGATGAAGTCAATATTAGCAAAACGACATTATATAGTAAAATATTTTGTACAAATAAAACTTGTCTGAATAAGTACTTAAGAGGAGAAATTTCGAAGTGCCCAAATGGCAGTTTCGGTCATGCTTCTGGTATTCAATTTCAAGAAAATATGTTTGATGTGTGTGTCTACTGTCCCGTAGGCCATGCCCAATTTATGGGCAATTTCTTTTCGGCTGTGACCGAGTGCCACTAGGTGTACAATTTCTCCCTCCTTGGGTGTAAGGAATGGTTTTTCGGTAGTGTAACGCATACAAATGCAAGGTTTAGGTGGAAGTATTGTTTATAAGGTTCTTATTTTCATTTTGTTATGAGTAAATTGGCCCGTCGCTCGGCCATTTGGAGACACTAGTATTGGAGTTGAAAAGGAGCAAGAGGGACAAACAGCCCGACATTTTTCTAATCAGGTATAAAACCATCAAGATGGCAAGGAACGTCATCAGGGAACGCAAATTCTCTCCCCCTGTTTAAGTCACAGGTGCATAGCGAACCCAAAAGGATTTTGTTTGATTCCGGAGCTAGATTAGGAGATGCTTTATTATTGAGATTAAAAACTATTCCAATAATAAGATTCCATTAAAAAAGAAAGAATGACGTAACAATGATACAAATTAGGTAGTATATAACAAAAAAAATTTTCGCAAAAAATTGTTAAATTTTATCAGTTTCTATTTGGGAAAAAAGACCGATAGATATTCTATCCTTTTGGTCTGTTTTTTCTTAAACCCGAGAGTTTTTTAGCCTTTGTCGGCATTTTTTATCCATTTGAGATGCCTATTTGGAATCCTATTCCTTCAAAGCGGCTTTGTACGCCTCTAAGCATCGTTTCCGTGCGAATTCATGCTCGACAATGGGACGGGGATAGGAGAGTTCTTGGAAAGAAGGCACCCATTTTTTGATGTATTCCAGCTTGGGATCAAATTTTTTGGTTTGCAAGGCAGGATTAAAGATCCGAAAATAGGGGGCTGCGTCTGTTCCGCATCCCGCTGCCCATTGCCAACCCCCATTATTGGCGGCCAAATCGTAATCCAGCAATTTTTTGGCAAAATATGCTTCGCCCCAGCGCCAATCGATCAGCAAATGTTTGGCGAGGAAACTTGCCGTGACCATGCGCACCCGATTGTGCATGAAACCGGTTTCGTTCAATTCGTGCATTCCGGCATCTACGATCGGATAGCCAGTCCGCCCTTCACACCAGGCGGCAAATTCGTCTTCATCGTATCGCCATTTGATCCGGTCATAAGCAGGTTTAAAGGCATGATGCTCCGCGGAAGGGAAATGCCATAAGATCATCTGGTAAAAGTCTCTCCAAATGATTTCGTTCAGGAACGTATCGTTTAGCGAAAAAGCGTGCCTTGTCAATTCGCGGATGCTGATAGTACCAAAACGCAAGTGGATCCCGAGGTGGGAAGTCCCCTGCTGGGCAGGAAAATCGCGTCGTTTATCGTAGGCGGCTATGACATCTCTAGACATCTTGGCAGGAGGAAAATCAAAATCCACCTTTTCGAATCCCATGGAGGCAAGGGAAGGAATACCGGACCCTTTCCAAGACAGGAAGTTTGCTTTGTACCGTAAAGTGGGATACGAAGAAAGGTAGAATGCATTGACTTTGGCTTTCCATTTTTTTGAGAAAGGAGTAAAGACGGTATAAGGTTCTCCATTGTCTTTCAGGACTTCGTCTTTGGAAAAGATGACTTGGTCTTTGAATGACCGAAAGGAAATCCCCCGTTTTTCTATAAGATTTTGGATGCTGTCGTCCCGCTCTCTTGCATACGGTTCATAATCTTCATTGGCAAACACTTCCATGACGTCGAATTCAGTCAGCAATTCTTGCCAAGCGTTCAAAGGGGTGCCATATTTGACACACAAGCCGCTATGAAGCTTTTGCAATTGAACGTGGAGGGAATGGAGGGTGGACGATAAAAACGTCATCCGCCTATCTCTTGGATCGTCTAGTTTTTCCAGGATATGGGTGTCAAAAATAAACAAAGGCAAGACTGGATGCGGTCCCTTTAAGGCATGATACAAGCCGGCATTGTCTTCCAAACGCAAGTCTCTTCGAAACCAAAAAACGGTCACTTTCTTCATGTCGGTAAAACCATTTTAGGATTAAATTGTTTGTATTTTTTTATGGAAAACTTGGCCTATAGCAAGGGTTTTAGTAGTATTGTACATTGTTTTTTGATAGCCAGAGCCACTTTTATGAATCGTGTAAACTTAAAAGTCCTCTTTTTTTTATGCGCTCTTTCCGTTTTTTATGCGTGTAAGGTAAAAAAGAAGGATTTTGATCCCAACAATGTCGAGTGGAAAGACATAACACCCGCTTGGGGAGTGCCCATTGTCAATTCCACAATGACTTTGGCGGACGGTGTAGATCAAAATAAATCGAACCTGATCATTGAATACGATAAAGATGACGATGATTTCATTACCTTTATTTATTTGGACACCGTGTATTCGCCCACTGGATCTGAATTGCTCCAAAGCTTCGGCAATAATTTCTATGCCGGGATCTACAATACGTTAGGCGATGATGTAGCCACCGCCGTTTCCAACGTTCCCGCTGGACAAAAAGTCACCTTCCCACTGCTCCAGGCGACGGTCCCCTTCGTGATCGACAGCGTGAAATCCCTTTCGGAATTGAAACTGAAAGACGGGATTTTGAAGATCACGGCCAATTCCCGTGTACGCCACAACATGTCGCTGACCTTGACATTTCCGAATATGACGTCTGCCAGCGGCACTCCTTTGTCGCTGAGCGTAACATTGAATCACGCCCCCAATACCCAATTAACTTCTGTTCCGCTTCCAGATGTGAATTTGGACGGATATACGATCAAAACAGGAGGTGTAAATGCCTTGACTTACAGCATCAGCGGTTCTGTAGAAGTGTTGGGCAACGACAATCCGCCGAAAACAAACGTGACTTCTGGCGACGATTCCCTGAATTTCACCCTTGCATTTGAAAATCTCGGGTACAAATACATTATCGGGGATTTTTATCCCCTTCGCGTACCTGCCATCCCTCATGGAAGGACCGATATCAACGTATTTGACAATGTCGTGATAGGAAACATCCGTTTTACACGTCCACAAGTGACATTTACATTTGTAAATAGCTTTGGAGTAGTGCCTTCTGTAGAATTGGACAGTGCCAAAATGTACTATTCCTATGATACCACACATGCGGATGCCTATGCCCAATCCTTGCTGGCAACCGGGGACATGCCCATTCCTGGAATCACTACCCTGAAAGCACCTACTGTTTTGAATGGAGCAGAATCCTCCACGTTTCTTCTGGATACGACCAATTCCACCATCCGCAATGTGTTGTCGGGCGCCCCTTATAAATTCGAATACAGTGTTCCTGCCGTGACTCTTTCGTCTCCTGGCCCTCAAGCGTTTATTACCGACGATTCTCAACTACAAATCCAGACGGAAGTAAAGATTCCCATGGAAGGGAGGGTAAACAACATCGCCATTACAGATACGGTCAAGGATTTTTCCTTGCCTAAATCAGAGTATGTCGACTATGTAGAATTCCGTGCAGGGAGCGTCAATTCGATTCCTTTTAGCATTGAAATGCAATGTTATTTTTTGGATAGCAGTGGATTTTTGTTGGATTCATTGGTTGTCCCACCCGATTCCAAACAGATCGTAGGGCCAGGACAACCCTTGAACTTTGCCGATCTGAATCATGAAGTCATCAAAGAAACAACCCCTGCCAGCTATTATAGCACCATCCATGTTCCTTCGGAACGTTATAAAAAGATTTCACAGTCCAAATCAATGGTCATCATTGGGCGCATGTACACATTGGGAAGTGATTTGAACCCTCCTAAAAGTGTAAAATTTTATCCTTGGCAAACGGTCACTTTTAAGCTATCCGTCTATGCTCGATTGCGAGTAGACATCACGGATCCAGCGGGTATTACGAATTTAGACAATCAATGAGAAGGAAATTGGATTTCAAAACCCGACTATTTTTTGCCTCGGTGTTTGGCTGGTTTTGGGTGTTGCAGGCAGAGGCCCAAAATGACTTGACGTTGTCGTTCATGGAAAATATTTACCAGGCCAGCTACGTGAACCCTGCCGCCATTCCTGTGTACAAGGTAAGTGTGGGTCTTCCCGGTATTTCCTCTATCGGCTATCAGATTACCAATACCGGATTTAGTTATGGGGAGCTTATAAAACAACAAAGAGGCACCAAGGATAGCACAAAGGAATTGACGGGCGATTTAAAAGGGGTGTATTCCATTCTGGACAAGGAAAATTATTTTTATCAAGGCATTCAGGCCGATTTGTTTCATGTGAAGATAAAAGTGAGAAGCTTTTATTTCGCCCTCTTTGCACAGGAAAAAATACAGTCACGTTTTTCATATCCGCAAGTCTTCGCCGATATCCTCATCAATGGCAATGGAAATTACATCGGAAAAACAGCCGATTTCAAAAACTTTGGCTTTGATTTTGACTGGTACAGGACCATTGGTTTAGGCATAGCAAAGGAATCCAAGCATTGGGTGATCGGTGCTAACCTAAAGTACTTGGGGGGTATCGCCAATATCAATTTTGATCCGCACAATTCGGGTATCGAGGTAAAGGATACCTATTTCGAGACATCTTCCAAATCGGATATGGTCATCAACACCTCAGGTTTCCCTCAAGACGATGACCCGAATTATACCAAGCAATTTGCGGACAGCAATGGAAACCTCAACCGGAGTGGCATTACCAATTTTGCGAATATGTTCCGGAATCCGGGTGCCGGCATTGACTTGGCCGTTACGTACAAAGCCAATGATAAATGGCATTTCACCGCGTCTGTAGTCAATTTTGGCTTCATTACATGGAAATCCCAAGTGTACAATCGCCATGTGACGGGAGGGGCGGATTTTAAGGGGTTCGATTTGTTCGGGTACGTATTAAAGGGAGAAACAAAACCGGACGATCAGTACTGGCAGGAATTGAAGACTTCTTTTCAGTATTCCACTTCGCAAAACACCTACAAAAGGTGGTTGGTCCCTCAATTATACCTTACGGCCAAGTACAATGTCACATTTAAAACCCACATTTCTGGAATGGTCTATTTTGAATACTATAAAAAAGTACGGCCCGCTTTTACGGTTTCCTTGTACCACAAATTTGGCCGCGTCCTGAACGTCGTAACCAGTTACAATGTGCAATATGGCCGCTTTGACAATATCGGGCTCGGGATCATGGCAAAATTAGGCCCCTGCCAGTTTTACTTAGGAGGGGACAATATCGTGGCACCGCTTGTGAGGTCTATCATGGAAGGCTTTACGATCGACAAAAAGGTCGTCGACCCTATCAAAACCTACAACGTACGGGTAGGGATGAACTTAGTGTTTGGAGGCGTCAACCAGACCAACAAACAGTCGTATGAAGTGAAAAAATAATTTTAGCAGTGGAATCCGTGACCATGAAATGTAAATTTTTGATTGTTTTAATGATGGCCTTGCTTGCTTCTGTCTTTTTGGGAGCGCAAGATCAAGCCATGAAATCCAGCACTTTTTTGCCCCAGAATTTGGGACCTTCCATCAATACAGAATTTTATGAGATCAACCCTGTCCTTTCCTTGGACGGTAAAATGCTCTTTTTCAACCGGATCAACCATCCGGAAAACCATTACGGAAAACATGACAGCCAGGATATTTGGTTCAGTTATTTGCAGCCGGATGGTTCGTGGAGCACGGCAAAAAGATTGGAAGTTCCCTTCAATTTGGCGCGCCATAACGCCATTTTATGTCCGCTGAGCAATGATACTTACCTGATTGATGGCGTATACACAAAGGGCCATATCCCAAAATGGAGGAAACGTGGGCTTTCTGTGGTCACGTTCAAGGACGACCAGTGGAGCAAGCCACAGGAACTGAAAGTAAAAGGATATACCCGGCTCAATGAAGGCGTCGAAAGCAATGTGTGGATGAGCAGTGATCGCAAGGCCATTTTATTCAGTTTTACCCATCACTACAATGGCAAGCGCAATAATTTATATGTGAGTTTGCACAAAGGAGATAAATGGGCAAAACCCAAGAAGCTGTCAAAGATCATCAATGCCAAAATGACCAATGAGGAGGCTCCGTTCATTTCCTATGATAACGAGACGCTCTATTTTACTACGAACAAAGGAGCGTCAACAAGAAAAGAACGGAAATCCAATTATCAGATCTATAAAACAACACGGTTGGACGAAAGCTGGAAATTGTGGAGCACGCCCATGCCACTGAGC
>OUNM010459855.1_pt1 | contig 11835 bp, 2 predicted proteins | sample 1769961 | NCBI WGS metagenome assembly OUNM01 (sample SAMEA3914820, study PRJEB12502) | metagenome | biome: forest; material: soil | place: USA | collected 2012-03-12 | depth 0.3 m
AGCCTCGTATAGCGATGCTATATAGAGGATAAAGAGGATAAGCGATAGTAAAGAGCTTTATAAGACTCTAGCTATAACTAGGATTTCTTCTATTTGTTAGCTATCGAAATAGAGAATAACTACCCGGCTTATAAGCTAGGCTTAGACCTAATAGACTAGCTACTATAGGTAGCTTTAGCTGTGAAAAGTAGCTAGTAGCTAAGTATAATTGACTATGTCGAAAGCCTTTAAGATATCTAGCTATAGTAAAGAGGCTATAGCCTTCTGTTTTTAAGCCTCTTAAGCTTAAGCTACTACTAGCCTTACAGCTAGTTCTATTAATTAGTGTTCTCGGTTACTTATCTATTCCGTAAGTAGTAATCTATAAGCTTCGGCTGCCTATGTAACCTTCTAAGCTATTATAGCTTCTACTACTTTTTTAATAGTCGGTAGTAATGTAATAAACTTATAGCTACCGAGGGTAAAGTAGTCTTTCGGTTCTTTACTTAGCTTATATAAGACTACTATCTTTGCCCTTTAGCACTAGTTAGAGAACTACTTTAGCTATAAGCTAGCTTTAGTTAGAGTAGCTAGTACCTTATATAGAGGTTTTCTATAGGCTTTTAGTAGGCCTATTAGTAGGCTGTCTTCCTTTAAGGCCTTCTATAGAGCTGCTTTTGATAGGGCTTTAGCTATATCTTTTAGGCCTACTTCTACTAGTAGGTTAAAGGCTAGCTTTTAAGTTTTAGCTATCGCTAGGTCTTCGATATCGGAGAGGTTTATAGGTAAGCTTAAAAAGAATTTCTTTACTAAGGCTTTAGCTTTCCTTTAGTAGGTGGTTAAGTCTAAGCCTTTATAGAGGTCTTTTAAAGCTAGTAGCTTTAAGGGGTCTAGGGGCTTAAAGCTCTTTATTCGAGCTTACTATTCTAGGCTCTAGAAAGACTCGTTATTATAAGTAGCGTTTTATAGTATAATCTTTTAAGTCTTTGTTTTTTCGGCCTTTATAGCGGTTATTAAAGCTTATAGGCTCTAGTTGAACCTGTTTTTATTATAGGCTGTCGGGGCTAGCTAGTATAGCTTTTCGGTTTATTTTGCTTCTTCTAAGGCTTCCTTAACCCCTTTTAACTACTAGGGGGACTAGTACTCTTTAGAGGCTTTCTTTAGAGGGGTGTTTGCCTCTGCTATCTTCTATAACTCTTAGGCTAGGTCTAGGAAGGCTTAGGCTAGGCCTTCTTTCGTCGCTACTCTAGCCTATAGGCTTATAAGCTTTAGGTCTTCTAGGCTTAGTTTTAGAGGTAGGTAGGCCGCTATAGCTTCTACCCCCTTTTCTTTTATCATCTTCTAGTTCTAGCTTTACAGCTATAGTTATTACTTACTTTAGCTTTTAACTTCGACTTTAAGGACTTGCAAGTAGTAGTCTGCCTTGCTTCTATTTTCTAAGCTATAGTAGGCCGCTCTTAGGCCCGTTGTAGCCTAGAAGTAGTCGATAGTTAATAGCCGACCTCGCTAGTTACTTTACGAGGCTTAAGTAGTGGCTCCTTTTAGAGTATATAGTTCGAGGTCCTACTGTAGGGCTAGTTCTAAGAGGGCTTCGGCCTTTCTATCGTAGCGGTCGAACTAGTCTTATAGTAGGTAATATAGGTTGAAGTCCTCTATTACTACTACTAAGTAGGCGAAAGGTAGGCCTTTTACGAGGTCTTATAAAGTAACTTAGTATATAACGTTGCTTAGCTTTTACCGAGGGTTATATACCGATTAAAGCTTTAAACCGCTATTTCTTAGTGCTAGGAACTAAATCTAGCACTAGTCTCTAGTAGCTTAGTATTTCTACTCGCTTACTTTATACCTCTAGCTTATAAATATAGTTGCTTAGCCTTCTTCTGAGTGTATTAGGTAGTATTTCGAGCCTTAGAGGTAGTAAGTTAACTTAGTCTTCCGGTTGATTTATAGCTCTTAGATAGCTAGTAGGTTGTATTAAGCCTCTTTAAGTAAGACTTCTAAAGCCTGTTTGTTACCTTTAGTGTTCTACTATAGGATTTTAACCTTTATTATATTGTATTAAAGTGCTTTCTTTGCTGCTGGCTTAGCTTAGGCTACTTTAGCTAGCTAGGTCTACGTAGTAGAGCCCGTTGATGTTATAGCTTTAGGCGACCCGTTTTCGGGAACCCCTTTTTCCGGCTGTGCTTAAGATCTAGGCCTGCCTATACTACGGTAGCGATGCGCCCGCGCATTAGCTGCGACAAAGCTATGGAAAAGGGGGCTTGCTAAGCACTGCAGGCGATCGGGAAAGCTGAAAAGCTCGGCATTTTATAAGGGTTTCGCAGGCCCCCGTAGACTGAGAAGGATAGAGTTTAATGCAACTATCGTCTCCCCTCTAACCTTGCGTCTTTACTACGTGTTCGTTGCTTGACAGCCTACTTTACGCCTTTTCACTTTAGCAGTAGCCCCCCGGTTATAACAGTTGAATAGGCTGGTTTAGAGGGCCTAGCTTAAGGGGTCGGCTATAGGTAGGAAAAGCCGTGTTTAAGAGGGGTCTTAGCCCGCTACCGAGAGGAACATAGGCCTTCCTCTAGCTATAGTTATAGCTTTAGTTCTAAGCTGTTTCTAGCCGACTTATTAGAAGCTTTTATCGTTAACTGCTAGACTAGGTGTTATAAATTTGAAGGCTTTAGCCTTCGGAGCTTCGAAAGCCTAAGGCTGGTACTAGTAGGCCTCTCTAGCCTCTTCTTTAGCCTTTGCCTTACCTAGGCACTTCTTAGCTTAGGCCTAGTGCCTACCCCTATAGTTCGAGCATCGGAAGGGTATTTGGTTGCTATTGGTAGAGCATAGGTCTTCTTTTACCCGGCCTTCCCTATAGGCTCGGGTGCCGTACTTCCTATAGAGGGCTAGCTTAGAGTAGTACTTCTATATATGCTTCTATTTCTAGCATTTAAAGCACTATTTAGGCTTTAAAACCGACTAGTAAGGCTCGTAGTCTAGTAGCTAGGCGTTCTAAACTACTCTTTACTTATAGGCTTTATAGGCCTCCTCCTAGCTTGTAAGAGTAACTAGCATAGTAGCTTTTATAAAGCTTTAGTTGCTTAAGAGCCTAAATTTGATTTTATCGACCTTCTAAAGGCTGATTTCCTTACCGAACGCTTCTTCTATAACGCCTTATAGGTCGGTTCTACGTAGGCCTTTCAGTAGGACTACGTAAGTCTTATAGGCTTCTTTAGCCTAGTCTCTAAAAGCCTATTAAATCTAGTTATTATTCTATAATTGCTACTCTTTAGCAGCTTCGTCTTTAAAAGTTACTACTATATTACCGATAAAGAGCTTCTAAGCTGCTATAACTCCCTATTGACTAATAGCTAAGTTAACTGCCTAGGTAATTTAGGCCGGGGTTCGGCTTGCGAGGTCGGCTAGTAGGCTATTGCCTTTGATTAGGATTTCCCGGTTAGCCCTCTAGGGGGTCACTTTCCTAAGAGGGCCTTACGCGGCCCTCGGGGCCGTTAGTAGGGTCCTTAAAGCCACGTTAGCCTAAGTGCGTGCCGGTAGGCTACTAACTATAGCTTTGACTACGGCTTATACTGCCTCTATAACCACCTTTTATAAGCTAGCTATAGTGACGACTTCCTAAGCTTTCGGGCTCTATAGCTACTAGCTTGTAATCTTTTCGGCTAGTTCTTAAGCCGCGGCTTTTTCGCCTGTTATAGCGAGGGTGATTAGGCTATTAAGTAGGTACCGGATGTTTTCTAGGCCTTCGGTAGCCTAGGTCTTAGATTTCATCAGCCTAGGCTTACGCAGGGTAGCTTCTAGGCCCGATAAAGGGTCCCCTACGGTTTAAGTGTAGTGCTAGGAGCCGGCAAGGCCCTAGGCCTCCTAGCTATTTACTTACATCTTGCAAGGTCAGGCGGTACAGAGTAGACGGTGCAGTGTAGGGTAGACAGTACGGTGTAGGGTAAGCGATACGGTGCGAGGTAGGCGGTGCGGTGCGGTGCAAGGTAGACGGTGCGGTGCAAGGTAGACAGTATAGTGTAGGGTAGACGGTGCAGCGCAAGGTAGACAGTGCGGTGCTAGGTGCGCGGTGCGGTGCAGGGTAGGCCGGGCCTTAGCTTAGCTGCGAGGGTGGCTGGTTCTATAGCTGCTCTTATGGCTAGGTTGTGGTCGGCTTAGCGCCTTAACAGAGAGTGGTTTATGCTCGGCACGGCTGAAAATTCTATCGGTCGGGCTCGCTCGTCAACCCCCTCCTTCGCATACACCCACGGCGGCTGCACTACGCGTCGCGCGCGGCTGCAGCCGGGGTAGTTAGATAGGGTTTTTCAAGGGCTTCCGAACGCAGGTGTTTTCGTGTGTTTTAAAGCACTAGTCGCCCCTAGGGGGGGGGGGCGGTTTTTGATGTTCGGTTTCTTACAAATATTATATCTAGATCTACTTAGGAACTATCACTGACTAAGACTTTATAGTAGGACTAGCTAGAGGTTACGAAAAGAAGACTATAAATACTAAACGGTTTTAAATATTACTATGCTATTGCTAAGGAAATCATTAAGTAGTAGCTATCTATGACTAAATTATTTATTGCCTTTGCTATTTCGACTCTATAAAGACCGATAATGCTAAAGAAGATAGCGACTTTTTAACCGACATCTAGGTTATTATTTATAAATCTTCTAATATCGAGCCTATAAAAACGAACCTTAATATTTATAAGATAGCCTACCTTTAGTAGAAAGGATAATAAGAGTATAGACTTTAGATCTTTAAGTTTATAAGATTTTTCTTCTAAAAAGCATATAAAGGAGATAACCTTAATCTAAATAGACGGTAGGCTATTAGCTAGCTATACTAGAATAAAAATACATAGGTAAGACTATTAAAGAAGATATTGCTCTATTAGACTAACTTTATTAGAGCTAGCTTAAATAGCTATAGTCTATCGCTTAAAGAACCTTACCTTGAGCTTTATCTAGTTAGAGCAAAATACCTTCGGTATAAGTACTAAACTTACTATTTACCGACTAGGTTGACTTCGCCTTATAAAAGGATACTAGAGGAGGATAGAGATAAAGTCGACTTAATTATAGCCTCTATTACGTTTAAAACCCCTAAGCTAGTCTAGAAACGTTAGCGGGACTACTCTCCTATTAAAGTAGTCTCTTTACGCTAGATTAATAAGAATATAGAGATTAACGCTTTCGTTACTGCTATTATTAGCCTTATCGAAGGCGACCTACTAGCTATACTAGTATTAATACCTATAGTTACTTAGCTACTTAGTCTTATAGTTATTACTTATAGCTAAACTGCTCTAGCTATAGTTGCAACTCTTTTTAGAAGCTTATTAATAGCTAAGAAACTAAAGCTATAGATCGCTATAGAAGTTTTAAAGGTTTTAGACTTATAAGCTTAAAAGAGGACTACTAAAGCTATAGTAAGGATTATAAAGATTATAAGATTGTTAGCTATCTAGATAGACTAAAGCTTAACTATTTTACTTTTCGATAATAAAGCTAAAGCTACTTCGTTTCTTACTTAACACTTTTAGCTTATTACTCTTAATAGTCAGCCGCTATAGAAAGTCTATCGCCTCCGCTATAGTCTTTTTAAAAAGACTCGTTAAGCGACCTTAGCTAGCCTTCTACGCTAGCCTTTATTATTTAAACCTCTAAAAGGCTAGGAGCAGCCGCTTATATACGACTCTAAGAGGGCCTTTAAGACGTTTTACGCACTAGACTATCCGCTTTAGTTTAAAGGATAAGAATAGCTTAATAAGGAGATTCAGGCTTAAGAGGAACGAGAGGCAGAGATCTAGGAGGTAGCGTAGCGAAGGAGCTGTCCGACTAAAGAAGAAAGGATATAGCAGAAGAGCTAGAATCATAGATAATATAATTTCGAAGGCACTTATAGGAGCTAATAGCGCTTTTAAAAGGGAAGTGTAAATTAAGGTGGTCTAGTAAAGCCCTTTTTATTTTATCTTGCGTTGCTCTACTTTAGTCACTTATAGTAGTCGACTGCCTAGGTTTTAGTTTTTCCTTTTTCTGTTCTTAGTCTAGATATACTACTATATGCCTAGTGCTGTATTTAGATAGGGGGCTTAGCCTCTATCTTAGCTTAGTTTAATAATACTCTTTTAACAACTGCTATTTAATATATCCTTTGCCTCCTATAAAGGAGTTTAACTACTTCGCCGTCTTATAGCTTACTCTACGTAAGTGCCTGCGAATAGGTTTTCGTCCGTCTAGACAGGGACTCTTTTCCTTTTATTTATATCTTGCTTAATTAGCAAGATACTAGGACCCGAAGAAGACTCCTCTCCAAAATCTAACTATATACTAGCACCTGTTAAGGGTTGGTTGTTGTGGTGTTTTTGGAGTGTGTAGCTTCGAGCTCCACTTCAATATTACGTCGTCGTAGTAGTCGGATCGGTTAGCAGTGAGGAAGCTATTAGTCTTCTGTATAGGTCACTTCTTCAACTTAATAATAGGCTCGACGGGCTTAGGCGTATCTTCTATAGTTAGAACGTCGAGGTAGGTATATTGATCTTAGAAGCAACGCTTAAAAGTCGCGATATAGGCATTATAGCTTTATAGAAGAAGGGACAGGTCTATCCACCTAAAGCAGTACCTAAGGTGTAATATCATTGTAATCTAGTACGCTAGCGAGTCGTAGAGGAGGGCGTTATAGTTTTAAAGCTTCACGATAGCAGCATTGATGCTTAGTCGAATTACCTATGCCGTAATGCTAGTTGTCTCAGCCTCTAGTTCTTTAATAGCAGTGCTTACTTATAAAAAGGCTATTCGTTAGCTATTTAAGAGGTCGACTTAGTATTACTAAAAATACGAAGGTAACTTAGTACTCTATTAAGGCCTTAATGGAGTAGGTAGCGGTGCTATTTCGGCTATAAGGCTTAAGCGTTCGAGGTCTTCTTTTAAACGGTTAATAAGGAAGCTTATCGCGCCTACAATACTAGATAACGTTAGTCCGTTGCCCTCGTACACCTTAGTGACCTCTACGCATAGCTTTAAGATATCCCTAATCTCTAACAATACCGTCTAGTTATCGGCAGTTAAGCTCTCATCGCAAATAAGGCTGTCTTTGTCAGCCGTTGACTATAGGCAATAGAGGTCTACCGACTTCTTTATCTGCAAGGCGCGCCGTATCATTAAAAAGACTAAGTTCTATCGAGTATCATTGCCTACTACTAATTGTAAAGCTTATTATATATCGTCGTCATCGTTATCGTTATCGTCGTCGTCGTCGTCGCTTAATAAGAGCTCGAACTTTATAAGATTAACCGCTAGCGTCTTCTCGATCTTAGCGATACGGTAGAAGGCTTCGCGTCGTTAGAAGCTATAGCAGATGAAATAGACGATATAGTATAGTTTTCCGATAGAGCCTTAATCTAGGTTATCTTTCTCTTGCTATTTTATTACTCTAGCTTCTAAAATAAACGCTTTTATAGCTAGATTAATAATATAGCTAAAGCACCGAACACGCCGCTCTTTCTTAGTTATAAAGATCAGATATATCGGTTAGACGTAGGTGAAGAAGGTTGTAATATAAGTGTCGTTCGAAGACGCGTTATCGCATTAGAAGAAGCCGAGATCTAGTTTGAATTCGAAGCCGTTAATAATCTTAAAGAGCTCTATCGCCTATACTTCGCCTATATAGAGTCGTTAAAGCCGAACCATCGATAGGAGCTTGGTTTAAAGGTCGAATTCGGCATCTACGAAGTAAATAACGATAGCTAGGAACACGTATAAGTTAAGAGAGGTCTAAATATTGAAAGATAGATATTTAGCAAACGGAGAAGACGCTAACGTCTATTTAAGGACTTCCTTTTCTTGCTTATATTGCTAGTCGACCTAGTTCCTAATTATATTTCTACTACGAGGGACTAGTTCTCTAAACTGTTCCGAATTGAATTGCTAAAGAATTCGGCGAAGTAAAAGGCATTCGATAAAGCTAAACGGCAGATCGTATTAAGCAACGGCAAAGATAAAGTCGTTCTTAAGAGTCTCGCTTATTAACTTCAAGATTAGCGTCGTCCCTGCTTCTAGCTGCTCGAAAACAGTCTTTAGTCGCTTTAAAGACGGCTTATTACTACTAGATTCGCTAGATTCGAGAGGGAATTCAAAGAGGTTATGCTTAAAGTTGAGATAAAAGGCCGAACTACTTAAGGCTTTAGCATCGTAAAGTCGGTTGCACTGCGTATAGCACTAGACGACGGCGCCCTTCTTCCTATCACAGGTTATTTCAACCAGAAACGCCCTATAGAGCTTGATCCAGGTCCTCCGAGCGACTCTCTTAACCAGCCAGCTCTCCAAGATATACTAGGTATTACCGTGAGTAACTGTCGGCCAGTCGGCGATAGAGTCTTAAGAAAGCTATCGGAGGTCGAAATTAGCCAGAGATTCAAGCTATTTCGCCACACTAGCCCGCGGGCCGCCCCGCAAGAAGGACTCTATTAGCGCTTACCGCTTAGGAATCCCCTCTGTCGATCAAACGCCCAGGGAAAACGCGAGAAGATGGCGGGGTGGTGGCCGTTTGGGTGGCTGTTTAGTGGCTGTTTAGGTAGCCGTTTAGTGGCTGAACCATATAACTATGGGGCTGGGTCAATTAAGACAACTAGTTCAATTCAATTACTAGGCGTTACTTGATTGAATTCGCGGCCTGGTTGAATTGAACTTGCGATAATTAAGTCGAATTGATTGCCAAATAATTGACTTGTTGGGAGCGCTGCCCCAAGGTGACATCAATACGGAATTACCTGGAGAGATACCGGAAACCAAAGACTGTGGCGGCGGACTTCGGTCGCCGCCTTCACAGGCTGGAGGAGTCTGACGCCGTGATCGGCTCTGAAGCCGAGGTCGACCAACCCGAGATGCGCACAGTCAAGCACCTGATCCACCTCGGCGACGGCCCGCCAGATCGACTTTTTGAGCAGGCCCGGGCCCTCGGCAGCGTCTCCACCAACAGCCAACAGATGAGACAAGAGATCGCGATGGTGAAGCTCGGCCGGTCGAAAGCACTACTGGGGGTTTACTACTCTTTTCTTCGCCGCTTCGCCGACGCCGAGCGGGCGTTCCAGACGAGTGAGGAGCATATGGAGCGCGAGACATCCGCAGAAATCAAGCTCCATCGCACGCTCTGGTACATCGAGCACAAGACGCGCGTCGGAGATTGGACAGGCGCGAGGACGCTGCTAGGACTTGCCCACGAGGTCTTCATGGCCAACGTCACGCCCTCCGATTTTATGGTGCACCACTTCCCCGCGCGGTTTCGCAGGCTCTGCTCCGCTGTCACGGGACAGCAGTCCGTTGATGAGGCCGCCAGCCAGTCTTATGGGCCGTACCCCGCGGGTCACGTCGACGTTGAGGGGCGAGATCACGAGTTGCCGGTTGCGGAAGGCTCGGTCTTGTCATCATCGAGGTTGTTACCCTCAACCCCGGGCGGCGCCAATTCCCAGATCGATATTGATGCGTGGCGCCAGTTCGTGCAGCATTCTTCTCCGGCTTAAGAAGGAGAGGCTCGGGAGGGGTCGGTTGGCCTGCATCGACCTATTGAAGGCTGGCGTCGTCTTCGAACTCTCTTGGAGAGCTTCAAGTTGTTTCTGATAGAGTCTAAGACACGAACATGTAGATAAATCACGCCATACTGCCTAGAAGACTTGCCGCCGTCCCTTGATTTCCACCCCTGAGCATATTAAGCTGGGTTGTGCATGATGCCTTGTATCCCTCCTAACAGGAGCCTCCCTGAGTGGAGGTTTGCGGGGTTGGTGTGCGTCGCAATCAGCGGGCTCTTTGCCGAAACTGAGATGGGCACACTGTATTAGGTATTCTTTTTGACAAAACTTGTAGTCTACTAATATACACCGGACGGGCCATGGACTTTAATCTGGCAAAATAAACCGCAAGACTGCCGACGCCAGACCGCATATAATGTATCTTGGTTTGACCAGTACGTTCCAGGGACCGGCAAATTTGTTTAAACGAGTACCGGCAGCTAAGCGTAAGCTAAATGATTTGACTATCGTCAAGCCTAGCCCCAGAGGACGGCGACATAATAACCGGGTTGGCTTTGGTGAGGTCTGGCCAGTTACCAACAACCTTGTTATAACTTCTTTCTCCGAAAACCCTTTCAGAGCAAATACCGACGCATTTCCCACAAGCTCGGCTTGAAACATGTTCGCCTTTCCCAACCCGCGCTCTCTTCTGGGGCTCTTGCTTGCGGCGCTGGTGTACCAGGCTGAGGCTGAGGATGCTGGCGGCTGGAAGCCGGAAAAGCCCATCATGCTTCGCCAGTCTGGGGGCTTCACGATAGGCGGCAAGATCATACATCACCCAACGAACCCCAACAGGACACTCTCGTGCGACCACGGATACATAGAATACTTCACCCCGTGGCGGGCTCGCAAGACGAGCCTTGTCATGTGGCACAGCTCCAGCACGCAGGTCTTCCAGAACCGCTGGGACGGCGGGGAAGGCTTCAAAGACAAGTTCTTACGCCGTGACTATCCAGTCTACTTGTGGGACGGGCCACGCGTCGGTAGGGCAAACTGGGGGTGCAACAAGACCTCTTACACCCCAGACTACCGTGACCAGGGAAACTTTGTGGGGTGGAACTTTGGCCCAAGATTTGGGGAGTGGTGGCCGGATGTGCAATTTCCGACAGAAAGCGAGAATGCCTGGCAGCAGGCCACGAGTTCTCGATATGTGGAATATGATTCCGAAGCGAGCGTGCATCTCGAGACGGACGCCGCCGCCATCGCTGCCGACTCGGGCAAGCTCGGCCAGGATATCGTCTATCTCACCAACTCGGCAGCCGGGCTTCGCGCTCAGGTGACTGCGGTCAAGAGCAACACAACGAACATCAAGGGAATCGTCTGTTACGAGAGCTTTGGGTACGTCTTTCCGGACAACGCGGGCATCAAACGCGGTTTCGGGAGCAACCCCTTCGGGCCAATTCTCGTCCCGGAGGAGGAGTTCAAAAGTTTGGCCAAGATACCCTCGATTCAGTTTATATGGGGGGACCACAGGCATGAGAGCCACATATACGTCAATCAGTCAAGGCAGGCGGCCGCGCTGATCAACAAATTTGGCGGCAACGCCGAGGTCATTCTACTTGGAGACGACAGAGGCTTGAAGGGAACCACGCACATTCCATTTGCAGATCTGAATAACGACGAGGTTGCTGATCTTCTGGACGATTTCTTGAGGGCGAACGGGCTGGATCAGTACGAATAACACAAAGGCCATGTCTCTGATTTCTTTGATAGCCGTCGCTGAGATCAGGGTTTTCTACTCTTTTCCACTGAAATGTAGGAGCTAATAGGCAGCGTCTTGGTGAACATTTAATCAATAGTTGAGACGTACGGAGATATTTGAAATCACGTCTTGCTATTGCTCTCCAGAACTTGCTTGCCTCTCAGACCAAGTTTTTTCTTCCCCCACTCGCACCGGACCCCTGGCAATGGGACTAGCCATCAAGGCGGTGAGCGCGGCTAAGCCAGATTAGTGACCCAAACTAGGCAAAATTCTGAGGGGACCGACGGTCTCGAGCTCGAGGAGGCCTCACACTCCGCCCACAAGGCACATCGAAGCTTCACACCAAGATTGCGCGATGCTTTCCTGAACGGACCACCGGGTGTGTGTGTTGGTGCGCACGGACAGCAGCCTTGTTGATATTGATGTTTGCCCACGTGAGCCAATGTTGGCATGTTGGTTCTCCGTTGGGTTGCACTGTTGAAGGATAGCTCGCCCCAAAAGCAGGCGAGCCGACGGAGTTGAAATCCCCAGAGCCCCCACTCTTTCGCCATCAGCAGCTCAACACAACACGGAAACTTCTACCCAGAAGCGATTCACAACCATGCAC
>OUNM010575690.1_pt1 | contig 11833 bp, 14 predicted proteins | sample 1769961 | NCBI WGS metagenome assembly OUNM01 (sample SAMEA3914820, study PRJEB12502) | metagenome | biome: forest; material: soil | place: USA | collected 2012-03-12 | depth 0.3 m
TCGACAGCCTGAGCCAACCTCCGTGACGGGCGGCCAACAGCCATCGACCCCCAACCATGATGCGAGGCATCGAGGCGCACCCGCCCCGGCCACCAACTCTGCTGCAGCTCCCTCCTCGGCTACGCCATCGCATCTATCTTCACATCGGCATAGCCCGTCGTGACGGGCGCCCATACACGTATTACTTGAATGGCCGCAAGGAATCGCGAATATGCGTGACGGTCTTTGACCCGCCGCCGACGCGCAACTTCATCGGCTTACTCCAGGCCTGCCGCGACCTGTACACCGAAGCGGCTGCCCTGCTGTATTCCTCCAACCACTTCGTTATCCAGGCTGACAAGGCCTCCCTGGAGCCCCTTAAAGCCCTGTCGCCAACGGCCATTGCCTCCTTGACGAGTCTCAAGATCGTTCTCAACGAGTGCTCGTGCCACCATGCGGTCAACTCCAACGAGTACCCTCCGCGTTGCTGTCGCGACGACGTCGAACATGAGCCGCACACCGATAGTATCCGCGACCAGTGCGCCAAGTACCACGCGAGTGTGCACCGTCGACCGCTGCTCGATTCCGTCTCGCCGGGAATAGCCTCAGCTTCTTCTACGCTAGCAGCCCGAACCCTCGTGGCTAGCTGGGACGACGCTGCGGTCCACTTGTCGTCCCACGTTCGCCCCGGACGTCTAGCGCTCTCGTTAGTCTGCGACATCAACCATCAGCATGAGTATGCACTCGAGGTTGGCCAGCTGGCTATCGCCCCGCTCGCCCGCTTCCCGCCCCTCGAAGACTGCTATGTGCGGCTTTGCAAACAATGGGACCGCGCACTCCAGCGGCTGGCCGAGAGCGCGGTCCTAAAAGCCTGTCCTAAGCCGTCACCTCTTCGCCTTACACATGCCAAGGCACCGTCGGCTCTCGTAAGCCTGCCGCGCGAGCTGCGACTTCTTATTCTCGAGTACACCGACCTGGTAACCCCCTGGAAGGAGGTCAGTGTCTGCCGAAAATATCGCGGCTACCAAGTATGTCGGCCGCCTTGTCTACCTTTCGAGGGGACTGGACGTCAGGCTTGTCAGCCTCATATTCATCACGGTTGCCGGCTGAGCCAATGCGTTGGCGTCGACCCCTCAGTCTGGCCAAGACCGCCCCCAGGCTGCTTTTGCCGTCGCCGACACGCTGCCTTCTCTTTCTCCTGCAACTGCTGGAGTCCGCCAACCAGCCTCTTTCTCGTCTGCCGCGCCTTATGCCGCGATGCCCAGCTTGCCTTCTTCTCGCGGAACCATTTCATGGTTCACGACGTCCAGGCGTGGCCTTCCTGGGCCCTGGACTCCCCAATCCAGGTCGACAAACCACGGGGCCTGGAAACTGCCAGCACCGAGGAGCACTACCCATACGGGCGTCTCGCTGCATCGAATTTCCTCCGGGATGTTGTCCCTGCCGACTGTCTCGCCCACCTCCGCTTCCTCGAGCTTGTCTTCCCGCCCTACAGCTCGTGCGCCTGGCCCGTGAATCAGCACCCCGCCATAGTGGACTGGCGCCAGACGGTGAATTGGCTGCGTGGTAAAATCGACGCACCGGCACTTACCATGCGTGTCGTCTTCGCCGACTTCCGTGACGACCCGGCGGCATGCCGCGGGGAGACGACCAAGCCCGAGGGGAAGCAGATTGTGACAGGCTACATGCAAATCATTCAACCTTTGAAGGCCCTAGTCAAGCACGACGGTCTGGCCTCGCTATTCGCACAGGCGGCATTTCCCTGGTCATGGGTACCGGACGTCATCCGACAGGCGCAACATCCGGACGACTGGTGGATGCAGCGGCCGGCCAAGGAGGAGCAACGGCTGAAGGAGCACTTGGAACGTATACCAGGCTGCGAGGGGATTGTCCATTCACGGAACAAGCCTGAGCCGAGAAGGAGCGGTTGGCAGACCTGGTATGATGTGGATTTGTGTTATTAGCTGGTGACCTAGCGTCTTCCCACCCCTTGCTTTGGCGCAGCAGGTGTGCACATGGTGCTGCATGGGGTGCGGCAGAGAGCGCACCGTGTCCCGTGTTGGTGTAAGTCGTCGACATTCGTCTGACATAACAGCTGGCCGTAATCTTGGTCTACCCTCAAGTCGTATTCTTTGCATATTTTCCGGAATAAGAATGCCCAGGCGAGCAAAGAGGAGCATACGAGTTAGAAGGTCACGGACCCCTCAATATAGTTGCGGGCCATTATAAACTTTCGTTCCATCTCGTGTGTGCTTCACGATTCTTGGGTCAAAGCAAGATACCTATAGAATCCCACAAGGCAACCAGCCGCCTTAGATGTACACATTCCCGTACCCGTCGCCCGGTCCCCGCAGCACATCGACCCGGGCCGGGTCGACAACCGGATGACCATTAAACTCAGCCGGCGGCTCCGGCAATGGGAGATTCCGCCAGACCGCCTGCAAGCGCTGCGCCGTCCGCAGGAACCTCGCGCGAGCCTTGGGCCAGCCCTTTGCCACCAGCTTCCCGCCGCGTTTCACCCACTTGCCGTCGACGAGCACCCCCTCAATGTCCCCGACGCTCGCGTGCAAGATCACGGCAGCCACGGGATCATCCCAGCCCAGCAGCGCTGGCGAGTTGCCGTCAAAAATCACCAAATCAGCCTTGGCGCCCTCGGCAATGATCCCGAGATCGTTCCTGCGCAAAGCAAGGCCACCGTGGCGCGTGGCGAGCAGGAAGGCCTGCTCGGCCGACATGGGGTTGCTGCGCGGGAGCTTGTCCTCCTTGAGCACGGCCAGGTACCGGTCGTAGCGCGTCTGCTGCAGCCAGATGCGCGCCTGGGTGAGGATGTCGGTGCTGAAGGTCATGTGGGTGTCGACGCCGAGGGAGGCCTGGTCCAGGATGGTGGAGCTGACGGGATGGGTCTGGCCGTAATGCATCTCGCTCTCGGCGGTGACTGAGATGTATTGGTTGGTGGAACGGAGCAGGTCCGCGCCGGTCGGGGTTAGGAACGAGGCGTGGGAGAAGACGATGGGGATGGAGATGTTGAGGTAGTTCAGCGCGTGGATGTCTTCGGGGGAGTTGTTGAAGCCCCAGGGTCCTTGCAGCGAGTGGGTTGTGATCACTGAGACGTTGAGCTCCCTGTCTAAGTGTTAGCTCTCCTGGCTGTAGACAGTTGGATGGATTTTCTGTTACTTTGCGAGCCCCATGATCTTGTTGATCTCCCCGACATTCGGGTTGGGGCCCCAGCCGTCATAGGCAATTCCCAGCGACGTAGGAGAGTCTTTCAAGCCCGGCCTTTTGGCAATGTTTCTGAAGATTGGATACAGCTGCTCAACCGTAATTAAGCCGGTGACATTGGCAAAGGTAAATCCCCAAAATACTCTCGCTCCACTGTCTATGCATGCCTGGACACCGGCCTCAGCAGCGTCTTTGGACCAGGTATGCGTGGCATGATCGAGGGAGGACGTGACGCCTGCGTTGAGAGCTTCATACAAGCCGGCGAGCTGACTGTCGTACACGTCGGTTGCGTTCCAGAAAAATGGGGCGACGTAGGAACTGTAGCGGTTGAAGAACTCGATCAGGTTGGTGTTAGGGGCCATGGTCTTGAAGACTGTCTGCCATCCGTGTCTATGAGTATCGACGAATCCAGGAATGAGTATCTTTCCACTGAGATCGACAATCTCTGCACCGGCGGGGATCCTCGTGGGCGCCGAATCAAAGACGCCGGCGATGCGGTCGTTGGTGACTAGTACGGACCCATTGCGAATAACTTGTAGGCCCTGCGTTTGCTTGTTGAACGCAATGACTGTTCCCCCTCGAAAGAGTATCGACGCCGCGCTCGACGTTGCGCTCACCGTTGTGAGAAATACAGACAGGGTAGCAAATGCATTGAGGGGCCTCATTGTGGCGTGTTCGTCGGGGTGCTTCTGGACGATCTTCAGAGAAAAATGCAGGACCAGGAAGAGTCGTCGTGGGATTTAGATACCTACGTACCCGAGGTTTGCGGTTGAAGCACGTCAGCTCCAGCCGTGCGTACATGTAACTATTGAGCGGGATAGCCAATATTGGCGGTCTTGGTACTGCAGACTCCCTGTCACCTGTCAGCAAGCCGTCTGCCGTTTGCCGCAGCGGCCAATGGTCCGTCGTTCTAACCCATAAGTATTGTGACGTTGTCGGCTCAAGACGGCCAACGCAGGCTCTCTATAGGTCGCTAAGGAGGAGTCCAGCAATGAAACGGGAAAGATAACCCCAACGACAATTGGTTCAAACTTTGCTGTTTCAGCCCCTGTGTCGTAGTATCGATGGGGATCTCACGTAACCGGATATATTTGTTTGTTGGAGAGCGGTATTCGATGATGAGACTTCGGCCGGTGGCCTTCCTCTCATGCCGCATATTCTGCTGGCCTACTAAGCGGTGTACGTGATCAAATGAGGGCCGTCTGTTAATGCAGACAGAGTAGGAGCCTTGAGACTAACATTCTACCTAACGGTCATCTGGTTCAGGCTCAACTCAAAAGGAATATAAGTGCGACAAAGTTGAGGATTGCGTGAGACAAGTGCATCACGTTCATCTGGATAAGCAACGTTCAGTGAGAACGAGAGACGCGAAGGCTTCTAAATTGGGTTAAACACTTCCAGGTTGCTTCTTAAAAGCATCTATACTTCTTTCGCAACCTTAACAGCCGCGGATGGACGTGACAGAGGGCGAGGCAGGCGCCGATGCGTCTTGGCCAGCAGCCTAGAGCAGGTCAACGCATGGGGTGAAATGGTGGAAGCTATTCTGTCATATTGTGCCGCCTTCATCATGACAGAGCTGGCCAGGTGTCGGATTCTTGTGATAACACCAATATCTGGCAAAACTCCCCCTCCATTTTGGTCACTCGTTGCGAGGAGAGGTTGGTGGCCTGTGCGCGTCACGTCACAGCCCTTTGCCATCCATCACCGCCCAGAGCGGACCGAGGCCGATTCTGCCCACATTGCCGTTTTTACCCAACGTGTCCGCTGTGATCTGCTGCGCCATGGTCGAGGGCAAAACAGCCAGATGACAGGGCCACAGTCGCCCGACGGCAACCCTACCGACTTGCGCGACCCACCATGTCTCGCTTCCAACAAAATGCGCAGGAAACCCCGGCAGCGTCCATTTTGGGCGGAGCGTGTGCTGTTCACGCCTAGCGCCAAGCCACACCAAAACTCCCGTCCACGGACCCAATCACGGCTGCAGCAAGATGTGCCTGCCCCACCAATATCGCGAACAGGGCCCGGCTCCACTTCTTTCGACAACAGGACCATTTTGGGAAGGAACCCTGCCCGCTTGAGCTTGCGACAAAATTCGGGCGCCCTCGAGTGCGCCTTCGAGAAAATGCCCAAGGTTCTGTAGTGTAGGACCTAGCAGAAAATGGCTGCACTGCCCCTCCCCTCCTCCCTTTCTGCCTTTTCTCCTCTCTTTACTCCAGTTTCACACCCTATTCTTCTAATATGCCCAACGATGAACCGCTTCCATCTCTTTCCCTCAACATCCGCTCTTGAGACTTGGGTGCCTGACATGCGCGGTCATTTCCCCGTCTTGGCTGCCCAGCATTGCAACAAAGAGCACACATCCTTCACTTCGGCATGTTCACAAACGCCACGATCACCGCTTCACTCGGACAGGAATGACCTTAAGCATGCAGTCCACTGATATTCCAATTGTCATCTCTGCTCTTTGTTCGTCGCTAATCTACCTCAGTCGTCCGAGAATCCTCTTCAGGCCATCCGTCCTCAAGCCATCCCTTCTTTTCTGCCCATACATTTCGGTATCAGCCACCCACCACGACCTCCTTCTCTCGCTTGCTGGTCATAGCGAGTCATATCCTTCCCCCCCATCCCACCTGGACCCCCATGATTCATCCAGGCCGCCATCCTGAAAGCTACCCGTCCAGCCTTGGTCCACAGCGCTGGTTTGGAGCGGTGCAGCCAGAGGGCCGACATGTCCGTTGGCGAGTCCAAAGTTCATCCATGGGTCCGGCAGAAGCTGATGGGCAAGTGGCCGGTTGGCAGCGGGGGCCACATGTTGACCGTTAACTTCGGAGCTCATCGGAACTTGGGACTCGATCACAGCACCAAACATCGACGTGTCGCCAACGCCGGAATGAACAAGCTGCGGGTCGGGCTGCTGCAAGAAACACATGGCCGGGCCAGAAGGGTAGGCCGACAGTTGGAGTTGCTGATGAGTGCTAGCTTGGACGTTGATGCCCTGACGATGCCCGGTGATGTTGCTGACATCTTGACCAGACACTTTGCCAAGCTGCTGGTCCGAAGACCCGGTCTTGACATGCTCCAGGAACCTCATGAATCCCATCCGAACATCAGCCGAAAGCGTCTCCGCTCCGGGCTTTTCGAGGTACCCCATCACCACTGCGCAAACCAGCTCGACAATCTCAGTTCCGGCATACGGGCTAGCAGGCCGCGGCTGGCCCGGGAATAGGTCGTCCCATAGGGCGTACCACCGCTCCTTGTCGGTTTTTTTTTCTCCCGTACCCTTTCCCATCCTCTTGGCGGCTTCCATCCTCATCTCCTTGGCCTCTTTCATTCTTTCCGCCTCTTGAGGGTGCTTGCGCCTGAGGTGCAGTCCGACGTCCGTAACACGGGTCAATTTGAAACCAGTGCAGGCGTTGTGACGGATCGGCTCGGACCTGACAAAAGGGCACACGAAGCCATGTTGGTGTCCATCCCCGAAGCCTGCGTCGGCATCACCGGCCATGCGGTCACACGGTGCTCGGTCCATTTTGGGACAGCTTGTTTTGGGCTGCAAGTCGTCGATGTTGAAGGTCACCCTGCAGCGAAAACTTCTGGGCGGTTGAAGCTTGTGCGAAGCAAATTGCAGCATCCCCTCACAAGCGTTCCGACAGCTGACAATCTCAACCTCTCCTATTGAGAGATGGACGCCATACTGAGCTGCATCCTACCCTCTCCACCTGACGGCCAAACCCTCCCTGGTCTCTTCTCCATGTCGAGGCCGTTGACGCAAACTTGTCTGTTAGGGTTGTTGGTACATTGCCCCATTGTGACGCCATTCTTGAGCCTTGGGCTGCTACCAAACACTGATAGCAAAGACGACTAACTGCCCACGAGCCTGCGGCGCCGTCCAATTTCGTGTACACCGCCGAGCGACGCCGATGGGACATTGCTGAGAGTCCGGAAGCACACCGCCCAAGCTCGAACAGCAAGGCGAACCATGCAACCGGCGGCTGGATCCGGTTGGCCCGCCAAAGAATCCATTGACAACCGACGTGATGAGGCTTGCAGCCGCGCAGGAGCGTGAGCGGGGCAAGGTGCCCGACCGCTGTGGGGAGAAAAACATTGATTGACATGCCCGAAACGTGTTAGGACGAGATTGGACGATCCATCTGGCTTTGTTTTTGGATTCCATGCTGACTGCAGATTTCTCTCGCGTCCGCAACTGCACGCACAATTGCGTCCACCGATTTGACCACAATTGTGGATGTGCTTGCATGAAAATCCGAGTTCGGGTTGCGGAAACTCGCGGCTTATCCGTAACTACTCCCGATGCATTCTCACCGCTGCTTGTCGGCCGCTCGAGATGAGCGGTGAACACAAGACTCCCCTTTGCGCCCCCAAACGTGGGCAAAGCTGCGTGCAGGGGCTAGAACCTCAACTTCCACAGCCCCCGTCCTGAAATGCTCTTGGCCACACTAGGCTGGCGCCCGCCGGCGGTGCCGCCTCTCCAAAATGCTACCAAATACACACTTAATTAACCAACCGTATTTTGTGCTATAACAGCTGATAATTGGGCCCTCCAGGCGTTTGGTGCTGGTCGTGGGCTGTCAGCTGTCCCCCAATGTGCGTGGTTTAGGCGTGGAGAAAGGAGAGCAAAAGTTGTTCCCCTCTCAGCAACAGCAAAACAACAAAAACCGCCCTACCGGAAACGCCATGGCTTTACTGCTGCCTTCATTGCTACCAAACCCGCCAAACAGACACCCGAAATCTACCTTCAAGCATGATCTACACAGAGCGCTCTCTGACATCCTGCCCCTTGTGAACCTGCCCAACCGCTGCGAGTGAGCCCCAGGCGAGAAAGCACCTTTGCAATCCACCACCCGACACCTCTGCGATAGAATTAGGCAGACATTCTCAATACCACTGGTTAAATCCCCGCATTGAGAAAATGCAAGAGTGAAAAAAGTCGGAATGCCCTGGTAAGGTACGTATTTGTGGTGCTTGGTGGTGATGCCCCGCCCGACTCTTGTTTTAAAGTTTAAACTTCTTCCCTGGTCTCGCCGTTGGGTCCACTGCAAGCCGGGGGTACCCTGCGGCTCCATTGAGGCTCTGCGAGCGCTCATGGGAATGACGTCAGTGCTCCGAGTGTCGCGGGTGCGGTTCCAGGGGCGCGGTTTCGTTGGCTTTGGAGTCTGGCTCACTGGGGATGGAAGAAAGTGAGACCCGTGATTGTTGAGGCACGCAATGGAATATATATACTCCGTACCACCCTGTGGAACACTGCAAACGGACTGGCGAATCGCCTCAGTTGGTTTCTTGATCGATGTATAAAAAGAAAAAAAGAAGAGTTTGAGTACTAAAGGAAAATATATGAAGGCTTTGGGTGAGTCCCTCCATTATACCGTACAGAAACCAAGATTCAAGATCTTTTAGCCTATGATACACAGAATATACAAGTCAAACTTTACGTCTTAACTCTAACGTTAGCTGAAAACATTCTTGCTCCTTCTGCAAACTCTGCTTAGAAAATGGCACAAAAACGTTCACTCCTCTTCTTCCCTAGTACATGAGCAAAACAGAATCCCCTTTGCCTACGAACACTGCAAACAAATTTCTACTCAACTCGGATTCCAAAGCCAGGCAATCTAGAAATCTTTTCCCAAGCGAATCACATACAAAATACTTTTCCTCTCCTCCAAATCTACGAAACTTTCCTGAGTATCTAGTTTAAGCTCTTATCCCCCGTTCTCCCAAGCCAACCTCCCACACCTATATAAACATCCATTCCCACCCTCTCCCTCACAACCTTCCTCTCTCTTCCACAACCGCCCTCTCTCAACCAACCCACAACCCCCCAACCACCCGCTGCTCCTAGTACGCACGTCACCGGTCTCAAGACCATTTCAACCCCAAACCTCCCATTTTGTATATTATTTTCCATGCCCTGTCTCACTCACCCATAACCGATCTGAGTAAGTTCCCAGACCGACGATGCCGAATCGGTTCCCTAGCCCACCGTTCCTTCAGCCGTTTTTTCTACCACCGCTAATTCACCTCTTAGATTCATCACGCCCGTTAACTGACTTCGCCACGACGAGTCCACCATAGCCCTTACCCGGGTAGCCTTGGTCCAAGTCTCCAAAGCTCTCATCATCATCGACGATCCTCCCTCATCTAGTCGACTGCGCAGTCCTTCAGCCAGCCCACCATCACAATCTCATTGACGCCCACTCCGCGGCTCTCATCCTCGTTGAGCTTCACCCCGGCCCTCATCAAGCTTCACGCGGGCCCTCATCAAGCTTCACGCAGGTCTACATCAAGCCTCACGCTGGCCCTCATCAATTTCCATTCCAGACCCCATCCAGCCTGACCACAGCAATCATTCACTAGCAATTTTCAGTTGCACAACGTCGAAGTACATCACGAAGGGCATCAATATGGAGAAGGATCAGCCTGCCCCGCGCTCCTCACCGGGGTCCAAAGTCGCCGAAGCCCGGAACTCTGAACCTAACGTCAGCGCAAACAAGAGAAATTTCGGGGACACTCAAGTCGCAAACAGCTCCTATAATGCCAGCAAGAACGCCAACTCTTCCATCCATACGTCATGCAACAGTAACCGTCGGCTCACCGGTGCTGGGGGATATTTTCGGACGTCGGAGTGGACCCAAGGCCAAAACGAGGAGAGGCTGCGATGGGCTGAGCGCCATGGGTTCACGATGAAGGATGCAACCCTACGGTTTGGCGTGATCGACTTCCCAGGTCTCGGTGATCGCCTCCCCTCCCCCGAGCCCCCGGTTCGGGATCCCGTGCGCGTCAAGCTGTGGGAGGACTTCCTCAGTCAGCTTGAAGGTCTCAAGATTGTTCCTTCGCTCTGGATTGGACTTCCCGACGCGGCTCGGCGCTGGCTGAGGGACTCCTCGGAGGATAACAGCCGGTTGCTTGACGCCATGGCCCGCACGTGCTTCAAGCACTACCTCAGAACCTTCATCCCGCTGCACATGATGCACACGCTGGTCTTGGCCTCGAAGGGGAACAAACGGTACCTTATAGGGGCTGACAAGCGCGGGAGGATCGAGGAGTATAGAGTCCGGCAGTGCTTGAGATCGGCTCTGGGAAACACTGAGGACATGAAATACTCGATTCACAGGGTGATGAGCGACGCTGGGCATTTTCCCGTCCGCTGCCGGGAGGCACTCGAGGAGCTGTTCGACAAGTGCTCTGTTCGCCAGGTTCCATTCATATTTCGGTATACCTTTGAGGCCGATGAGGGATTCAAGGCTGAGGTGACCTCCGAGCTGAACGGCAATTATGGCCACTACAAGGAACTAGACTTCAACTCCATCATCCTACCCTTGCCGAATGGCTGGGATAGTGACGACGGCGATCTTGAAGAGAATGGCCACGCCGCCAAGAAGCGGCGGACGGATGATGGCGGGCTGATCCAGTTCGGTTGACTCGGTGCCAATTGACGGATGGAGGAGATGGTGGGAGGTATCATGGGTCATGGGGGTGGATATCTCTCGGTGACGGATATTTCTCGGTGATTTCTTTCCTTCTTGTTTCTTTCCCTGGCTTTCATCATGAGGACCCGGGTAGGCAGACGGTTCACGGTGAACTTTTCTTTCCCGTGGTCTTTCAGTCGGGCTTCTCTCAAGACTCGCTTCACGATGGAATTCTGTCTCTTCATGCCTCGATGCTAGGGTAGACGGTTCGCGATGTCTTCCCTTATAGGTTTTCTTTACCGCGAGATGCAGAACGGCTTCGCGGTAGTTATCGGGTTCTCAAGGAAGCACGGGGCTCAGCATGAGGGAGAGGGTTTAGGCGAACAAAAGTCACTTGATTAGTGATTTCCTTTTTTTATTCTTGTTTTTGGCCGTGGTGGGCTTCCATGAAGACTAGCTTCACTGCACACGCTGGTATTCAGTCTTTTCATGCCTCGCCAGGCAGTCATCGAGCACCGGTGGACTGTCTGCGATGTTTTCTTTGCGCTTTCCTAGGTAGCCGGACATTAATGAGGACTGGTTACACAGTGGTCTCATCTACTACGATGCAGGGAAATAATCGTCCGCAGTTCCCTGGTGGCCAGGATCATGATGCTTTAACAGTGAGGTTCGAACCTCGTAACCGTCTTCATCATGACCCAGACATCTGCTTCGTCTCTATTTCCTGTTACTATCTACATTAACCGACAAATCCACTTCTCCTTCCCTTCGCCCCAGTTCGTCAAGTCATACGCGTTTCAGGATGAAGGTTTCTAGGCTACCTCAGAGGCCTCTCAGGTTCCTCGGCTCCCTTGGAGTGCCGCCATCATCGTAGTTGTTACGCTCTAAACGCTCGGCACCGTCGTTTGGGTTAGTATGTTTGATGCCGAGGGCTCCGTGATTCATTTTTGCGCGGTGCTAGGACTGTTTAGTGCTAATTGCCCTGGTGAAGCCGTTGTTGTTTTTGGTATGGTGATGGATTCCGTTGCATGCCCTGACAATGACGTGGTAAGTCGGGCACCCCCCTTTCCGATCACCCCACTTTCCGATCACTTGGCAAACTGGGTCCTGAACACCCCCCCCTTTTCTTCAACCCCATATACTGTAACCAATTTAACCAACTACAATACAGGAACCCTCCGAATCTGTGCTTTCCGGCCCGCTCTCTTCAGCCA
>OUNM010413348.1_pt1 | contig 11811 bp, 15 predicted proteins | sample 1769961 | NCBI WGS metagenome assembly OUNM01 (sample SAMEA3914820, study PRJEB12502) | metagenome | biome: forest; material: soil | place: USA | collected 2012-03-12 | depth 0.3 m
AAAGCGGCGGTCGGCGAGCACCATGAGGCCGTAGTCGTCCTTGCCGCGGAGCACGCGCCCCAGGCACTGGGCGGCGTGGCGCATGGCGTCGAAGGAGAGAAAGTCGTTCTCGCGGATGCGGTACGTCTCGCGGAGGAACTCGAGCCGCGCCTTGAGGATCCGTGACTCGGTGTACTGGAAGGGCACCCCGATACACAACACCGTGCGCCCGTACTGGTGGTCAAAGTCGATGCCCTCCGACACTTTGCCACGCGCGACGCAGAGGAGCACGGCGCCGCGGCCGTTGCAGCACGCCGTGCGGTATGTCTCGAGCGCGAGCGAGGTTTCCTGCGCGTCCGGAGTCTCCACCAGGATGAGCTTGTACTTCCACACCTCATCGAGGATGCCCATGCCCTGCCACATGCTGATGATGGATTCCATGTAGAGGTACGAGGGGAAGAAGACCACCATGCCGTCGGGCGTGATCTTGGCGAACTCGGTCAGGAGGTTGCCATAGTTTCGAACCACGCTGGGCTCGTTTCGGACCTGGAAGCTCGTTGATATAGACGCCTGATCGCTTCCTCGCGTGACGATCATGGGCAAGAATGATCTCCTGGCCAGGGTCATGCTGTATGACTCTTGAACGACGGTGGGGAAGTCGAGCATCTTGGGGTATATCTCCAGGGGCGAGATTGTCCCGGATGTGATGATGACAGAGCTGAATCGGTCGAACACGGGCTTGATGGCAATGGCGGCATCAAGACAGGTAAAGTGCAGGACCGGGTTGGGCACCTCGGCCGTGTCGGATTCGTATGGCTCGAGAATCAAGAGGAACCCCTTCTCGTAGGTTGAGACAAGGGTCGCAAATGTGGCAACTTCTTGAAGTGGTTGATAATCCTCGATGTTGGTGAGCTCGAGTGTCCTCACCAACGAGGTCAACCTCTCGGCGCAGAATCTCAAGGGCTTCTTTTCGATAAAAGTGTACTCCTTGAGGTGGGCGAGGAAGGATGGCGGTGTTTCCGAGATGACTTGCCGGACTTTCATCCTGGTCTAAGGACAGTCAACACACGTGCTCAAGGCAACAGCCAAAGGTGTACGGCTGGTGCTATCGAGCTCACTTTGAGATATTCGATAAACCTCCGGAGAAAGGCGACAAAGTGCTCTGCTCTCCGAATGTTGCCAGGCACGGCTTCCTTGATCAAGTCATCTGGGAGAGCTGGGAGAGACGTCAGTAAAACCCAGCGAAATTCCACATTGACGGGTCTGCCGAGCTTACTCGGATTGGCCATGAAAGAGTCTTCCTGTCGGCCGTCATCGGCGCCCCGGAGCCCCTCAACGAGCTTCTCGTACTCGTCCTGGAGCTTCTGTTGGTCCGAATCCCTCATCTCGTTGATCTTGTTCTCCAGGCTCTGGGCGCCCCTGGTGGCTCTCCTCAACGAATCCTCGGTGATGTCTGTGCTGAGCGACTCGATGCACACGTTGTCGATGTTGTGGGCTTCGTCAAAGACAACAATGCAGTCCTTGGACAGATCTTTGGAGACGCGCTCGGCAATCTTTGGGTCCAGAAGGTAGTGGTACGAGTAAATGATGACGTTGCAGAATTGCATCTGTGAAGGGGTCAGTCTTGCGATAGAGAAGTCAGTCCAAGGAAAACACACCATCCGTCGGGCTGTAAAATACGGGCACTGTTTGTGTTGCTCGCCGTATTGAAGGAGCCCGTCCAGTGTCCAGACGCCATTGGGAATCAGGTTATGAGGCTCGAGGAGGTCCAGGTTCTAAAGAAGACATTAGCACGCCGTACATGGCAAGGCCATGCATGGGCTCGGGGGGTGCTCACGTCGTGGTAAACACAAACTTCCACATCCTCGCCCTTTTCCTTCTTCTCCTTGACGAAACCAGCCGTCAGACTGCGGCAGCGTGCATCGACAACGTTGCCGCTCTTCTCCCGCTTGACCGACGGGTGCAGACAGAGGTTTTTGCGACTTGTGAGGCCAAGACCTCTGAATTCCTCTTCATACCCGAGACGCTCTGTTCGAAACTTTATGAGGGCCTTGAGCTCGACCAGTGCCTTTTCGATCTCGGACATTGTGCCTGGCGCTTCTGGTTAGCCAGGGCAGGCGGCGGCATCTTGATCAGGGAAGTAGTCGCGTACGGGAGCAGTAGATGAGTTTGCGGTGTGACGGATAGTACTGCTGATAGGCAACAATGAGGGACAGCAGGGTGACTGTTTTCCCCGTGCCCGAAGGCATCTCGAGGACGCAGTTCCCGCCAGCATCGAGGGTCTCTGAAGCGGGTTAGCAAAAAGACTCGACCTATCCTCGCCATTACCCCAAGCTCCAAACTCACTCTTCAAGTCCACCATATAGCTGCAGCGAGCATTCCATATCATTCGTCAGTCAAGTAGTCCTGCAGAAGCACGGTTGGGTTCTGGCCTACGCATATTGCTCTGACAGGACATTAGCATCAACACAGGGTAGACCGAGTCAAAAAGGAAGAACCTGCCTGGGTAGATGCGGGGGTAAGGGAAGAGAACGGGCAAATCGCTATCATCATCTGGTAAGCCATGGCAACGCGAGAAGGTTGAGATGTGGTCGGCGTACTCGATATTGAACTCCATCTTGGCGGTCAAGCGCGTCAAGACTCTACGTCGTGACGAGCGACAGAAAATAGGGCGAGAAGATGTTCTATTGCCGGGTTGCAATCTCAAATGATGGAGCTTCCTGTCGGGCTCTCGACCGATTTCGCACCCGGCCTGTGTGGTGTTGCGCTTCGAGGTCTGGAGTCTCTGGAGTCCTTCCTGCCCCGATTTTGAGTTTGGAGCCTGCACCCGCTGGACTTCTGACAACTTGCAACTCCCACGCACTCTTCTCTCTTCCTTTTTCCTTTTTTTCCTATTCTAGACAGACATAATCACAGATGTCTCCTTTTGGGACAGCGGTCTGTTACTGCCTTGGTGAATCGCAAAACCGAGGGCCGCCGTTTGGTGCTTGGAAGTTGGAACTCGAGTGTCACGTGGCCTGCTGCCTGTTGACAAACGCGACCACAGTCAAATGGCCCTGCGAGCCTCGGTGTAGGCTCCACACCGAGGTGAGGGAGCTGAGGGCGAGCCACCGGCGAAATGAAAGACCGCCCTGGTTGACCCCGGCACCCAATCCACTGCACTCCACCTTTCACCTCTCGCTTCATCCGCTGTTCACCTCCTCCATCACTTCCATCGCTTCCATCGCTTCCCAATTCCATCAGCCCCAGCCAAACCCCGTCAACACGCGGTTCAACCGTCGCGCTCCTCCAACTCTGCAGCTATGGCACGCGGCACACGGCACGCAGTGAGATCCTCCCGCTGCCACGAGGTTGCATCCACCGTTTAATTGCGACAGCCGCTGCGACAGTCTCCTGCATCCCGCCTCCGACGGTGACCCTCATACAACGCCGAGTCCGCCGATGCAATGGACGGTCAAGAGTCAACGGCAATACCGATCCCTCCTTCCTGGCGTTTTCCACCAACCACGCTATCACGTTCATACCTCCGATATGTTGCGTCCCGCAACTGAGCGGCGCGGACACCATTGACAGCGTCTGCCGTGGAGACCTTCCAGAAGTTCCCGGCCTTCCATGCACCCGCTCCACGGCCTTTCCGCCATCGCAGCCCATGTGGTTGTCCCGCCCCGCGTTGTGACGGACCCCAAATTTCAGGCCGGTCGGGGCCATTCTTGCGCGGGTGGATGTTCGGACAGGGCCGCGGGAAATGGGGATGTGAGCAGACGAGCGGCGTTGCCAATGGTGTCGACCGTACTCTAACTAGTGGCCGGGTAACACTGTTCCCGTCGTACCTCGCATCGCCCTGGCTAAAGAATGACCGCATCGGCACATGTGCCAGTTCTCACCCGGATCCGGGCGGATGCCCACGTGGGTGGACCGCCGCCCCTCCATCTGCCAGCGTCCCGACACCGCGGAATGAGCCCTGGGGTGGCGCCTTTTGTTGGCCTGACATCGGGAGTGGGCATCCTCCATCCATCCTCCAGGACGCAGCGACAGCAGACCAACACCGATCGATGAGGCGAGAGGAGATATTCCCCAGCTTCGTTTCAGACGATCGCTGTTCTGTTTTTAGCACATCCTAAAGCCCAGCACCTTGGAGGGGGACTCTGTATGGTCTTGCAGCCAACGGCGGATTCCCGACAGGATCGCGTGTTTCAAAACATGCCGAGTATGGGCTCTCTTGGCGAGACTCAAGATCCCACGCCCCTCGCGCCGCAGTCCGGCTCGCCCGCCCACTAGATGGTGTCGACGCCGCCGGCGTGCATGGGGAGAGGGGGTGTGTAACCTCAACCCACCAAAGCTCATCACGAGGTGGAGCTGTCCATCTCATTTCCAACCCCTCGTACGAGAGCGTCAGAGTGGGAGGCTGACACGCCGGCCGACGCTATCACTGGTCGGCCGAGGGTTTCAGTGAGTGCAACCTGCACGTCGACGGCGCAGAGGACGCGTGGAAGCCTTCCAGAACACTCTCCCTCCGTCGACGCAACAGCGAAAGCAGGGGCGCGGCTGGGAAAGCGAGGCGAGATAGAGCGATGCACCCCTGAGCGCTCTGGCTGGTCCGGTGACCCCGCCTCGCCGACTCCATGGTTGTCCACAATGTCTCGCCGGTTGCCACGGCGCCAGGGGTTCCCGCCAAAGCCCTCGAGGACCCGACAGGACCTTGTCCCTGCTCGTGTCCTGTGTATACCGCGTGCTATGTAGCAATACTCCGTGCTCAATATTTCGTCATTCTCCACCCCCAAATCTTGGAAGCGCGCTTGGGAACGGACAAGGTTCGATTCCTCCTGCGACGCTCCGCCGGACAGACCGACCGCTATCACATTGCCGACGGCATCGGTTGCAACTCGCGGAGGGTGATATCCACAGAGTATGGAACGCTTCCTTCCCTTCCAGCACGGAAGCAGGAACAGGCCCTTCCCGCCCGGCATCTCCAAGCCCGCGCAACTGCGTACTGGGAATTAGTTGGGGGCGATGGCGAGCGCGGTGGGCCTCTGGCAGGCTCTCACACCTCCCGCCCGGCAGGTCCTTGCGCTCCGATTCGCCGATGCCCGACGGTCGCCGAGTTGCGCTTGTTGGCGGCTGTTTAAGCCACACTGCCCTCGCATTCTGCGCAGATTAGCCGCAGGCAGCGAGTTAGCAGATGCGGGGACCACCCAGGCCAATGCAATGTGGGCAAATTTCACCCACCCATTGGCCAGCCGGCCCCCCTCCCGTCTTGAGAGCATGGATGATGAGCTCTGCCACGCGAGGATCGGAGCCAGGGCAAGCTCCCGCACGCTAACATCAACGTACCCCCCAATGCCCCAATGCCGGGGACGCCCCCCCAGGCCCCCACTGCCCTGGCATTAGCTTAGCGTCCAGGTCCTGAGTCGCCCAGGTTTTTTCATTCGAACCAACCAGTGAAATTCCTCCTTCCTGATAGGTACATTGTTGTGCGACCTCGGGTTCTGCGTGCGCCCCAGGCAGCCAGATTCTAGGGGGCTGTGCTCGCGATATCTGAAACAAGGCCCCCGATGCGATGGTGCGATGCAATGCGGGGAAACAACTCCACTCCTCTTGAAGGGAGCTGGCATTGTTACTGACTTGGCTTGTTCAGCCCTAACTCGGCAAGCTGTTTCTCTGCTCTTGGCCGCGGGTGCAGGTGCAGGCCGTTGGGGCCGGAAGGATGGAGCTGTCCGCCCGGCTCCGGCTCCGGCTCCGTTTGCGATGCGACATGACATACAAGGCACGAGCATGTGTTGTTGAGTCTTGGGAACAAAAATAGACGGTTCGATTAACACCTGAATACGGGGCGGGTTTGTGAGTTGCTTGCGATAACGCTATGCTACGTTGCGTCATGTTTAGTGATGCTACTGTGTATTCTCTCCTGCACTTCTGTTGGCAAGAGGCTTGTTTCGGGGTGTTCAGCTTTGGAAACGCGTTGCGGCTGCTGTGAGCTGCTCTGGAAGCAAGGAGGTGGAGTGGTCTTTAGAGTTGGGTGACCTGAGACGGAGGGTGCAGGAGCTGAGTTGAGCTGAGTTGAGGTGAGTTACGGTGTTGGTGAAACCCGATGTACAGCAGTGGCAACCACCGCTGATGGACGGCATCGCGGGAGTTGGATTTTGAGTTGCGTCCGTGCTGTTGGTGTTCCTCCGGGACGTCAATAAGAGTTGGGCCGTGCTGGCGGGCCGCTGGTGTTGGCGACGGGGGTGGTAGGTGCCGGGAGGGTAGGGACCTGGGCTGTGTGCATGTGCTGATCACGAACAGGCTGGGGAAATGGGGTGTGGCTAACGGGTATCGAGGCCGATGAGATGCTGCAGTGGGTTCAAACAGTCGAAGCTAATTAACCCATGCCGGTGTTGGTGTTTCAAACACGGTGGCAGCGAGGCAACAGGACTTGGAATCACACGGTCCACACCACCAAGTTTCCCATCCTCATCGCCATCGCGATCATTCGCCGGCCAACAACAGCTGTTCCTGCAAGCCCGAGTCAAGACGCTAATTCCTCACGTGTGACTGTAACCTTGGCGTTGGAGGTGGGGAGTCGTGATGTTTCATGAAACAAGTCCACCGCACTTCGTCAGCCACACTCTCTCTGGCTGACACTTGCAGAAAACGGAAATAGCGGGCACTTTGTCGATGCCTGATGGCGGTGAGACGGTTAGCCGCCCTCCAATCAGCGCCCGAGTTATATTTGGGCAAAATCGCTCATTGCGGGCCGACGAGGTTACATCGTCTCTTGAGCTCTGCACCCCTCCCCCAGTTTGGGACAAGCTCATGCGGTCCAACAAGTTAGCGTCAGATAGACGCGACAAATCCTCAGCCCAAACTGGGAAGAGGCAGGACAGAAAGCCAACAGGCGATGGCGGGCCTTCCAGCTCCTGCTCGGCTGTTTCATCTTCACGCCACTGGCCTAGCTCCCGCACTCGGCCGATCTTGTTGACGTTATCCGCGGACTCGGCGAGATGCTGCGCTGCGCTTCGCTCGCTTGTTTCTGACGATCGGCCACCTCCCCCACCCCCCCACCGGATGCACGGGGTGGCTGTGCTGATGATACGCTCGACGACTGATTTGCTGATTTGCATGTCTGTGAAGAGGGGTAAATACTTGGGTACTTGTCTGTGTACGGACTTCGTTCCCGCTCTCACGTGGGGCAGGCAAGTTGTGTGTGGCTCGCATCAGCGGGGAGTTGACACCGGTTTGGTCGCCGATTGATCAATCCAATCCGTATGTTTCTTCGACGGCACGTGCAGTAGCTTGAGCTCGGAGATGGAGTTCTCGCAACTATCTCCTCTAGTGTGCGGCGAGAGGTTTCGTTTCGTTGGGGGCCGAGCTGGTTTACCGAGTGGGGTGGGAAGATTGTCGCCGAGATGGTGTTGGTGATGAGTCCGCGTCGTCCGTCTGTCGTTGGTGACCCGAGTAGTCTGAGCAGCAGTGTGCCTGTCCAATCCCGTCAGAGACTGGTCTCTTGCCATCACCCAAACACCGCTCTCCCCGTTGATCGCGTGCAGTGCCGAGAGCGTGGTCAGACAGAATGTCTCGGGACGCCTGAGTCAGGCTGCCTTCTTCTGCCCCGAACCGGTGATTGGTAAACGCAGGTAAGCGAGCGCTCCCGAAGCCACTCATCGCTAGTCAATGCTGTCATTTTCTGACGAGATGCGAAGCTGCAACCTCTAGCACGTGTAAGGCGTGAGGCGTGAAGGGTCCGCGTCGGCTGCGCTAACAGGGAAGAGGAAAGGCGGGAACCCTGCCAAGGTGGGATTGACGTTTGCCTGCGTCGACCGAGGACGTCCAGGTTGTGCGCAGTCTGCTGCACTGCTGCGTTGCAATGCTGCAACCGTTGAGTGGGTTCGGTTCTTCCACTTGGCCCTTTGGCCTTGTTCGCATGCGACCCTGTGCGCGCAGCATTTGCTGCTGGTCAATCTTGGGAGAATCCTATGGGTGCGACGTCCCTCGACCTTTGCATGCAGGTGCTTGTCGCATTGGCCAACCGGCGCCCGTTCCTGGGATTTCCCCTGCCAGCCTGCTGGGCGAAATGGAGTGCCGCTCATGGCGGAGGATTTAAGGTGCTGAGGCGCAGCATCACGTCGAGATATTGAGCCAGCGGCTCCAGGTAGTTACAGGGCAGGGAGAGATTCCCTGGGCTTGCGGGTAACTCTTCGGCATTGTACACAGTAGGAATCCAAGATACTTGGGTGCCTGGGTACCTAGGCTCGCTAGGCAGTGTCGTGCTCGCGGGACGCTGCCGGTGCTCTGTCCCTGGTGGCCGTGTGCTCGCCAACTCCGAGGAGCAGCGTCTCGGTGGAGCTGCTCAGCAGATTTTTGTTTCCTGGTGTAACCTTGCAAGAGACCGGATGTGCCTGGGCGGGCCTTTCCTAGCGCATGGCTCGTGCCTCCAAGCTTGGGGAAGCGGGGCGAGGTCGGCCAAGATCAGTGTGGGGCCCAGCCGTGCGCTTGCCTCAGATCTTCGCAGCAGGGCTGCGAGGAGACTGCGAGCTAGAGCAAAGCGTTGGCCGTGGTTTACCGAGCATGAACTCTCAACCTGAGGGTCATGCTCGGAATGAAAACCTCTCGTACCAGTCCCACAGTCTCTCAGATCTCAACTCGGACCTTTACGTGGTACCGATCAGGTTCGCGAGAGCCGGGGATACCCAGACGAGCCAGACTCGCCAGAGCCAAACCCAGGTACCTGCCTAACCCCGGCGGTGCCAAGAAGCAGCTTTCATGGTTCGGGGTTCCTGGGAGGTCTCGCTCCCGGACGATGGTATCGCCGGCGGGATTGTCCGCGTTCTACGCCGAATAACGTTAACGGTACACTAACGGCATCCTTGATTCCAGACCCGGCGAGAGTAAAGGGGTTTCCCTGCCGAGTTGTCAACCCCTCCTGGGCTGCCAGAGAGGTGGGTGCAGCTCGGTGATGCCTGCTCTCCCGCCCCACAACATCTGCCTCTGGGCAGCTCAAGAAGCGCAGGTGGCTTGTTGATGATTGAGCAAGTCGCGGGCAGGCTTCCCGAGATTCCAGATGTTTCAAGATGGAGTGCCATGCATGAAGGGCCATTTTTGGAATCTCCATGTCCAAGTCCTGTCAAGCTGCTCGAAGGCTGTCGCACACGGCCAAAAGCCTCCGGTTCCTTCGATGCCAAGGCACCCGGGCCTGATTCCGAGCTGCAGACGGCCGGCCGCTCCCCTGGAGCACTTCCTCCCGTCCAGGGGTCGGCACAGCCGACGTTGCTCCACACACCCGGCTTTTGGGTGTTGCAGCGCCGCACGACGCCCGCCGACGCCACAGACTGCCGTGTTTCAGACTCGCAGCTCACGTCGTGTTGGGTCCGGATCCTGTTTTTCGGTGATTCCTTCAACTCTAAAGTCTTTCGTCCCGGGTGGCTGAGCTGGCCAAAGTGTATCTCGAGCTTCCTACCCGGACAGCCGGTGCTAGGTGCGAGGACAAGTTCAGTCGTCGGCGGGTTTGCTGCTGTGTGGGGTGTAAATCATGCCTAGTACATATCAAGCAGGAGAGTATCAAAGTGTCCAGGGGATAAAAGCTCTTCAGCCACGGCTGTGTTCCGGTGGGGGACTCATGCCGACGGAACTATGATCACTGGTCCAGCTCATTGAGGTGGTGGTACAGAAATAATCCAACCCCAATCGGCAACACTTTGCTGGGAGCTGGGCATCCCAAAAGTTGTTGCCTGGCGGCCGGCTGTGGCATGTCGGCCGGGCTGTGGCTGTCGTGGTATCTGGTAGTGGTGGGGCGCCCAGCCTGATCGCACTTCGCGGACCGAGTGGAGCCCTATCATTGGTCTGCGCGGCGACCACTTCCAACTTGGACTTAGCAACTCGCAGTAAAGTTAGACGAAAAGCCCGTCAGTCAGCGTGCATCTTCAGGCAGCCAGGCTTCCAGAATTAGAGGTTTTTGTCGGGGACCTTCCCCCACGGATTGCCCATCGGCAGCGGGGAGAGGGGAGAAATGGCCAACGGCGCTTTGGGGCGCTGTTGGTCCAGGAACGGCCAGGAACGGCCAAGAACGGCCGCCGCGGGAGAGACGGGAACGGCGGGCCAAACGGCACCGAGGACGACCCCAGCGTCTCCGCAGTGGGCCCAGAGGCCCTGGCCTCGCGCATCGGCCAATTGGCAACGTCTGGTCAGTGCTCCGAGGCGCACAAGGGCCATGCCGATCACTGCGATCAGTGATTGAAGCTGCTCCAGGGCCGTGTTGATGATGGTGTTGTTGTTGGATGGATGGAGTTGGAATCCGCGGCGACCTTGCAATGTCACGGTCCTCCCAGGCCCGACAAGGCAAGATTAAGCATTCGAGCCGTCACTGCATTCTGCAATGGCGAGCAAACGGCAAGGGCCATTCCCATCGCATGTGGTTTGCGCAGGGTCTTCCGTGACACTGCCCAATCAATTGCTGCGCTGTGGAGCCGTCCCGCACCTCCTGCGATCTGCTTTCCTGGCTCCACCCACCGTTGCCCAGATGGATTCCACACCTCTCGCAAATCCCCTCGCTCTGTTGGTCGTCGTTGATCAACAAAGTCGTCGCAACAAACCATTGTGAAGACGATGGCGACCTAACACACGCCCAATGGGGGCCTGCTAGGGGCGATCCATCACACGGTCTTGCTGGGCCTTTCCTGCCCAGAATCACCCCACCATTCCCCTGTCATCGGGGCCGAGCTGTTGGGGGCCAAAAAGAGGTCGGCGAAGAGGACGGGGAACGGAGGACTGGACGGTGTACGGGCGAGTTACGAGTCGGCCACCTCATCGAGCGTCTTCTGGCTCGCAGTCGTTCGGTATCTCGGAAGTCCCATGCCCAAGTCCCTCCTCTGCGCGCTGCGCTTACCACTTCATTTGCGCCGTCCCTTCGATTCTGCTGCCCGTTTTTCCGGGCGCCCTGCTGCGCTTCCAGCGGCGGCAGACCGGCCAGCATGGAATCAACGCCAACGCTACCATGATGCCCTTCGAAGGTCGACGGGTTGTGGGTGGCGCGCCCGACAGGTAGGAGCACTCGCCTCCCCCACACCACTTTCTGCTGCTGGTACCGGAGTGGTACCTTGGACTGCATGGGCGGCTCCATGTTTAACAGCGTATCTGAGTTGTGCCGACCGGCGCACAAAGTGGCCGCCGCCTGGGTTGGTGCCAGCCGTGCCAGCCCTGGTCTCCCGTCCCTCGACCTTTCTCTTGGGACGCCGGCCGCCTGACGGTTGACCTTGACACCGGCATGAACGGGCCTTCGCAGCACCCAGATTTGAACGGTGGGGTGGGGTGGCCACCAATTAGCGTTGGAAAATCCCCTGCCACCGGCGTCCGATCTCCAGTCCTCCTGGGCACACCCACCAGCGAATCTGCGATGTCGACCGGGCCCGGCTCGTCGAGGCTGGCCCGTGGTGGCTCCAGAACCTTGCTGCCTCACCCTCACCATCTGCGCTCCCGAGGAACGTCCCGGCTGCCGAGATCCTCTGCGAACTGTTAGCTGCAGCAGCTACGGCTCGAAACACCGCAACCAACAGCGCCTGGTGATGGGTGGTGCAGTCGGCTCCGGTGTGACTGGCCAGGACCCCATCAGGCGGACCCCGCAGAGTCTCTCGATTGTTGCCCAGGAGGGACTTGTTCGGGCAGAGGGGGCCACAGTACTGCCCCACCAGAGCAAGAAACTGGACCCAACAGCTCGCACCAGGGCACTTTGCAGGGGGGCAGCTCCCTACCCCGGCTACTTTTAGACACCCCTGCCCCCTTGAGACGCAGTGCTCCCAGCGTGGTGAAGCGTTTCTATTTTGCTCCCCCCATCACCTATTTTTTTCCGAGAGGAAGCTC
>OUNM010890019.1_pt1 | contig 11810 bp, 9 predicted proteins | sample 1769961 | NCBI WGS metagenome assembly OUNM01 (sample SAMEA3914820, study PRJEB12502) | metagenome | biome: forest; material: soil | place: USA | collected 2012-03-12 | depth 0.3 m
ACCTGGGCCGGCTGGTGTCCGACGAGGTGGTGTGCCTGATGGCGGACGACCACCCGGTCGTGCGCGCCGGCGCCGGCCGCGGCTGGACGACCGAGCGCTACCTGGCCTGCGAGCACGTGGCGCCCACGCCCAACTACGAAGGCGCGCGCGGCGTCATCGACGACCACCTCGCCAAGCTGGGCCTGCCGCGCGAGATCGCGGTGCGCAGCGCGCACTTCGCGCTCATCCCCGCGATGGTGGCCGGCAGCCGGCTGGTGCTCACCACCGGGCGCCTGTTCTGCCAGCGCTACGTCGGCGTGCTGCCGGTGCGCATCGTGCGCTGCCCGGTCAACTTCCCGCCGCTGGCCTACTACCAGCTGTGGCACGACCTCACGCACGAGTCGGCGCCGGTGCGCTGGCTGCGCGAGTGCGTGCGCGAGGTGGCGCAGGACCGACGGCCTGGGCTCGCGCCGCTCGCCGCCCCCGGGGGGCTCAGGCCCGCTCCCTCCGGAGCGGCCGCGCGTACGCGGGCCTAGCAGACGTTTCGGCATGCCATCAGCCCTTCCAAACAGGTTTTCCCGCAGATGACTGCTTCGAGCCTTCCAGGACGGATCGCCCTGCGCGGCGACCTGCTCGACTTCACCGCCACTCCCGCCTGGGGCGACGTCGACCCCGCCGGCGTGCGCGTCCGCCCCGACCACTGGCTGCTGCTCGAGGCCGGCCGCATCGCTGGCGCGCGTCCCGGCGACCGGCCGCCGGGGGACGACTGGCAACGCCACGAGTACCCCGGCCGCCTGATCCTGCCGGGCTTCGTCGACACCCACGTGCACAGCCCGCAGCTGGACGTGATCGCCAGCTACGGCACCGAGCTGCTCGACTGGCTGGACACGCACACCTTCCCCGCCGAGGCGCGCCATGCCGACGCGGCCATCGCGCACGCGGGCGCGGCGCGCTTCCTCGACGCGCTCGCCGCCCACGGCACCACGAGCGCGGTCGTCTTTCCCACCGTGCACAAGGTGAGCGTCGACGCGCTGTTCGAGGCGGCGCGTGCGCGCGGCATGCGCGTCGTCGCCGGCAAGATCCTGATGGACCGCAACGCGCCGCCCGCGCTGTGCGACGACGTCGAGCAGGCCGAGCGCGACTGCACCGAGCTGATCGAGCGCTGGCACGGCCGCGACCGCCTGGCCTACGCCGTCACCGTGCGCTTCGCGCCCACCAGTTCGCCGGCCCAGCTCGCGATGGCCGGCCGCCTGTGCGAGCGCCACGCCGGCGTCTACATGCAGACGCACCTGGCCGAGAACCGCGCGGAGGTGCGCTGGGTGCACGAGCTGTTTCCCCAGGCGCGCAGCTACCTGGACGTCTACGCGCGCAACGGCCTGCTGGGCGAACGCAGCGTGTTCGCGCACGGCATCTGGCTGGACGACGCGGATCGCGCCGCGCTGGCCGGCGCCGGCGCGCAGGTGGCGCACAGCCCGTCGTCCAACCTGTTCCTCGGCAGCGGCCTGTTCGACTGGCGCGCCAGCCTCGACGCCGGTGTCGCCGTGAGCCTGGGCTCCGACGTGGGCGGCGGCACCAGCCTGTCGATGCTGCGCACCATGGCCGACGCCTACAAGGTGCAGGCGATGCGCGGCGAGCGCCTCACGGCCTGGGTGGCGCTGCACGCGGCCACGCGCGGCGCCGCGCGCGCGCTGCACCTGGACGGCGAGATCGGCAGCCTCGAGCCCGGCGCCGCGGCCGACGTCTGCGTGTGGGACGTCGCCGTCGGCCCGGTGGCCATCCAGCGCGACAATCTGGCCCGCGGCCTGCACGCGCGCCTGTTCGCCTGGATGACCCTGGCCGACGACCGCAACCTCGTCGCGGCCTGGATCGCCGGCGTCCGCCGTGCGCCTGCCTGATACTCGCTGCCTTCCGTCCCGGAATCCGCCCCCGATGCTTCGCCTCGAACTCGTCGACATCAGCAAGCAGTACCCCGCCGTCAAGGCCAACGACCGCGTCCGCTTGCGTGTCGAGCCGGGCGAGATCCGCTGGGACGGCCAGCCGGTGGCCATCCGCAACCCGCAGGAAGCGCGCGCGCTGGGCATCGCGATGGTGTTCCAGCACTTCAGCCTGTTCGACACGCTCACCGCCGCCGAGAACGTGTGGCTGGGCCTGGACAAGTCGTGGACGCTCGCGCAGGTCACGCAGCGCATCACCGAGGTGGCGCGCGAGTACGGCCTGGACGTCGATCCGCTGCGGCCGGTGCACACGCTGTCGGTGGGCGAGCGCCAGCGCGTGGAGATCGTGCGCGCGCTGCTGACCAAGCCGCGCCTGCTGATCCTCGACGAGCCCACCTCGGTGCTCACGCCGCAGGCCGTGCAGGCGCTGTTCGTGACGCTGCGCCAGCTCGCGGCGCAGGGCTGCAGCATCCTGTACATCAGCCACAAGCTCGACGAGATCCGCGCGCTGTGCCACAAGTGCACGGTCATGCGCGGCGGGCGCGTCACGGGCGAGGTCGATCCGCGCCAGGAGACCAACGCGAGCCTGTCGCGCCTGATGATCGGCGCCGAACCGCCGCAGCTGGAGCATCGCCAGGCCACGCCGGGCGCGCCGGTGCTGGCGGTGCGCGCGCTGTCGCTGGCGCGCACGGGCGCGTTCGGCGCCGATCTCGACGACGTCTCGCTGGAGGTCCGCCAGGGCGAGATCCTGGGCGTGGCCGGGGTGTCGGGCAACGGGCAGCAGGAGCTGATGGCGGCGCTGTCGGGCGAGGACGCGCGCGCGCCCGGCGATGCGATCCGCCTGTTCGGCCAGCCCATCGGCCGCCACTCGCCGCGCCGGCGGCGCCGCGAAGGCCTGCACTTCGTGCCCGAGGAACGGCTGGGCCGCGGTGCGGTGCCGTCGCTGTCGCTGGCGCAGAACACGCTGCTCACGCGCACCGAGCCGGTCACGCGGTGGGGCTGGATCCGCGTGACGCGCGCGGCCGCGCTCGCGCGCCACCTCATCGAGCGCTACAACGTCAAGGCCGGCGGCCCCGACGCGCCCGCGCGCAGCCTGTCGGGCGGCAACCTGCAGAAGTTCATCGTGGGCCGCGAGATCGACGCCGCCCCCAGGCTGCTGATCGTGTCGCAGCCCACGTGGGGCGTCGACGTGGGCGCCGCCGCGCAGATCCGCGGCGCGCTGCTCGCGCTGCGCGACGCCGGCTGCGCGGTGCTGGTGGTGAGCGAGGATCTGGACGAGCTGTTCGAGATCTCCGACCGCCTGGTGGTGATCGCGCGCGGCCGCGTGTCGCCGTCGCTGCCGGCGGCGCAGGCCACGCGCGAGCAGGTCGGGCAGTGGATGAGCGGGCTGTGGCAAGCGGAGGCGGCGCATGCTGCGGCTTGAGGCGCGTCCGTCCCCGAGCAAGGCGATGTCGCTGCTGTCGCCGCTGGTCGCGCTGGCGATCACGGTGGTGGTGGGCATCGCGCTGTTCGCGCTGCTGGGCAAGGATCCGGCGCGCGGGCTGGCGATGTTCTTCGTGGAGCCGTTCCGCGGCGCGTATTCGCTGGCCGAGGTGGGCGTCAAGGCCACGCCGCTGATGCTGATCGGCCTGGGCCTGGCGGTGTGCTACCGCGCCAACGTGTGGAACATCGGCGCCGAGGGCCAGTTCGTGCTGGGCGCGATCGCGGCCACGTGGGTGGCGTTGCACGCGTCGGCGGACTCCAGCCGCTGGATCGTCGTGCCCATCCTGCTGGCCGGCGTGGCGGGCGGCATGGCGTGGGCGGCCATCGTGGCCTTCCTGCGCGACAAGGCCAACGCGAGCGAGATCCTCGTGAGCCTGATGCTGGTCTACGTGTCGATCCAGCTGCTGAACTACCTGGTCTACGGCGCGTGGAAGGATCCGGACGGCTACAACTTCCCGCAGACGATCACGTTCCTCGATCCCACCAAGGTCCCGCGGCTGTTCGCCGGCCTGCGGCTGAACCTGGGCTTCGTGCTGGCGCTGCTGTCGGTGGGAGGGTTCTGGCTGTTCCTGTTCCGCGCGGTCGGCGGCTTCCAGATGCAGGTGGGCGGGCTGGCCGCGGCGGCGGCGCGCTACGCGGGGTTCTCGTCGCGGCGCGCGCTGTGGACGGCGCTGCTGATCTCCGGCGGCATGGCGGGCCTGGCCGGCGCCATCGAGGTGGCCGGCCCCGTGGGCCAGCTGACGCCGTACGTGCCGGCGGGCTACGGCTTCGCGGCCATCATCGTGGCCTTCGTCGGCCGGTTGCATCCGGTGGGCGTGCTGCTGTCGTCGCTGCTGATGAGCCTGTTCTACATCGGCGGCGAGTATGCGCAGTCGCGGCTGGGGCTGCCCAAGTCGATCACCGGCGTGTTCCAGGGCGTGCTGCTGTTCTCGCTGCTGGCCAGCGACACGCTGATCCACTACCGCGTGCGCTGGCACGCCGCGCACCCGGCGCCCCCCGCCAAGAACGCCTGATGGACACCTACGCACTCCTCCTGGCGGCCACGCTCAACGCGGGCACCGTGCTCGCCATCGCCGGCCTGGGCCTGCTCGTCAACGAGCGCGCGGGCGTGGTCAACCTGGGCGCCGAGGGCATGATGCTCGTGGCCGCGATCGCCGGCTTCGCCACCGCGGTGCACACCGGCAGCGACTGGCTCGCGTTCGGTGCCGGCGCGCTCGCGGGCGCGCTCATGGCCGCGGCGTTCGGCGTGCTGGTGATCTGGCTGAACACCAACCAGTACGCCACCGGCCTCGCGCTGAGCCTGTTCGGCAGCGGGTTCTCGGCCTTCGTCGGCATCAACTACGTGCAGGAACACCTGGCCGTGCAGCCGCACTGGGCGATCCCCGTGCTCGGCGATCTGCCATTCATCGGCCCGGCGCTGTTCCGCCAGCATCCGATGGTCTACCTGGCGGTGCTCCTGACGGTGGCGCTCAGCGGGTTCCTCCAGCGCTCGCGCGCCGGGCTGGTGCTGCGCGCGGTGGGCGAGTCGCCCGAGGCGGCGCACGCGCTGGGCTATCCGGTGCGCCGCATCCGCCTGCTCGCGCTGATGTTCGGCGGCGCGCTGTGTGGGGTGGCGGGCGCGTACCTGTCGGTGGTCTACACGCCGCTGTGGGTGGAGGACATGGTGTCCGGCAAGGGCTGGATCGCGCTCGCGCTCACCACCTTCGCCACCTGGCGGCCCGCGCGCGTGCTGCTGGGGGCCTACCTGTTCGGCGGCGTCACGATGCTGCAGTTCCACTTGCAGAGCCAGGGCGTGGCGATCCCGAGCCAGCTGCTCACGATGCTGCCCTATGTCGCGACGATCGTCGTGCTGGTGCTGATCGCGCGCAATCCGGCGTGGATCCGCGCGAACATGCCGGCGTCGCTCGGCAAGCCGTTCTTTCCGGGCTCGTAGCGATCCTGCGAGCCCGCCGTTTCCTTTCCCAAGTCGATCCACAAGAGGAGAGCTCCATGACCCCATCCACCCGCCGCAGCGTGCTGCGCGCCACCGCCCTCGGCAGCCTTGCGCTGGCGGGGGCGTTCGCCGGTTGCACGAAGAAGGACGAGGGCGCGCCGGCCGCGGCGGCGTCCGAGCCGGCCGCCGCGTCCGCGGCCGCCGCGCCGGCATCCGGCGCCTCGGCGCCGCTCAAGGTCGCGTTCGTCTACATCGGGCCGGTCGGCGACCATGGCTGGAGCTTCGCGCACGACAACGGCCGCAAGGCGCTGGAAAAGGAGCTCGGCGCGCAGGTGCAGACCACGGCCATCGAGAAGGTGCCCGAGTCGGCCGACGCCGAGCGCGTGTTCCGCGACATGGCGGCCCAGGGCAACACGCTGATCTTCGGCACCAGCTTCGGCTACATGGAGCCGATGGTCAAGGCGGCTGCCGACAACAAGAACGTGCACTTCGAGCACGCCACGGGCTACAAGACGGCCGACAACCTGCGCACCTACGACAGCCGCACCTACGAGGGCGCCTACATGGCGGGCGTGGTCGCGGGCGGCATGACCAGGACGAACACGATCGGCGTGGTCGGCTCGGTGCCGATCCCCGAGGTCATCCGCAACATCGACAGCTTCACGCTCGGCGCGCAGAGCGTCAACCCGAAGGTCAAGGTGCGCGTCGTCTGGGTCAACGAGTGGTTCAACCCACCCAAGGAGACCGAGGGCGCGCAGTCGCTGATCGACGGCGGCGCCGACGTACTGCTGCAGAACACCGACTCCAGCGCGGTCCTGCAGACGGCCGAGAAGAACGGCAAGTACGCGTTCGGCTGGGACTCCGACATGTCGGCCATCGCGCCGAAGGCCCACCTCGCGTCGGCCGCCATCAACTGGGGGCCGTACTACATCAAGTCCGCCAAGGACGTGATCAACGGCACGTGGACCACCGGCAAGAGCTGGTGGGGCGTCAAGGAAGGCGCCATCGACCTGGTGTCGATCTCCGACAAGGTGCCGGCCGACCTCAAGGCCAAGGTCGACCAGGTGAAGTCGGGCCTGAAGGACGGCACGTTCTCGATCTGGAAGGGCCCCATCAGCGACAACAACGGCCAGGAAGTGCTGGCCAAGGACAAGGTCGCCGACGACGCGTTCCTGGGCGGCATCAAGTTCTTCGTCAAGGGCGTGGAAGGCCAGGTGCCGAGCAAGTGAGGCGGGCGCTCCCGCTCGCGATGCGGCGCGCGCGGGCCTGCCGGCGTCACTGCACCAGGCGCAGCGCCTCGGCCAGGTCTTCGGGCACGTCGTCCTGCACGCTCACGTGCCCGCGGATCACGAGCCGCCAGTGCGCGTCGACCAGGCGGCGCAGCTTCGAGGCGGCGCCGCACTCGAGCAGCTCGATGAGCTCGCCGTGGTGGTCCTCGAGCGTGCAGTAGTCGAGCTCGGTCTTGAACACCGCCGTCACCACGCGGTAGCGCAGCAGGAGCTTGCGGTGGGTGTCCACCAGCAGCGGGTTGGCCGTGAGGTCGACCAGCTCGGCGTGGAAGGCCAGGGCGAGCTCGTCGGACAGCCGCGCATGGCCGCGGGCGCGCGCCTTCAGCTGGCGCCGGTGCGCGTCGCGCAGCGCGTCGAGCGACGGCAGCTGCGGCGCGGCGAGCACGATGTCGACGGCCGAGCGCTCGATGGCCGCGATGGCCTCGAACAGCTGGTGCGCTTCCTCCAGCGTGGGCTTGGCCACGAAGGCCCCGCGGTTGGCCTCGAAGGCGACGAGGCCGTCCTGGTGCAGGTCCATCAGCGCGAACCGGATCATCGACCGGCTCGACCCGAGCAGGCGCGACAACTCCAGCTCGTTCAGGCGCTGGCCGGGCACGAGCCGCCGCTCCAGGATCGCCGCGGCGATCGTCCGGCCGATGTCCTCGGGCTGCATGGCGGGGCGGTTCATGCGGCGGCCAGGCTCACTTCTTGGCGGGCACGTCCCGGGTGAGCGCGTCGAGCTCGTCGGTCAGGCGCGCCATGCGGGCCACCAGCGCGCGGTACGGCGCGGGCGAGGCCATGTCGAGGCCGGCCTTCTTGACCACCTGGTAGGCGTCGTCGGAGCCGCCGGCCTTGAGCATGTCGAAGTAGCGCGCGCGCAGCGCGGTGTCGCCCTTCTCGATGCCTTCGGCGAAGTACGAGGCCGCGCTGATGCAGGTGGCGTACTGGTAGACGTAGTAGTCGGTGTAGAAGTGCGGCACCTGGGCCCACTCGGCGCCGTAGACGTCCTCGACCTTCATCACGCCCTCGGCGCTGCCGTAGTAGTGGCGCAGCAGGTCGAGGTACATCTTCGACAGGTCCTCGCCGGTGAGCGGCTGGCCCTTCTCGACGGCCTCGTGCGCGCGCAGCTCGAACTCGGCGAACTGGGCCTGGCGGAAGAACGTGGTGCGCAGGCCCTCGAGCTGGCGGGCGAGCGCGTAGATCTTCTCGTCCTTGGTCCTGGCGGTGCGCGACACGTAGTCGGCCAGCAGCATCTCGTTGGTGGTGGACGGGATCTCGGCCACGAAGATCGGGTAGTCGGCCAGCGGGTAGGGCTGGCTCGAGTTGGCGAACACCGAGTGCATCGCGTGGCCCCATTCGTGGGCGACGGTGCTGACGCTGTCGTAGCCGTTGTTGAAGCTCAGCAGCACGAACGGGTGCACGTCGTAGGCCTCGCCCTGCTCGTATGCGCCGGGACGCTTGCCCTTGCGCGGCACGGCGTCCATCCAGCCTTCCTGGAAGTGCTGGGCGAGCGCCTTGGTGTAGTCCTCGCCGAGCGGCGCCACGCCCTGCAGCGTGAGCGCCTCGGCCTCGGCGAGCGTGTAGGTGCGCGGCGGTTTCACGAACGCGGCGTAGTTGTCGGAGTACTTCAGCTCCTTGACCCCCAGCAGGCGCGCGCGCAGCTTCAGGTAGCGCTGCAGCACGGGCAGGCCGGCGTTGGCCTCCGACACCAGCGTGCGGTACACGGCCTCGGGCGTGTTGCCTCCGGCGAGCTTGGCCTGCAGCGCGTTGTCGTACTTGTGGGCGCGCGCGTTGAACACGACGCCCTTGAGGTGCGCCATGTAGATCGCGCCGATCGTGCGCTGGTACTGCTGGTAGACGGTGAACAGCGCTTTGAACAGCTGCTCGCGCACCTGGGGATCGCGGTCCTCGCGCAGCGCGACGAAGGTCTCGCCGTCGAGGCGCACCTTCTTGCCGCGCACGGTCACGGTGGGCCAGGGCAGGTCGGCGGCGTTGAGCAGCTCGAAGATCGCCTTGGGCTGCGCGAGCGGATCGGCGGCCGCGGCCAGCAGCGCTTCCTGGTCGGCGGGCAGCGTGTGCGCGCCCTTGCGCAGCATCGTGTGCAGCGAGTAGGCGTAGGGCGCGAGCTTGGGCTCGGCGGCGATGAACTGGTCGATCCTGGCCTGGCCGATGGCCACCACTTCCGGCGCTTCCCAGGCGATGGCCTGGCCGTAGTCCACGCCCAGGGCGTCCGAGCGCTGGCGGCGGGCCTCGTTGGCGGCGACCTGGGTATCGGCGTCGGCCTTGAGCGAGGCGTAGGCGTCGAGGCGGTTCACCTGGCGCTGCACGTCGTAGATCTTCTCCATGCCGGCCAGCAGGCTGGCGGCGCTCTGGCCCAGCGTGCCCTGCAGCGCCTTGAGCTGCGGAAGCTCGGCGGCCGCCTTGTCGCGCGCGGCGTCCCAGGCAGCGTCGTCGGCGTACAGCGTGGCGAGGTTCCACACGGCGGGCGGGGTGGCCGCCGAGGCGGTGGGCGCGGTGGCCGTGGGGGTGGCGGCCACGGCCGACGACGCTGCGAGGGTGGCGAGCGCGGTGGCGAGTGCGATGGCGGTGAGTTTCATGGGTACCGTCGTAGGAGAGTGCAGGAGCGCACGATACCGCCGGGCCTCGGCGCGCCGGGGCGCCGGGCGACGAATCGCCAAATCCGGGGGCCCAGCCGCGGGAGTGGAAACCCGCACCCGGGCATGTGCCTTGCTGCGCCGGCCCCTGTTGCCGTCGAGCAGCCGTCCCTGCCGCGGCCGCCCGTCTTCCGCCGTCGTTGGCCGATGCCGCCCAGGATCTGCGACCCATGCACCCCACCTGCCGTCTTTCCGCCCTGGCGCTCGCCGCCGCCGTGCCGCTGCAGGCGCTGGCCCAGGATCCCGCCGCCTGCGCCGGGCTGGACGACGCGCGCCGGCTCGCGTGCTACGACGCGATCTTCCGCAAGCCTGCCGACACGCCGGCGACGCCCACGCCACTGGTCGCGCCGGCCGCGCGCCACGAGCCCAGCGCCCTCGCCGAGGTCGCCACCACGCCCAACGGCAAGGGGCTGGCGACGTCCGACTACCTGGCCAGGTTCTGGGAGCTCGACGACGACTCCCGCCGCGACACCTTCGTGGTGCGCACCTATCAGCCCAACTTCCTGGTGCCGGCGCACTTCTCGAGCCGCATCAACAAGGCCCCGGCCAGCCCCACGCATCCGGACGGCGGCGACTTCCCGCAGTACCGCCAGACCGAGGCCGAACTGCAGCTGTCGCTGCGCGCCAAGGTGCTCGACGACGTGTTCCTGCCTCACGCCAGCGTCTGGCTTGCATACAGCCAGCAGTCGATCTGGCAGCTGTGGAACGGCCAGGACTCGGCGCCGTTCCGCAGCAGCGACTACCAGCCGGAAGGCATGATCGTGGTGCCGGTCTCCGACCCGCTCGGCGACCTGGGCGGCGGCTGGCGCTGGCGCCTCGTGCAGGCCGGCATCGCGCACGAGTCCAACGGCGAGGGCCTGCCGCTGTCACGCAGCTGGAACTACGCCTACGTGGGCACCACGTTCACGCACGGCGACATCGCGCTGCGCGCCCGCTACGACCAGCGCCTGGGCGAGCAGGGCGTGGACGACAACCCGCACATCACCGACTGGATCGGCAACACCGCGCTGTCGGCCGCATGGCTGCCGGGCGAGTCGACGATGCAGCTGACGGCGCGCACGTCGTTCCAGCGCTGGGACCGCGGCTCGCTCAAGTTCGAGTGGACGCATCCCGTGTTCAGGTCGCAGCCCGACGGCCTGCGCTGGTACGTGCAGCTGTTCACCGGCTACGGCGAGACGATGCTGGACTACAACCACCGGCAGAACAGCGTCGGCCTGGGCTTCACGCTGTTCCAGCTGTGAAGCGGGCGTCGCGTTCGAAGGTGTAGACGGATGTGCTGCGGTACGTCTGCCCGGGCCGCAGCACGGTCGACGGCCAGTCCGGGTGGTGCGGCGAATCGGGGCTGTGCTGGGGCTCCAGGCAGACGGCCGCGCCGCGCCCGTAGAGCTCGCCGCCCGTGCCGCGCAGCGTGCCGTCGAGGAAGTTGCCCGAGTAGAACTGCAGCGCCGGCTCGGTGGTGTGCAGCGTCATCGTGCGGCCCGATGCCGGGTCTTCGAGCCGCGCGGCCAGGCGCAGCGTGCCCGGGCGCGCGTCGTCCAGGATCCAGTTGTGGTCGTAGCCGCCGCCGATGGCCAGCTGCGGGTGCGCGTCGGCCACGCGCTGGCCGATGCGGGTGGGTGTGCGGAAGTCGAACGGCGTGCCGTCGACGCGCTCGATGCCGGTGGGGATCTGGTCGGCGTCGGTCGGATTCCAGTGGCTGGCCGGCAGCGTGAGCACGTGGTCCATCGCGCTGCCCTCGCCAGCGAGGTTGAAGTAGTCGTGGTGGCTCAGGTTGACGACCGTGGCGCGGTCGGTGGTGGCCTCGTAGTCGACGCGCCAGCGGCCGCCTTCGGCCAGCGAGTAGGTGACGCGCGCCTCGACGCAGCCCGGGAAGCCCTGGTCGCCGTCTTCGCTCACCAGGCGCAGCGTGACGGCCGGCCCGCCCAGCGCGGCGTCGTGCGCGCGTTCCGACTCGACCTCCCACAGCCGCGTGCCCCAGCCGGCGGTGCCGCCGTGCAGGCTGTTGCGGCCGTTGTTGCGCGCCAGCGCGTGCGTCCGGCCGTCGATCACGAGCTCGCCGCGCGCGATGCGGTTCGCGTAGCGGCCCACGATCACGCCGAAGAACGGGTTGCGCTGCACGTAGTCGTCCAGCGCGTCGAAGCCGCGCACCACGTTGGCGGGCAGGTTCTGGCGGTCGGGTACCACCAGCGAAGTGACGATGCCGCCCAGCGTGATGAACGTCAGTTGCAGGTCGTCGCGCACCAGCGTGATCTCGTGCACGGCGCGGCCGTCGGGCAGGCGGCCGAACTCGCGTCGCGCGAGGCCGTCGGGCGGCAGGAGTCGAGAGGTCAAGAGAAGCTCCGGCTTTGAAGGGCATGGGGATTGGCGGCGGCCTCCGCCTGCACGCGGCGCGCGTGCTTGAGCCAGCGCCCGCGGCGCCAGCGTTGCAGCATGTACAGGCCGCGCAGCCATTCGTCGGCGATCAGCGCGATCCACACGCCAACCAGCCCGAACGCGAACCAGGTGCCCAGCAGCCACGCGCCGAACAGCATGATCCCCCACTGCGAGATCAGCCCGGCGA
>OUNM010285969.1_pt1 | contig 11801 bp, 6 predicted proteins | sample 1769961 | NCBI WGS metagenome assembly OUNM01 (sample SAMEA3914820, study PRJEB12502) | metagenome | biome: forest; material: soil | place: USA | collected 2012-03-12 | depth 0.3 m
CATGATTTGCGTTTCCGAGGGACGATAGTGACAGTTGAGGTTCTTGTTCGCCCCGGCGCGGAGACGTCGATGAACGCCGAATGGTGGCGCGGCGCCGTCATCTACCAGGTCTATCCTCGCAGCTTCGCCGACTCGAACGGCGACGGCGTCGGCGACCTGCCGGGGATCACGGCGCGGCTCGAGCACATCGCTTCGCTGGGCGTCGAGGGCGTGTGGCTGTCGCCGTTCTTCACCTCGCCGATGAAGGACTTCGGCTACGACGTTTCGGACTACCGCGACATCGACCCGATCTTCGGGACCCTGGCCGACTTCGACGCCCTGATCGCCAAGGCCCATGACCTAGGTCTGAAGATCATCATCGATCTCGTCTTCTCGCACACCTCGGAAGAGCATCCCTGGTTCACCGAGAGCCGCCAGGACCGCACGAACGCCAAGGCCGACTGGTTCGTCTGGGCCGACGCCAAGATCGACGGCAGCCCGCCCAGCAACTGGCAGTCGGTGTTCGGCGGGCCGGCCTGGACCTGGGACGCCCGGCGCGGCCAGTACTACATGCACAACTTCCTGGCCGCCCAGCCGCAGTTGAACCTGCACAATCCGGCGGTGCAGGAGGCCTTGCTCGCCGTCACCCAGTTCTGGATCGACAAGGGCGTGGACGGCTTCCGCTTCGACGCCATCAACTTCTCGATGCACGACCCGAAGTTCACGGACAATCCGCCGCTGCCGCCGGGCGGCAAGCGGACGCGGCCGTTCGACTTCCAGGACAAGATCAACAACCAGAGCCACGCCGACATCCCGAAGTTCCTCAGCCGCATCCGCGCGCTGACCGACGCCAGCGGCGGCCGGTTCTCGGTGGCCGAGGTGGGCGGCGACCACGCCGACCGCGAGATGAAGCTGTTCACGGCCGGGAACGATCGCCTGAACAGCGCCTATGGCTTCCTCTATCTCTACGCCGACAAGCTGACCGGCGACATGATCCCCAAGGGCGCGGCCATGTGGCCGGGCGAAGCGGGGGAGGGCTGGCCGTCCTGGACCTTTTCGAACCACGACGCCCCGCGCGCGGTGTCGCGCTGGGCCGAGGGCCGCGATCGCAAGGCGTTCGCCGAGATGTGCCTGCTGCTGCTGATGGGCCTGCGCGGCAATGTCTTCGTCTATCAGGGCGAGGAGTTGGGCCTGCCCCAGGCCAATGTGCCGTTCGAGCGCCTGCAGGATCCCGAGGCCATCGCCAACTGGCCCCAGACCCTGGGCCGTGACGGCGCCCGCACGCCGATCCCGTGGGTGTCGGGCGCGGTCAATGCCGGCTTCTCGGGCGTCGAGCCCTGGCTGCCCGTCGATCCCGAGCACCTGGCCCTGGCCGTCGACGCGCAGGAAGCCGACCCGGCCTCGACCCTGCACGTCGCCCGCCGCTTGATCGCCCTGCGCAAGGCCTTCCCGGCCTTGCGCACGGGCGCGATCAGCTTCGTCGAGACCAATAGCCCGCTGCTGATCTTCCAGCGCGGGGAGGGCGCGGACGCGCTGCTTCTGGCCTTCAATCTGGGCTACGAAGACGCGGCGTGGACGCTGCCGGAGGGTTGGGCGCTGGTCGACGGGATAAACCTGGGCGTCGACGGCGTAATGCCGCCCTGCGCGGGATTGATCGCGCGGAGGCTCTAGGCCGGGCGCGGCCAATCGCCACGGCGGGCTGACCGGCATTTGCAAATGCGCCGGGTCACGGCATGTCACCGCCTTGGACTCCTGGAAGGCATGCATGACGCGAGCGGTGGCTACGCGACATTTTGTGGGCGCTGTGATGGCCGGCCTCGCGATGGGCTTGTCCATCGCGTGGAGCGCGCCGGCCGGCCCCGATGTCGACGCCAGGCTCGCGGCGGCGAAGTCGGCCATGATGGTCGATCCTGCAGACGCCTTGTCCAAGGCCCGCGACGCTCACGCTACGGCCATCGTCGGCGGGGGCCCTGGCGCGCCGATCAAGATCGCCACGGCCGAATGGCTGGAAGGCGAGGCGCTGCTTCGGCTGGATCGCGCGGCGGAGGCCAAGGCGCCGATCCTCGACGGCCTGGCGATCGTCCTGGCGCGGGCGCCGGACAGCAAGCTGCACGGCGACCTGATCATGACCAAGGCCGGGTTGGACAACGCCGACGGGCGGATCCCGGCCTCTCTGGAGGGCTACCAGGAAGCCTTCCGCATCTTCGGCGTCGCCAAGCAGCCGCGCAGCCAGGCGGTGGCGCTGCAGAACATCGGCCTCATCTACATGACGGCCCACGACTACCCCAAGGTCCTGCGCTACTACCGCCAGGCGGCCGAGGTCTATCCGGCCGACCAGGCGCTGTTGCTGAGCGCGGCCAACAACAGCGGCAACGCCCTGATGTCGATGGACCGCTATCCGGAAGCCATCGCGCAGTTTGAGCAGGCCGTGGCGCTGTCGCGCGCCATGGGTTCGCCTGCGCTGGAGGCCCGCACGACGGTCAATCTCGCCAATGCCGAGATCCGCGCGGGGCGGCGGGACGTGGCGCGGAAGCATCTGGCCACGGCGCTGGCGCTGGCGCGCTCGACGCCCGCCGCGGCCGACCAGTTCGCGATGGTCTGGGGTGTCTCAGGTGAACTGGAGCAGGCCGAGGGGCGCAACGACAAGGCTGCGGCCTTCTTCAAGCAGGCTTTCGCGGGCGAGGATCTGGCCAAGACCTCGCAGCGCTTCCGCGATCTGCACGAGGCCGCCTATCGGGCGTTTCTTAAGGTCGGCGACGATCGCTTGGCCCTGGCGCACCTGCAGGCCTTCAAGCGCCTGGACGACGAGGCCCGCAACGAGGCCACCGCCGCCAGCACCGCGCTGATCACCGCGCGCTTCGACTACGCCAACCAGTCCAGCCGCATCGCGCAACTGGAGTCCGGCCAGCTGAAGCGCGACGTTGCGCTGGCGCGGTCGCAAGGCATCCTGGCGTACGGCCTGCTGGCCGCCGCCCTGATCGTCTCGGCGGTCCTGACGGCCGGCATCGTCCTGGTCCGCCGCAGTCGCAACGAAGCGCGGGCCGCCAACGACCGCCTGAGCCTGGCCAATGCGGAGCTGGAAGCGGCGCTCAGCGCGCGGTCAGCCTTCCTGGCCAGCGCCAGTCACGAGCTGCGGACGCCCTTGAACGGCATGCTGGGCATGACCGACGTCGTGCTGGCCGATCCGGACCTGACGCCGCGCCTGCGCGAGAAGCTGGCCCTGGCCGCCGAGAGCGGCGGGGCGATGCGGGTGCTGGTCGAGGACCTGCTCGACATGTCGACGCTGCAGTCGGGCGACATCGTCCTGAAGCGCGAGACGGTCGACCTCTCGGCGCTCGGTCGCGACGCGACGGATCTGTGGGGGCCGCGCGCGGCCGCCAAGGGGGTGAAGCTGTCGGTGTCTCTGAAGGGGGCGCCGCCGCTGATCGTCGGCGACGCCGCGCGGCTGCGCCAGATCGTGTCCAGCCTGCTGTCGAACGCGGTGAAGTTCACCGAGCGGGGCGCGATCACGCTTGAGGCCCGCGAAGCGGACGAGCGCCTGGTCCTGTCCGTCTCCGACACCGGCATCGGCATTCCGGCGGACGCCCTAGACGCGGTGTTCGAAACCTTCCGCCAGGCCGACTCCAGCCGCACGCGCCTGCACGACGGCATCGGTCTGGGCCTGTCCATCGCCCAGCGGCTGGTCCAGGCGATGGGCGGCGTGGTCGAGATCGACAGCCGCGAAGGCGAGGGGACCACGGTGCGGGTCGTCCTGCCGCTGGCCCGCGCCGAGGCGGCGCGCGAGGTCGCCGACCCCGAAGCGGCGCTGCGGATGCTGGTCGTCGAGGACAATGCGATCAATCGTCGGGTGATCGGCGAGATGCTCCGCGCCGTCGGCGTCGAGGTCGACGAGGCCGAGGACGGCGCTCAGGGACTGGCCCGCGTGGAGGCCTCGCCCTACGACGTGATCCTGATGGACCTGCGTATGCCGGGCATGGACGGCGCGACCGCCACCCGGCTGATCCGCGAGCGGTCGGACGAGCGCGCCGATGTGCCGATCGTCATCATCACCGCCGACGCCGGCCCTGAGGTCGAGGCCGACTGCATGGGCGCGGGCGCGGACCGGGTGCTGTTCAAGCCGGTGACGGCCTCGGGCCTGTTCGAGGCCATCGAAGAGGCCCTGGGCGACGCGGATCGCCGCAGCGCGGCCTAGCGTTTCAGGCGCAACAGTCCGCCTGCCGCCAGGCCGACGCCGAGACCGGCCAGGTGACCGGGCTTGATGGCGCCATGACCGCTGACGAAGACATCCAGCAGCAGCGCGACGGCAAGGCCGGCCCAGGCCAGCCAGCGCCAGGCGACGCGGTTGGTGACGATCACCAGGCCGCACAGCGCCAGATAGGCCTGCGAGGCGCCGGAGATGAAGGCCTGGGGCTCGCTCAGGGCGGCGGCCAGTTGGCCCAGCGTTCCGCCGACAAGGCTGACGGCGATCGGCAGGGCGCGGCCCAGTCGTCTCTCGGCGGACAGGCCGACACCGCCGATGATCACGGCGTTCAGCAGCATGTGCTGTGGCTTCACGTGCAGCCATTGAGAGGCGACCAGCCGCCAGGCTTCGGTCGCCGAGACATTCACGCCCTTGAGGGCGCCGAACGCGACGAGATCGCGCGAGTGCTGCTGCGCCGTCAGGGACTGGTGCAGCGCCAGGGCGACGCCGACCCACACGACCAGCAGGCTGGCGGCCCAGATCAGCGACGGCGAGACTCGCTTCATCCGATCAGCCGCCGCAGCTCTCGCGAATGATCAAATCCGTAGGCACGCGCTCGGAGCGGCTGGCGCGTTCGCCGCTGTCCAGCAGCTTGGACACCATCAGCCGACCGGCCTTGGCCGTGTCCTGGGCGATGGTCGACAGCGCCGGGCTGGCGTAGCGGCTGAAGGGCACGTTGTCGAAGCCCATGACCGACACTTCGCCCGGCACGGACAGCCCGGAGTGCTTCAGGGCGCGGATGGCCCCCAGCGCGATCAGGTCCGAGGCCGCGACCACGCCGTCGAACTTGACGCCATGATGGATCAGGCTGTCGACGGCGGCCTCGGCGGATTCGACCTCGAAGTGGGCGGGGACGATCAGGTCGGGATCGACGCCCAGCTTGGCCTGCTCCAGCGCGTCCAGATAGCCGCGATGGCGCTGCATGGCTTCCGGCGCCTCGGTGTCGCCTAAGAAGACTATGCGTTTGCGGCCCAGGCGCGCCAGGTGCAGCGTCGCGCGGCGGCCGCCCTGGATATTGTCCGAGCCGACCGAGCAATAGTTCTGGTCCGGGAACTGCGCGCCCCAGACCACGAAGCGGTTCTCGGTTTCGGCCAGGCGGTTGAAGGCCGCATGCAGCGAGCTCTGGCCCAGGAAGATCACGCCCTCGGCCCGACTGGTGGTCATGGCCGCCGACAGGTCCTCGAAATTGGCCGGGGCGATGTGGCTGAGGATCACGTCGCAGCCGCGCTCGCGCGCCGCCTCGCCGACGCCGGCCAGAAGCTCCAGAAAGAAGGGATCGGACATGCCGCTGTCGCGGCCTTGCGGGCGCGGCGTGACGATGGCGATCGTCGCCTCGGCCCCGATCGGGCCGGCGGGCATGTAACGGCGAAAGGGGTAGTCCATCTCGCGCGCCAGCTTCCAGATCAGCTGCTTGGTGCGCATGTTGACGGCGGGGCTGTCGTTCAGCGCCCGCGACGCGGTCGAGATCGAGACCCCCGCCAGCTTGGCCAGGTCTTCAAGACGCGTCGCCCCCTTGGTCACCTTGGTTTCCGTCCCGCCTAATCGTCGTTGCAAAGATTTCTGCAAACTTTTTCAGGGCGACCATAAGGCGCCGTTCGAAGGGGTTTGCAAGCTGGATGCTGCGAAAGCGGGCTGGAAATCAGCTCTGAAAATTACTGCAAATAATTGACGCGTGTTGCTGGAGTCTCGGTGGCGATAGGGCGCTGAGCGCGGCTCTGAAATCTCTCTGTCGGCAGATAGAATAGGATTTTACGTTGCACAGTCGTTCGGCTCATGTGCAAATGCCGGTCACGGCGCGCCGTGAAAAAATTTGCGAACCAGTCGGGCCAACCGGCGGTCGGAACGGGGCGGGAGGGTCCATGGCCAGGCAGAGGCTCAATCTGCTGCAGATCTGGAACATGTGCTTTGGCTTCTTCGGAATCCAGATCGGTTTCGGCCTGCAGAACGCCAACACCAGCCGCATCTTCCAGACCCTGGGCGTCGACGTCGGACACTTGGCCATCTTGTGGATCGCCGCGCCGGCCACGGGCTTGCTGGTCCAGCCGATCATCGGCCATCTCAGCGACAACACCTGGGGACGCCTGGGCCGGCGCCGGCCCTATTTCTTCTGGGGCGCGATCCTCACCAGCCTGGCCCTGCTGATCATGCCCAACGCCCCGGTACTGTGGGTGGCGGCCGCGGCGCTGTGGATCATGGACGCATCGATCAACATCACCATGGAGCCGTTCCGGGCCTTCGTCGGCGACAATCTGCCCGACGAGCAGCGCGCCACCGGCTACGCCATGCAGAGCTTCTTCATCGGCCTGGGCGCGGTGCTGGCCTCGGCCCTGCCGTGGATCCTGACCAACGCCTTCCACGTCGCCAACACGGCGCCGGCCGGCCAGATCCCGGAGTCGGTGCGGATCGCCTTCTACACCGGCGGCGCGGGTCTGCTGCTGTCCGTGCTGTGGACCGTCTTCACGACCAAGGAATACAGCCCCGAGGAGCTGACCTCGTTCGAAGCCGCCGAGGCGGTCGAGCGCGGTTTCACGCCGTACGAAGCGCCGGAGCCCTCGGTCAACGCCTACTTCACCCTGGCCGCCGGGGGGCTCCTGGGCGGCCTGGCCCTGGGCCTGATCGTCTGGACCGCGCGGCTGGAGAAGGAGCTCTACGTCCTGGCGGGCTTGCTGGCCGCATTCGGCGTGGCCGGCGTCGTCGGCGTGCGCCTCAAGCGCATGGGCAAGACCCGCAACGGCTTCTCCGAGGTGCTGGCCGACTTCTTCCGCATGCCCACCACCATGCGCCAATTGGCGGTGGTGCAGTTCTTCTCGTGGTTTGGCCTGTTCGCCATGTGGATCTACACCACGCCTGCCGTGGCGGCGTTCCACTTCCACGCCAGCGACCCGGCCTCGAAGGCCTATAACGAAGGCGCCGACTGGGTGGGCGTGCTGTTCGCCGTCTACAACGGCGTCGCGGCCCTGGCGGCGCTGGTCATTCCGCTGATGGTCAAGGTCACCAGCCGCAAGATCGCTCACGCGATCTGCCTGGGCCTGGGCGCGCTGGGCCTGCTGTCGTTCCTGCTGGTGCGAGATCCGGGCCTGCTGTGGATCGGCGAGATCGGCGTCGGCTTTGCCTGGAGCTCGATCCTCTCGACCCCCTACGCCATGCTGGCCGGCGCGCTGCCGGCGCGGAAGATGGGCGTCTATATGGGCATCTTCAATTTCTTCATCGTCATCCCGCAGCTCCTGGCCGCCACCGTGCTGGGCCTGCTGCTCAAGACCTTCTTCGACGGCCAGGCGATCTTCGCCCTGGTGCTGGGCGCGGCCTCGCTGGCCATCGCCGCCGCCTCGACCTTCGTCGTCCGCGACCCTTCCTGAACCCTTTCCTTTCCAGCCTGACGAGGTCCTCGCCATGCGCCGCCTGAAACTTCTCGCCCTGGCCTCGGCCGCCATCGCCGGCACGGCGCACGCCGCGCCGCAGACCACCTGGGCCTATTCGGCCAAGACTGGCGTCGGCGCGTCGTACGAGGCCTATGTCGACGGGGCCTACAAGAGCGGCGGCAAGACCGGGGCGGTGTCCAAGGTCTGGTTCTCGATCGCCGACGGGATCCTGACCGAGACCATGTACGGCCTGATCCACGAGGCCCAGATCAAGCAGATGCGCATAGCCGTCCAGACGTCGACCGGCCTGGCGGTCGAGGGCGCGGACACGACCTCGAAGACCGAATACCTGCACGTCGATAGCGCCGGCCGGCCGCTGTCGCCGGCCTACAAGATCACCACGACCGACAAGCAAGGCCGCTTTGTCATCGAGAAGCACATCTTCACCGACCCTGACCGCAACGCCCTGTTCGTGCGCGTGACGGTCAAGGCGCTGAAGGGCCCGGTGACCCCGACCCTGGTGTTGGAGCCGCACATGGCCAATACCGGCGGCAATGACACCGGTGCGGCCTCGAAGGCGGCGCTCACCGCGTTCGAAGGCAAGGACTTCCTGAGCCTCAAGGGCTCCAAGCCCTTCGCCAAGGTCTCGGCCAGCGTGCTGAAGGACAACGACGCTATCGCCGGCCTGAAGGCGACCTCCACCTCAGCCAAGGGCGCGATCGTCCTGACCGGCCAGATGCCGACGGTGGCCAAGGAGGCAACCTGGGACTTCGTCATCGGTTTCGGTCCCAACGCCAAGGCCGCCGACGCGACCGCCGACGCCACGCTGAAGACCGGCTATCGCGAGGTGCTGGCCCGCTTCAACGGCGAGGGTGACCGCGTGGGCTGGGAGGATTACCTGGCCTCGCTGACCGAGCTGCCGCGCCTGCGCGCGGCGTCGGAGGACGGCGGCAAGCTGGTCCAGGCCAGCGCCCTGATGCTGAAGGTGCAGGAGGACCGCACCCACGCCGGCGCCCTGATCGCCTCGCTGTCCAACCCGTGGGGCGACAGCGTCGACGCCACGCAATCCTCGACCGGCTACAAGGCCGTCTGGCCGCGCGACTTCTACCAGTGCGCCATGGCGCTGGCGGCCTTGGGTGATCGCGAGACACCGCTGGCGGCGTTTCACTACCTGCCCACGGTGCAGGTTGGCCCCAAGACGCCCGGCAACAAGGGCGACGGCGGCTGGTTCCTGCAGAAGTCGCACGTGGATGGGACGCCCGAATGGGTCGGCGTCCAGCTGGACCAGACCGCCATGCCGGTCATGCTGGGCTGGAAGCTGTGGAAGCTGGGCTGGCTCTCGCAAGCCGAGCTGAAGACCTACTACGACAAGATGCTGAAGCCCGCCGCCGACTTCCTGGTCAAGGGCGGCAAGGTCGACCTGGGCTGGAACCACTCGACGATCACCCCGCCGTTCACCCAGCAGGAGCGCTGGGAGGAGCAGGGCGGCTATTCGCCCTCGACGACCGCCGCCGTGATCGCGGGGCTGGTCGTGGCCGGCGACATCGCCGAAGCCGCGGGCGACAAGGCCGGCGCCGACCTCTACCGCAAGACCGCCGACGACTATTCCAGCAAGGTCGAGGCCCGGATGGTCACGACCAAGGGTGCGTTCGGCGACGGCCACTACTACCTGCGCCTCAACAGCGACCAGGACCCCGACAACAAGAGCAAGGTCGAGGTCCGCAACGGTCAGGCCGCTGTCCCCGAGGACCAGATGCTGGACGCCGGCTTCCTGGAGCTGGTCCGCTACGGCGTTCGCCGCGCCGACGACCCGGCCATCGTCGCCACCCTGCCCAAGCTGGACGACGAGTCGATGCAGGACCTCTATCGCGTCCGCTACGGCTTCACGTTCCCGGGCGAGACGGGGACCTTCCCCGGCTGGCGGCGCTACGGCGTCGACGGCTATGGCGAGGACACCAAGACCGGCGCCAACTATGGCGCGGACGGCCAGATGCGTCCGGGTCAGCGCGGCCGGGTGTGGCCGATCTTCACCGGCGAGCGCGGCCATTACGAGCTGGCGCTGGCGGGCCTGTCGGGCAAGCCGGACGCGGCGGCGGTCAAGCGCATCCGCGACACCTATGTCCGCGCCATGGAGCTGTTCGCCAACGAGGGCCTCTTGATCCCCGAACAGGTCTGGGACGGCGTGGGCGCCGACAGCGCGCACGGCTATGTGCGCGGTAAGGGCACTGACTCCGCCACGCCGCTGGCCTGGAGCCACGCCGAATATGTCAAGCTGCTGCGCTCGGTCAGCGACGGCCAGGTCTGGGACACCTATGCGCCTGTTAAGGCCCGCTTCTCGCGCTAGGGTAGGCGTTTTCGGTGCGCGCATTGTCGCAGCCGAGGGCCTTAACGGTCTAGTTAACGCCGGCTTTAGGATTCGACCCTGATGAGATGGTTAACAGCCATGCTCAGGGCCGGAGACCTTTGAAATGACGGCGTTCCGTCGATTGACCATCGCGTGGAAGCTCATCCTGGTGGCGGGCCTGGCGATCGGGCTCTTGCTCGTCGCCGCCGCGGCGGCGGTGTCGTCGCACACTAGCACGATCGTCTCGGGCCTGACCAACCGCTACGCGGGCGCTGTCGCCGACGACGCGATCCAGAGCATCCAGGCCGACATGGGCAAGGTGCAGTCGACCGTGCGCTCGATGGCCGTGTCGATCGGCGCGGCGCATGAAAGCGGCATGACCGACCGCGCCACGGTCGTCGGCATGCTGAAGCCGAACGCCGAGTCTTCCGACATGGTGCTGGGCAGCTGGTTCATGGCCGAGCCGAACGGTTTCGACGGCAAGGACGCCGAGTTCGTCGGCAACACGGCCTCGGGCTCAAACAAGGCCGGCAACTTCTCGCCTTACTGGGTGCATGACGGCGGCAAGGTGATCTTCCAGCCTCTGGACCAGGGCAACGAGTACGCCGAGCCCTACTACGCCACGCCCAAGCAGACGGGGAAGGCGACGGTCGTCGAGCCCTATCCGTACGACGTCGCGGGCAAGTCGGTGCTGATGACCTCGGTCGTCTATCCGGTCGTCTCACACGGCAAGTTCATCGGCGTCGCGGGCCTGGACATGGCGTTGGACAGCGTCTCCAAGAAGCTTTCGGCTCTGAAGCCGCTGGGCGATGGCCGCGTCATGCTGCTGTCCTCGACCGGCAAGTGGGTGGCCCACCCCGATCCGGCCAAGCGCATGAAGGCCTATGACGACGCCGGCGCCGACCAGCTGCAGGGCGTCCTGGCCGGCGGCGCGGCCGTCGAGATCAAGGGCGTGGTCGACAACGGCGTGCCGATGGCGCGCATCATCCGCCCCGTGCCGATGCCGACGCTGAACACCACCTGGGCTCTGGTCATGGACGTGCCGGTGGCCGCCATCACCGGCCCGGCCGACCGCCTGGCCAAGATCCTGTTCATCGGCGGCATCGTCATCACCGCCGCCGTCCTGGCCGCCCTGTTCTTCGCCAGCGCCACCCTGGTGCGCAAGCCGCTGGCCGGCCTGACCCGCAGCGTCGACACCCTGAGCGCCGGCCGCTACGACGAGGCCGTCTCGGGCATCGAAGGCGGCGACGAGATCGGCGCCATCGCCCGCGCGCTGGACGGCTTCCGCCACGACCTGGCCGACGGCCAGCGCCGCCGGGCCGAGCAGGAAGCCGAACGCGCCGTCGCCGAACGCGAGCGCCAGGCGCACGCCGAGGAGGCCGAGGCCTTCGCCCGCGCCCAGGCCCGCGCCGTCTCCACCCTGGGCGAAGGCATGGAGCGCCTGGCCGACGGCGACCTGATCTGGCGGATGCGCGAGGACGGCTTCCAGGGCGACGCCGCCAAGATGCCGCGCGACTTCAACGCCGCCGTCGAGAGCCTGCAGGCCACCATGGCCGGCATCATGAGCGCCGCCCGCAGCATCCGCAGCGGCTGCGCCGAAATCAGCACGGCCGCCGACGACCTCTCGCAGCGCACCGAGCGCCAGGCCGCCGGCCTGGAGCAGACCGCCGCCGCCCTCGACCAGATCACCGCCACGGTGAAGCGCAGCTCGGAAGGCGCCGAGCGGGCGCGCCAAGTGACGATCAGCGCGAAAGCCGCCGCCGAACGCAGCGGCGCGGTGGTCAAGGAAGCCGTCCAGGCCATGGGCGGCATCGAGAAGTCCTCGCAGTCGATCACCCAGATCATTGGCGTCATCGACGAGATCGCCTTCCAGACCAAC
>OUNM010169484.1_pt1 | contig 11800 bp, 12 predicted proteins | sample 1769961 | NCBI WGS metagenome assembly OUNM01 (sample SAMEA3914820, study PRJEB12502) | metagenome | biome: forest; material: soil | place: USA | collected 2012-03-12 | depth 0.3 m
CATCGGCATCGCCATCGTCGGCATCGAGACCGACTATTTCCAGCGCTTCTACGAGTCCATCGATTCGGCGCGCGAGGGCGTCACCGTGTCGCTGCTGCGGCGCGACGGCATGCTGCTGGCACGCCAGCCGCCGCAGGACGCGTACATCGGCAAGAGCTTCGCCGACGGCGCGATGTTCAAGCTGCTCGAGCGGCCGGGCATCGGCACGCCGCGCACCGCGATGGTCAGCGGCCCGCGCGTGATCGACCAGGGCGACTCGCGGCCGCGGCTGGTGGCGCCGACGGTGTCGCGCCGCTATCCCACCATCGTCGACATCGTCGCATCGCAAAGCCTGATCCTGGCCCACTGGCGCCGCACCACGCTCGCGCTGGTGGCCATGGCGCTCGCGTTCGACGTCGTGCTGGCCGCGCTCGCCTGGTGGATCGCGCGCCTGCTGCGGCGCCGCCGCGAGATCCTGCAGCAGCTCAAGACCGCGCTCATCGCCGCCGACAGCGCCAGCCGCGCCAAGACCTCGTTCCTGGCCAACATGAGCCACGAGATCCGCACTCCGATGAACGGCATCCTCGGCATGACCGAGCTGCTGCTGCAGACGCCGCTCGACCCGCGCCAGCGCGAGCTGGCGTCGGCCGCGTACGCGTCGGGCCAGACCATGCTGCACGTGCTCAACGACGTGCTGGACGTCTCCAAGATCGAGGCCGGCAAGGTGGTGCTCGAGCGCGTGGAGTTCGACCTGCCCGAGCTGCTCGCCGACGAACTCGCCCTGTTCCGCGCCACCGCCATGGCCGCCGGCATCGCGCTGGAGGGCCAGTTCGACCCCGCGCTGCCGCGCCGCGTCACCGGCGATCCCACGCGGCTGCGCCAGGTGCTCAGCAACCTGCTCAACAACGCCGTGAAGTTCACGGAGAGCGGCGGGCAGGTGTCGCTGCGCGTGGCGGGCGTCGGCGCATCGGAAGGCCCGGTCGCCCGGGTGCGCTTCGAGGTGCGCGACAACGGCATCGGCATCAGCGAGGCCGCGCAACGGCGGCTGTTCGAGCCGTTCACGCAGGCCGACGAATCGACCACGCGCCGCTTCGGCGGCACCGGGCTCGGCCTGGCCATCACCAAGGAGCTGGTGACGTTGATGGACGGCGAGCTGTCGGTGACCAGCACGCCGGGCGAGGGCTCGACGTTCAGCGTCGACCTGCCGCTCGCGCTCGCGCCGGCACCGGCGCGCGAGGGCGCGCCCGCGTTGGCGCGCGAGACCGCGGCCCAAGACCGCCGGCTCGCCGGCCTGCACCTGCTGGTGGCCGAGGACAACGCGGTCAACCTGCAGGTGGCCGTTGCGATGCTGGAGGGCATGGGCGCGCGCGTGGACGTCGCGACCGATGGCCTGCAGGCGGTGGCGCAGTGCCGCAACGGGCACTTCGATGCGCTGCTGCTCGACTGCCAGATGCCCGGGATGGACGGCTACGAGGCGTCACGGCGGATCCGGCAGGAAGGGGCCAGGCGGCTGCCGATCATCGCGGTGACGGCCAACGCGATGGCGGCCGATCGGGAGCTATGCCTGGCGGCGGGCATGAATGATCACCTGGCCAAGCCGTTGACGCGGGATGCGTTGGCGGCTGCCGTCTTGAAGTGGACGCGGCCGGGGGACATCGCGGTCTGATGCCAGGTCGTACCGCGTCTGCGGGAATGCTTGAAGCATTGCTCTGGAAGGCCTCCCTGCCGGCCAGGGCTGCCGTTGCCTGCTGCGGCGATGACCTCCGATCCGCCGCGAAGCAGCTTGCGCCGGTCAGCTCGCAGAGAGCCTGTCCGAAGTTTGCACCGGCGTTCGCGCACAAGACCCATCAGCGCTTGACGAACCGGTAGGCGAAGCGGTCGGTCCTGCCCTTGATCGAGGGGTCGAACACCTTGACGGCGTGCGGATCGTCCCTGTTCGCGAGCGCGGCGTCTTCTGCTTCGAGCGCGAAGCCGGCCGCTTCGACCTCGGCGCGGACTGCCGCTGGATCGATCCGATGAAGCGATTGGGAGTCGCCCGTCCCCGAACCAGCAGCGGCGGCGTGATCCACGATGACGAAGTACCCACCCGGCTTCAACCGCTCGTGGACGGCGCGGTTGAACTCGGCGGCTGTCGCGCCCCTGGACTGGATCAACTTGGTGTGGAGATCATGGTAGAAAAGATGCATCCACAGCACATCCGCCGGTTGCATCGTTCCCGGCATCGCGACGAGATCCGCCGAGATGACCTCGACGTTCTCGCGACCCGACTCCCTTGCCAGCGCCTGCATGCGGCTGAGCTGATCGCTCTTCAGCACCGAGATCTCGGTCGGCACGAAGCTGTAGACGCGTCCTGCAGCTCCGACGACGTCCGAGAACAGCCGCGTCCAATCGCCGTCACCCGGGTAGACGTCGATGACCGTGCTGCCCGCGTCAATGCCGGCGAAGCGGATCAGCTCGGACAGCTTGGAGGTTTCGTACATGGTGGTCTCCTTGATCGTTGAAAGTCGATGGGCGCGCGGTCAGTCGAACTTGACCAGGTCCTTGAAGATCAACCGACCCCAGCTGTTTCCGCGCGCCTGCACCAGCAACCCACCCTCCGACAGGCCGCCAAGCTGGATCGGCGCGAACCCGAGGGCCTGCGCGAGCTTGCCGATCCTCTCGGCGGCGCCGTCGTCGTCGCTCGCCAGGAACACCACTCGCTTGCCACCATGCACGTCAGGAACGCGATCCAAGACGGCAGCGCCAAGATGATTGAACCCCTTGACCAGTGCACCGCCGGTGAAGGCCTGTGCGACGGCTTTCGACGATGGCTGTCCTCCCAGTTGCTCTGGGGGAACGCCGTAGGCATTGGTCACGTCGACGATGGTCTTTCCCTGCCAATCGGGCAACGCCTTCGCGACCTCGGCGTGCGATTCGAAACGAACCACGAGGAAGATGACGTCTGCCTTGACGGCGTTCGCCAGGCTCTCGGCAATGATCGTGGGCCCGATCGCGGCCGCCGTCGCCGCAAAGGTCTCGGGGGGGCGCGTCGTGGCGACGGACACTTCCATGCCGTGTCGGGCAAACGCCTTGGCGAGCGCCTGGCCGATGTTGCCGAATCCGATGATGGCGTAGCTCATGAGTTCTCCTTCGGGGGACGACGCCCGATGGCCGGATCGCGAGGGTCGCGTTCGGCCGGCGTCGCGGGTCAGATCTGGGCGAGGCCGCCGTCGACCGCGAGCTCGCTGGCGGTCATGAAGCTGCTGTCCGAGGACGCGAGGAACGCCGCTGCGGCACCGAGCTCCGCGGGCTCGGCCATGCGCTGGAGCGGGTTCATCAAGCCGTAGGCCTTGACGCCCTCCTCGCCCAGCGCCGACTTCGCCAGGTCGGTTGCCGTGGGGCCGGGCGACAGCACGTTGACGCGGATGCCAGTGCCCTTCAGATCTTGCGCCCAGGTCTTGGCCAGATTGCGCACGGCCGCCTTGCTGGCGCTGTAGGCGCTGAAGCCCGGGGCGCCCGTGGTGCCGGCGCTCGAGCCGGTGAGGATGATCGACCCGCCCGGCCCCATCAGCGGCAGCGCCTTCTGAACCGTGAAGATGGTGCCCTTCACGTTGGTATCGAAGGTGTCGTCGATGTGCTCGGCAGTGATCTTTCCGAGCGGAACCGGACTTCCCGCTCCGGCGTTGGCGAAGAGGATGTCGAGCGTGCCGCGCTCGGCCTTCACGGCCGCGTAAAGCCGGTCGAGGTCGGATTCGTCGGACACCGAGCCCTTGACCGCACGCGCCTGAGGCCCCAGTTCGGCCACGGCGGCGTCCAGCGCATCTTGCCGGCGTCCGAAGACGAACACGAGGGCGCCTTCCTCGATGAATCGCTTCGCGGCGGCGAGGCCGATGCCGGTTGCGCCGCCGGTAATCACGGCGGTCTTGCCATTCAGTCGGGTCATTTGATCATTCCTGGTTGTGTGGCACTGAAGGAGAAAACTTCCAGCGTGCAGACAACTATGGATGCCCGATAACCAATTGACAAGTATGCACTTTTTGGTAAGTATCTCGGCATGACGAAGTCACCAGAAATTTGCGACACCGGCTGCGGCCTGAACGCGACGCTGCGAATCATCTCGGGCAAGTGGAAGCCGCTGATCCTGTTCTTCCTGAGGGGTGGCCCGAAACGCTACGGTGAGCTCAAGCGGCTCGCGCAGGGAGTCAGCGACAAGGTGCTGATCCAGCAACTGAAGGACCTGGAGGCCGACGGCGTGCTCGCGCGAACGGACTACAAGGAGGTGCCTCCGCGAGTGGACTACGCGCTGACTCGGCTCGGCCTCAGCCTGGCCGAGGCGATCGTCCCCCTGTGCACCTGGGGAACCGAGCATGCCAGGGAGATGGCCGCCATCTTTGCCCAGCAAGACGCCTTGCTGCCGGAGACAGCCGACAGGCTTTGAACCCCGTTGCGGTCACCATGTGCCATCCGCCGCGCGGTCGGATTTGCAAGACGCGCGGCACGCGGCTCGGGAGCAGCCGTCGCGAGACGCGGAGTTCTCGGCGATCGTTGCGGGGGATGCCAAGTTTGCTGGTTGGGCCCCCGGTAGGTGTCACCCTGCAGGCCTGGAACTGCTTGGACGTGTTGAGCTGCGCGATGGTCGGCGGACTGCTGCCGACCATGCGATTGACAGGGGCCTCGCGAGCGGCCCCGACGCCGGCGGTGGAAAGCGAGCTTCCTCGACGCGCTGGGATCGAAAGCAGCTCGTTCGAGACGCTGCAACCTTAACTGCAGCTCCTGCATTTGGCCGGCCTGCGCCCCAGACGTACAGCCGTGCCGCTGTGCGACTTTGGCCAGGTGCTCAGACACAGTGAGACGCAGACTCGGTCGGCGAAATTGGGAAGCCTTTCGGTTGATTCTGCTCAGTTACACGGTCCGGCGAGAGCTCGTTCCGAACAATAAGAAGCTTCCGGTCTTCCCTGAGCACCAATACGATCGCACTCTCGTCTTTGTGCAAATAGTCCCGCCACGGATCGATGCCCTCGTAAGCAAGGACGTAGCTGTCGATACACGTCGCGCGCCGAATTTCAAGCTTGCCCGTTGTCCATGCGAAGGTGCCCGTGGCACTCGCCGCAAGCTCAATGCACTGGCGGCTTGAGGTGTCGATGGAGCACGCTTGGACTTCAGAGCCGGATCTGTTGACGACGGTCACTTTGAGCGCCTCGCTGCATGCAACGACACAAACAACGAGTGCGACGACCACGATCAATAGAGTAATGCGGCGGACAATTTTCATGCGACGTGAGGTTGCGCTGCGGCTAGCGGCCGTTGGCGAACGGCAGCCCCTGGCCGACACGAGGCGACGGCAACCTGCTCTACTCGGTTGCGTCGCCCGGCGGATCTGCCGGCTTGACGGAGCGGAGTGACTCGACCTTCGATCTTGAGTTCACCCATATTGCTTGCACGTGAGGATTGGCTGCAAGATCGCAGACGTCTGCCATTCCGCCTACCAGAATGACCACCTCAGATCCGAATTCCAGGTTTCGGTGGATCGAGAACCGCGATCCTTCCAGGAGTCCAATCTTAGCCTGCAGAAGGCGAGCGGAGGCCTTCTGCAGCAGTTCCTCCCGGCGTGCGTTCGACAGGCTGGCGTCATCTCTCACCGACTTGAGATAGACGTCCACATCGACATCTAGCCGCGCGAGCACTCCGTCGTGATCCCTCGAAAGCTTCTCCTGGAAATGATCGTCCTTGAGCTTGTCTGTCGAACATGTCACGTCGCACGCGTTGGCAATCGACGTCGTACCGAGCGCCAGAATCATTCCGGCGATACAAATGCTCGTATGAGAGCGCCCCATGCCGCGACCTGACGCGAATGCGGTCACTGAAGAAAGTCTGCTGCTGGCCGCATGCGGGCACCCACCGCCCTCGCGTGGGCGGCTCATCCCGCACTCCGCAACCTGGCGAGGCCAAGAGATCCTAGGCTTGTCAGAGTGGCGACGATGAACATGATGATGCCGACATACCAGAGGATGTCCGCGAAGTTGAAGATTCCAAGCCCGATTGCATGATTAAGCGGCGGCGACCAGATGAAATCGACGATACCGAAAGGCGGGTAGAGGAGGGACAGGAAATTTCCGGTTGCCGCCGCGACGAACAGCATCGCTCCGACCTTCCAAAGCGGGCGTTGGATTGTCGTCCAGACCAGCCACCACAAGATGGCCTGCGCACCTCGAAGAAGGACGATGCTGAGGTGGGGCGAGACGTTCACCAGCGCGACCATTCTTGTCACCGCCGGAACGGACGCCGTCAGCATGAGCGCCGCGATGAGGACGTTGCGAGCCGTCAGTCGTCGCCCGCGCGCGAGGACAGCAAGCGCGCATGCGACCTCCGCGCACAGAGCGGCACCAACCAGCACCAGATTCGCACTGTGGTCGCCGACCAGACGACGCCCTGCACCGCCGAGTCCGGCCGGATTGATTGCCACTTGCCACTGGATCGCAGAGTCCGGATCAGCGGCGGGCTCGGGCGAAAGCAGCCGAAGGGCTGCCAACTTCGAGACGACATCGACGGCCACCAAGGCGAGGAGCACCAGGAATTTCGCGCGCGTACGATTTTCGCCGGCCGGTCCCGGCTGCATAAAGTTTCGAATCACCTCAAAGCTCTTCCAAATGAGTCATTCGATGGACAGTCACTGGCTCGGCGGACATCCGGAAACCGGCATCTTTTGACTGGCAGCTTGTGGCCGCATCCCGTCGAAGCCTTCAGTCCCTTGCTCTGAAGTCATATCTCGACATGAGGCAAAGGAACTGCGCCGGTCTTCGGCTGGCCGACCTGTGCCACCTGCCGCCCCCGACGGGTATCGCTCCTGGACTTCAATCAGTTCGAGCGGCCAGTCCTGAGTACTCTTCGGCGGCACAACCTTCGCCAGTCGGATTTTGCCTGCGTCACGGCTCCAAGCCACGAGGCAAAAGACAAGACCAGACCCTCGCTTTGACTTCTGCAAAGGCTGCAAGGCAGTCCTGCGTTGGTCTCCAGGCAAACAGCGCGTCTGCAGTTTCCATCGACCTCTTCGCGGACAACACCCCTCAGCGCTTCGCGACCCGACAGGCAAAAGCGGCCGGTCTTGCCCTCGTGACCTTCGCCCGAACCAGCGGCGAACCAGCCCCCTGATGCGCCGCCAATTAACCGTTTTTCGAGCAGATGATCGTCGAAATTGATCCATTCCTATTTCGATTGGTCAAACGGATGATTCGTCCATGCGAAGCGATTGACCCAGCCAGTCGAACTGCTCGGCGAGGTTGGCGAGGTCAGTGACGCATCTCCTGTTTGACGTCTCCTTCGTCATTCGATCTAACCCATGTGAGAACCCTGAAATGAAGCTCAAGAACAAGGTTGCATTCGTCACCGGCGGCACGTCGGGCATCGGCCTGGAGACCGCGAAGCTGTTCCAGGCCGAGGGCGCCCAGGTGGTGCTGGTCGGCTCGAACTCGGAGCGGCTGGCCGCGGCCGGCAGTGAACTCGGCGGCAAGGCTCTGCTGGTTCGCGCCGACGTCCGCCAGGTGGCCGACATCGAACGTGCCGTGGAGCAAGCCCGCGCGAAGTTCGGCCGCATCGACGTCCTGTTCGCCAACGCGGGCGCCACGACGGTTGCCACGCTCGAGGCGGCGACGCCAGCGTACGTCGCCGACAACCTGGCGCTCAACTTCACCGGCACGTTCTTCACGATCCAGAAGGCGGCCCCAGTCATGGCCAAGGGCGGCAGCATCATCGTGACGACGTCGTTCCTCAACACGATCGGCTACCCGGGCCTGTCGATCCTGGCGGCGACCAAGGCGGCCGCGCGCTCCCTCGTGCGCACACTGGGCGCGGAGTTGGCGCCGCGCGGCATCCGCGTGAACGCCATCAGCCCGGGGGCCATCGCGACGCCGTTCTACAGCAAGATCGGCCTGCCCGACAACGTGCTGTCGGAAGTCGCTGCCAGCATCACGCAGAAGGTGGGCCTGAAGCGCTTCGGCGATGCGCTGGAACTCGCGAAGACCGCACTGTTCCTCGCGAGCGACGATTCGTCGTACACGACCGGCACCGAGCTCGTCGTCGATGGCGGCCTGACGCAGTTCTGATCACCTCGCCGCAACACGCCAGTTGCGGTCTGCGCCGGGCGGCGGCCCGGCTCTCTCCAACGAACACACGAAGAGCAATCAATGGGAACAACGATCAAATTCAAGCGCCCCGATGGTCAGGAGCTGTCGGGCTATCTCGCAGAGCCGGCGCAGCCGCACGGCGCGCCCGCCGTGGTGGTCGTGCAGGAATGGTGGGGCCTGAACGACCAGATCCGGGGCGTCGCTGACCGCCTCGCCCACGCCGGCTTCCTGGTGCTGGTGCCCGACCTGTACCGCGGCAAGAGCACGGTCGAGAAGGAGGAGGCGCATCACATGATGGCCGGCCTGGACTTCGGCTCCGCTGCCGCACAGGACGTTCGGGGCGCCGTCCAGTATCTGAAGACGCGCGCCGCGAAGGTCGGCTGCGTCGGCTTCTGCATGGGCGGTGCGCTGGCGCTGCTGGCTGCGGCCAACGTGCCCGAGCTCGACGCCGCCGTCACCTGGTACGGCTGCCCGCCGCTGGAATACCTCGATGCCACGAAGATCGGCATCCCGCTGCAAGGGCACTGGGCCGACCAGGACCAGTTCTTCCCGCCGCCGCTCGTCCAAGGTCTGACGGCCAAGCTGAACGAGGCCGCCGTGAACCACGACTTCCACCACTACCTCGCGCACCACGCGTTCGGCAACGAGCAGGCGGCGGGCGACGGGCGGATCGCGGAGACGCACTACGACCCGGTGTGGGCTGAGCGGGCGTGGGATCGCACGTTCACGTTCTTCGCCAGGCACCTCGCCTGACACGGCTCGATCGACCTCACAGGAGAACCGACATGCGCATTTCGCCTCTCGCCGCCCTGGCGGCATCCATCGGACTGTTGGCTCAGGCTCCGGCTCATGCTCAGGTGTCGATCAGCGGCAGGACACTGCCCCTGAACGCCGCCATCCTCGCCGCCCAGACGGCGGTGGACACGTGCAAGGCCAACGGCTATGACGTGACCGCCACCGTGGTCGACGTGTCGGGAACGCCGCAGGTCGTCCTGCGCGGCGACCACGCGGTGATCCACACCAAGGACAGCAGCTTCCGCAAGGCCTACACGGTCGCGACCATGGGGCCGATCTTCCACGTCGACACCACCAGCGGGTTCATCGGTGTCCTGGCCAAGTACCCGGCGCTCGTCGCGCAATCGTTGGCCAGCACGCCCAACGTCACGGCATTGCCTGGCGGCGTGGCCTTCAAGGTCGGCGACGAGACCATCGCCGGACTCGGCGTGGGCGGCTCGCCCGGTGGCGACAAGGATGAAGTCTGCGCCCAGGCAGGCGTTGCCAAGGTGGCAGAGATCCTGAAGAAGCCGATCTGAGTATCCGCGCCCGAAGCACTGGCGCTCGCCGCCTCGGCACCGACCGGGCGCGGCGAGCACCCTTTTCAGCGGGGCGGGTGGCGTCCGAAGTCGGCCAGCGCCTCGCGAAGCTTCGGCACGGCGAAGTCGATGAATCGGCGCAGCTTGACCGGCATCATGTCGCGGGACAGGTGGACGAGATGCACCGGAACCGGCTCGACCTCGAACTCCTGCAAGATGAACCGGAGCTTCCTGGCGCGCACCGCCTCGGCGACGTCGTGCTCGAGAAGCAACGTGGCACCCACGCCATCGATGGCGGCGTCGGCCGCCGCGTCCGGCGACGACACGAGCAGCCGCGGTGCGTCCGAGATCGTGTGGATCTCGTTCGCCTGCGGATGGTGGAAGCGCCACGGCGACAGGAATGGGCTGTCGAACACGACGCGTGGATAGCCGTGAAGATCCGCGGGGCTGCGCGGCACGCCGTGTTTCTTCAAGAGCTGCGGGCTGGCCACCACCACCACTCGCAGCAGGCCGAGTCGCGTCGCGACCAGGCTGCTGTCACCCAGGCGCCCGATACGGATGGCGACGTCCGCGTGCGAATCGACAAGATCGATGTTGCGATCGGACTGCAGCAACTGGATCCGGATCTCCGGAAACTGCGTGAGGAACTGGTTGATGACCGGCAGCACCTGCAAGCGCGCCACCTGCACCGGCGTCGTCACCACGAGCTCCCCGCGCGGATTCGTGAACTCGCCCGCGGCGCGGCGCTCCTGCTCGTCGACCTGCTCGAGGATGCGCCGCGCAGCGACCACGTAATCGACGCCCGCATCGGTCAGCAACAGCTTGCGTGTCGTTCGCACGAGGAGCTTCGTGCCGACCGTCGACTCCAGGTCGTTGACGTTGCGCGTGAGCGTGGCGACGGGAATGCGCAGCTTTCTGGCGGCGGCCGACAGGCTTCCTTCCTCGACGGAGGAAACCAGCATCGCCATCGCTTCCAGTCTGTCCATTGACGCATCTCGACAAGCCGACCGCAGGCCGCCGGCGCATGCATGACTCTACATGGCGCTCGAGGGAATGCTCCGTGCCTTCCGCCATGCGAACGAGACGAGCGTCACAAGCTGATCTCGACACCGAGCTTCGGCTTGCGAAGCCGCGTGCCTCACTGGCGACGCGACCATCATCAACCCGGGCTACCCTGCCCTGCGGATTGCGACGCTTCGACACGTCGTTGAACTTGCCCGACCTGAACGGCACCCCCGGCTCCGGATGCCCGCGCCTGCCTCTGCCGTTCCTCCTCCTGCTCTTCCATCGCCTTTTCGCGATGCGTCTTGATGGAGAAGAACAAGGCCGTGCCCAGGATGAGCAGCTTGAACGAGATGAAGACGACCGGAATCCAATCCATGATTTCCTCGACATGTTGCATCGGACCGCATGACGATCCCGTTGCCATACCCGTGACTGTGCCAAGACAGTCGCCGAAATCACAGACTCAGATTCGTCGAAAAACAGCGGATCAGATGATCGGCATCGGGGCTTTTCCAGGAAATTTCCTGTGAAAGTACAGTGGTGATCATTCCGCTACTCGTGCAGATCAGCTGCACACGATGACGACGCCCCATGAAGCGCTATGAAGCCCTGGCCCAGGAGATCGCCGAGTCCATCGCCCAGGGCCAGTTGCGGCCGGGCGAGCGCGTGCCCTCGGTGCGGGAGGCGAGCCGCAGCCGGGGCGTGAGCCCGTCCACCGTCTTCGAGGCGTACTACTTGCTCGAAGCGCGGGGCCTGATCGAGGCTCGTCCCCGTTCGGGCTACTTCGTCTGCCGCACGGCGCCCTGGCAGCAGGAGCCGGAGAGCTCCACGCCGGTGACGAAGGAACGCGCCGTCGAGGTCTCCGAACTGGTCTTCCAGGTGCTGGGCCACGCCAGGAATCGGGCGCTCGTGCCGATGGGGTCGGCCTTCCCCAGCCCGCTGCTGTTCCCCTTGCCCAAGCTCGCACTCGCCACCGGCAAGGCGCTGCGTCGGCTGGACCCGTGGCGCACGGTCGAGGACCTGTCGCCCGGCAGCGCCGCGCTGCGCCGCCAGATCGGCCTGCGCTACCTGGGCATGGGCTGCGGCGTGGACACCGACGAGTTGGTCATCACCAACGGCGCGATGGAAGCGCTGAACCTCTGCCTGGAAAGCGTCACCCAGCCCGGCGACCTGGTGGCCGTCGAGTCGCCGACCTTCTATGCCGCGCTGCAGGCGCTGGAACGCCACAGCCTGCGCGCGGTCGAGATCGCCACTCATCCGCGCACGGGCATCGACGTCGCCGCGCTGGCTGCGGTCATGGACCGACATCCGGTCAAGGCCTGCTGGCTCATGCCCAACTTCCAGAATCCCCTCGGCAGCCTGATGCCGGACGACGCCAAGCAGGCCCTGGTGGCGCTGCTCGCC